>FWWM01009901.1_pt1 | contig 17264 bp, 22 predicted proteins | sample 2228351 | NCBI WGS metagenome assembly FWWM01 (sample SAMEA103939774, study PRJEB20133) | metagenome | reverse complement strand
GAGGGTCCTGAGGGTAGGCACCTTCTGCATGGATCGTGGGAGGGGTGGAAGGGAGGCTTAGGTCCCCATCCTGGTGGGGGGCCGGAGTGCGCTAATGTGTACTTTGGTTGACCAGGTGAAGCGTGTTCGCTGACCCCAAGGCGGCAGGCAAGCGCATGGCCCTCCTGGAGCGGGTGGCCCAGGCGGGCAGCAAAGCCACGGCCACACTCCGCGGAACCCTGGGCGGGGGCCTCCTGCGCATGGAGGTCCTGGGAGTGGAGCGGTACCTTTCCCTCGGCTTCCCCTTGCGGGAAGGGGAGGGGGTGGAGGAGGCCCGCTTCGCCCTGCATCCCCCCACCTTCTTCCGGCTCCTCCCCGAGCTTCCCGAGGACTTCCGCATCGTGCCCCTGGACGGGATGAGGGTGGTCCTCGAGGGGGGGAAGTTCAGGGCGGAGCTTAACGCCCTGATGGCGGATGAGGCGGAGGGTGGGCCCGAGACCTCCGCGGTTTCCGGAAGCCTCCCCCTGAGCAGGGAGAGCCTCCTCCAGCTTCTCACCCTCCCCGCCTACGCCGCCCGGCACGACCACCCCACGATACCCAGGGCCCTGTGCCTGACCCGGAACGAGGACAGGCTGGAGGCGGCGGGCACGGACGGCTACCGGCTGGCCCTGGCCCGCATCCCCCTGCCCGAGGACGCGCCCGAGTCCCTGACCATCCTGCTCCCCAGCTTCTGGCTTTCCGACCTCGTCCGGTTCCTGGAGGTGCTGGAGGGGGAGGAGGTGGTCCTGCGCTACGGGGAGGGGTGGTTCTCCCTGGCCCCCGCGGACGGGGACGACCTCTACTGGTCCCCGCAGATGGGGAACACCTTCCCCAGGTACCAGAGCGTGATCCCCAAGGACCTTCCCGTGCGGGTCCGCCTGGACGCGGAACGCCTCAGCGGGGCCCTGGGGAGGCTCGCCCCCCTCACGGACAGGGAGAACCACCGGGTGGACCTCACGGTGGAGCCCGGGCAGGTTCGGCTTCACGTTTCCGGGGACTACGGGGAGGCCTGGGAGGAGGTACCGGCGGAGGTGGAGGGGCAACCCCTCACCCACGCCTTCAACCTCCACTACCTCCTGGACGCCATCAAGCCCATCAAGGGCGAGGCGGTCCTGGAGCTTCCCGAGGCGGTGGCCCCCTCCCTGGTGCGGCCCCACGAGGGGCCGGAATACCTGGCGGTCGTCGTGCCCCTCAAGGTGTAGGGTCGTCCCACAGGGGAGCCGGGTGGGCGGCGCGGGCCACCAGCCGTCCGCTTGCGGGCCGGTACTCGCCCTCCACCCGGATCCCCCCGCCGGGTTCGGGAAGGGAAAGGAGAAGCTCCAGGGAGGCCACCAGGGTCAGGGCGAAGGGTTCCCTGAGCCTGCCCCTGGGGTTCCGACGGACCTCCAGGGTGAGGAGGCCCTCCGCCGGGTCCACGGCCAGGAGGCGGCCCCGGGCGTAGAAGGCGTGGTGGGCCTGGGGTGGGTCTGCCAGGGGAGCGAGGCTCTTGATGCGGGTCTTCCTGGGGTCCAGGGTGCCGTCCTCCCGGGTGCGGGGCCACAGGGACGCCCGGAAGAAAGCCCCGGGGTGGTCCCGGAAAACCGCATCCATGCCCTTCCAGCCCACGGGGAAGTGGACGCCCCCGAGGTCCAGGCAGGCCCGGCCCTTGCAGAGGTGAGCCCTTCCCCAGGCCTCCAGGACCGCCAGGTAGGTGCGCCCGGCCTCAGGGGCCAGAGCGGAGGTCCCAGCCATCTCCACCAGCTCCAACATGCCCAAAGGATACGACGCCCTACGCGCCAAGGCGCAGCTCCCTCTCCCCCTGCCGCTGGCGGACGCGGCTCAGGGCCTCGGCCAGGGACAGGCGGTAGACCTGGTCGGTTACCGGGTGGCGGACGAAGACGTTGGTCCCGGCCACCATGTCCAGGATTCCAAGGGTGCCGTCCGAGAGGGGCACACCTTCCTCCAGGAGACGGAGGTCCTCCCCCGTCGGGGATGCGGGCTCCTGGGGTGGGGGAGGGGCGGCTTCCCCCAACCTGGAGCGGAGGATCTTCTCCAGGTACAGGAAGGGGGACTGGACGTCGGGCCTGCGGGCCAGGGCCAGGAGGGCTTCCTCGAGGGCGGAGGCGAAGGCCCCGGGGGAGGTTCTCCGCCAGAGGGCGGCCAGAGGCCCCGCCAGCCACTCCTGCCAGGCCCAGTCGTCGGTGGCGCGGCGGCGGAGGGCGGCAAGCCTCTCCCAGACCCCCGCTTCCCGAAGGGCGCGGACCATCTCCGCCGGGGGCCTCGGGGGAGGGCCTAAGCGGCGCTGCCTCAGGGCCATCTCCGCCAGGGCTTCCTCGCGGGTCAGGGTGGGTCCGGGCCTGAAGCCCTGGGGGTTTTCTGTAGCCGTTCCAAATCCCGCCCCGGGGGGATTTTTATAAGCCTCCAGGGCCCGGGCCGTCCGAGCGGAGGCGTTTTCCCTCGCTCCTGCCTCCTTCGCCGAAGGGGAAGAAGAAGACCTCATCTCCTCCTCTTCCTCCTCACCCGCGAGGAGTTCGGCTGCGCTGGGGGGAGGTAAGGAGGGGGGAGAAGAAGTTTCTTTTGCCGGTTCAATGACAGGTTCTGGGTGAAGTTTTCTGCAGGGGTGGGGTGAAGTTTTCTTCAGGGGTGGGGTGAAGTTTTCTTCAGGGGTGGGTCCGGAACCCCTGAAGTTTTCTTCAGGGGTTGGGGCGTCAGGGGTGAAGGATTCTTCAGGGGTGAAGTTTTCTTCAGGGGTTGCCGTCCGCCCCGGGCGGGCCCCGGTGTGGTCCATCGCGAGCTGATCCAGCCGGATCCGGTACAGGGAGGGTTTGCCCGGGCGGTGCTGGATCTCGATGTACCCCACCTCCACCAGGCGGTTCAGGGCCGTGTACACCACCCGCTCCGTCCGCTCCAGGTCCCGGGCCAGCCGGGAGATGGAGGGCCAGGCCAGGCCATCGCGGTTCGCGTACTTTGCCAGGATAATCAGAAGAAGCCGCTCCGTAGGGGAGAGCCCGCGCACCTCTATGGCTGCCAGGACTGCTGCGATCATGGCTCCCACCTCCCGGGGTAGGGGAGGGGGAGGGCGACCTCATGGGATGCATCCGCCATCTCTGTCCTTCTGGATCGGCTTTTCCCCCCGATCCTGGGTCCCATGGGTCACCGGCTTGCCAAGACGATTTGTTCGTGGTATCCTGAGTCCTGGATGGGGACTCAGGTGTGGGGCCGGTGACCCGGCCTCAAGCCTTTTTTTATACCCCCTGATACCTCAGGTTTCCCACCTCCTATATACGCCCCTCGTTCTACCTCGAGGGGCCCAGGTTGTCAAGAGCGACGCCAAAGACAGCATGGCAACGGCCCCCCTTGCCGGTGGCTTCCGGGAAGGCGGGGTTTGTTCTGAGAAAGATGGTGTGCGGAAGCCCAGTTCTTAAGGCCATTCCTCCACAGCCCCCAACATGTATCTAAGGCCGCCAGGGGCCGCTGTCCCCGCCTATGCGCCTGGAAGCAAAAGCCAAAGCGGGCTTCTACCCCACCCCGCCCCGGGTGGTGAACCTCATCCTCAACCACCTCCACACCCACGGCAAGCCCACCATCCTGGACCCCTGCGCGGGGGAGGGGGACGCTCTTCTCGCGGTGTCCCGGGCCCTCGAGGGGAGGGCGGTCGGCATCGAGCTTTCCCGGGAGCGGGCGAAAAAGGCGGCCAGCAAGGGGCTCCGGGTCCACCAGGGGGACGCCTTCCACTTTGTGGGCCAGGGGTTCGACCTCCTCTGGCTCAATCCGCCTTACGACCACGGAGAAGGGGAGAGGCTGGAGCTGTCCTTCCTGAAGCACTGGACCCCGGCCCTCAGGCCCGAGGGGATCCTGGTTTTCATCATCCCCGAGCGGATCCTCAAGCAAGCCGCTCCCTACCTCAGCACCCACTACGAGCGCCTCTCGGTGCTCCGGTTCCCGGAGCCCGAGTACCAGGAGTTCGGCCAGGTGGTGGTGCTGGGGGAGAAGCTCAGGGAGCCCCTCCCCCTGTCGGCGGAAGGGGAGGGGCTGGAGGTGGAGGGAATCCTGGGGGAGGTGTGGACCTCCTACACGGTCCCCGGAAGCGGCCCCGGCCTCCTGGAGCGCCGGGAGCGGATCCCGGACCCCGAGGAGATCCCCTCCCTGCTGGAGAAAAGTCCCCTCTTTGTCGGGAGGAAGGAGGGGGAGATCCCCCGTCCCCTTCTTCCCCTCAAGGACGCCCACCTGGCCCTTCTCCTGGCCGGGGGGCTCTTGGACCAGCAGGTGGTCTGGATGGAGGGGGAGCCCTACCTGATCCGCGGAGAGGTGCGCAAGGAAGAGCGCACCTTCGAGGAGAGGGGCGAGGACGGACGCCTGCGCCGGGTCACCCGCGAGGAGTTCCGGGTGCAGGTGGTGGCCTTGGGACTGAAAAGCGGAAACATCCTGAAGGTGGCGTGATGGCGCTGTTTCTGGAAAACCCCGACGGCATCCGCGTGGTGGTTCACCGGCTGGTGGCCCAGGACGACCGGATCCACTACCTCTCCATGGGGGGTAGCCGGGAGGCGGTGGAAGCGGTGTGGGGGTCCGTGGCCCGGTCCCACACCCTGATCCTCCGGGGCCTGGAGGGCCCCATCCACCTCTCCCGGTACTGGGGCAACCTGCGCTACCGGCGGACTTCCCTTGGACACGTCTACCACGGCCTGGTGATCTCCGAGGAGGTGGGCCACACCGTGGTCATCTGGCAGACCCAAAGGGAGGCGGCCAGGGAGCTTTCCTGGATCCTGGGCGTCCCCGTGCTGGAGTCCTGGGTTCCCTGGTTCCGGGCCAAGGCTCAGGAGCTTGCCCGGAACCAGCCCCTGGCCCTGGGAGCGGAGGCCCTCTACCTCCCCACCTGGCAGCAATCCCAGCTCATCTACGCCCTACAGGAGGCCCTGAGGAAGGGGGAGCTTCCCCTGCCCCTCGAGGCCTTGATGGAACCCGAGGCGGCCTGAGAAAAAATACCTTTCCCGGCTACGCTGGGTTTATGGGGTGCCAGCCGCCCGTCCCTTCAGGGCCAGGGGCGCTCCAGGACCCGCGACATCCTGTCGCGTATTAAGCGACAGCGTGTCGGCGGCGGGAAAGGAGGTAGATTGAGCCTGTTTGAGCGTGTAAAGCAGAGGCTTCTCGCCCACGGTGCCATGCTCACCGGCACGGAGGTGCGGAAGGACGGCAAGCCCGTGGTGGGATTGGGGCTTGTCGACGAGTCCCATCTCCTGCTGGTCAACCTGGTGGACCACGGGGAGGAGGTGGAGATCGAGCTGGTGTGGTTCATCAAACCCCCCCTCCCGGGTACCCCCGCCTTCAACGAGCTGATCCGGGAAGGGCGGGGGATCCCGGGGGCTCCCCTGAAGGAAACCGCCCTGCTGGTCTTCCCCTGGGACAACCCCAGGGACCCCGACCGCCTGGAGGTGGCCGTGGGCCCCGGGCCGGTGACGCCGGAGCTGATCCAGGCCGCCGAGGCCCTGATCCCCAGCGAGGCCAAGCGGCACCGGTTCCGGCAGATGGTGGCCGTCAAGGCCGGGTTGCCCGTGGTTCCTGGGGTGGAGGAAGCCGAGGCCTTCTTCCAGGAAAGGGGGGTCCTCTTCCTCACCCGGGAGAACCTCGGGGGCATGGCCCGGGACTACCTGGTCTGGAAGGGGGTTCCCGAGTCCGAAGGGGTGGTGGAGGTTTTCCTCCGCGGGCTGAGGAGCCACCCGGACTGGGCCAGCCGCCTGGCGGGGGAACAGGAGATCCGCCGCCGCCTGTGCAAGGCCTTCCACCGGCGGGGGCTGAGCCCGGAGGCCTCCGCGCGGCTCGCCAGCGCCCTGCTGTACCTGGCCGCTTCCGCCGAAGGCTGACCATGAGGAAGGAAGCCGTGCTCCAAAGCGCCCGCGCCTACCTGGTCCGCCAGGGGGTGGGCCGCCCCGACGGGGTGGTCCGGATCCTGGACCTGTACCTTTCCGGCAGGCTGGGCAGGAGGGAAGCGGAAGCCGAGGTGCACAAGGCCCTCCTTTCCAGGAACCTGCCGCCCCAGCGGGCCAGGTCCGTGCTCGCCACCCTGTTCGCCTTAAGCGCCGGGGTGGACGCTTGAGGCCGCCCGGGGCAAGACCGGAGGATTATGCAGACGGAAGAGAAGACCATCAGCCTGGTGGAGTTCATGGACCGCTTCGGTCCCACCCTCATGCGAAAAGCCCGGGAGACCCTTCCCCCGGTGGTGGAGGAGCCCGCCATCGCCTCCCGGGGCCGGAAGCCCCTGGGGGTCCAGGCCCTGGCCTCCACCGCCATGGTGGAGAGCCTGAAGCGGCACCGGGTGGGGTTTCTGGCCGCGGAGATGTCCACGGGCAAGACCAAGATGGCCCTGGATGCCCTGATGAACCTGAATCCCCGGGGCCGGTACCTGGTCATGTGCCCGCCCCACCTGGTGGAGAAGTGGAAGCGGGAGGCGGAGATGGAGGGCTTCCACGCGGTCATCCTCACCTCCCCCGCGGACATCCGCCGCCTGCCCGCCCTCCCCACGCCCCTGGTGGCGGTCCTCTCCCGGGAGAAGGCCAAGCTGGGGCCTGGCTGGAAACCCGCCTACCAGGTGTCCCGGGTGAGGCACCAGGGAGACACCTACGAGGTCCTCACCTGCCCCCGATGCGCGGCCCGCATCCGCACTGAGGCGGGCACCCTGGCGACCCCGGAGGAGCTGGCAAAGCGCAGAACCCGTTGCGCCTCCTGCGGGGAGCCCCTCTGGCAGGTGGCTCCGCCCCGCCGGATAGCCCTGGCGGACGCCCTTAAGCGCCTCCTCCCCCGGGGCTTCTTCCAGGTCCTCGTCCTGGACGAGGCTCACGAGTACAAGGCCCAGGAGAGCGCCCAAGGGATCGTGGCGGGGATCCTGGCGGACTGGGTGGGGCGGGCGCTGGTCCTGACGGGGACCCTCTTCGGCGGGTACGCGTCGAACCTCTTCGCCCTCTTCTACCGCTTCCTCCCCGGCTTCCGCCTGAGGTACCGGCTCAACCAGCAGAGCCTCAAGAAGTTCGTCTCCCGCTACGGGGTCCTGGAAACCATCGAAACCCTGGAAGGGGAGGAAGGCCGGTACACCCGGAGGAGGGCCCAGAGCGTCAGGACCCGGGAGCGCCCGGGGCTTTCCCCCCTGCTCCTCCCCCACCTCCTTCCCTGCACCGCCTTTGTGCGCCTGCCCGAGGTGGCCGAGGCCCTTCCCCCCTACCGGGAGGAGGTGGTCTACCTGGACCTGGAGGAGCCCCACAGGAGCCTGGTGGAGGACTTCTACTCCAGCCTCCGGAGCGCGGTGCGCCAGGCCCTGATCCGGGGGAGCAAGAAACTCCTTGGCGGCTACCTGCAAGGAGCCCTCCAGGGGCCCGACGCCCCCTTCGAGGACGTGGAGGTGAGGGACCCGGACACCGGACAGGTGATCGCCCGCCTCCCGGCCCTGGGAGAGAAGTACACCTCCCCCAAGGAGCGGTGGCTTCTCGACCTGGTGCGGAGGGAAAAGGCCGAGGGGCGGAGGGTGCTGGTCTACGTCCAGAACACCGAGGTGCGGGACCAGGTGGCCCGCCTCACCCGGCTTCTCCAGGCGCACGGGTACCGGGCGGTGGGCCTCTACGCCCACACCACGAAGCCCGAGAAGCGGGAGGCCTGGCTCAGGGAGAAGGTGAAGGAGGGCCTGGACGTGCTGGTGGCCCACCCCCGGCTGGTGCAGACGGGGCTGGACCTGATCGACTTCCCCACCCTGGTCTTCTACCAGACGGAGTACTCCGTATACACCCTGCGCCAGGCGGCCCGGAGGTCCCTGCGCATCGGCCAGACCCAGCCGGTGCGGGTCTACTTCCTGGCCTACCGTGGCACCCTCCAGGTGGAGGCCCTGAGGCTCATCGCCACCAAGGCCCGCTCCAGCCTGGCCCTCGAGGGGGAGCTGGTGGAGGGCGGGCTGGCGGTGGCAAGCGAGGAGGACCCCACCCTGGCCCTGGCTAAGGCCCTGGCGGACCGGGTGAGCCCGCCCGAGGTGGAGTGGGTGAACGTGGCGGGGGTGGAAACCGCCCGGGAGGAACCCGAGAAGAAGGCCCCCGAGCCCGTGCGGCTACCTGTTTTGAAGCAGGCGCGGGTGGTGCGGGTAGGCCGCCACAGGATGGTTCTGCCCGCGGGCCAGCCCGTCCTCTTCGAGGAGGTGGCCTGAAGCGCCCGCCCCATCCGGGGCGGGCTTTCCCCGGGAGGTGAACCGTGGAGGGAGCCAAGGACTGCGAGGCTCTGCTGGACCTGGAGGAGAAAGTCCAGCGCGCCCGCAAGGGGGAGGCGCTGGAGGAGCTTCTTCGCGCCCTTCTCGCCTCTTCCTGCCTGGAAAGGGCGGATGCCCGCCTCTGGGCCAGGGCCTTTGAGCGGGCGGGGAGGCGGGACCTGACCTTTCGGTTTCTGCGGGGATGCCTGGAGAGCGGCCAGGGGTGCCGGGGCGTGGAGGATGTGATCCGGGGCCTGGGGACCACCCGGGAGGGGCGGGCCTTCCTGGCGGAGGTGGCCCGCGCCCTCGCGGACAAGGGCTTCCTGGAGAACACCAGCCCGCCCTGCTGGGCCAGCGTCCTCTTCCAGCAGGCCCCGGAGGTCCTCACCGCCCGGATGCCCGGCCTGCTCAAGCGGATCCTGCGGGAAGGGGAAGAGCCCAACGCCAGCTGCGCCCGCTACCTGTCCACCGTCCTGGAGCACCGGCCTACCCCCAGGGGGGAAGCCCCCCTCTGGCTCGAGGCCATCCGCCGGTTCCCCGCACCCCTGGACCTGGAGGGCGTGCCCTGGAGGCTGGTCACCCAGCACCCCGACCTGCTCCCCGAGGTGGCCGCCGTGCCCGGCCTCCACTTTCCCCCTCCCGGGGGGATTCCCACGGAGCACCTGCTGGAGGGCTGCCCCACGCCCTTCTGGTTAACCTTAAGAATAACGACCGAGCCGGACTGGTCCGAGAGGAGGCGGAGTTCATGCTGAACCGCATAAGGCAGGAGCGCATCTACCGCGTGCTCCGGGGGAGGGGGCTTCTGGGCCCCGAGGAGCACCTGCCCTTCCGGCACACGGACAGGTACCGCCTGCACTGGATCGTGAAGGGCAGGCTGGCCTACGTGTCCGCCCAAAGGGGAAGATGGTACCTGGTGGGCCGGAACGCCGCCGCGGTCCTTCCCACCATATCCCTTGAACTCGGTGCCCGCACCCTTCCCCTTTCCCACGGGCTCAAGCGCCTCTTCCAGGAGAGGGTACCCCTCGAAGCGGTCGAGCACCTCTTCTTCCAGATCCTCACGTCCAAACCCCGCCTGGATAAGGAGGCCCTGCTCTCGGCCCTCGAGGAGTGGTTGGAGAAGGAGGACCTGCCCGAGGAGGTGCGCCGGGAAGTGGGGAAGGAGGTGCTGGCCTGGCGGATTGCCCATCTTTAAGGCCGCCGGGGGAAGGGGAGGGGTGTTCCTGGATACATGGATAGCGCGGCGCTTTTGTGTATCCAGGACAGGAGGATCCCCATGCCCGAAATCGTACCCATCCCCGAGGATTTCCTTCCCCGCGTTCCCGACCGGTGCATTCCCGACCACTACCGGGTCTCCCCCGTGCGCCTGACCCCGGAGGGAGCCCTGCGCATCGAGGACCTCCTCGGGCGCGAGGTGCCCAGGGACCTCTCCCCCCTCAAGCCCATCCTGCATGGATCGTGGGAGGGGTGGAAGGGAGGCTTAGGTCCTCCTCCTGGTGGAGGGCCGAAGTGCGCTAATGTGCACTTTGGTTGACCAGGAAAACGCCCATACCCTGCTGGAACCCAGAGATCGCTAGCGTCATCCGCAACCTGGGAAGGCGGATTGAAGAGGTGCTTGCCGGAAAGGACCTCCGCATCACCGAGGACCAGGCTCCCAGGGACCTTCCGGTTCCTCGAACGCTCCTCGAGGGAAGGGTAGAGGGGTGGTTGATCACGGGCCCGGGGGAGGTGGTTCAGGGGACCAATGCGGTAGCCTTCTTCTAGGAGGCCCGTCCCCGCATCCTGAGGAGGCGGTCAATCAGCTTGGAGGCTTCCATGAGGGTCTGGGGTGGGTTCCCCCTGTACCCCAAAGCCTCCAGGTAGCGGAGCTGCTTCTCCGTGGGGGGCCTCATCCCACCCCGCAGGGGAAGAGGTCCCCCCTGCTTGGCCTCCAGCTCCTCCTTGGCGAGCCGGGCCTGGCGCTCCGCCTCCCGGTCCACCCGCTCGTTCTCCGGGTGGCCGCTATGCCCCCGCACCCAGACTGCCCGCACCTCCAGGTGTCGGGAGGCCTCCCGGGAAAGCTCCCGCCAGAGGTCCTCGTTAGGAACGCCCAGGAGATCCTCCTCATCGTCCAGGCGGGTGCCGATCCCCCCCACCGCGTAGCGGCTGTCGGAAACCACCAGCACCCGGGAGGGAGCCTTGAGGGCCTTCAGGCCCTCCACCACCGCCTTAAGCTCCATGCGGTTGTTGGTGGTCCAGGCCTCCCTGCCGGAGAGGAGGGTTTCCCCTTCCTCATCCCGGATCAGCACGGCCCAACCCCCGGGGCCCGGGTTGCCCCAGCAGGCCCCGTCGGTGTAGAGCACCACTTCTCCTTGCTCCACATCCGCATTATACCGCATAAGACCCTTCTCACAGTGCGATTTCCGCCGATAATGGAAAGGAGGAAGAGCATGGCAACCCTGGTGCTTGCCGCGTTTCTCGCTCCCGTTTTGGCCCGGGCCCTGGATCTGCTCCTCCACGGGTGCGTTTGGGTCCTGGTTCAGGGAGAGAGGGCTCAGGCGGAGCTTCGCCAGAAGCTGGAGCGGGCCTGGCAGGTTCTTGGATACACACAAGGGCTGTAGGCCCTGTGTATCCAGGCCGCCCAAGGCCCCGTTCAGCGAGGTTGGCTGTAAACCACCCCACGCCTAAAGCCGGAGGCTTTCCAAGGGAAGACGATGCAGGGAAGACACCCTCAGAATCCGGGCCGGTTTACAGCGGCCCATGCCCATCGAGCCTGCTCTTTGGGCAATGTTGGCGGCAGCTACCCAGTCCGCGTTGTGCTGGAAGCCGCACGCCGTGCAGCGGAACAGCGCCTGGCTCTTGCGGTTCTCCCTGGCTGTGTGCCCGCAGCGGGGGCACTGCTGGCTGGTGTGCCTCGGGTCCACTGCCACCACCCGCACCCCCCTCAGGGCCGCCTTGTACTCCAGCAGCGAGCGGAAGCGGGCGTAGGGCCACAGGTGGTGCAGGTGCCGCTCAGTGCTGCCGCGTTTGGTGGTGCGGCCCCTGAGACCGGTCAGCTCCTCGATGGCCAGCGTGTCCCCGGGCTCCAGACCGTCCACAATGCGCCTAGCCAGGGTGTGCAGGGTGTGGCTGACGAAGCGGGCTTCCCTTCCACGAAGCCGTGCCCAAAGGCGTTTAACGCCCTTGGTGCGTTCGGAAGGGCGGTCCAGCTTGCTGCGGACCTCCGCCCGCTTCTTCAGGAAGTGCAGACGCTTTCCCTTGAGGGGGCCACCAGAAAACTGCACCCCGTTGGAAAGGGTAGCCAAGGCTTTCTGACCAAGGTGCACACCGACCACCTTCCCGCCACCCGTTGGGGGCTCTGGAGCCTCCACCCGCAGGGCGAGGTGGATGTACCACTTTCCCTTCGGCCCCTTGGTCAGTGCCCCACCCTGAACGCTCCTGGCCCGCGCCAACACCCCGCGCTGGCAGTTGCCCAATTTCATAGGGATGACCAAGCGACCAGCGACGGTAGTCAGGGAAACAGCTTCCCCCCGCAGGGAGAGGGTGCGCTGGTCAAAGGCGCAGGAGGTGGGTTGGTAGAGCTTCGCCCGGCTGCCCTTCTTGCACCCCACGCGGGCAATCGCTTGGACCGCGAGGTTAGCGCTCAAGCCCATCGCCCGGAGGTCGCGGCAGACCAGGCGGTGCAGCTTGAACCTGCGGAACTCCCCACGCTCCCTGGCAACCCGCAAAGCATGGTTGCAGCCCTCGGCAAAGAGGTGCACCGTCTCTTCCAGAGCTGCCGCCTGTTCGGGAGTGGGCTTGAGGGTGCAGCGAAGCGTGAGGGTCTGAATACAGGCATTCTAGCACATCATGCGAAAGGAGGGAGGGCGGCGCTCCAAGCCAACGGCCCCGTGGCTGAAGCCAGGGGTATCCGCGCCGCCGAGTTCTGATGAACGCAAACGCCACACAAGCCCTGAACTACCTGGACCTCGGCTACGCGGTCCTGCCCCTCAAGCCCGGCGAGAAGCGCCCTCACCCCACCCTGGTTCCACGGGGGCTCAAGGAGGCCACCCGGGACCCCGGGAAGGTCCTGGCCTGGTGGAGGGAGGAACCCGCCGCCGGGATAGGCCTCCTTCCACCTGAGGACGTCCTGGTCCTGGACGTGGACCGCCCGGAAGCCGTGGAGGAACTCCTGCGGGAGCACCGCCTGGGGCACGCGCCCCGGTCCCGCACCCCGAGGGGCGGGGCCCACATCTTCCTGCGCCTGCCCCGCTGGCTCAGGAACCTTCCCGCTAGCACCTCCCGCCTTCCCGGCGTGGACCTGAGGGGCATGGGCAGGGCCTACGTGGTGGTCTACCCCACCGTCCTGCCCGGGGGGGCGTACCGCTTTGAGGTTCCCCTGAAGCCCCCAGCCCTCCTGCCCCTGGTTCCCACCCCTCTGGCCCAGCGCCTCCTCGCCCAGCCCTCCAGGCCGCAAGCGGAAGGTCCCGTTGCCCTGCCGAGGCCCGTGGTGGCCCAGTCCCAGCCGGAGAAGCGGCTTAGGGCCCTCCTCGCCTCCTACGCGGACAAGGTGGCCTCCGCGCTTCCCGGCACCCGGCACAACACCCTCCTCCGCTACGCAAGGGCTGCGGGGGGTCTGGTTCCCCACGGCCTGGACCCCGAGGAGGCCTTCCGCACCCTGGTGGAGGCCGCCCTCCAAGCCGGGCTTCCCTATGGGGAGGCCGCGGCCACTGCCCGCTGGGGCATCCAGCGCGGACAGCGGGAGGCCATCCCCCTGGTGGACCGGCCCCTGGCCGCCAGGCGCTAGCCCACCGGCTCCTACTCCCCCCACTCCTCCCAGTCGTCCTCAAAAAGACGGGAAGCCGCCTCCGCGGGGCTTGGGAAGAAGAGGTCCAGGGCCTCCCGGGAGAGGGCGATGCCCCCACCCACCTCCCTCCAGATCTCGTGAAAGTACATCGCAGACACCCGCCGCTCTCCCAAACCCACACAAATCCCTGCACGCAGGTTTGGGTTTGGAGCTGTCATGCTCCGCATTTAATTTCCTGGCGGCTGGCGGCATGTCTCTGCACCCGCCCGCCGGCGGTCCCCGGCATCTCCCGGATGCCTAGACCGTCGAACCGCCAGGCCCGCCTGGTCCGAACGGCCACGGGGCCTCCCAGGCGGCCCGAGCAGGGCACCTCATCCCTGGAGTGGTGGAAGGAGATGGTTCGCCGGAGCAAGGAGGAAGAGCTTGTGGCGATCGGACGCATCCAGCTTTCCTGAAGCCAGCCGCGTCTTCACCCCCGACAGCCTGGTAGCCTTCATGGTCTCCCTGGCGGAGGCCCCCAAGGGGGGAAGGATCCTGGAGCCCGCCTCAGCCCACGCCCCCTTCCTTAGGGCCTTCCGGGAGGCGCACGGCTCAGGCTACCGCTTCCACGCGGTGGAGGTGGACCCCCTGGCCTTGGACCCGCCCCCCTGGGCGGAGGGCCATGTGGCGGACTTCCTCCTCTGGGAGCCCAAAGAGGCCTTCCACCTCATCCTGGGCAACCCGCCCTACGGGGCCCTGGGGGCCGGGGTCCGGCTCCCAGCGGAAAGGCGGAGGCTCTACCGCAAGCGCTTCGCCACCTGGCACGGGCGCTACAACCTCTACGGGGCCTTCCTGGAGAAGGGGGTGAGGCTCTTAGCCCCTTCGGGGATGCTGGTCTATGTGATCCCCGCGGGGTGGATGGTCCTCTCGGAGTTCCGGAAGCTCAGGGCCTTCCTGGCCCGGGAGGGGGAGACGGAGGTCTACTACCTGGGCCGGGCCTTCCCCGGGGTCAAGGTGGTGGCCGCGGTGGTCCGGTTCAGGAAGGGGGGAAGGGGCTTAAAGCTCTACGATGCGGAAGGCCCCCTCTTCCATAGCCCCGTCCTCCTTCTGGAAGACCCCGCCTGGCAGGGGGAGATGATCCGCTTCCCCGACCCCAAGGCCCTGGAGATGGAGAAGAGGGGGGTGCCCCTGGGGGCGCTTTTCCACCTCCACTTCGCCGCCAGGAGCCCGGAGATCCGATCCCACCCCCTCACCCGCACCGCCCCGGGCCCCGGCCTGGTGCCCATCCTCACGGGGAGGAACCTGAAGCCGGGGGAGATCGACTACGAGACCGCCTACTCCGGTCTCTACTTCCCCAAGGAGGCCGCAGGCCTCCTCAAGCCCTTCTACGCCACCCCTCACCTGGTGGTGGGGAACACCCGCCACTACCGGGTGGTGGCCGCCTGGGATAAGAGGACTTATCCCTGGCGGGAGGAGTTCCACCTTTTGCCCAAGGCAGGGGTGAGGGTGGACCCGGAAGGCCTGGTGGCCTACCTGAACGGCCTCGAGGTCCAGGCCTACTACCGGGGGCTTTACCGGGAGGTGGTGCCCCACCTCACCCGGGAGATGCTCCTCAGGATCCCTATCCTTTAAGGCCGCCAGGGGTTTCGGGAAGGTGCCAAGGAGGTGAAAGCGGTGATCACGCTTTCCCGGAACACGGACGGAAAGGTGCTGAAGAGGCTCTCCGACCAGGCGGTCATGGCCCTGGTTCGGAGGCACGGGGCCAAGGTGGACCCCTCCCTGGTGGAGGAGGGCTGGGTGGACCGGGACGAGCTGGAGGCCCTGGGCTGGGTGGAGGTGGAGCCCGTGACCCCCATGCCCGGAGAGAAGGTTCTCGTCCCTAACCGCCTGGGCTGGACCCTGGTGGAGGTGGCCTGACCACCCCCCTGGCCCCCGCCGCGCTAAACTGTTATTGGATGACCGAATGGAGCACAATAGAGGACATCGAGCGCATCATGCTTAAGGAGCTGCGGGAAGCGGCGGGGGCCCAGGATGCCCCGGGGTATGTGTTCTGGGGCGTGACCCCTGAGGAGCTTCTTCTTTCCCTGAAGCAGTTCACCGAGGAGGTTCGCCTTTCGCCCGCCCAGCGGGCGGGGGTCAGGGCCCTCATGGCCCGCGCCAGGAAGCGGGGCTACACCGTGGTCGCCATCCTTTTCGTGGGGGACCGGGCCTACTTCCAGGGCCGGAGGGTCCGGCTGGTGGCCCCGGAGATCCGGGCGTAGAACGGAAGTATAATGTAGAGCAGCATGAAGAAGCGGTTGAAGCTGAGTATGCTCTTCTCCGCCCGGCAACGGGAACCGGCTCGTGAGCCCCCAGGGAAGCCCGCCGGGTCAGGGTTTGTCCAGGTGGTGGGCGATCCCTTCAACATCTACCGGGCCTTCGCCCAGGCCGCCCTCCAGCACGCCGCAAGGGGCGGCAGGGTGGTTTTCGCGTCCGGGGTGGAGGCTGCCTCGGACGAGCTTCACCAGGCCATCGCCCGGGGGCGTCAAACCGAAGCGGCCCGGCAGATCCTGGTAGTGGAACCCCTTTCCCCGGAGTTCAAGGCCTGGATCGTGGAAACCGCCAGCACCTGGTTCGGCAACCCGGGGTTTAAGGTACCCCACCCGGAGCTTTCCTCCTGGGTTCTGGCCCACTGGGCCCGCAGGCACGAGGCCGATCTGGTTCTCCTGGTCTTCCCCGAGGACCTGCCCTGGTCCGCGGAGGCCCTCAAGGTAATGGCAGAGGCCCTTCCCGCGGCGGTGGTCCTGGGTTCCTCCAAGCCCCTGGTTGAGGAACCTCACATACCCCTGGAGGCTGTGCGCGGGGTGGAGGATCTCCTGCGCCCCCCGGAGGGGGCGTTCCCGAAACCTTCCTCGCCGCTTTGAGGGAAGGTTCGCCTGGGCTTTCTCCCGGGGCTTCGGCTTCCCGGCCCCTCGAGGCCGCCCGTGGCAGGCTTCAGCGCCCTGCCCGTGGCGTCGGTTTCTCGCGGCGCGCCGTTTTCCTTGCGGTACCTAAAAGAAAGGGCGGAGGTGATGGGGGTGAAGATTCGATTCAAGCGGTATGGCAGTATCCGCAGAATCCTTGCGGTGCTTCTCCTTCTGATTTTTCCCGCCCTGGCCTCCCCATCCGCGTTCACTGGGGTGGAGGTTCCAGGAGGGGAAAAGCTCCTCTTGCGCTCCGCCTCCTCCCGCAGGGCCCGGTTGAACACCAGGTAGAGGAACCTCCCCCTGGGCCTGGCCTCCGCCATGAGCTTCAGGGTGGTGGTCTTCCCGCTACCCGCCACCGCCAGGAGCTTGAGGTCCTCCTTGGCAACGAAGGCTTCCACGGCGGCCTCCTGCTCCGGGGTGGGTTTGATTACGGCGGTTGAAAGCATTACCAGTCTCAGTATACCGCGCGCCCTTTTTCAGGCCGCCTGAGGCGGGCATAAGCGCAAAGGAGGTGGGAATATGAATCCAATGGAAATCCTCACGGCACCCCTGACGGCCAGCGAGATCGAGTGGAAGATCGTGTCGGCCAAGAACGGATCAACCGTCATCGCCCCCTACATCGACGCCCGGGCGGTGATGGCCCGCCTGGACCGGGCCTTCGGCCCCTTCGGCTGGCAGGTGCGGTACACCCCTGCCCAGATCGGCTCCGAGCACGGGGTCATCGCCGCCATCCTCATCCGGGATCCCGAAACCGGCGAGTGGATCGAGAAGCAGGACGGTTCCGGGGCCACGGACATGGAGCCCTTCAAGGGCGGCATCTCCGGGGCCCTCAAGCGGGCCGCGGTGGCCTGGGGCATCGGGCGGGAACTCTACACCTACCCCACGGTCGTCATCGAAGGGGAGCACAAGTATATCCCCTTCAAGGTTTTAGAGCGCCTCAAGGGCCTCCCCGAGGCCATCGCCCAGGGCAAGCCCCTCCCCGAGATCATCCGCCTGACCCCCGAGGGAGAGAACGCCACCAAGCGGGTAGCTAAGGTAGGCTGAGAACCATGACGCACGCATACCTTGTGCTGTCCCGGGGTGGAAGGAGGTCCGGGAGCCCTTCCCGGTGCAGGAGTACGCCCCCCTCTGGGAAGCGGCGAGGCTCCTCTGGGAAAGGGGCGTGGTCCTGAGGCCGAGAGGCGGGCCCCAGCCCTCGAGGCCCTGAAGCTTTCCTTATCTACACGGACGGGTGCAAAAGGTACCGGGTAACCCGCCTCAAGTACCCCTACGACCCCGGCACCTACACCTTCGAACCCCTGTGACGGAGGGAAACATGCACGACCTCCCCGACAAAGCCGCGAAGTACCTCGAAAGCCTCTACGAG
>FWWM01009881.1_pt1 | contig 17291 bp, 13 predicted proteins | sample 2228351 | NCBI WGS metagenome assembly FWWM01 (sample SAMEA103939774, study PRJEB20133) | metagenome | reverse complement strand
CTGATCGCCGGGCGGTAGCATGGCGCCATGTACACCGTGCTCGCCGGCGGCGTCGGTGCCAGCCGCTTCCTCCAGGGGCTCGCGGCGGTGGTTCCCCAGCGCGAGATCACGGTCATCTCCAACACCGGCGACGACCTCGAGTTCGTCGGCCTCCACGTCTCGCCCGATACCGACATCGTCATCTACGCACTCGCCGGGGTCGTCAACCCGGCCACCGGCTGGGGGCTCGAGGGCGATACCTTCGCCGTGGCGGAAGCCCTGCAGCGCTTCGGCTACGAACGCTGGTTCAACCTGGGCGATCGCGACCTTGCCACCGCGCTCCACCGTACCCGCCTGCTGCGCGAGGGGTGGCCCCTCCACCGCATCGTGGCCGAGCTCGCGCGGGCGTGGGGGCTCGAGGTGCGCATCCTGCCCATGAGCGACGACCCGGTGCGCACCATCATCCTCGGCCCCGGGGGCGACCTCCCCTTCCAGGAGTACATGGTGCGCCTGCGCACCGAGGTCGACGTTCGCGGCTTCCGCTTCGCCGGCGCGGAGGCGGCCCGCCCGGCCCCGGGCGTGCTCGACGCGATTGCCGGCGCCCGCGCGGTTATCCTCGCGCCCAGCAACCCATTCGTCAGCATTGGCCCCATCCTCGCTGTGCCCGGCATCCGCGAGGCGCTCGCGGCCACCCGGGCGACCCGCGTCGCCATCAGCCCGATCATCGCCGGCCAGGTGGTGAAGGGGCCGGCCGCTGCGATGCTCGCCTCCCTGGGGCACGAAGTCTCCGCCGTGGGTGTGGCGGCGCTCTACCGCGGCCTCGTCGATCTCTTCGTGCTCGATACGGCCGATGCCGCCCTGGCCCCGCGGGTCGAAGCGCTCGGCATGCGCACCCTGGTGACGGAGACGCTGATGACCGACGGCCCGCGCAAGGCCGCACTTGCGGCCGCCGTGGTGGCCGCGCTCGAGGCGGTGCGCTGATGCTGCCCGTGCTCATCCCCGTCAACCGGCTCGACCAGGCGAAGGGCCGTCTCGCTCCGCTCCTCACCGAGGCGGAGCGCGAGGAGCTCACGCTCATCACCGCGGAGACCGTCGCCCACGCCGCCGGCCCCGCCGCCATCATCCTCGCCGCCGACCCGCGCGTCCGCGAGCGGATGGCCGGCCGCTACCGCGTGCTCGAGGAGGACCCGGCCCTGCGCGGGCTCAACGCCCAGCTCGAGCGCGCCATCGAACGCCTCCGCGCCGAGGGGGCGGTCGGCGAACGGCTGCTCATCCTGCACGCCGACCTGCCGCTGGTGCGCGCCTCCACCATCGAGGCGCTGGCCGCCGAGGACGACGGGCCCGGCTGCGTGGTGCTCGTGCGCAGTGGCGATGGCGGCACCAACGCGATGCTCCTCCACCCGCCGGGGCGGTTCCCGCTCGCCTACGGCCCGGGCAGCTTCGCCCGCCACGCCGAGGCGGCGCTCGCCGCCGGGCTGCGCGTCATCGAGAGCCCGAATCGCGAGCTCCGGCTCGATCTTGATACCCCCGCCGATGTGGCCGAGCTGCTCCGCTCCGAGCGGGGCCAGCAGACGGCGGCAGGGCACTACCTCCTCGCCATTGGCGCCGACCGGCGCCTGGCCGCGGCCGGGCCGTGAGCGTGCGTGTCCTGCTCCTGGCGGTGGCCAGCGCGGCCCTGCTGATCGCGGCCTGCGGCTCGGAGCGGCAGACCGCCCCGCCGCGGCCGACGCCCACGCCCACCCTCGCGGGCGCACCGGCCCAGGGTGCCCGCACGGTGACCGACATGGCCGGGCGCCAGGTGGCCGTGCCCGGGCGCGTCGAGCGGGTGGTGGTGACCGCGCCGGCAGCCGCCGATTACGCCCTCGCCCTCGGCCTCCAGGTCATCGGCCAGCCCAGCGATGCCCCGCCCATCCCGGGGGCGCGGCCGGTCGGCACCACCCTCTCCCCGGACTTCCCCGCCATCGCTGCGCTCGCCCCGGACCTCGTCATCGGCGATGCCGCCATCCAGGGCGCGCGCATCGCCGACTTCGACCGCTTTACCGTGCCCGTCTACCTGGTGCGGGCGACCGATTACCTCGCCATCCTCGATGCGCTGGACCGCCTCGGCGAGGCGGCCGACCGGGCCGAAGAGGCCGCAGCCGCCCGGGCCGCGATTGAGGAGCGAGTGGTCGGCGCGGCGCTGGCCGCCCGCGAGCGCCGGGCCGGGGCCAGCCCCCTGCGCGTGCTCGTCCTTACGGGCGCGGGGCGCGATGTCTTCGCCGCCGGCGCATCCACCTACATCGGCAACCTGTTAAGCATGCTCGGCGCCGAGAACGCACTCGCCACCCCGCCGGATGGGGGGCCGCTCCCCGGGTTCGGCGTCATCGACCCGGGCCAGGCGGCCCTCGTCGCGCCCGATGTGGTGCTTGTGCTGCCCGCCGGCGATGGCGGCCTCGATACGCTCATCCGCCAGGACCCGGCCTGGGCGAACACTCCCGCCGTGCGCAACGGGCGGGTGCACGCCATCGACCGCCTGCTCTTCCTGCGGGCGCCCGGTCCGCGCATCGCCGAGGCTGTGGAGCTGCTGCTCGAGCTGCTCTGGCCGCGGGGCTGAGCGCCGCTACGCGCCCTGCCCGGCGGCGGCCTCCAGGAGCAGCGGGTGTGGCCGCTCCTCCAGTGTGTCGAGCACCTCGTAAGCGTGCAGGTCGCGAATGGCGGAAAGCGAGCGGCGCAGCATTGCCTTCGCCAGCTCCACGCCGCGCTCGTTGGCGAGGTCGATGGAGCCGGCTGCCACCACCGGGTAGGTGAGGCACCACATCACCGTCATGCGGTAGTCCTCCCAGCACTGCTCCCACGAGTACCCCTGCACGCCGTGCTCGAGTAGCGTCTCGTGGTACGCCCGCACGATGTCGCGCTCGTGGGCGCGCCGCACCTCCGGGTCCACCGACTGGCTCATGAAGTAGCCGATGTCGTAGGGGCCGCGTGCCCGCACCGCGATCTGCCAGTCGACCAGGGTGAGCGGCGCCGAGCCATCCGGGCTTCCCCAGAAGACGTTATCGAGGCGCAGGTCGCCGTGGCAGAGCGTCTCCGGCGCCGCGGAGAAGCGGTCCTGCATCGGGTTCATGCGATGCATGTAGCGCAGCACCATCTCCCGCTCGAAGTCGTCGAGCTCGCCGCCGAAGTTCTGCAGGAACGGTTCCACCGCCTGCGCGAAAGCCACCGCGGCCATCAGGTTCACCGGGTCGTTGCCGCGAGGGATCCAGTCGAGCTCGGCGAGCTCGGGCGCATTCCACCAGCGGGCGTGCAGCCGGCCAACCTCGCGTACCAGGGTGTAGCACTCCTCCGTGCTCGCCCCCGCCACCTGGTCGCCGAGGCGCAGGCCGCCGAGGTCCTCCATGAGGATGATGTAGCTGACGCTCTCGGGGTCGCCGGCCGCGTAGTAGGCACGGGCGCTGCGCACGCCGATCCGGTCGGCCAGCTCGTCGTAGATCCGCCGCTCCTTCTCGTAGAAGCCGAGCATGTGGGCGACGCCGCGGCCGCCCGGGTCGGCGGTGGGAATCTTGGCGATCAGGGTCTGCGGTGCGCCCGGCTCCGGCCGGTCGTACTCCAGGGTGATGCGGGCGAGCTCGCCGAGGATGCCGACCCCGGCACCGATCCGTTCGCGCGGGGCCGCTACCACGCGCGCCTCCCGCAGGTGGCCGCGCTCGCGCAGGGCGGCGGTCAGCCACTCCGGCGTCACCTCGTCCATCGTCGTGGGAATGGAAAGGCTGGTCATTCAGCAAGAACCCCCGGTGAACGATTCGGGGAATCTATCACCGGGGGCAGCTCAGGTCGAACGGCCGGGGTACGGGCGCCTACATCGCCGGCGGCGGCGCCTTGGGCGGGTTGCGCCACTCCACCCAGAGGAGCGTGATGATCGCCGCCAGCGTCGTCGCCGCGAGGCTGATGCCGCCCAGGATGCTCACGATGTCCCGCGCCCGCAGGCTCGCGTCGTCGATGTCGCCGAGCAGGTCGGAGACGGTGAAGATGCCGGTGAGCAGCAGGAATGCCCCGGGCACGGCCAGCGCCTCCCACTTCCCGCGCTGGGCGAGGTAGCCGAAGGCGAGGCCCGCGATGGCGAAGAAGGGGATGAAGCTCACCAGCCACTCGCGGTGGTTATCCCAGGAGGCGCGCACCTGGAAGAGGATGATGGTGAGGGCGAGGGCAAAGAGGATACCGAGCCCGTACCCCCAAAAGAGGCTGAGCCAGTCGCGCCAGCCCAGCGTGGGCCGAGCCGGGCGCGTGGAGCGGTCGTGGATGTACTCGGACTTCTGCGGTTCGAACGGTGCAGGCAGGGAGAAATCGGCCATGGTGGCCCGATTGTGACCCGTCGATGCCGATCCGGGCAACCGCGCGGCCCGCTCACCCCGCGGCGGCTGGCCTTGCGGTGAGCGCCGCCAGCCAGCGGGCGTCCCGCCCGTTCGGCCGGCGCGCCAGCCGTTCCTCCAGGATCGCGCGCGCCTGTTCGACCCTGCCCGCCCGGGTGCACGCCTCCACCAGCGTCTCCTCGAACACGTCACGCTGCGCCTGCGAGCCGCCGAGGCGGATGAGCTCGGGCCGGGCGAGCTGGAGCAGGTTGGCGGCCCGGCTCCATTCGCCGCGGGCGAAGGCCAGGTAGCCCTCGCCGAGGGTGACCAGCATGGGGCCAGCGTTCAGCTTGCCGCCCGCGGCCCGGTCACGGAGCTGGCCGACGAGCGTCTCGAGCCGCGCGACATCGCGCACCGCGCACCACGCCAGCAGGCAGTGCACATCGGCCCAGGTCACCCCTGCACGCGGGAAGTGCGCCGCTGCGTAATCGGCCACTTCGGCCCACGGCAGCTCGGCTGGTGGCAGCTCGGTCAGGCTGCAGCGCCAGAGAAGCGAGGCCGCATCGGCGAGCGTGCCCAGCGGGGGCGACGTGGCCACCCCCGGGCGGATGACCTCCTCGTAGAGCGCGAGGACCCGCTCCAGGTTGCCGGCCGCCAGCTCGAAGAGGGCCAGGTGCCAGGTGTTGTGGACGTGGAGCTGGTTCTCCGGGTCGTCCCCCTCCAGCCAGGCCGCGAGGAAGGCGGCGCCGCCGGCGGTGTCGCCGGTCTCGTACGCCACGTGGGCGAGTGTGTGGGAGGCGTGCCCGTTGCGCGGGTTGGCATCGAACGCGGCGCGGGCCGTGCGCTCGGCCTCGGCGTGCCGGCCGAGCTCGTTGAGCGCAAAGGCGTACTGGGCGAGGAACCACCAGTCGCCGCCATAGGCCGCCGCCAGCGGTTCGAGCAGGGCGAGCTGCTCCTCGTTCCGCTCGAGCCGACCGCTGAAGCCGATGAGGCCGTAGACGCCCGTCGCCAGGGAGAGGACGAACGCATCGCGCGGGTGTTCGGCCACGTGCGCGCGGGTCCGCTCGAGCGCTCCGCGCGTATCGCCGGCGATCGCCGCCGCGATGCACTCCACGTGCTGGCGCTCGCGGGGCGTGGCGCCGCTGGCAACCTGGCGGGCCCGCTCGGCCGCTTCCCGCGCTTCGGCGAGGCAGCCGCGGAACTGGAGCATGCGCGCCTCGGCGATGTGGGCGAGCGCGAACCCCGGGTCCTCGCTCCGCGCTTCCCGGAAGCACGCCTCGGCGGGCGCCTCGGCCGCCAGGGCGTGATCGAGCCCGCGGCAGTAAGCCTCGGCGGCGCGCGCCGAGGTGGTCGAAAGCGGCAATCCATAACGGTCGCGGAACGGCATCGGCCGGGCCCCCTCCGTGCTGCCCCGGCATTCTAGGCTACCGGGGCCCGGACCGCGCGGGGCCTATTCGCCGCTCCCCGGCACCGGGAAGAGCGCCCACACCCCGTTGTGGTCGCTCGCGTAGAGCGGCCGGCCATCCGCCAGGGTGCCCGGCTTCTCGCCGAACGTGGCCGCAACCGAGGACTGCCAGCCGGCCGAAAGGATGAACGAGGTGCGCTTGGTCGGCTGCGGCTGCTCGCCGACGACGCCCGGCCGGCAGCAGGTGGGCGGGTCGCTGGCAGCGAGCGGGTCGTCCAGGCCGAGCGCCATCAGCGCCTCGTAGGCGGGTGAGCCCGGTGCGTCCGAGAGGTCGGCGAGGATGATGAGGGGGCCGCCCGTCCGCTGCTGCCGGACGAACTCCGCGAACGACTCGGCCTGCTGGCCGCGCAGCCGCTCGCTGCCGCCCGTGAGGTGGGTGATGAAGACATCGACCGTGCCGAGCGCAGCCGGCCCCTTGATCCGCACGTGCAGGGCCGCCCGCCCCTCCGTCTCGCTCGTGCGCGGGTTCAGCCACGTGGGCGTGGCCCCCTGCACCACCCAGCGATCGCTCCGCACCAGGACGAGCTCCCCCTCCTCGAAGCCGATCTGCTTCGCCAGCTCCCGGTTCTGGGCCTCGGTGCGGCCCACGAACCACGGGTTCGCCTGCACGAAGATCGGCTCCATCTTCAGCTCGGCCGCAAGCTTCGCCACCACCGAGCCGTGCTGCGCCGTCCAGGTCGCCTCGCTGAAGCCGAGCAGGTCCGGCCGGTAGGCGCGCAGCTCCCCCACGACAAGCTGCAGCCGCTGCTCCAGGGTGTCGCCCGCGGAGGTGTCGTTCGCATCGGTGGCGATGGGGCTCATCAGGTTCAGGTACGCCACGCGGAACTCCGTCGGCGTGGGCGTCGGCTCGGCGGCGGGCGGTGTGGGCGTGGGCGTGGGCTCTGGCGTCTCCACCGGCCGCGCGTACCGGTCGCTCGGGGTTTCGCCGCCGCAGGCCGCGCCGAAAGCCGCCGCGGCCAGGCCCGCCAGCCCGAAGAGGAAGCGCCGCCTCAACATTGACATGCCCCCGGGGCGGCTGGTGTAGTGATCGCCATCGGCGATGACGGAGACGAGTAGCGCCGCAACGGCCGGCCAGCGAGCCCCGGCAGGTGGAAGGGGGCACGATCCGGCGGCGCGAAGATCCCTCCAGAGCCCCCGGCCGAACGGCGCCCGGCGCGCCCAGTAGACCCGGGCGGAGGCCCACCGTTACCACGGGCAGGGGCGTGCTGGCGCCCCACGAGTGCCCGCCCCAGGGCGGGAACCAGGGTGGTACCGCGGGCGCGCGCGCTCGTCCCTGGAGCGGGGGCAGGCGCGCGTCGTCGTGTCCGGGCCTCCGTGCGCGCAACCATCTCGCCGAAGGGTACGATACCGCGGCCCTCCCCGGCCGCATCGCCCGTGCCTGTTGGCGTCAACGCCGCTTTCCTGCACCGGAGGTCCACCGTGCCCGTCTTCCAGCCCGTCGATCCGAAGGTCAGCTTCCCCGAGCTGGAGGCCCGCATCCTCCAGTTCTGGAAGGAGCGCCGCATCTTCGAAAAGAGCATCGAGCAGCGCCCCGCCGACCGCCTCTTCGTCTTCTACGAAGGGCCCCCCACCGCCAACGCCCGCCCGGGCATCCACCACGTCCTCGCCCGCGTCTTCAAGGACCTCGTCCCGCGCTACAAGACGATGCGCGGCTACCGCGTGCCCCGCAAGGGCGGCTGGGATACCCACGGCCTGCCCGTGGAGCTCGAGATCGAGAAGGAGCTCGGCCTCAAGTCGAAGCCGGAGATCGAGGAGTACGGCATCGCTGCCTTCAACGAGAAGTGCAAGGAGTCCGTCTCCCGCTACGTCGAGGAGTGGACCCGCCTGAGTGAGCGGATCGCCTTCTGGGCCGATTACGAGCACCCCTACGTCACCTACGACAACGGCTACGTGGAGACCTGCTGGTGGATCTTCCGCCAGCTCTGGGATGCCGGCCTCGTGTACCAGGATTACCGCTCCACGCCCCACTGCCCCCGCTGCGGCACCAGCCTGAGCGACCACGAGGTGGCGCTCGGCTACCAGGACGATGTGCCCGACCCCTCCGTCTTCGTCAAATTCCGCATCCCGGGCGATGCCCTCGCCGCCCACGGCTTCACCACGGCGAAGCCGCTCGCGCTGGTGGCGTGGACGACGACACCGTGGACGCTCCCGGGCAACGTCGCCCTCGCCGTGCGGGACGATGCCGCCTACGGCATCTACGAGGTCGGCGAGGAGGTGCTCATCCTCGCCGAGGCGCTCGCCGCGAAGGTCCTGGGTGACGGTGCAACCCGCGTGGGGAGCGTCACCGGCGCCGGGCTCGTGGGCCTCGCCTACGAACCGCTCTACCGCCCTGAGGCGCTCGGCCACCCGGTGCGCCGCTTCGATGCCGAGGGGCACCTCCGCCCCCTTGGCCCCGGCGAATCCACGGACGGCCTGCGCCGCGTCATCGCCGCCGACTACGTCTCGCTCGAAGATGGCTCCGGCATCGTCCACACCGCCCCGGCCTTTGGTGGCGAGGACTTCGAGGAGGGGCGCCGCCACGGCCTGCTCTTCGCCCAGCCACTCGACCTGCGCGGCATCATGGCCGAGGGGCTCCCGGGCGCCGGCAAGTTCGCCAAGCAGGCCGACCGCGACATCGAGCGCGACCTGGAGGAGCGCGGCCTCCTGCTCAAGAAGGGCACCATCCGCCACACCTACCCGTTCTGCTGGCGCTGCGGCACCCCGCTCCTCTACTACGCCAAGCCGAGCTGGTACCTGCGCACCACCGCCCTGCGCGAGCAGCTCCTGGCCGGCAACGAACGGATCAACTGGTACCCGGAGCACATTAAGCACGGCCGCTTCGGCAACTGGCTGGCGAACAATATCGACTGGGCCTTCAGCCGCGAACGGTACTGGGGCACGCCGCTCCCCTTCTGGCGCTGCGATGGCTGCGGCGAGGTGGCCTGCATCGGCTCGCGCGCCGAGCTCATCGAGCGCGCCGAGGACCCGTCCGCCGCGCGCGCCCTCGATGACCTCCACCGCCCCTACGTCGACGCCATCACCATCCGCTGCGCCGCCTGCGGTGGCACCGCCCGGCGCGTGCCGGAGGTGGCCGATGCCTGGTTCGATAGCGGCGCCATGCCCTACGCCCAGTGGCACTACCCCTTCGAGCACCGGGAGGAATTCACCCGCCACTTCCCGGCCGACTTCATCTGCGAGGCGGTCGACCAGACCCGCGGCTGGTTCTACACCCTCCACGCCGAGGCCACCCTCCTCCACGCCGCCGGCGCCATCCCCGATGGCATCGCCTACCGCAACGTCATCTGCCTCGGCCATATCAACGACGAGAAGGGCAACAAGATGTCGAAGAGCCGCGGCAACACCGTCGACCCCTGGACGGTGATCGACCGCCACGGTGCCGACGCCACCCGCTGGTACATGTACACCGCCAGCCCCGCCGGCTCGCCCCGCCGCTTCAGCGCCGGCCTCGTGGAGGAGGGGCTCCGCCGCTTCCTCCTCACCCTCTGGAACACCTATGCCTTCTTCGTCAGCTACGCCGAGGTCGATGGCTTCCGCCCCAGCGGCCGCCTCGCACCAACCGCCGAGCTCGATCGCTGGCTCCTGAGCGAGCTCAACGCCCTCGTCGAGAAGGTCACGGCCGAGCTGGACGCCTACGACCCGACCGATGCAGCCCGCGCCATCGAGGCCTTCGTCGACGACCTCTCGAACTGGTACATCCGCCGCTCGCGACGGCGCTTCTGGCGCGGCGCGAGCGCCGATGACCCGGACAAGCAGAGCGCCTACGAAACGCTCTACGCGGCACTCACCACCCTCGCCCGCCTGCTCGCTCCCTTCACGCCATTCGTCGCCGAGGAGCTCTGGCAGAACCTGGTGCGCCGCGTCGACCCGGCCGCGCCGGAGAGCGTCCACCTCGCCACCTGGCCGGAGGCCGACCCGGCGCGCATCGATGAGCGCCTGAACGCCGAGACGCAGCTCATCAAGCGCATCTGCTCGCTGGGGCGGGCCGCCCGGGCGAAAGCCCAGATCCGCGTCCGCCAGCCCGTGGCGGCTCTCATCCTCGAGGAGCTGAACGCCCGCGAGCTGCGCCTCCTGGACGACGAGACCGAGGTGGTGAGCTACGACGTGAAACCGAACCTGCCCGTCCTCGGGCCGAAGCACGGCCAGGCGCTGGGCGCCATCCGCGCCGGGCTGGCTGCGCTCGACCCGGCCGAGGTGGCCGCAGCGGTGCGTCGCGGCCGGCCGATCGAGGTCGCCGGCGTCAGCCTCGAACCCGGCGATATCCTCCTCCAGGCGCACGACCGGGAGGGATACGCCGCCGCCCAGGAGGCCGGCTACACCGTGGCGATTACCACCGCCATCACCCCCGAGCTCGCCGAGGAGGGGCTCGCCCGGGAGATCGTCCGCCGCCTCCAGGACCTCCGCCGGGAGGCCGGCCTCGCCCTCGTCGACCGCATCGAGGCGTGGGTGGCGGGCGATGCCGAGGTCGCCCGCGTGCTCGAGCGGCACGGCGACTACATCCGCGGTGAAACGCTGGCGGTGGCGCTCCAGGCCGCCGAGCCGCCGGACGGCGCCACCCGCTCCGAGGATGACCTGGAGGGCACACGTGTCACGTTTGGGCTGCGCCGTGCCGGCGGATGACGGTTCGGCGCCCGTGAATGAACCGTGGCGACGGGCCGTGCGTCCGCGTATAGTGAAGGCAGCCGAATCTCCGCACCAGCGGAGAGCGGGGGACCCACCACCACGGGGTGAATCGCGCGCAGGCGCGTAGGCCACTCCCAAGGCCGAACCCGGCAGCTAACCTCGCAGGCGCGTTGGGAGAGACGACGGCACGCAGCGCCCCGGTCTCTCGAAGCCCCGGCTGCCCCGCCACCGCGGGACGGTCACCGGTCGCATACTGGGAGTCGCCGGGTGAGCGCCCAGCCGCCATCGCTCCGTCTCGAACGCTCGCTCTCCTATGCAGCCCGCTTCACTGCGCAAACCTCGCAGAACATCTGGCTGGCTGCCCTCTTCCTCGTGGCCGGCACCAGCTCCAAGCCGGCGCTCGACCTCTCGAGCCTGTTCATTGCCATGCTCCTGCCGTCCATCCTCCTCGGGCTGCCCGGCGGGTCCATCGCCGACCGCCTCGGGCCGGGGCGCGGGTACGCCGTTGGCGCCCTCCTGCGGCTGCTGCCGGTGGCTGCTGCCATCTGGCTGCTCGATGGCGGCACGAGCGCGTGGGTGCTGGCCTTCCTCTACTCCACCGGCTCCCAGGTGTTCACCCCGGCCGAGCTCGCGCTGGTCCGCCCCCTGCAGGATGCGCACGTCGGCCGCGTGCACTCGTGGTTCGCCGCGCTCCAGTACGCCGGCCAGGGCGCGGGCATGCTCGTCCTGGCGCCGGCGCTCTACTTCCTCGGCGGTCCCACGGCCATGGTGTTCGGCGCCGCCGTCGGCATGTCCCTCCTCTTTGCGCTGACCGTGGTGCTGGCCGTGCGTGTTGCACCGCTGGCGCGGGCGTATGCGGCCGGCAGCGCCCGCGCCGCCCTCAGCTTCGGCGCAACGCTCCGCTTCTTCGGGGACGAGAGCCTGGCCCGCTACGCCGTGGTGGCCCTCGGGCTCAAGATGGTCGTCTCGAAGGGCATCGTCGTCGCCCTGCCGTTCTACCTCGAACGAGACCTTGGCCTCGGCTGGCAGGCCATCGCCTTCCTCTTCGTCCCCGGCATCGTCGGCATCCTCGCTGGGCTCGCATGGTGCAGCCGCGAGCTCACCCTCGCCCGCGCCCACGAGGTGCTGCGCCTCTCGCTCCTCGGGCTGGTGGCGGCCCTGGCCGCCCTCGCCGCCCTCGATTACGGCATCACCGCCGCCGCCCAGTACAGCCACATCCCGCCGGTGGCCCGCCTCGAAGCGGAGATGAACACCACCTTCGCGGTCGCCATCCCCGTCGCCTTCCTGCTCGGCATCTCCCTCTCCGGCCTCCTCATCGCCGGGCGCGTGGCCCTCACCGAGACGGCCCCGCCCGGGCAGCACGGGCGCGTCTTCGCCGTCCAGCTCACCATCACCGAGGCGGCCATCTCCCTGCCGCTGCTCGCCCTCGGCCTCGGCACCACCTACGCCGGCGCGCGGGTCACGCTGGCCGCGCTCGCGCTCCTGGTGGCCGGCGCGCTCCTGCTCGCCGAGCTCGACCGCTCCCGTGCTGCCCTCGCGCGGGGCGCCCGGGCGGCCGTACCCGCCGGCTCACCCGGCGCGTGACCGCACCCGCGCTGGGATCGCATCGAGCGCCGGCTCAGCCAGCGGCGGCTGCAGCCTCCGCCCCAATCGCCGCGTTGACGCGTGGCAGCACCTCCGTCGCCAGCAGCTCCATCGAGCGCCGCCACGGCTCCGGGTTGTCCGCGTAGTCGAAGCCGAGCAGCAGCAGCGTGCCGAACCCGCCGAGCTGGCGGTACATCTCCACCAGCTTCTCCGTCACGGTCGCCACCGAGCCCACGATCCAGCCGTGCTCGACGAAGTATTCCGGCGAGACCGCATCATCGGGCACCGACGGGTCGTGCTTCATCCACTGGAAGTAGTCGAAGGCGCGGAAGAGGGGAATCAGGTATTCCCGCTCCTGGCGGGCCATGTTCCCCTCCAGGCAGCCGCGCACCGCCTCGGCGTCGGTATCGGCGACGAACACCTCGCGAACGACCCGCCAGTCGCTGCGGCGCGGCTCGCGGCCGGCCCTGTGGGCCTCCTCCTCGTACACCTCCCAGTGGGTGCGGATGTAGTGCGGGCTGAGGTTCAGGCTCATCGGCAGGAAGCCGCGCGCACCGGCAATCTTCAGCGTGTCGGAGCGGGGGCTCAGCCCCGCGATGCCAATCGGTGGGTGCGGCTGCTGGTACGGCTTGATGTGGTGGTAGAGCAGGCCCTCGATCATTGGGTCGGGCACGTGGACCGTCCAGTACTGCCCCTCGTACCGCATCTCCCCCTCCGCCTCCCAGATGCGGAGCATGATGTCGAGCGCCTCGGCCGTCATCTTCCGGTTCTCGCCCGCGAAGCCGTCGACGTTGAAGAGCTTCCAGTCGCTTGGCAGGCCGCTCGAGCCAATGCCGAGCATGAAGCGCCCCTGCGCCATGTGGTCGAGGTAGGCCACGCGGCACGCCAGCTCCGCCGGGTGGTGGTACGGCAGCAGGTGGGCCCCAGGCGCCAGGCGAATCCTGCTCGTCTGCTGCAGCGCCTGCGCGATGAGCAGGTCCGGCGCCGGGCACGGCTCCCAGATCGCCGTGAAGTGCTCGCCGATCCACGCCTCTTCGAACCCGTACGCGTCGGCCCAGCGGAGCATTTGCAGGTCCCACTGGAGCCCGTCGTACAGGCTCCGCTCCGGCGGGTGGGTGGGCATCATGAACAGGCCAACCTCCATCGAACGCCTCCATCGAACGATTGACGCAATCTATCTGCGGTATCGATCGCTGGCAATTGCACCGTTCCCATCCCTCACCTTGGTAAAGCCCCGCCGGGCCGTGCCGCCCCTGCCCGCGAAACGAAGCCCTCACGTACAATCCCGTCGTGCAGAGGTTCGCTCAGCGTCCCGATCTCGACCTCCTCTTCCGGCCCCGCGCCATCGCGGTCGCCGGCGCCTCCACCAACGTTGATAGCCCGGGGCACGACTACCTCGAGGCGATCAAGCGCCAGGGCTTCGCCGGCCCGCTCTTCCCAATCAACCCCCGGGCCGAAACGGTGGCCGGCCTGCCGGCCCACCCCTCGCTCCTCGCCGTGCCCGGGGCCGTCGATCTCGTCATCTCCTGCGTCCCGGCGCCGGCCGTTCCCGAGCTCGTGGAGCACTGCGGACAGAAGGGCGTCCGCTTCCTCCACCTCTTCACCGGTCGCTTCAGCGAAACCGGCGACGAGGAGGCCGCCCGCCTGGAGCAGGCAATCGCGCGCCGCGCGGCCGAGCTGGGCGTCCGCATCCTCGGCCCGAACGGCATGGGCCTCTACCACCCGGCCGGCGGCCTCTCCTTCCGGCCCGACCTGCCCACCGACCGCGGCGGCGTCGCCTTCCTCAGCCAGTCCGGCAACAACGCGGTCGAGGTCATCACCCGCGGCAACGCCCGTGGCCTCGCCTTTGGCAAGGTCGTCAACTACGGCAACGGCCTCGATATTACCCCCGGCGAACTCCTCCGCTACCTGGCCGAGGACCCGGAAACCACCGTCATCGGTGCCTACGTGGAGGGCGTGCCCGATGGCCGGGGCTTCTACGAGGGGCTCCGCGCCGCGGCCGCAAGGAAGCCGGTCATCATCCACAAGGCTGGGCGCACGGCTGCCGGCGCGCGCTCCGCGGCCTCGCACACCGCGGCGCTGGCAGGCCAGGCCGCCATCTGGAGCACGGTCCTCCGCCAGGCCGGCGCCATCGAAGCCCGCAACCAGGAGCAGCTCCTCGATCTCATGGTCGGCGCGGCGCTCCTGGGCGCCCCGGCCGGTCGCCGCATCGCCATCGTCGGCGGTGGTGGGGGGCGCAGCGTCCAATCGGCCGATGCCGCCGAGGAGAACGGCTTCGATGTGGCGCCCCTGCCCGCCGCCGTGCGCGAGCGCGTCCGCGAGCGCGCCCCCATGCTCGCCGACTGGGTCGGCAACCCGGTCGACCAGTCCATCCTTGCCGGCAGCGGCCTCTCCTCCAACGGCCTCCTCGAGCTGATGCTCGAGGGCGACCACTACGACGTCGCCATCGCCAACGTCGGCGAGGACTGGTTCTTCGGCCGTCCCGATGCCGCCGAGCGCCTGCAGCACGCCTGCAATCGCCTCGCAACCATCGCCGGGGCGAGCACGAAGCCGATCGCCGTCGTGCTCGGCCCGACGGAGACGCGCAACCGCGAGCACCGCGCCCTCGTCGATGCCGTGCGCGATGACTTCGTGACGCGGGGCATCGCTGTCTTTCCCAGCGTCGAGCGCGCCGCATTCGCCCTTGGCCGGCTCGCCGCCTGGCGGGAGCTCCACGCATGACGGGTGACACGGAGGCGCCCGTCGCCGGTGTCCAGGCCCATTACGGGCTCGAAGGCATCGCCCGCCGCGTTCTCGAGGCGCTCGCAGTTGCCGGCATCGATGAACCGACGCCCCAGGTGCTCGCCCCGGTCGATGAGCTGCACACCGGCGGCATCCGCGCCACCCGCGAGCTTGCCGGGCGGCTCGGCATCGGGCCCGGCCAGCGCGTCCTCGACCTTGGCTGCGGGCTCGGCGGCCCCGCCCGCTGCCTCGCCGCCGAGTTCGGTTGCACCGTCGTCGGCATCGACCTCGCCCCGGTGCTCCTGCGCGAGGGGCGCGAGCTGAGCCGGGCCTGTGGCGGGGCGGGCGGCGTCCACCTCGTCCTCGGCACCGCGCTGCAGCTCCCCTTCCCCGATGCCACGTTCGATGCGGTGTTCACCCAGCACGTCGTGATGAACGTGGCCGACCGCGCCCGGTTCTGGGCCGAGGCGGTGCGTGTCCTGCGCCCCGGCGGCCGCTTCGGCTCCTTCGATATTGTACGCGGGCCCAACCCGGCTCCCCTCACCTTCCCGCTCCCGTGGGCACGCCAGCCGGAGATCAGCTTCGTCATCTCCCCCGCCGAGACGCGCGCGCTCATGGAGCAGGCTGGCTTCGTCATCGAGGAGTGGGAGGAGCCGACGCCGCCGCCCGTCGCGGTCCCTGCGGCTGGCCCGCTCGACCAGCGCATGGCCCTCGGCGCCGACATCGAGGAGCGCATCGCGAACGTGGGCGCGGCCTACCGCGATGGCCGCCTCGGCCTGCTGCGCGTCATCGCCCGCCGCCCGGGGTGATCACCGCTGCCCTGCCGGCGGGCGTGGCCCGAGGTGGGCTACTTCCGCGCCGACCTCCGCTGCATCGGCCGCAGCGCCGCTACGCCCGCCACGCCCGCGCCCGCCGCGACGGTGAGCGCTGCCGCCGCAGCCAGGGCTGCCCCGTTCCCACCGGCCCAGCCCACCGGGCTGCTCGCGCCCGTCGCGGGTGGCCGCGGGGTGGGCGATGCGCTGCCCGCGGCGTACGGGGCCAGCGGGGGTTCGGCCGGCAGCATTGGCGCCGCGAAGATGCGCCCTGTGGCGAGGCCAGTGAGCTCCTGTGCTTTCGCGGCAGCAGTCGCGGCATCCACCCCGGGGACGAGGCTGCCACACACGGCCGGTGACACGCGTGTCGAATCGGCCGGGCCCGGGCGGCGCAGCGCATCGAGCACGAGCGCGAACACCGCGCCGTCGGCCGGGAATTCGATGTGCGTGAGACGGCTGGCCGGGCACAGCCCCTGGATTTCGATGTTGGCGACCTGTGCGCCCGGCGCCGCCTTCAGCCCGGAGCGCGCGGCAGGGGGCACCACCACCCCATCCTCGCGGGAGTACAGGACCGTGTAGTCGATGCCGGCGAACGTCTCGCCGCCCGCATCGAGCGCACGCAGCAGGCGCGAGCCGGGCACCATCTGCCAGATGCTCGCCGGGCACGCCGCGGCCGCCTGGCAGATGGCCGCCGCACTATCCGCGCCATGGTTGGCCGGTGCCAGCCCGATAACCTCCGAGACGAGCGGGCGGATGCCCGGCCAGAACTTCAGCGCCCAGCGGATGTTCAGGCCGCCCTGGCTGTAGCCCACCAGCGCGACCTGCTGGCCGGTGGCTGCGGCCATCACGCGCACCGCGTGCACCACTCGCCCCGCCGAGACCTGGACATCGCCCAGCCCCAGGTCGGCCATGTCGACCGTGCAGACGGCGAACCCTTCCGCTTCCAGTGCCGGGCGATAGCCCCAGTCCCAGTTCTCCGGGCCACTCAGGCCGGTACCCGGGACCAGCAGGACGGGCCCGCGCGGCGTGCGCCCGAGGTTCGGCGGGCAGTGGAGCGCAGCGTTGAGGACGGCCTCTGGCTCGGGGAGTGGCGGGTCGGCCGCCTGCGCGTGGGCGCCGCCCCGGGCGCCCGCCAGCGTGACCGTGCCGAGGACGACAGCAAGGAAGGCCGCGACGAAGCGCGTCATACAGGAAACCTCCGTGGGTCATCGGGGCGGTGCGAAGCCTACGCCCGCTGCAGCATCCCGGCAAGCGCGCCGGTTGACCGCCCCCGCACCCTCGCCCACCATCGAAAGCGCATGGTCACCAACCTCCCCGGCCACGTCGTCAGCGAGCGCCGCGACGGCAAGAAGGTCGTCCTCCTCCACCGTTCCATGGCCGTCATCGGCGATGACCGCATCGAAATCAAGAGCGCTCGCGCCACCGTCATCCTCCCCCTCCTCGGCGTGCTCATCTCCCTTGCCATCGGCTGGGTCATGATCGACCGTGGCCCCGCCCTCCCCTTCTGGCTGCTGGTCACCCTCCTCCTGGTCCTCATCATCCTCGTGCCGGTCTCCGTGATGGGGCTCGTCGGTGCCCTCGTCGGCGCCGATGTCGTGGTCGACCGGCGCAAGGGTTCCATCACCTGGCAGCAGGGCTACCTCGGCATGGGCATCGGCACCAGGGAGCTCGTCCCCTTCGCCAAGATCGATCACCTCGAGGTCTGCATCGAAGGCGACCAGCCGGACCGCTGGCACGACCTGCCCGATGACCTCCGCCAGTTCTCCCTCGTCCTCGTCAAGGCGA
>FWWM01009507.1_pt1 | contig 17304 bp, 15 predicted proteins | sample 2228351 | NCBI WGS metagenome assembly FWWM01 (sample SAMEA103939774, study PRJEB20133) | metagenome | reverse complement strand
TCATCGGGCCGATTCTACCCTGGCCCGCCCCGGTTGTCGGTTCTCTGTCCCTGTGCTACAATCCGATGCGCCAGTGTGGGCCGTTAGCTCAGCCCGGTAGAGCACTCGTCTAAAAACGGCGTCCTGGACGCAAAAAGCCAAAAAAGCCCTTAGAAACACACCGTCACTTCCCCGATTCCCACCGAGTCTACCGAATAGAGAGAAGGTGGATATGGGACGGCTGTTGGAAGATTTTCTGGCGGAGCAGGCTTACCGGGGGAATAGCCCCAAAACGGTTAGGTGGTACAGGAAGGTCTTTGAGATATTGGGGACTGAGCCTGAGCAACTGGACAGGGGTCGGATGGTGGGCTTTATCGGTGAATGCCGGGCGCGGGGGCTGTCTCCCGCTACCTTGCGGAACTACGACCGGGCGGTGCGGGTGGTAATGCGCTGGGGTGCGCGGCGGGGCTACCTGAAGGAAGACCCGCTCAAGGATTTACCACCCCCAAGGGAAAAGGCCGAGCCGGTGCGTCCCTACAGGCCCGAAGAGATCGAACGGCTATGGGCGGTGGCGGGTGGGTGCCGCACGCCCAAGCGTGAACGGGCGCTGCTGGCGGTCGCGCTGGACACGGGGTTGCGGCTTGGGGAACTCTGCCGCCTGGAGCTAGACGATATCGACTGGCGCAACGGGTCTTTGCGGGTCAAGGGTAAAACGGGTGTGCGGGTGGTGCCCATTAGCGGTAAGGCTTTGAGCTACCTGAACGCTTATATCAACCGCGAGCGGAAGGCGCGTGACCCTATGGAACGCCGGGTCTTCCTGAGTCTTGGGGGTCGGGGCTTTGGGGAAGAAAGCCTGTACTCGGTCTTTCGGCGTATGGCGCGTAAGGCCCAGGTGCAGGGTGGCCCCCACCGCCTACGGCATACGGCCGCAGTGACCATGCTCAAGGCGGGTGGGGATATTTTCACGGTGGGTCGGGTCTTGGGCCACAGTCGACTCGAGACCACCAAGGGGTATCTGGCCCTGGTGGACGGGGATATCAAGGCGATTCACGAGCGGATAAGCCCCCTACGCCGGTTGGGGCTGTAGCCGGTGGACGAGCAGCAGGGGGCCTTGGAGTTTTTCAATGGGCACCACCAGGGCGATTGACCCGAAGGTGCGCCCACCCTGGCCGCGGGTTTTGGTCTCAATGAGCCGAAAGCCGGATTGTTGCTGTTGGGCGTACTCGAGCCAGTCTTGATAATGCTGGCGGGTGGTGGCGACCAGGGCAGGCCCGTGGAAGACCAAGACCGCGTTGCGATACAGGACGGCGATGTAGTCAGCGCGGGTGGTGAGCGCCCAGCCATAGGTGAAGGGCGCGTTGCTGGAGATTACTTCTAACACAATGTCCTGACCGTTCCAGGGCGCTTGCCGGGCTTTCACTTCGACCCGGTAAAGCCGGTCGGTCTCGGAATCGTGCAGAATCAGGTCGGAGCCGTATTTTTGCATGGTGCTGGGGGCCACGCTCAACCCGGCCCCGGGGTGTAACAGGGCCAGGGCCTGGGCGATGCGGGGGTCGCGTTCGTAGCGCTGGCCTGTTGCCAAGTCGGAGTGGAAGTCCCGAACACCGCTCATGGCCCACCCCCTGGTGGCGGGGATAGGGCGTTCAGGAAGGTGATGGCGTGCTCGAGCGCCACATCCCGAATACGGCTTGGGGGGCCTTCAAGCTGGGCCAGGGTGGATTCCAAAAAGCGCCGGGAATCCACTACGCGAACGCCAGGGGCCAAGGTAACGGGGCCGGTGGGTGGGTTGTGGAGCAGGCGCTCGAGCGCAACTTTGACTTTTTCAAAGGTCGTGGGCTTGGGCGCGGGTGGTGCGCTGGTGTTTACCGCGGTAAACCAGGTAGGCCCGGTGGAACGGTCGCTATCATGGGCTTGGGCACGCCCCATCACATAGCGCGACCACGCTCCCGGGTTTTCTACGTGGCGAGCGTCAGCTAGGACAACACCGGCAGACTTGGCAAGCTCACCAAGCTCGCCGGGGGTCAAACCCAGCACCACCCCATGCGCGTGTGGGTACCATCCGCCCCGTTCGTTACGCGTGCCCAGGCGCAGGGCGAAATGGGCTTTGTGCGCCGCTAGTTTTTCGGCTAGCTTACGAAAAGCGGACGACTCAGCAGGTGCAACCAACCGCATGGCCGCGCCCAGGGGGTCAGGGCGACCCTGTATTGCGACGGTGAAGGCAACGGCATTGGAAGCCTGGGACAGCGTCAGGAACTGCTCAAAGCGTCCCTTCCACACGTTTTTGGGCCAGGTAAGGCGGCAACGACGGAAAGGCCACCGCCTTGGCAGACGTCCCGTCGCGGCGTGTGCCTGCTTCAGGTGGAGCCACAGGCGACTTGCAGGGTCACCGTCACCGTCCGAGCTTTCCTGTTCGCCGGGCGGGGCTTCAGCTTGAGCGGTGGGAGACGCTGTACCCTGCCCAGGTGCGGATGGTCGGGGTGGAGCCGGTGTAGGGCGCGGGGGTCGGGGCCTGGGAGAAGCCGAACGTGGGCGCAGACGGGCCGCCAGATGCACGCGGTTCAGAACGCGGTCAACGCGGCGGTTGTTCAGGTTTACGAGCGCATACGCCGCGTCATCCCTGAACCACCACCACCGTCCCCCTGGCCCAGCCCAGGCGCGGCACAGGCGGCGCACGGCCTTATTGAAGTGGCGTTCGTGGAATATGCCGCGACAGACGCTGAAAACCTGCCGCTCCGCGCGGCGCAACCAGCGGGGATTTTTGGGGGTGTGGTAAGATGAGTATGGCATAACGGTGGTGCGTTCGTGCTACCCGGTCAGTGAGTGACCGGGTTTTTTGTTTTGTCGTAGGCGCTTTGCACTAACTGCTCAACAGCATGCACCGGAATCCGATATGACCGATAGCCAAGGCGCACGCCGGGGAGTTTTCCTGTACGGACTAGCCGGATGACGAGCTTCGGGCCTACCCCAAGCATGGCAGCCGCTTCACGGGGGGTGATCAGCGCTTTGTTTTCCATACCACTATGATACCAAAACGGGGGTTTTGAGTGTGAATAATCTTCTCCGGCTGTGGAAAGCGGAGGCCACCGAATCGCTCGATTTGGGCGCCTTCAACGCTGGCGAATACTACCGCGCGGTGGAACAGAAGGTCTCTTCGGAGAACATTAGCCGCGTCCTCTATCCCAACGATCAACCCGCCGTGGGAAAGGAACTCCGACTGCAGCAGGAGTACTTCTTTGTGTCCTGTTCCCTCCAGGATATGATTCGCATTTACCGCCAACGAAAATCGCATTTTTTCCATTTCCACAAAAAATACGCCGCTCAACTCAACGACACGCATCCTTCCCTTGCCATTGCGGAACTCATGCGCCTTCTGGTGGATGTGTACGGGATGGACTGGGATCCCGCCTGGGAAATCACCACACAGACCTTCGGTTATACGAATCACACCCTTCTTCCGGAAGCCCTCGAAAAATGGCCGCTCCCCCTGTTCCGTCGTCTCCTTCCTCGGCATCTGGAAATCATCTACGAGATTAATCGTCGCTTCCTCGATGTCGTACGTCTCCGTTGGCCAAACGAACCGGAACGCCTCGCCCGGATGTCTATTATCGAAGAAGGGCCGGAACAACATGTCCGCATGGCTCATTTGGCCACCGTCGGTAGCCATGCCATCAATGGGGTGTCCGAACTTCACTCCCAGCTGCTGCGGTCCACCGTGCTTCGCGATTTTGCCGCGCTCTGGCCGGAGCGATTCCGGAACGTCACCAATGGCGTCACGCCACGCCGATTCATTGCCCTTGCGAATCCTCGTCTCCGTGCTCTTCTGGACAACACGTTGGGCACGGGTTGGATCCGGGACTTGGAACAACTGGCGGGGTTGGAACCACGCGTGGAGCAAGGGGCTTTCCGCCAGGCCTGGAGACGTGTCAAAGAGGAGAATAAGCGCACGCTGGCTGATTTTATCCGTCGGGTTACCGGACAGACGGTTGATCCGAATTCCCTTTTCGACGTGCACGTCAAGAGGATTCATGAATACAAACGGCAGCATCTTAAGGTGTTGCACATTATCACCGAGTACAATCGGCTGCGGAGGGGACGTCCCCCGCCGGTTCCGCGCACCTTCCTTTTCGCCGGCAAAGCCGCTCCGGGTTATTACCTAGCCAAACTGATTATCAAACTCATCCATTCCGTAGCCGATACGATCGGCGCCGACCGTAAGGCCCGCGAGGTCCTTCGTGTCGTGTTCCTTCCGGATTTCAATGTGAAAAACGGCCAACGGATCTATCCGGCGGCCGACTTATCCGAGCAAATCTCCTGTGCCGGCTTCGAGGCATCCGGAACCGGCAACATGAAGTTTGCTCTCAATGGCGCCCTCACGATCGGAACGTTGGACGGCGCCAACATTGAAATTCGTGATGCCGTCGGACCGGAAAACTTTTTCCTTTTCGGTCTCACAGCTAAAGAGGTGGTGCAACAAAAGGCTGAAGGATATCGCCCGCGAACCGTATATGAAGAGGACCCGGAACTCCATGAAGCCCTTGACCTTATCGCGTCGGGGTTCTTCTGTGGTGGCGATCGGGAGCTTTTTGGCCCGTTGCTCCGCGCGCTTTTGGACGAAGACACGTTTATGGTTCTCGCCGATTACCGCTCCTATCTGGACTGCCAGGACGAGGTGAACCGCGCGTGGCTCAACCAGGATCTCTGGACTCGACGGTCCATTCTGAATGTAGCACGTTCCGGGCGGTTTTCATCGGACCGGGCCATCCGGGAATATAACGAACGCATTTGGCGAGTAAAACCTGTTCCTGTCCGCCTCTGAAACGGACCGAGGCGTTTCCCGCTGGGCGTCCCACCTGACGGTGGCCGGGACATAACGTAAAAACGTAGACAGAGGAACGGCCCTCGTCAGCGGTTCGATTTTACGGTTGCTCCCTTGTCGGCTGCAACTACAGTATCCCGTGCGTTTCCGCTCAAACGTAGCTCAAGGATTCGATACGATGCCAGAAAAGCTCTACGGACGGATAGTGGTCGGGGACGAAGAAACAGCCCAACGCGCCTACGCGCAATGGGCACGTCAGCCTGTGGACTGGGATTTGCGAGGGGAAGAGTCCGACGGCTATGTGCCCTTACAAACCACGCTGGGGAAATCCGTTTCGGTCACCGGGCCGGGAACGTTTTTCGGCCTAGCCCAGCGCACACTGGTATTTGAACCCAGTCCGTACCCGGGATGGTGGCTGGGCCGCCGCGATCTTCCTGACTCTCTACCTATCCCGGTGTCGGTTCATAACGTCTGGACCGCTGTGCGTAACATCGTGTTGCATTGTGGTTCGCCGCATAACTACATGCGCATGGTCGAACACATCATTGCGCTCAAAGTTGGCCTTGGCTTGGACGATGTCCTGATTCAGGCCGATTCGGGCGATCCACCGCTTTTCGACCGGGGGAGCCTGGACCTCGTGGAAGCGGTTGAACGCGCAGGCATCGTCGTCAGCCGTCCCAAGCCCGCCACGTATGTGACGGTGAAGGAGCCGGTGACAGCTGTTTCCCCACGCGGTGGATTTGTTACGCTTTTGCCCACGGAAGGGAGCACACGTCGTCTCGTGGTGGATTGCGCCGTGGATTTCCGTTCCGCCATCGGATGCCAACGGATTATCTTTCCGGTCACCCCGCGGCATTTCCGCTACGGTGCTGAAGCCCGCACCAATACCACCGTGGCCATGATGCTGTATGTGAAAACCATCGGTCGGTTGTTTGCCGATACCCGCAACCTCGGCTATACGCTTAACAACATTCTCGTGGCCGGACGCCGCTCGTATTATAACGAGCCGAAAATGTTTCGCGGAAATAAGTCATTAGAGGCGGTATGGCACCGCGCTTGTTTGGATCTTCTCGCCGCCCTGGCTCTCATCCACCGAGCCCGATTCGCTGGCACCGTGATTTCCTACAAGGGCGGTCACGTGCTCGACTGCCAGCTCATCGCCAAGCTCTATCAGAGGAACCTCCTCTCCAAATTAGAATCCGAGGACAACAAGGATCCTGCACCCGACACAGCCTACGGCGCCGTTCCTCGGCCCCTTCCTTCGTCGGCGATCTAGCCGTTTTGTTGATATTCGATCGCGCCCTCAGTGGCGCCCTGGACGGCACGCGGAACTCCGCGAAGGGCAAAGGATTGTTGGGTGGTGGATCCCCGTCGGAGGCCGCGTCAGCCGGCCAACGCAAGACGATGACAGCGCGGATCGATACCGGAAAACCAAGGCACTGCTTTGCGCGCAGCACGATCCCAGCCTCCGTTGCCTCGCAGGTTCCCTGTTTCCCGTCATCCCCTCTCGACCACGCCTCTGTCAGTGCCGGATTCTGCGGGGCCTCCCTGCTGACCGGATCCTATCTCTGGCGAAACCCCCGTGCCCAGATTCTACCCGGAGACACCCCTCCTCATTTTGGATGTGGAATTGGATGAAGCCTTTTTTCTTCCCAGCCACCAACGATCGAGTTCCGTGTGTGTACATCGAAGGCCGACGTGTAGTCGGATTGGACCCCTAAGATCCGATCGCCGTTTTCTATCAGGACCCGTGCCCATGCCCGGGAATTGTTACGGCACGAACGCACCTACAGCTTTTACGTCTGCAGGACAGTCACGGCCACGATATGAGCATGGTGAATGGCGTCGGTCGGATTGGATACATGCGGGGGGGGCACGCAGGCGTTGTGGAGCGATGAAACCATGGCGGAGACCTTCCTGCAACAGGCCATTGACTTTGTAACCCGGCATCGGGATCGTCCCTTCTTCCTCTACACCACGCTGCACCAGCCCCACGTGCCACGCCTTTCTGGCCCGCGCTTTAGGGGCACGACACGTCTCGGCCCGCGTGGCGGTGTGAGTGGGGAACGCGACGCCTGCGTAGGCGAGCTGGTGAACGCCGTGGATCGTATGGGGCTCAGAGAACGGACTCTCATTCTAGCGACAATGGCTTTGTTCTCGACGACGGGTATCGGGACGGGGCGGTGGAACGTTGCGGCGATTATCGGCCTGCAGATCCTCTTCGAGGTGGAACATATAGCCTGTACAACGGGGAAACATGCGTGCCGCTGATGGCGCGCTGACCCGGAACGATCCAGCCTGGCGAATCAAACGCGTTGGTGAACCACGTGGACTTTCTGCACAGTTTTGCCGTACAGGTGGGGTTCCGATCCCCGCAGGAGCGGCCCCTGACAGCCTCAACGTTCTCCCCGCTCTGCTGGGGCGAAGTCCAAACGGTCGGATTAATGACGGAAGACATAGCCGCCCAGACGGTACTCCACGGGGATCGCTGGGTTTTTATTCCCCCGTATCCCGGCCGGCCGCGATACCCGTACGCGGACATTGAAACCGGCTGCTCCCCGGATCCACAGTGGTACGATCGTGATGCGGACGTGGGACAGAAGAGGAACCTGGCTGCGGAAAGGCCGAATGTCGTCGTCCGAATGGCTCAGCGTTTGTCCAAACTTCGCGCTCGTCGGCAGACGCGGTCGGCTTCAGTCGAATAGCGCCTGTGCCGCGCGGCTGATCGTTGCGCCCTTTTCAGAAAACAATGAAACACCGGGGAAGCGCCTTTTGGCAGCGTTCTTGTTCAGGTTCCGGAATGCGATTCCGTTCCAGGCGCAGACGACGCAAGGCCTTCAAGGTTCCGATGGCCGGTGGGAGATTGGTTAGGGCATTGCCTTGCAAGTCGAGCGCCTCGAGCGCCGGGAGTCGCAGCACGCAGGGCGGTAGTTCGGTGAGTCTGTTTTCGCTGAGGTCCAAATCCGTCAGCTCAGACAGCATACCCAGTTCGTCGGGCAGATGGGTCAAGGCGTTTGCCTTGAGATAGAGACGCTGAAGAGAACGCAGATGGCCGATCGTCGGCGGCAGGTTTGTCAACGCATTCCCATTCAGCCGCAGCCATCGCAGAGAGGCGAGCGAGCCGATTTCTTCCGGAAGGTGTCTCAGGGTGTTGCGGTCCAAATTGAGGTATCGCAGCGCGCGGAGCCCGCCCAAGGTGCGCGGCAATTCGCCAAGGCGGCAGTCGTTCAGCCAAAGGTATTCCAAACCGGAGAGCCGACTAATGTCCGGCGGCAGGCGCGTCAATCCGGTCTCACCGAGGTCCAACCACCGCAGCTGCGACAGTGTGGCCACCTCGGGGGGAACCTCCGGCAAGGGATTCTTGCGCAGTCCCAGGCGGATCAAGCGGGGAAAACAGGACAAGCCGTCCGGCCAATGGGTAATTCCCTGGGCGTAAAGATCCAGGTATTCGACCTGAGACGCCTCGGCCAAGGCGGCGGAGAGGCTCGTGTATCGCTTGGGCTGCGGGGGATTCCGCCATGGGACGCATCCGCAGGCCAACATCAGGGCGGCTCGAGCCGTCACGCGCATCCAATATTGCATGAGAAAACTCCTTGTATTCCCTTCGCTATTGGTTACTATGTCGTCGTCTTCGGGCGTGTTGGTGTTGTCAGACTAGCGGCAAAGCTGGGAAACTTCAACCCAAACGGTGCACCATGAAAAGAAGCTATCTCTCTGCGCCTGTCTGCCTGCTGACCGCGTCTCTCATCTCCGCCATGGCTGCTCCCATCGGAAACGTCAGTGCCGGGCGACGATACCTCATCGCAGCACAGGATTTGACACCTTGGACGGCAGGACTTTTTGTTCGGTCCGGGGAGCGAGAAGCCCAGGTTTCGGGTTGGGATCGAACATTCGATTACACCCGATTGGCCTTCTACATAGGGTATGATGTTTTTACGTGGATCACTCCCTATGTGCTGATCGGAGCCAACAACACGGATCTCGATGGCACGGGCGAGGGTGAATTTAAGCCGGAATGGGGCTTCGGCATGCGGCTTAATCTGCTGCACCACGACATCATGGACCCTACCCTTTTTGAGGACACGATTCTGGTCAACGCGTCCTGGCAGTACTCTGTCAGCCAGGCGATGCGCAAGGGCGACGAACAAGAAATGCATGAATTGTGCGCTGTGTTCACGTTGAGCGTGTTGAACGAATTTTCGGGAAGCAAGCTGTATCTTCCCGAAGGCATGGCCTTGTTCGGCGGCCCCATCTTTTCGCTAGTGGACACATCCGGCGCTGACATGAAGGAAGACTATGGCCTGGTGGCCGGATTGGAAGTGTACTACACTAAACGCATCTCCTTCTACATTGCGGGAGAACTCATGGGGAAGGATTCGGCAGGTGTGATGGTCGGAATCAACCTTTCCCTCTAACTAACAAAACTCAGCCCCGGATACGGCGCAGCGGACATCCTCGATCCGTGGGTTCCCACGCCTCGGTGTTGACGTTGCGTCGCGTTTCAAGCCTGCACTCCCATGCCTGCGTGCCAGACGAAACTGCCGACCGTTGATTCCCTTTTCACCGCACGCGACGTGCTCTGCCACGTGGAGGATAAAGACGCCTCGGCGCTGCTTTTCAAAATGCTGCAGCGCCTGGCAGAACGTCACGCAGTCGGCGATATCGAAACTAAGCATCGCCAGCTTATGGCCCGCGAACACTCGCAGGGTCTGCTGATTCGGCCCGGGATTGCCATGCCCCATGTGCGGGTTCCAGGCCTTACCCGCACCGTGGTCTGCGTGGCAACGTCCAAACCCGGGATTCCTTTTCGGCAGGCCGGGGTCCAGGAATCTGAAAAAGGCCAAGCCCATGTTATCGTGCTGATTGCCACCTCTCAGCAGGACCCGTCCTCTCATCTGCAGGCGCTCAGCGCCCTCGCCAAAGTTCTCCGCGAACCTGGAACAGCAGAACGGATCGCCGCTCTGGAAACCGCCGAGGCCGTTCACCGCTTTTTCGCCGAGAAAAGCGTGCAACTTCCCGAACACGTCCGCGTGGGCGACATCATGAGCCGCCAGGTCGTGACCTTGCGGGATACCGATACGCTCCAGAAGGCCATCGACCAGTTTGTTCGCCACCGGACCGCTGAGCTTCCTGTGGTGGACGGCGAGGGCAATATGGTCGGAGTGGCCAGCGCCTTGGAACTCCTGCGAACGTGTCTCCCCGAATATCTTCTCTGGGCAGACGACCTCGATTGCGTCAGCCATTTCGAGCCGTTCGGCGAGGTGCTGCGCCACGAAAGCCGCATTATGCTCACGGATATTGAGACCCGGGAATACGCGGCCGTACAGGAGGACGCGCTGGCGATTGAAGCGGCCGTGGAAGTCGTCAAGCGTGGCGCTCGCACGGTCTATGTGTTGCGCGGGAAGAAGCTGGTCGGCATCCTGACGCTGGAGCATTTCGTGGATGTGGTCATGAGGGAATAGTCCTATGGATAGCAAAAGATCCACGGATGGCGGCACTTTGATGCGCAGCCTCCTGCTGGCCATCTTGACGATCGCGGGAGGCACCCTGTCCCGCATGGCCGGATTCTCCTGGCCGCAGGTTCTCGCCTCTTCGGTGTTCTTGATGACCGTATTGGCGACGCTTTTTTTCTGGACCTTTCGGCTCGCGATCGCCTTTCTCGGCATTGCCATCCTCTTGGCGGCCCGACTGATGGATATCGAACGCCTCGTGGCATCCTGCGCCCTTGATGTGATCCTTTTCCTGATTGGCATGATGGTGATCGTTGCGGTCTTGAAGGAACTTGGATTCTTCACCTGGATCATTCAGGGTGTTCTGGGTATACGCCGGATCAACGGAACGGGGTTCATCGTCATACTGATGGAGTTGTCCGCCATCCTGGCGTGTCTCGTAGATGAAGTGACCTCGATTGTTTTTATCAGCACGCTAGTGTTTCAGGTCGCCGACACCCTCCAGCTTGACCCCAAGCCCTACCTCGTCATAGCCGTGCTCGCCACCAACATCGGATCGGCGGCCACCATGCTGGGCAATCCGATCGGCATCCTGATTGGGTACCGCGCGGGTCTCACGTTTCTGGACTTTCTCCTCTGGTCCTTGCCGGTCGCGTTGCTGGTGCTGCTCGCCACGTTGGCTGTCGTCTTGGTCTGGTTCCGGAAGGATATCACCCTACTCTCCTCCAAACTCCGAGCCCGGAGAGAAAGAGGGCGCGGACTTGTGGCCCTCTTTCGGATTCCGTACCAAAAAAGTTTGCTCATCGTTGCTCTGCTGGTGCTGGCCATATCGTCCCACCATGTCATCGAAAAAGCGTTTGGTATCCAAAAAAATACGCTGCTCATTGCCGTGCCGCTGCTTGTTGCTGGGGGTCTCATGCTCTGGCGTCACGACCGGGCCCGGCATTACGTTGAGCGAGAGGTTGAATGGTGGACGCTTTTGTTTTTCATGCTTCTTTTTGCCACGGTTGGCACACTGGAGCAAACCGGTGTGGTAAGCCGCATCGCCGAAGGTCTGCGCACCCTTTTGGGAAGACATCGTTCGCTCGTTATGCCGGCAATCCTCTTTTCATCCGCTGCTGGATCAGCCTTTCTCGACAACGTTGTTTTGGTGGCCGCCGCCATTCCCATTGTCCGGGAAATGGGCAACCACATGCCGTTCTGGTGGGCCTTGCTCTACGGCGGTTGCCTCGGCGGCAACGTGACGATGATCGGTTCCACGGCCAATATCGTCGCGCTCGGGTTGCTGGAAAAGCGCTACCGCACAACGATCCGTTTCGGCGAGTGGTTTCGCCTGGGGCTGGTGGTCGGGTTGGTGAGCTGCGGTGTGGCCTGGGCGGCGCTGGCGTTGGCCTCCCGTTGGATGCCGCTCGCGCCTACCCCGTGAAGGCCAAAATATCGCGTTCCCAAGCGTTGCGTTCTCTCAGGGCTTGCTAAAGCATGGTATACGATGCCTCCTCGGAGCCCGTGCTGTTCCGGCGGCTCACGGCCCCGGGGCGGGCGGATAAGCCGGCCGCGGAACGGTTGCACCCATGAACGTTTTCCGTGCCTTGGTTCTGGGCAGTCTCCAGGGACTCACAGAATTTCTGCCGATTTCCTCCTCTGCCCACCTCGTCCTTGTGCCCTGGGTTCTGAAGTGGCCCGATCCCGGCCTGGCCTTTGACGTCGCCATGCACCTCGGCACGCTTCTGGCCGTACTGGGATATTTCCATCGTGATTTTCTCCGCCTGGCCATCGCCTGGGGGCGCTCCCTGAAGCCTTCCACTCGCGACTTTCGCCAGTATCCTGAACAACGACTGGTCTGGATGCTGTTGCTGGCCAGCCTTCCGACTGCGTTGGCAGGCGCCTTGTTTGAACCCTATGTGGAGAGGTTGTTCCGAACACCTCGGCTGATCACCCTCTGGCTCGCTCTGTTTGCGGGCTTCCTGTGGGGGGCGGATCGGTTGGGGACAAGAGGGCTTGGCCTGGAACAAATCCGCTGGAACCACGCGCTGCTCATCGGGTTGAGTCAGGCCATAGCGATCCTCCCGGGTGTCTCGCGTAGCGGGGTGACCATGACAGCCGCTCTGGCGTTGGGCTTGCATCGCGCGGCAGCGGCCCGCTTCAGCTTTCTTCTCTCCGTTCCCATTATTATCGGGGCGAATCTGGTGGAAATTCGTCACCTGCCCGGTGGCGCTTGTGCCGTGGAAACGGGTCTCGGCGTCCTGACCGCGGCGTTTGTCGGTGCCTTGGCCATCCACGGTTTGCTCCGACATGTGACCACGCATAACTACAACGTTTTTGTCATCTACCGCCTCGGACTTGCCGCAGTCATCCTCGCCGTCGACCGGCTTCAGAAGAGTTGAAACCTCAGGAGCGAGCGGTGGATGCCGTGGAAGGATCGGTGCGGACCTAATGATGTCTTTCGTCATAGTGAGAAGGGGTTGGAGAAAAACGGGGGGGGCGGGCAATATTCTCGCGCGTAGGTCTGGCGCTTTCTCGGACAGAGGGGGGAGGAGGCGTCAGCGCCCGGAACGGCGGGCGAAAAAACGAGACGAGCGGGCGACGGCGCGTTAGGTCCCAAGTAAAAAACGCGTGGCGTTTGAACACCTGCTGGCCGTTCGGAGCGAATCGGTATTTTCTCATGTCCTCCGAGGCACACCTCTAGGGCTTTGCGAGGCGGCACTCCGGTCATTCGAGAACCGCTCCATGGGCAACACCTCTCGGCATTACCGCGGTGCCTGCCCGTCCTGAAGGGCAGCATCGTCTGCGCGGGTTCCTAGCCTTCACCTCACAGAGACCTCCAGGGGCCGCCTGTTGTCCGTTTCCTTCGCGCCTTGTCCCGTCATCGTCGCCAACCTGTGCTGTGGTTAGGGGATCGACCCTTCGCCCATCGTAGCCGCTGTGTCCCACAAGCCCCGGCGTCCTGGCGACACAGCAAAAGGGGTGCCTGCCTATGTGCCCGAACGCCATCCGGTAAAACCGTCCTGGGATCAGCGCAACAACACCGCCCTGGCGAATCCCTTCTCTGATGATCTGCACCGATTGCGTCCGAGGAGCCGGCAGGGACTGCGCCGCGTTCGTCGCCGCCCCGCGATCGGCCGCAGTCTCCTCCCCTCCGCTACACGGGTCCTTTCTGGCTCAACTTGTCACCCTATGATGAAGAGGGTTATTAGGAGTTGTGTTCGACGCATCTGTGATTGTTCAGGGCAACAGGACCAGCGGCGGGAAGTTTCTGGCAGAGACGTTTGGCGAGCGTGGTGTGACGGAGAACGGTGTTATGATTGCGAATGGCAATCGCTGCCGCCTTCCAGGACCCGATCAGACACACGAGTTCACGTGCCCGGGTGACGGCTGTGTACAACAGGTTGCGTTGTAGAAGTTTGAAATGCTGCGTGGCCAGAACAATGACAACGGCCGGATATTCGGATCCCTGGGCCTTGTGAATGGTGCATGCATAGGCGTGCATCAGCTCGTCTAGTTCGTCCGGTTCGTAGCAAACAAGTGTCCCATCAAAGTCCACCCACACGCGTTGCTCCTCCTCGCTGATCGTTCGAATCCGGCCAATATCACCATTGAACACGTCCTTCTCATAGTTGTTTCGCATTTGCATGACGCGATCGCCCACACGGTACTGGCGACCGAAGCGGGAGATGGTGATTCCTGCCGGATTGAGAGCGTCCTGGAGGAGCGCGTTCAGGTTATCCGATCCGAGCGAATTGCGTCGCATAGGAGTCAGAACCTGAATGTCTTCCACCGGATCAAACCCGAATTCTCGGGGCACGCGATCGCGGACCAATTCCACCGTGAGGCGTAGAATTCGGTTCGGATCATTGTGGGCTATAAAGTAAAAATCGGGACGGCTCGAAGGATCTGGAAGATCGAGAGGTTCGCCCCGATTGATGCGATGAGCATTATAGACAATGGCGCTAGAAGCCTTCTGACGGAAGATCGTCTCGAGACGACAGCAGGGGATGACACCCGACTGGATCAGATCATGCAGAACGTTGCCCGGACCTACGCTCGGCAATTGATCGCTGTCTCCTACTAAGATGAGCGAGGTTGTGTCGGGAAGGGCGCTCAGCAATAAGCTCATGAGAGGCAAATCGACCATCGAAACTTCGTCCACGACGACAACGTCGGTCGGCAACGGATGATCGGGACCATACTCGAAGCGGCCTGTTCGAGGTTGATACTTGAGCAAACGATGAAGGGTCTGCGCCTCATAGCCGGTCGTTTCCGTCATGCGCTTGGCCGCGCGTCCGGTGGGGGCGGCGAGGTGGATGCGAAGTTTTCGCCGTGTGAAGATGTCGGTCAACGCCCGAATCAACGTGGTCTTCCCGACTCCAGGTCCGCCCGTGATGATGGTAATTTTCTCCGTGAGCGCCTGGCGAAGCGCTTCGACTTGCGCGGGAGCAAGCTGAAGCCGCATGCGCTGTTCCGCCCATGCGATGGCACGATCCACGCGAATGGGGGGGTAGGCCGGCCTAGTGGTATACAGCGCTCGCATTTTGTTTGCGACATGTACTTCCGCGGTGTGCAAAGTGGGAAGGTAAACGCGGCTGTCCTCCCGGACCAGTTGACCGGCGGCCACCTGCTTCTGCAATGCGTCGGCCAAAATGTCACGAGGAATGTCTAAAAGGGTCTGAGCCCGCAAAAGAAGCTCTTGCTCAGGCGCAAAGCAATGTCCGTCCTCGCCAAGTGACTGAAGTGCGTACACGAGTCCCGCCTGCGCCCGGCGTTCGGAATGCGGCGGAACGCCGATGCTGCGGGCCACGCGGTCGGCTGTCTTGAATCCAATACCCCAGATGTCTCGGCAAAGCCGGTACGGATCTTCCGTGATGAGGGCGATGGCATCAGGCCCGTAGGTTCGGAAGATGCGCGCAGAATGGGCCATCCCCACGCCGTGGCTCTGGAGAAAAATCATGATGTCGCGGATGGCGCGGTTGGCCATCCACGCGGCACGGATCTGCCGACGCCGCGTCGGACCGATCCCCTCCACTTCCTCCAATCGCTGGGATTCCTGTTCGATGACGGTGAGGGTACGTTCCCCGAATTTTTCGACAATGCGCCGCGCCATGACCTTGCCGACTCCCGCAAGGATGCCGCTGGCCAGATATCGTTCGATTCCCTGCGCGGAAGTGGGGGCTATGCAGGTAATCGTGTCGGCCTGGAACTGGCAACCGTGCCGGCGGTGTTGCACCCACGTACCCGTGGCCCGAAGCCGTTCACCCACCCAGATGGTGGCACAATGACCGACAACCGTAACCGGTTCGGAGGCCTCGCGCACCCGGACGGAACAGACGGTGTACCCCGTTTTTTCATTGCGGAAAATGATGCTCTCTACCGTCCCGGCAAGCTCTTCGGCCTCGCCTATGGCAGGAAAACTCGGTGTGCGGCGGAATCGATCGTCCATGGCGTCTGTTGGTTCCTTACATCCCATCGTACCGCGCTACCGCTGAAAAACACGCCTGCAAAATCGCACCCCAGAACAGGTCAGCCACGGATGGCTGGGAGCGTCCTGCCGTGTCATCGCGTGCGCATCAGGTTTCCTCGAGCATCTCCTGCAGGCCGCGGTCAAAAGAAAAAAGGCGATGCTTTTCTTCGCGCGTGCGCATGGCACCCGGAATGTCCGTCTCTTTTCCGTCCAGCTGGATGCGCACGGACCTCACAACCTCCCAATCGAATCCGCGCGGCACAAAGAGCGGCGCGATATAGGGGGCACCCCCTGGTTCCACGATTCCAGGCTGTGCGTAGGTGCGGAGCAGTTTCTGGCCGTCTTCGCTTGCCGCTTCTAACAGCGTCGATACGGAAAGGAAACGCTTCAGCGCCCCGTTGGCAAATCGCACCTTCGCATCCGTTAGGTCAACCGTTACGCGAGTACCCTTCGGAGCCACACGCACCAGCACGATGGCGACGGAAACCGCCCGCCGGCAGGTCCATACCCAGAAGGCATGGGCCGGACTCGCATCGCTCAGCGAGGCCACGCACACGCGGACATCCTTGCTCCCTAGGGAACCCCACCAACCGGAAGACTCAAGAATCGACTTTTCGATTTCAGTCACCCAGACCGCACGGTTCGTTCCGATCCCCTCCGCGGTATACGCGAGGGGGGGAAGAGCCAAAGGTTCCATAGACGGAGCCTCCGTATGCCCCATCTCGCCTCGGGATGACCCGGCGGGCGATCGAACTCGCCAGGCGGCGATGCCAACCAACAGGAGGACGGGCAAGGCGAGGCAGGAAAGGACAATCATGATCTTTCCGGTCCGGTCGAGCGTGCCCTTGTGTCGGTAGCCGGGAGGGTATACGGCACATTGAAACAGCACGTACAAATTGGCAATGGGAACCACAAGCCACAGCGTCCGCCACGGAGAAAAACCGATATTCTTCATCCGAAAGCCGACGAGAACGGCGGTCAAAACAAGGGCCGATGTATGGAACCCGATGTGGATGATCCAATCGCCTATAGCCAACGCCATGGGCGTGCCAATGGCCTGCATGATGCCCACCGCGACAGCCGTCGGAAAAAATAGCAGGCGGCCAATCCCGGATGGGCGTAGGTCTTTTGTCCTGTCTGCGGACAGAGCGGTGCCACAATACCGACACCGGCGAAGTCCGTAGTGAAGACGCAAGCCGCAGGTGGGGCAGGGGATCGTGGAGGAGGCGTCCTCCGTGGGCAGAGGTGGGAGCATCTCGGTTTGCGACGGGGGCACCGACAGCCGCTTCCTCCGTGGAGGCAGTTGCGGAGCACCCCATTCTTCCTGCTGCTCTCCCGTTGCAGAATCCGTTGAGGCGATGTGAATGCGCCCAGCGCATACGGGGCATTCGAACGTTACCGCCTCCACATCGTCCTCAACATCGAGCGCTTGCGCGCAATGCGGGCAGTTAAATTTGAACACGGACATGCATCCTCGAGAATCCGCCTACGTACTTTTTATCTTACTTGCAAAAAGGCTGCAATCCCCTTTGAAACACCCAAAACTGCGGATAAGCGATGGGCGGTGAGGATGCCGGGCTGAAATCGGAGGCGAGGCGTTGAGA
>FWWM01009865.1_pt1 | contig 17312 bp, 14 predicted proteins | sample 2228351 | NCBI WGS metagenome assembly FWWM01 (sample SAMEA103939774, study PRJEB20133) | metagenome | reverse complement strand
GAGGGATGGAACTAGCCATAGCATGCGATTTTATCATAGCCTCCGAGAGAGCGGAGTTTGGCCAGCCTGAGATAAAGGTTGGCGTCTACCCTCCTATAGCAGCTGCTCTACTTCCAAGGTTGATAGGGTTGAAACAGGCCGCGAAAATAATCCTAACAGGGGAGGCGATAACCGCGTGGGAGGCTTACCGCATAGGCCTTGTTAATGAAGTGGCTAAGCCTGAGGAGCTGGAGGAGAAGCTAAACACTCTATTAAACTCGTTGACTAAGAACAGCGGGATCGTTATGTACTATGGCAAGAAGGCGCTTCTAGAAGGGCTGGAGCTATCCCTAAAAGAGGCTTTAGATGAAGCGTCTAGGATCTATCTTGAAGGGCTTATGCAAACCGAGGATGCCGTGGAGGGGTTGAAGGCATTCCTCGAGAAGCGGAAACCACGGTGGAAGAACATATAATAACCTCTTTTGTTGTCTTCTTTAGATGGTTTCTAAGCTTGTCTCTTTGGAAGAAGCTATTGCAAAGCATATAAGAGATGGGGAATCAGTAGCTTTAGGGCTGGCTCTGGAACATGCAATACCATTCGCAGCTGTTCATGAGATTATACGCCAGGGGAAACGAGACCTTACCTTGATAGGGCCTATATCCGATATAGCATTTGACCAGCTGGTTGGGGCAGGCTGCGTCAGCAGGATTATGGCAGCGTGGGTAGGCAACGTCTCTTATGGAATAGGGTACAATTTTAGCAGGGCTGTTGAGGCGAAGCAAGTTAAGATGATCGATTACTCCAACCTTTCAATAGCTCAGGCACTCCTAGCAGCAGCGCTGGGGATACCCTGCATACCGACCAAGACGCTGATAGGCTCGGATATCCTAAATAACCTAACCGCGGAGGGGCTTGCTAAGCTTGTTGAGTGCCCCTTCACAGGCGAGAGGCTGGTAATGCTCAGAGCTGTTAAGCCTGATGTGGCTATAGTACACACTCAGCGTTGCGACGAGCTGGGCTATGCGCAGATGTGGGGCAGCTACGGTATAGTAAGAGAAGCATGCCAAGCAGCTAACAGGGTAATAGTAACAGCTGAGGAGATAGTTACCCATGAGGAGATCACAAGAGATCCTAATTCAATAATATGCCCTCCGCATAAAGTAGTTGCGGTTGCTAAAGTAGAGTATGGAGCCCACCCGTCGCCTTTGGCTGGTTATTACAACAGAGACCATAGTTGCTTTAAGGAGTATTATGATACGAGTAAAACACCTGAAGGGTTTAGGGGATGGCTTTCTAAATGGGTCCTCTCACCCAGATCACGTGAGGATTACCTACGCCTAGTCAAGCTTGATGAGATCAAGGTGAAGCAGACCCTAGAGGCTAGCGTGAGGACCTATGGATATTAACAGGTATGAGCTTATGGTTATTGCAGCCGCACGTGAGATAAGAGACGGAGAGATCGTATTCGTTGGTATGAGGCTCCCTCTCCTCGTTTTTAACTTGGCTAAGAGCCTCTGGGCACCTAGAACCGTAGGAATATTCGAGGCAGGGCTTATACGGGAGGACGTATGCCTGGAATATACTCATACGATGTGCGACCTGCCCTTCCAGACTAGAGCCTCTTGGTTAACGGGGCTCTTGGAGGTTATGTCTTACCTACAGCGGGGCGAAGTAGATCTAGGGATCATAGGCGGTGCGCAAGTTGATTCGATGGGGAACGTAAACAGCACGTTGGTTAAGGTAAACGAAAGAGAGCGGCGCCTCCCCGGAAGCGGCGGAGCATGCGATGTTGCTGCACTATCCAAAAGACTAATAATCATAATGCCGCTAGAATCGAGGAGGGTCAAGAAGCGGGTAGACTACATCACTTCACCGGGAAGGGCTGGGGAGATTACGCTGGTAACGGATAAAGCGTTGTTTAAGAAGAACAGCGACGGTAGGTTGAGGATAACAAGCATATACCAAGGCGTAGAACCTGCGGAGGTGCTTAGGGAGGCGGGGGAATTAGTCTCGGAGGAAGAGCTGGAGCAGGTGGAAGAGATGGAGCCACCAACCCAAGAAGAGCTACGGACGTTGAGGAGATTGGATAAAGAAGGGTTCTGGACTAGGAGAGGGAGCTAGTCGAACATTATCGATTCTGCGAACGTCTCCACCATCGTCCTAACATGCTCGAAGCTGCTGGTGGATTCCTCATACTCTAGGTGCAAGTAGGGTATCCCCTCCCTATCCAGGATATGTTTGTAGATTATGTAATCGTATAGCGCCGGCTCGCAGAACTTTGGCGTTATGAATATAACCCCTTCGGCCCTCGTCCTTTTTATCATCCCCAGCATATGCTTGTGCTTGTCTACCGATGGGTGGTAGCGTACCGTCAGAGGGGTCGGGTTCTTCACGTATGCCTCAGCTAAAGCCCTCAGCGGGCTGCTGCTGTCGGGGCTTACATCACCTATCCACCTAGCACCTACCAGAGCCTCATCCCACACGATGTAACAGCCCGCATCCTCTATCGTTTTCATGAACATGATAGGGGGCTGCTCGCAGAAGTCCCCAAAAACCATAACCCTCACCCTATCCGCTGGTCTTAAACCCCTCGCGAGCACCGCTTGTATAAACCTCTCCCCGCTCTCTAGGAACAGCTCAACAGGCATAAACTGAGCGGCCCTCACGGCCATATAGTACTCATGATAAGGTAGCAGCCAAGGTGATTCATGTCTTATCTCGAGGAGCCTATTGAGCAGCCGTCTCTTACGGTTATACAGCTGTACAGCCTCCCGTAGCCTATCATCGTCAAGATTTACCTTGGTTACAGCCTCCAACCCTTCTACTACTCTTCTATACTCCTCCTCCAAGTAGTTAACAGCGCTTTTCGACGTGTTGTTTATCGGATAGTGGATATAATCTATATGGTATTTTCCTTTGAAGTTCCTCTTCATTATTCCTGATAGGTTCCGCGCCACATCACATATGTTGGAGAAGATCAATGCCTCGAAGTGTTCCAGCAGGTTTTGAGACGCGAGTTGGAAGACGCTTTTGGTTATGCTACATACGAAGGACTGGGTATGGGCTGTTGCTATGTCCAGCGGCAGCCTCCCTGAAGCACCGAGCAGGTTGACTGGAATCATGTTAAGCGCATGAGCTATCTCTTCAGGGAAGTAGACGGGGAAGTATCCGAGGGCCTTCCTCCCCAACTCCTTCTTCCATTCTTTTACGTAGTTGAAAGTTGTGTAGGAATCATCTACTACATTCTCGAAGAATCTAAGGGCTGCTGTTTCTTTCTCGTCATGTATCTGAGCCATTACGCCAACTCCCGTTTCTTAAGCAGCCTTCTATGGCCTAGTATTGCGGCGCCTACAGCCCCTGCGTAGAAGAGCTCAGGCGATGCGTTTGGCTTCATCTTAAGCTTCTCCTCAAGCGCCTTGGGTATGGCTGGGTTAAGAACTAAACCACCCGTTAGGGTTAACTCGGGCTCCACCCCGACCTGCCTCAGGGTTATAACAACCCGGCCTATCACCGATAGGTGAGCACCCATGAGTATGTCCTCCATCGGCACCTCCTGGGTTACTAGGTTTATCACCTCGGATTCTGCGAAGACGGAGCAGATAGTAGATATCTGTACAGGGTTTTTTGATTGTAGGGCTATTTCCCCTATCTCGCTGACGTCGAAGCCTGTGTAGTAGGCTATCTTCTCCAAGAACCCTCCTCCACCTGCTGCGCACTTCTCGGTAGAGCGGAATTTCAGCACCTTGCCTTTTTCATCTATCTTGGCGGCCCTTGAGTTACCTGCCCCTATGTCGAGTACGCAACGGGTGTTGGGGTAGAAGTACTTAGCCCCTCTGCTGTTGGCTGTTATGTCGGTCACGTTTATGTCTCTGAAATTAACCCGGTATCGGCCGAAGCCCGTGGCTACCACGTAATCTACATCCTTCTCGTCGAGGCCCAACTCGTTCAGGGCGAGGGTGTATATCTCTTGAGATGTCTTCGTGAAGTCGAAGGTCGTTCTTGTTGCGTTTTTGTAAAGAAGCTTAGCGCCGTCCTCCATTAAGGCTATCTTCGTGTTCCTTGTCCCAACATCTATTCCAACCGTTATGACCATTTTTCCTCCCGCCCCATCACCTTAACCTCTTGAGTTACCTTGAGCTTCTCGAGAGCGAAGAGGGCGGCACCTATTGCGCCGCAGTACATCGTTAATGGCGAGGTGTTTATCTTCATGTTGAGCTGCTCCTCCAGCGCTTTTACCATTCCTACGTTCTGGGATACTCCGCCGGTGAAGGTTAGCTCAGGCACTATCCCAACCCGCCTTAGCAGGCCTATAGACCTAGTCGCCATCGAGATATGAACCCCATATAGAACGTCCTCTACGCTGTTGCCCCATGCCAGCTGCTCCATCGTCTCCGTCTCAGCGAAGACGGCGCAGGTGCTGCTTATCTTGACCGGCCTCTTTCCCTTAAGTGAAAGCTCACCGATCTCCTTCAGGCTAAGCCCTAGAACCTTAGCTGCCCCCTCGATGAACCTGCCAGTACCGGCGGCGCATTTATCATTCATGCAGAAGTCAACAACTTCTCCGCGCTCGTTTATCCTAATCGCCTTGGTATCCTGCCCACCCATGTCAAGTACTGTTCTAGTATTTGGGAATAGGTAATGTGCTCCCTTTGCGTGGCAGCTTATCTCGGTTACCTGCATGTGGCCGAAGGTTATGTTATACCTGCCGTAGCCTGTCCCGACTAAGAACTTGACCTTATCCTCCGTAACTTCTGCTCGTTTCAGCACCTCGTCGTAAGCCTTCTTGGCTGCTTCCCCTATCTTAACGCCTGTCATGAGTATCGCTGTAGCTACTAGGTTGCCTTCTTCATCCATCAAAACGGCTTTGGTGTATGTTGAACCTGCGTCAACCCCGGCTACGTAGAACCTTGCCATTCTCCTTTACATCCCCTTCCTTATTGACAAAGTCTCGAAGAATGCGTCAACCCTGTTTTTCAGCTGAGCCTCACTATAGTAGCGTGGGTCTACATGGTCTGACTCTATATGCAGAGCTGGTACGTCCAGCTCTTTTATCAAGTATTCCCTGATATCTCCGTGGCCCATTGAGAATGAGCGGCAGCTTTTGATGGAGTGGATGACGACACCATCTGCCTCGTATTCCTTAACGTATCTTCTTATCAGATCACCCCTCATCAGCATGTTCCAGTTACAGTATGCGTGTATCATGTACTCGGCTATCGACTCGATTGGCCTGTCAGGGTTTAGCTCGAAGGCATCTACATCGACCATTCCTGCTACCTTCGGGTAGGTTGCTGCTACGCATCTGGCGTTCCAGCTCCTGAACAGCTGCCAGAAGCGTTTGAAGAATGGGTAGTTGGGGACCCCTTCGAAGATTAGCCTGAACTTCTCTTCAGGTGTTGGGCCAAGGCCTTTCTCGTATCTTTCCTGCAGTTCCTGTAGTAGGAATTTGTAGAAGTCTATGCATTGCTGGGTTCCTCTTATGAGGGTTATGGCTGACATGTAGTAGATGGCTTCGAAGTAGGCATCGAGTGGCGATGGTTTTAGCTTGCCCATGTGGAGGCACCTCTTCCAGAGCTCCCAAGCCTCTTTAGATAACCTAACATATTCCTTTAGCTTTTCTTCATCGTATCTAACGCCCGTGAACTGTTCCAGCTTAGGTATTAGATCCTCCAGCTGCGCGGCTACGTATTTTATATCGTGTTTAGCTACATGTCCGTCGTAGTTCCTTACATATGGGACATCTATCGTGAAGACGGGGGTTTTGCTTAGGTATTGGTACTGCTCCCACCAGTGGATGTATATCTGGCAGCCTGAGTAGGTGAGCATAGCCATGTCGGGGGCTGGTATGTAACCTATGGCCGTCTGGCCTTTGTTAAGAACTGTGGCTACCCCCATCTTGACGTAGCCGCAGCAGTCGGTTGAGTATCCGAACTCTTCAGATAGGCTTATCAAAGGAGGAGCACCTCCCCTATATGAGATCTGGAGGCTTGTTATCTCAGGGTAGATGGGAGCTATGTTAAACACCCTAAGCAGCTCAGCCGGGTTAGCCATCACAAAGCAGTAAGCAATTTTTCCACCTTTCTCCTTTGTCTCCATAACCCATTTATAATAATTCTTAATCAGCTCCCCCTGCAGCTGTTTAGCCCTATCCAGACCGGCCTCCTCAGCTGTTAAGCGCCGCTCAACGGCCTCCTGAGACGGCATCAACCGTGAGGTTCGTACTATCAATTAATATGCTTTATAGGTAATTTATAGAAATTAAAAATTATGCGTTTACTTCCTTTCCATCAAAAAGCCCATATATCCTTGGACGCTTATCTTCAGCAAACGTGTTAATAATATGTTCCTGACGTAATCGTCTAGGTCCTGTAGTTTTAACCCCGCCTGCCCTAGGAGCTTAGCCCTTAGGTTCTCGGTTATCTGGTTTATGTTCATCCCTTCGTCCATCATCTTTTCTATGTCATCTCTCCACAAGGTTATAGCATTCTGTTCCACCTCGAAGGTCTTATCGCTTACTTCCCGTACGCCGTAGTGTGGTGTGTAGAGCCTCTTTGGTTTTAGGTCTCTTATCTTCTCTATGCTCTTGACAGCGTTGTCTACATCGTAGTATGGTGGGCTTGCAGCCGGTAGTGGGAACGGGATACTGGGATGCCTAACGCTAACAGCGTCGCCTGTTATTGCTGACCCCTCCTTCTCAACGTAGATCGAGAGATGGCTTGGGACATGGCCTGGGGTAAAGATTACTTCGAGGCTTACCCCGCCTAGGTCATAGCTGGTTTCCGTCGCAGGCTCAATGCGCTCCGGTTGAATAGGTTTTAGCCCTCCTATATAGATCGTTATGTCGTCGCCGAAAGCTGCTAGAGTAGCGTCGACAAGCCTCGACGGATCTATCAAATATCTTATAGCCCCTTCATGAAGCACAAGCTGCGCGTTAGGCAAGTGTTGCAGTAGAGTATGTGAAGCCCCTGCATGGTCTAGGTGGAAATGCGTCAGGAAGATGTAATTTACCTGATCGAGCTCAACCCCAAGCCCCCTGAGGCTTTTAATCACAACCTCCCAAGAGGGCGAATATCCTACATCAACTAACGCGGCGCCCCTGCTTCCTTTAACAACGTAGGCCGCGACAGCCCCTTTAACCCCGTAGCCTAGGGTATCTATCAGGCCAATATGCTTGCTAACCCACTCGCAGTTCATTCAGCTTTTTAGAGCTTTGCGGATTATTTATTTGGAAGCATGCTATTTCTATAAATTTGATTTAAAAATAATAAATCATCATGAAGAGGGGATATCAGGCATGAAGCTGGAGCTTAGGCTGCATGGCCGCGGCGGGCAGGGAATAAAGACAGCAGGCCGTATTGTAGGGACAGCGGCATTCTACGAAGGCTATTACGTGCAGGACTCACCTATGTACGGGCCTGAGCGGCGGGGCGCGCATGTATCTTCCTTCGTCAGGATCTCGGACGAGCAGGTTGAGGGTCGGGGTTATATCTTCCACCCCGACGCCGTTATCATAGCCGATCCAAGTCTACTCGAGATGCAGCCCAGCCCCCTCCAGGGCCTTAAACAGGGCGGTGCTATAATAATAAACACGGCAGGAGAACCTGCCACTCTGAAAGACTACCGCGTCGCTGTTTATGATATTTCTTCACTAGCCTCTAGGATCGTAGGAAGGAGGGGTGCTATAAGCGCAGGTGTTGGGGCTTTTGCCTGCAAAGCTCTTGGGATAGCTGGGCTTGAATCTGTTCTGGAGGCGGTGAAGGATGAGATGCATGAACTAGACTTACGGGAGGAGCTTGTGGAAGCCAACATAAGACTGGCTGAGGAGATATACCGAGACGCCCCAACAGTAGAGATAGAAACCACGCCGTGGGGAGAAGCATCCGCTACAAGTAAGATAGTTGAAATCCCCTATCTAGAGCCAGAGGTCTCAACAAGCATGATACTCATGTTAGGCAATAGCAAGATAAGGAGAACCGGAGCATGGAGGGCCTCTACACCTGTTATAGACTATTCTAAATGCACCCGTTGTATGATCTGCTTCGTCTACTGTCCCGACGCCTGTATATCCCTTGACAATAACCTAACACCGCGGATAGATTACGATAATTGCAAGGGTTGTCTAATCTGCTACATCGAATGTCCGATTAAGGCGATTAAGGTTGAGGGGGGTGAAGAAATGTGAAGAGGATGCTTACAGGCAACGTGTCGGCAGCTTGGGGAGCTAGGGTAGCTGACGTAGATTATGTAGCCGCCTACCCGATAACGCCGCAGTCTGAGATAGTCGAGACCCTCTCCAAATGGATCGCCTCAGGCGAGCTTAAGGCGAAGTTCGTTAATTTCGAGTCAGAGCACAGCATGATAACCGCAGCAGGGGCCGCTGCTCTAACAGGTGCTAGGGCTTTTACGGCCACGTCAAGCCAAGGACTCTTCTACGCCTTCGAGGCCCTATACACGGTAGTTGGGTGGCGGGCTCCTATAGTGTTGGTGAACGTAGCTAGAGGTGTTGGGATGCCTATGGTTCTACAAGTGGAGCATGGAGATGTGTTAGCTGCTAGAGACAGCGGCTTCCTGCAACTCCACGCCGAGACCTGTCAGGAGATCCTAGACTTCATAATCATAGGCTATAGACTTGCTGAAGACAGGAGAGTACTACTCCCGGTCATCGTTAACATGGATGGCTTCACCCTCTCCTTCGCCCGTGAGCCAGTTGAGGTACCTGAGAAGAAGCAGGTGGAGGATTTTCTACCGCCGTACAGCTATCCGAGGGCCTTAACAGGCGACGAGCAGGTAGCCTACGCACCTACAATGACTGAGGGGGCTCCATACACTTTCTTCAAGTACCAGATGTATGCCTCTTCTATAGAGGCTAAGCAGGTCTTCAAGCAGATAACAAGAGAGTTCAGCAATATCTTCGGCAGAAAGCATGATGCCCTTGAGCTGTTCATGATGGACGAGGCGGAGTATGCTATTCTATGTTCTAATTCTTATAGCTCTATAATTAGGGCTGGAGTTAAGACGCTTAGGCGCAACGGCGTTAAGGTGGGGATGGTTAAGCTGAAGATGATAAGGCCCTTCCCGCGTGAGGAGCTGGCTGAAGTCCTGAAGGGTGTTAAAGCAGCTGCTGTATTTGAGCAGAACCTATCACCCGGCCGCGGTGGCGCTCTATACCCAGAGGTGATAGAGGCCCTATACCACATGCCCGATAGACCCAATGCTGTAGTTTCGTTCATAGGCGGATTGGGCGGAGCGAACATAGGGATTGAGGAAGTAGAGTACATGGTTAAGGTCTGTGAAAAGGCCCTGAAGACAGGTAGTGTACCCCAGCGTCCTATATTATTGTTAAGGGAAGATGATTGGGCTAAGATTAAGGAGAGCCTCAGGGTCTCCGGCTTGCCTGTGGAGATTGGGGTGACCCCTCATGTCTGAACAAACAAGGTTCAAAACCCTCAGGGATACGCCCCTTGAGGATTACTTAGCACCAGGCTCGCCCCTTTGCGCTGGATGCGGAGGGGCGCTGATAGTAAAACTAGCGTTAAAGGTCCTAGGTCCTAAGACGATCCTCGTAAGCGTCCCAGGCTGCTTGGGTCTGTTTGAGCTTTACCCATATACATCGCTTAAGGTCCCTATGCTCTTTGCCCCCTTCGCAGCCGGACCTGCTGCTGTCCAGGGTTTAGTCGATGGGATAGAGGCGCTTGTCGATAAAGGGAAGCTGAGCAAACCAGACACTAAGGTTATGCTCTTAACAGGAGACGGGGCGGCTTATGACATAGGCTTGCAGGCAACCTCAGCAGCCATACACCGTGGCCTGGACTTCTACTACCTCTGCTATGACAACGAGGCGTATGGAAATACGGGCTTCCAGTTCTCAAGCTCAACACCCTTCGCTACAGTGACCTCGACAACCCCGGCGGGAAACAGCCTACGTAAGAAGGACCTCTTCGAAATATGGCGGGCACATAACCCGCCATACGTAGCTACTGTAACAGCCTCTAGACCCGTTGACCTGCTGAGAAAATTCGAGAAAGCTATGCAGTTTAAAGGCCCCAAGCTCTTCATAGCGCTATGCGTATGCCCTACGGGCTGGGGCTCCGACCCAGCTATGACCGTTAAACTGGATAAACTAGCCGTTGAGACTGGTATATTCCCGTTGAAAGAAGCAGTCTACGGAAAGGTAAGGCATACCTACATACCGAGGAACAGAAAACCAGTCGAGGAGTATCTAAGGCTCCAACGTAGGTTTGAGCATTTGTTCAAACCTGTTAGACGAGATGACTTGATACAACAGATACAAGAGGAGGTTGATAGATACTGGGAGGGCGTAAAAGAGTGAGAATGTTAAGATAATAACCATGAGTAAGCTGTTGAGAGGGGGTTGGTCGGTGTCATATTCAACCCTTGGGATTCATCGGCCTTTCAGCCGCCTCAACGATCATCGGTGGCTGAGACCGCCTCCCCCGTCAAAGATCCTCCTAAAAGTGCTGGAGAATAGCCCCTTCAGCGAGGAGATTTATTGTTATCTTTATCACATCGTTGAGTTCTCTAGACTTCCATCGTCCCGTAGCCTTGTCAAAGAAGATTTTTAGGTTTTAAGCCTTTCGAATGTGATAATCTCTTAGGTCGATGGTCATAGATGGTTTCAGGAATTGATATATCACCGACTTGATAGTTTAGTCAGGGTTATGTATAATCTGAAGTTTTGGGCTTCTGGTCCTCGCTAGAAGGGGTTAATGGTTTCTCCTCACCTTTTTAACCCAATATATAAAGGCATTTAAGAAGGGGACGAGGCCTGCTATCCATACCAACAAATAATAATATCTGTGCTCTGTATTCTTTTATTCTTACGCCTATCTGTGCCGCTGTTTAGGCGAAGTTCTCCGCGTTTAGCTTATAGAAGCCAGGCGGCGCACTCCTTTACACAGGCTATGCAGCCTCTGACGCTTTGAAAAAGCTGGGGAGCAGGTCTTTTAGTGGTTTTAGTTGTAGCAAGATATCCAGAAAGATTACCGATCGCTATTCCTGTAGTTCCCTTTGAAATAGGTGCCTTCATAGTTGCGGCTACAGAGGGGTAAGCATTGGGGTGAGCTTATTTTTAGAGGGGACGTAAGTTTAGCTCTGAGGGAGTGGTTAGCTCTCTTTTACACGTTGGTTATTCCTTTACAATCCATCGGAGCATTTTTGAGGGGCTTTTAGCTCACCGAGTTTATATAGTACAGCGAAAACCTTGCCAGAATGGTTACGAGAGATTTGATAAGATGAGTGCTACCCTGTTAAAACACCAATGAAGGGTCTGTATTTAGCGATCGCATCAAGGAGGGGTATCGAAGCGGTTAAAATTTCAGGTATTTATGCTAATGACACGGGTAATTGGAAGTTAAGGCACACCATTAACGAACCTTCAGCGTTGCTTCACAAAGTTCTGGCCTACATGACGGCAGAAATGGGGATTAAAACCTCCCCAAATTGCCTTCAGCAATCTTTTATCCGTAAAGACGTTTTATGTAGAACTTCTTTAGCTGTGCACAAGAACTTTACTACAGTAAGGTTTTTGTATATTTTTGACCTTTTCGTGGATGCTTTCTCAGGCTTATTCATAGCTGTTCTTAGCTTTAGCGAGCGTTATGGCTATGGGTCCATAGGTTAAGGATTTCTTCAAGCTTTATGTGGGCCTATGAGGCTTGTGTATGTAGACGCCGATTCACGGAGATTCTAGCCTTCTACACCTCTGGGGAGAGAGGAACATAGCAAAGGCCTTAACACTCCTCAAGAGGGGCTAAAGGTATGCTGGGGCAAGCCAGTAATAGTGGATCTTGGGACCGGGGTACCGATGGGAATTATAGAAATTGGGATAACATTCGGGGAGAGAACAGGATAAGCTGGTAAAAGCAATGAACGGTCTACAAACTACCCAAAGCTATAGAGGTAATACCAACACGACAGTCTGCTAGCTTGGTGAGAATGTTAAAAATAGAAACAAGCTCATGGTTTTAAGCCTGTTTAGTGCTATGTTTCTAACGGCGGTAGGACTGGTAGTTTATATGACATTCTGATTATTATCGTGTATTTCACGATGCTTGTCCCCGCTATCAGCAGAAGGCCTGCCGTAAGCTGGTCGTTAAACAACATTGCAGGAACAGCTGTTAGTGTTGTAAGCAGAAGTCCAGCAGTTAGATAGGCTGTGTTCCATTCTCTTTTCAAGGCTTGTCGGAAGTATTCGGTCGCTCCTGGCCATGCTACATATGAAGTACCTATTAGCAGAGCAGCCGCGGATAGGGCTGTAGCTATTAGAATAGGTAGCTTCGCCTCTGGGCTTGCTATGCACGTTATCGCTGCTCCTGCGGCGATGCTTAGGGTTATGAAGAGAGGGGCTGTAGCCGGTGTGTTCCATGCTGGGATTTTCTTACAGGCTGCTAACATGAAGCCCTGGCATAGAACGTAGCCTAGAGCAGAGACCCATGCAAGCGTTCTGAATAGCATGTTAGGTAGTATAATATCTATTGCTGCGAATAAGATAAGCCCTGAGGCGAAGAGCGCTTCCCTCGACATCCATGACGTTCTAAGGTTTCTGATGACGCCTGCTGCTCTGCGCGGCCTTCCTGCTTCAGCCATTACGCATAGCAGACCAGCTATTACGAGAGCTATTGATAGTATGTATAGCAGTTTTAGGTTGCTGGCTTTAGAGTATAATTCTATTGCGTAGGCTGTTATGTAGAGCCCGCCCCCAGCCCCGCCTATCAAGAAGTTTCCTAGGGCCAGCCACCCCCAGACGTGCTGCTTCTCCATATATCTATCCACAATCATGTGCATCACCACACGTAGTAGATCGAAGGCTCTGTACCCATCTCCGTTAAGAGCCTGAAGGCTGGCCTCTCCCTTATCATCCTTGAGACCTCGCTCTCCTTGTCGTCCAAGTCTCCGAAGACAAGCGCCTTGGCTATGCATGAGTTCACGCACACAGGCGTGGCTTCTGGGTCTACACCGGGCTTCAACCCGTTGGTAAGGCCGTATTCTATCCTATCTAAGCAGAAATCACATTTAGTGCATACCCCTATCTTATCACTGAGCGGGCTAGCCATTTCTGGTTTTGTGATCCCACTGTTAAAGAAGCCCTTCCTCTCCTTGAGGAGCCACCTAGCCTCGTAGGGGCAAGAGAGTATGCAATACCCACATCCTATGCATTTATCGTAATCTATGTATACGATACCATCATCCCTCTTTCGAGTTGCTGTAGTGGGACATACGGTTAGGCAAGGCGGCTTGGCGCAGTGCATACATTGTAACGGGAGAAACAAACGCTTCACGTTGGGGTATTTGCCTATCTCGATATCCTTGACTAAACGCCAGTATATATTGGGCGGCGTCCCATTGTCTAGTTTACAAGCTATCGTGCATGTTTGACATCCTATGCATTTCCTGAGGTCTACTACCATTCCCCAGCGAGTCATTTACCCACCTTTTCCACCTTCACCTTAACCACATCAGCCCCGCTTCCAGTTCCATCCGTTGTCTCCAGAGTTAACGGAACCAGCTTATTCATGTTAAGCATGCCTATATCCTTGGCTACTGGTGTTATCCAGTGGCCGAACTGCTGCAACGCGAGGAGGGTGTCTGGCCTTATCCCCTGCCTAAGCAGTACCTTACACTTTACCCTGCCTATAGGTGATTCCACCCATATCTCATCCCCGTCTTTCAGACCCATCTCCCTGCCTATTTCCTCGTTCATCATAACAGCCCTATGCCCCATGACGTGCTTAGCCACATCGGCTAAGATAGGGATGCTTACGTTGGCGCCCCAAGAGTATTGCATACTCCTGCTAGTTACGAGCCAGAACCTATACTCTTCCGGGTTTTTCCCAAACTTTCTCGGCACCTCATCTTCGAAGATCTTAGGCGGATCGTCCCATTTGGGCATTGCTTGGTATTCCTCCAGCTGTCTATCCCACCATTTTATATTATGCTCGTGCAGCCTGTTCTTCAATTCCTGCCCTATTTTTCTAATCTTCTCCTGGTAGGGGAGCTCGTACCTTAGTTTCTTAGCTACCATTATTGGATGCAGGTACCAGTTTATCCGTTTGTAGGGGATTAAGAAGAAACCATGCTTTTTGAACCACTCCAAGCCGTATTCGTATCTTCCGTTGCTGAGCGTCATCGTCGCAGCTCTGCATATCCTGTCCCATATTTCCTCGGCCTTGTACTTCCTGTTAGGGTCTAGGCTGTAGTCGTAGATAGGTGTCTTGAGCCTGAATCCTAGGACGCCCCTGTTTATTGCTGTGTTGTATTCCCTCAGCAGCCCTGTTCTATCGGCCAGCTCAGTAGCTATGTCTGTTAAGTCCATCGTGTTGAAAGGCGGCTCAGCCACAGGCTGTCTTATGGCTACCCCTATATATTCCCAGAACTGCTCCTGATAGCTTGTTCCACCTATCCTATACAGCTGCACCCCCTCAAGATCCGTGTTATCAGGCAGAAGAACATCAGCGAACCAGTTGGTCTCGTCGTATGTGTATGCGAACGCTGCTATGAACGGAAACTCTTTGAGACACTCCGCAAGCAGGTCGGCGTTCCAGTGGGATATCATCGGGTTTGTTCTGTATATCATCCATACATCAGGCGGTGTTGGAGCCGGCCAGTTTTCCGGCGGGTGTTTCATGAAGAGCCAAGGCAGATGCGCAGGCCCTAGGGCTTGGCTCCACGAAGAATCTAACACCAAGGGGCTTAGGGTCTTGTAAGCGTTACGGACCTTTGGTCTAGCCTCCCATCTTTCGCTGTCGGTTGGGTTTAGGCTCTGGGCCATGAAACCGTCCTCGCCTATCTTGACGCTCTCCAACCTGTCGAACATCGGCCTGTTCAGTCTTACCGTCACGCCTAAGATGGAGCCTGGAACCTCTATCGCCCCTACAAGAGATTGTAGGACGGCCCTTGCCCATACTGCCTGGTAGGCTCCCCATCCGTTTGTCACCGTCTTACCCATCAGTATAGCTACAGGCCGCAGAGGCATCTTCACGTCGTCTATCGTAACCCAAGCCCCTACCATAGCGTTGCTGATGAACTCTCTGGCTAGCCTTCTGATGGTCTGGGGATTAACGTCGCATATTCTACCCGCCCAATCAGGTGTATAGGGCTTCATATGTTCCAGCATCAAGCTGAACGAGGGCCTTCCAACAACATCGCTGTGCTCTATAACCTCGTTATCAGGCCCTACCTCAATGGCCTGCTTTACCACATACTCCCCGTCAAGGGCAGGGTCTAGCATTGACCTGTCGTCATATGGTTTGGCCTCTCCAGCTAAAGCATCCCATATCAAAGGTTTCCTAGTTTTCGGGTCCCTTAGGTAGTAGCCGTTGGGACCTATCAAATAGGGGCCGTTAGTCCTCTGCTTAAGGAAATCTAGATCACATACGGTTCTCCAGCCAAGCTCGTATAATATTGAGTTGAGCATACCGTAGAGGAAAGCCGCGTCGGTCTTCGGCTTTATCGGGATCCATTCATCGGCAGTAGCGCCTGTTACGCTTAGATGGGGCTCTATCTGAATCCACTTCATCCCCCTTGCCCTTGCTTCCGCGTTCCTCCAAGCTCCAGTAACTCCGCCGGCCGCGTTGTCGTTATGCCCGAAGGAGATGACAAGCCTGGTGTAGGGCGCGTCGTGGGCTACGATGAATGCCCTATGCCAATACTCGCCGAAAAGATGCTCAGTATGATAGCATTTAACACCCTGCCCACTCCCGAGGCTGAAGTCGATAGGCCCCCAAACCGCGAAGAAAGCGTTTAATGTTCCGAAATAAGCTTGGGGCGTCCCTGCACCGCCTAAGGTTACAGCGAACCTAGGATAGCCCATGTCATCAACAAGCCCTTTCCTCCTTATCTCCAGCAGTTTCTCAGCAACCAGGTCTAATGCCTCATCCCATGAGACTGGAACCCACTGGGGGTCTTGGTCAAGGCCTTTATGTTTATTCCCCCTTACCATGGGCTGCTTAACCCTATGGGGGTTGTACATCTTTTGGATAAGCCCATAGGCCTTGACGCAGACCCTTCCCGCCGCCGGATGCTTATCGGCCGCGTCAAAATTAGGCTCCACAGATACTGGAACCCCGTCTTTAACGACTACCTTAAGCAGATCAGGGCCGCATACACACTGGTAGCAGTAAGTGGGAACTTTTATGACGTTACCCATCTTGCCGTCTCTGCATCACCTATGAATATAATTTTTTTAGTTAATTTATATAATTTTTGGTCATGCTCTCAACTTAACCGTCTTGGAAGCGAATGGGGAGAATATTCTGTTGGCAGCTGCGTCAGCCATAGCTACGCTGTAGCCTGCTATTCTTCTTAGGTCCCTTGCTATGAAGAGCAGCGTTATTGCTTGCTCGAAGTCGTTCAGCCGGCGCATAACATCTATGCTGAGCCTCTCCTCCGTCTCCCTTACTTCTTTCATCATATCCGTTACAGCTATCACCTTTCGGAAGTCCCTATTTATGAAGGCCTCAACAGCAAGCTGCTGCATCATCTGGACCAGTTCCGAGAGGGAGTTTATCTGGGAGATTAGCTCATATACTTTCAGGGCCCTTCCTAACTTTAGTAGATGTTTTGATATGTACAAAGCATGGTAGAAGACCCTGTTCAAGTCCCGTGCTAGAAGTGTATAGGTTATCAGCTCGTTACTATCCCTGACGCCGCTTGTAAAGGATATCTCAGGGTGCACGCTGGCAAGCGAGATATGTCTTATCAGCTTACGGTAAACCCGTAGCATATCATCTTCTCTACCAACCACCTCACGGGCAAGCTGTAAGTCATTATTGTTAAGCGCATATATGGAATCCTTATGGGCGGATAGCGCTATCCCATGTATTGTCATTATTACATCGTCTAGTCTTTCTCCTCCTATGTCGGATGTTACGTAGAACACTATGCTGTTAGAGTCTTCGTGGGTTATCTCAACCCCAGGCATCTCGAATCTTATTTCCCGTAGTTTTTTCTTTCTATCAGATGATAGGGCTATGCTGGACTTGAGGGTTATTCTGCATGCGCCCTGCATGTAATAGGTCAGTATGCAATATCTCACTGACTTCATGTCGGCCAGCTTATCCACCTCGATTTCAACATCCTTCCTTATGCTGTTAGAATCTTTGACGGCGATTCTCAGCGAGCAACCATCCTCAGAGGTGAAAAGCCTAGCACCCCTGCTGAGTCTGTACTTCTCCACCCACCAACGTGGTAAGGTTACTGTGAAGCTCCCTCCCTTTATCTCCTGTAGAACCCGCGTGCTGGGGCGGTTAGGGATTATTCTACCCATCCTAGAGGGGGTTGTGTGTGGAATGTTTTATAATTTGGGAAAACCACC
>FWWM01009858.1_pt1 | contig 17320 bp, 21 predicted proteins | sample 2228351 | NCBI WGS metagenome assembly FWWM01 (sample SAMEA103939774, study PRJEB20133) | metagenome | reverse complement strand
GGAGGGATGTGGTCAGGGTGAACATCGGAGCATATTACGGGAGGTGAGCTTTAAGCTTGGCTGAAAGATTTGAGAATAAGAGCGATAATATTTAGTACCACTAACTGTATGACGGGAGTTTTACAGCACTATTTCTGTGAAGAAGGCTTTGACGACCCCAATCTAAGTTAGTAAAATCCGGAAGAGATCATACATATAAGAAATATCGAATAGAACAATCTTTGTCTATCCATAAATGGAAAAATAGTGCACTTTTGTGGGTCAAAACGTGGTATCAAGAACATCCGTAGTGCTTTTGATATTGATAGTTCCACTCTCTGCGCTTATGGTAGCCACGCTGTTCATGGAAGAAGGGCTCTTCTCTTCACCCGAAGAGGTTGATGAGGAGATAGCACATGGAGAGGAAATAGGCAGGCTAAATGCTACGATATTCAAGCTTGGCGATGTAACTGATAGCTCGCTTACCAATGTCAATCTAGCAATATTTGATTACTTTATGGCGGAAAAGAAGCCGCTTACTGTTGGGGTCATCGTAGAGGATTTCGGCAATGCCGCACCACATGGTATAATATACAAAAAGGTGAAACGGGGACATGACTCCGGACTCTTTGAGATGGCGATCCACGGGTTCAGCGGCGGCGGGACGACCTATGACCAACTAGACTATGAGACGCAGCTGAAGCACTTCAAGTTTGCAAATACAAAGCTGACAAAGTTATTAGGCTCTCCTTCAGAGATATTTGCACCGCCTCGGAACAAGTTCAGTGCTGATACGATTCGGGCAATGGCAAACTCGGATCCGCCAATAAGCATCATTTCCGTAGGAAACCAAAGTGATAACATAACGTTAAATCCATACAAGTTAAACTCTACATACGACACAGGCAAGGGCATTGTCGGCGGCATATCCGATGTGAATGGGACCAAGATATACCATGTTGTACATGACATTTCCTATCTAAAGTTCAGAACACAGAACTACACTGGAGACTCTCTGCAGGATGTAGTCGTGCAGAGGGCACAGGCCAACATAGAGAAGTATGGCTTTGCGGTAGTTATCTTGCACCCAACAGACTTTTGCGTAATCGACGAGGCGACAGGCATGTGCACCAACCAAGTAGACCCGGAGCGGTTCAAGATCTTGACGGATACGGTAGACGAGCTTGAATCGCTAGGCTATGGGTTTGCCAAGATGGGCGATGTTGTAGTGCAGCAGTAATAAGTGACAAGTCCGTTGCATCTTAGTCCCAAAGAGAGAGCATATGTGTATATGATGTAATAATAGTAGCTAGTTGTTGATCCTGTTCTGTCTGCGCTTATACCATATTTGCTTGCAAAATTTTCTTCCTGATTCTAAAAAATCATTGCGCTTGGATGCCTTTTTTTCTTACTATACTTGGAAATCTCTTGAACACCATTATTTTTTTACATCTTATGATTCTACAAACTCACATTCCTTGGTTACCGTATCTAGTATTGCAGCAGTTGCCTTGTGGCCAAAAAACCAGCCGTTAGCAGTTCCTGGATTGATAGCCATAGTTTTTCCAAATACCTTTTTCTCTTTCTTGTGCGTATGGCCGTAGATTGCCACATCATATTTTCCTGAATGAATTATAGATTCTCATCTTTTGAAGTCAGTTCCGTGATAAACTGCTATGAGCAAACTGTCCTGCTCGATCTCTCAAAAGTCACCCTGTAGTTCGCCTTTTATTTTCTGGAAGGCGTAGTCAAGTCCTTTTACATCAACATCGTTATTTCCTAAAACTCCGATTAACCTGACGTTGCTGGAGGAGAATGCTTGAACAGCTTCTGGGGTAGTTATGTCGCCTGCATGAAAATAATGAGGCCGACCTTCCTTTCAGTGAATATCTTGGCCGCGGTTTCTATGTTTTTGATGTTATCGTGGGTGCCAGAAATTATTCCAATCTTCATTTTTGTTTGAAATGGACGTATCTGTCATACTATATTATTAATTGAAAATGACGCTTTTTCTTTTGCAGTATATACATGGTGCTATATAGAGAGAATCTAACAACACTCGTATTCTGCACTGTTGCAGGATTTTCTCTTAACCAAATAGGAAGGTGTAGCCTGCCCATATGGCTATCGCACCTATTATAATCATAAACCATCTTTGAAGCTTAGTTGTTCTATACCGCTGTTTGGTGCCTTTGCCACTCGTCATTTTCCTATACGTAGAAAGCTCTGTACCGCAATACTCTTATCACTTTCAGAGGTGCAGAGAAGCCTTGGTGCAAAGAACAAAAGATGTAAAAATATCACTGAGCATGTTTTTTGTTTCTCATTAAAAAAGAAAAAGATTTTGTGTATTACTTTCTTGCATATCTCACATGCGAAGTAGCACAATAGCCGCAGTAATCAGTATTTGGCCTTCCATGACAGATACATTCACATCTGCCAAAATTTGTTTTGTTGAATCTTCTCACAATATTGGTATACACAATAATAGTATTTAAGTATAAAAATTTTATACAGCAATATCTAGTTTTTTCATGCCTTGTCATTTTGAAATACAAAATATAGCTTGGTAAGCGTGTCAGCGTTTTGACTGTTGATGGTGGCTGACATATGTAATTACATACTCAGATACAATATGGACTTGGGTCTCATTGTGGCTGCTCAGGTTCTATCAGGCAAAACTTGAACGTTGGCGATATTGGAGGTCAAGGACCAAGAAGCCCCAGACAAGATTATGCACCTTTCACTGGGAATGGAACAGTAGTAAGAATAGTTGATGACGCAGGAAGCAATTCTTACAGCCCGAATCCTGTAGAGGTCGAGGTAGGGGGAAACCGTAACATGGGTGAACGACGACTCTAACTTACATACTGCAACTTCAAAGGACGGCATTTTTAATTCCGACGTTCTATTCGAAGGGTAGTCGTTCAGCTACACTTTTGACAGAGAAGGCGAGTATCCTTACTTTTGCGATATACACCCGGGGATGGTGGGCACTGTGAACGTGACGGAAGGCAACTCTTAGGTAATGCGCAGTTTCGAAACCGATGTCAAATTAAGACAATAGGAAAGATATCACCTAGTTCAACACCCTGTGACCCGAAATCAACAGCTATTGCTTTTCTCACGAAATTTCACCAGTGTCTGAAAATCCCTTCCTAAAACCCTGCTCTTGTCCTGTCAAGTTACCAGAAAGTTACCCCATATGTGAAAGACAGTATAATATTATCAATCCAGCATCAGCTGATCCCATTTGCACGTCCACAACCGCTACGTCTGGACATATCTTTCAGAATCTTCTCGCAGGGTTTGACTCGACAGAATTCTTAGGCAGTTGGCACAAAAAATAGAAAAGCAGCAGGGAAAAGGTCACAAAGGAATGGATAGGGAAGAGACTCAAAAGAAGAGGGGGAAGATTCTATCTTGGATAGCGGGGGCAGTTTTAAAGGCGGCAATGTAAGGGAACGCTATATCCCCCAGAAAGATTTTGATGCAGTAGAAAAGCAGCGTAGGGAACTTGAGCGTAAGAACAAGAAGAGGTTCACCGTAGAGTCAAGATCGAATGATATTGTGAGATCAGCTGGCTGGGACAGCAGGAGACCGGGAACGCGGATTCCAATGGTTCGATTGAGCAAAGATTTGAGCGCAACTCATGACGAGTTTGAAGACGAATTTGTAAAATCCTACAGCCCTCAGGTAAATGCCATGACTATCTGTCCGATGAAGAAGATCTGACAGAAGGGGCTACTACGAGACTTCCTCTGTATGCCTTATCATAATTGATTGTTGCATGGACTAGTTGCCAGTGATGAGCTACTAATAACTGTATAATGATTTCATATGTTGTTTACCCTAGATTATTAAGAAAAGACTTTATGCAAAATTCGACAAGAACATGCAAGCTAGGAAGGACAGATCCACCGTCGCTGTTGTCTTGTCGATAGCGCTACTCCTTTCGCTGGCAACAGCAGCGACAATAGTGGGAACAGAAATGCCAATAAAAAATATGGCAAAAGATTCAACCACATTTTTTGCAAGCGCGTACGCCGATACAGAACAACAACAACAACAGCAATGCGAAGTTGCTAAAATGACCAAGATTACTTCGAGTGCCAGCACCAGAAGTCCTGAAAACGCCATAGACGACAACCTCGACACAAGATGGACAGCTGGTGGCAAGGGTTCCTGGATAAAGCCAGACTTGGGCGAGAACAAGATAGTCTGCTATATTGATATAATGTGGTACCTAGGCGACTCACGCATATACAGCTTCACAATATACACGTCGCAGGATGGGAGGAACTGGGACGCCACATATAGTGGCAAGAGCAGCGGCAAGACCCTAGATGTTGAAAGGTATGATTTTGCAGATACCACTGCAAGATGGGTAAAGGTCCGGCTCGATGGCAACCAGTGGAACTATTGGCATGACATAACTGAATTAGATGTTTACACCTATAGCAATGCAACAACAGCAACAGTGCCTGACGATAGCGAGGAGGATGCCAATACAGAAGATAGTGATACAGAGGCACCCAGTGTAGAGATAACAAACCCGGCCAGCAACTCGCACATTATTAGCGCAAACAGCGCTATAACGATCACGGTTGAGGGAACCGCCTCAGATGACGCAACCGGCATCCGCACAGTAGAAGTCAGAGTGGACGGTGGTGCTTTTGTTGGCGCGACTCCTAGGGCATCGTCTGGTGACTGGTCTTCTTGGACCGCGTATGTTGACCTAGGAGCGGCAGGCATGCATACAATAGAAGCAAGGGCCACAGACATTGTAGGCAACCAAGCATCTAGCATCACATCAATAGCATTCCAGCATGATACTGGGGATAGGACCAACCCTACAATAGAGATCTCGATGGTGACCATTAACGGGGGCGAGATAACAGTGCAGGGAACCGGCTCCGATTCTGATAGTGGAATTAAACTGGTTGAAGTCAGGATAGGTGAAGAAGGAGCCTACACTGAAGCCACTCCGAGAGCTTCAGGCGACTGGTCTTCGTGGACGGCTTTACTACCTGCCACTTCCGATGACACCTTCAGTGTAACAGCAAGGGCTACAGATAACTCTGGCAACCAAGGAATGAGCTCAATTGACATTTCGCCGGCTGACATCCCGCCACCGGCTGAAGATTCGCCGGCTGAGGAAGAAGAATCTCCAGTAGAGGAGCCGCCAGTTGACAACGTGCCTGGCGCAAAAAAATACTTCATGGCTACGATGCTGCAGTACGTAAACACCGACAGACAGGTCGATATATACAAGCCAAACATGATATCCTCTGACAAGGCAAGAATACACGTAGGTTTGAATAGACAGGTGACACATGAACAACTTGATGGTCTACTATCGCTTCCAGGCAGCCATGGGATGGAGTACTTCTCTCTTGCAGAAATAAAAGAAAATGCTCCCCATCTCAAGTCAAAGGGAATAGAATTCATTGACTACGATCTTGAGCCGGGTTCCGGTCATAGCCCAAGATCTGATTTGGCAGATCCTGTCGCTTCGATAAGAGCGGCATCAAAAGCGGCTCACGACAATGGACTGCTTTTCCAGTGCTCGCCTAGCAAGAGAATAACAACCGACTATGGTGCACAGCTTGCTCAGTACTGCGACCAGTACCACATCCAGGCACAATCACTGCAGACAAATCCTGCCCAGTATGAATCATTCGTCAAGTCGACAGTACAAAAACTCAGACAGAACAACCCGGACATCGTGATATCGGTCCAGCTATCTACGCAGCGGGAATCGGCAAATGGAATGAGTTTGTTCGAAACTATGAAGAATGACTTTGCTCGTGTAGCAGATGACGTAGACGGCGTATCATTATGGTTCGCCAACAACAATAGCTCGCTAAACGTTGTGGAGTCATTTGCCAAGTGGTTTGATGCAAACTACCACTAGTATCTAGAGAAGTTGTGATGGCTCTAATATAGAGTAATCAATTTTTATACTCTATATTCACACCACTTTGTTTTATTGAAACTGCCATCATGATTCTTAGAATAAGTATTGTATAGTCTCACGGTGCGGCGTTGGCGACCTAGCGTATAATCTATGCACCACACAACATCCTTTTCTCTTTTTTATGTCGATCGTATACCTGCCATTACATCATTCCGTTGGTCATATTCATTGTATCGCTCCTGCTGTTACCAGTTGTAAGGTTTCTCAGAGACGGCGGCACTTCAAGCTGTTCTGGGGTTAACCGCGGCTCTGGCGGAAGTCCATACTCTTTCCGTAGCCTTGCTTGCTGTGATTCAAGCACCCTAGTTGAAAACTCTGACCCTTCGTGACCGAACCACACCCACAGGCCGGCTATTGCCGCCAGCGAGAGCCATCACTAGTATGCCCCATGCAGCTCCGATGAGGTGCGTTAGGCACTCCTTATCATCGTCATCTTTGCCGGGATGATGGACGACTTTCATGTCCTGATGTCCTCATCTCCCCTAGATAGCTGTTGTACTGGAAATAATGAAAGCGTTAAAGACGGTTCCTCCGGGATTCAAATCTGACGCAAAAGTCCGCATCTTTTTCTAGTTGTTGTTCTGCTGCCTGATCCATGACCATAAGGACGCGTCCAGTTCGGCGGCTTGCAAGCATTAAAAATGAAAGGTGGCAGAGTACGGTAGTAGTAGTAATATGCCTTGGCACATAGCATTCTTTTATACCACGGTTATTGCTGCGCAGCGCTGGGGCTAGGTTGCCTGGCTGTAGGGCTTTACTTTGAGTTCGTGCGGGACAGGAAGAAGGGAAAGGTTGATGCCCGCAAACAAAAAGATCTTAGAACAGCACGGCAAAGAACAGAAGAAGAGGCAGCTTGACCAGACAGCTGCAGGAATCTCGATTTCATTTGTGCATCAGCAAAACTGACCAGTTCAATTTTCTTAATTCGAGTCTTGTAACACAAGGATCAAAAGAAATAGAATCAATTTTGATTCTGGTAGCATTTGTTCCAGGTTGTGACAAAGCATAGGTCTGTTTAATTGATGGGAGCCAAAAGGCAAGATGTATAGCCTCCGATGCATACAGTGCAGAGAAGGCTTCCTCCCAAGCTACCAATTAGATGCTCCAATCTGCGGCAAGTGCATCCAAAAGGCCAAATCACTAGATTCGATGATAAAACACGATAAAGCATGTGTATAATATCGACATTCGCAGTGAAAGCCCCAAGCATATAATTTATTAGCGCGATTATCAAAATCTGACGACACCAAGGATGTTTGGCAGCAAGGAAATAGCTATGGTTCTGGTCATAGTGGTTACTGTATCCATTGGATTCAACATCATTCAATACCAAAGATCCGAATCATTACAGCAGGCACTGCAAAGGCTGCAAGCTGAAAAGAGCCAGACGGCTAATACAGTAAACACCATCAATAATAATCAGAGTTCATCATCGTCTACCCGCCAAAATGCGCGACAACAATTCATCGCAAGCGACAATGATGATAATACAACCAGCCAATCGATTGCAGCTGTGGCAGTCAAGGCCGTTCCAGTAACAAATGGCTTTTTCCAGAGCGTGAGGTACGAGGGTACCGTCATGGATATAAAAGTGGACATAAGAAACGACGGCAATGGTTTGATCTTGGTAAATACAGAAATTCCAACTGGAGTTGACTTTCAGTCTTCTGCCAAGACAGCTGTCAAAGTTGCACAATCTTTGACTGGTACGGACCTTTCTACAAAGGATATTATATTTTCCATAACTGCTGCTGAGGGCAGTGCGAAGGAAGACTTGCAGGCAGTCGATGGAGGAAGTGCTGGAGCCGCCATGACCGTATTGTTGGTTTCACAATTGCAAGGCGAAGGACAGCAGCGACAGCTGAACCAAGATGTGCTAATCACCGGAACCATAAATCCGGATGGTACAATAGGGCCGGTCGGTGCGGTCCCACAAAAGGCAGATGCTGCAGGACAATATGGTGCCGAACTGTTTCTCGTACCACAAGGCCAGGCATTTTATCTTGCAGAGTCATGCCAAGAGAGGAGAGATGGACCGATAATCTACAGGACATGCAGGTCTGAAGAGAAGCCACTCTCTGAGCTTACGGAGCAAAATTATGGCATGAAGGTGGTAGAAGTGAGCAGCGTAAGAGATGCATTGGAATATTTTATTTGATGCAATAAAGGATGATGATAATAATCTGCACTGGTCACACTATTTTTTAGCAAGACTGAATTTGTTTCGGCCTTAAAGGGGCGGTGTAGAATTTTTCATTTACCAACTCTCCACTATCAAACCCGGCACCCTCTCAAACTGCTTTACATTTCTCGTCAATAGAGTCTGCTTGTTGGCAAGTGCAATGCTGGCGATAAAGAGATCGAGCTCCCCAATAGAACTTGATTTCAGTTGTTCAGCAAGCTTGCCCCACATTTTTGCAGAGTCAAAATCAAAGTTCAATGTTGCAAATCTGCTTACGATCTTTTCAATACGACTAATAGCTTGTGAGCTGTTCTTTGAAGCATGTGCTCCATGATAGAGCTCTGCAATGTTGATGGTCGTTGTGTAGAGGGTTTCCCTTCTTTCTTCCAAGTCATCTAGCTTTCCAACAGCATCGGCCCTGCCTCTATCAAGAGCTGCAATAAAATCAGTATCTGCACATACCATCTTCAAAGGTCAACCTTTCGAGTCTTGAAGTTTTTACGGAGATCACTGCTTGCCTTTTCTATTGCATCAGCCGATTCAGGGTCGGGGTCAAGTTCCACAATGACATCCTTGATGGCTGCAGGACTGCCTTTTCCAAATGTGCGCAATACCAAGCTGGAGAACGATTCTCCCTCCTTCTTTTGCGCCTTTAGCACCTTGTATGCTTCGTCGCTGAGTGAGATTGTGGTTGTCCCCATTCCAATATGTCTATGCATGTGCATGCATTTAAACCTTAATCGGACTAGAAGCTTTGACAATCTCCCTATATATGCAAACTCGTTAAAACTTGATGTAGCCAATAACTGCATGTCGAGTTGGAACACGACGTGTGATAGGGCAAATTGACATACAAATGCTGAAAATGCGCCGTGGGATACGGGCATACTAGACTCAAATGGTAACCAGCTCGAGAATAGCATTTGGCGTCATCATACTTGGAGCCATACTTATTGTCGCTCCGCAATTATCTAGCGCCTCCGTAGATTACTCTCAGATGGAAGAACTTGTGGGCTCTGTGGAGGAGATCAGCGGCCACTATCTGGACACCTCTTCCGGGCTCCAGATAGATCTGCCTGAAGGCTGGTCGGGGGCCAAGTTCTTTGGCCTGTTTCCAATAATTGCCCCAGGCGGCTTTGACCTGTCATCATCAGGAGAAGCGCCGGAAGCACTGATGACCATATTTGTATTGGATAGCCGTGACGCACCTGAAAGGCTGATATCGGTCAACTTTAATGAAATTTCAGGTGACCTTGAAGAAGAGATCAGCTCGGACTGCCAAAAACCGGAATCGAGTATGCACAGGTAGGCTCGACGACCGGCCTCCACATGGTAGTCGAGTGCGAGGGCAATGAAGAGCTGGGCACCACATACCAAAAGACCAAGGCCTACAGCGTCCTCACGCGGACAAAGTTCATCATGATTGCCTACTCTGCAACCTCGCAGTCTGCATATGACCAGCATCTGGCAGAATTTGAAGAATCAATAAAGACTATCAAGCTGATAGATCCAGTCAACCTAAAGTCCAGTATTGCAGCAATCTTTAGAGCCGACAACGTCTATCAGGAAACTGCCCAAGTCAAAGGCGAATTTACAAACATAAAGATCGAAACGTCTTCAAAAATCTCCAATTTCAAGTTCAGCGAAGAAGAAAAGAAAATTTCATTTAGAGTAGAAGGGACAACCGGCACAAAAGGGGTTGCCATGATTCCCCTCCATAATGTGCTGGCAGGGCCATATACAGTCACGATTGACGGCCAGCCTACGGATGAATTCATGGTTATCGAGGACAAAACAACTGGCGAGCACATTATGCAGCTTAGCTATTCCCACAGCGTGCATGATGTCGCCATCAGCGGGGCGTCAGTGGTGCCGGAGTTTCCCGTTTCATTGATATCCATCCTGAGCGTGCTGGTTGGGATAATTGCAATTGTAAGTAGAACTAGGCTGATACCAAAAATACAGCTTTAGGAATAGGAACAGGATAATACCTTACTAGCTACACGTGCTGAATCATAGTTTTATTGCTGCGGATAACATGGAGAAGTCTACTTGTGAGTCTACCAAATAGTAATACTTTTAGGTAAGCCTGAATATAGTAATATCGTGGAAGGCAATAGCGCAGTCGTCTCTATAAAGGTGCCAGAGCGCCTAAAGAAAAAGATGAAGAGCATTGATGTAAAATGGAGCGATGTCCTGAGAAAGGCTATAGAAAAAGAGGTACAGCAGCATGAAAAAAGGAATGCTGTATCTAGCCTAATTGAATTCACAAAACAAAAACCAAAGAACAAAAGTGGAAAGCCAGTAGAGGCTTTTTTGAGAGAAACAAGGGAAGAAAGGTAATAGTAGCAGCTGAAGGTAAAGTTGCATGGTAGAAGCCAAATATACAGTCGATGCAAGCGTTCTTCTAAAACTGGTTGTCGAAGAAGAATACTCCCTACATGCCAAAAAGCTAGCGTTGGAATTTGCAGACAGCAAGGTTATGCTAAATGCCCCCAGCATAGTTGACTACGAGCTAGGAAGCGTGCTTTACAAGATGGTGAGGGACAAAATAATCGAGTCCAAGTATGCAGAAGAAGCTTTTCGCAGGCTGCTAAAGCTTCCGATAGTCAAGGTGGCACCTGCTGATCTTGTTGCCGTCTTGGGCATTTCTAGCAACCTTGGGATCCACTACTACGATTGTCTGTATATCCTAGCTGCCAAGGAATCAAAGTCGGCCCTTATCTCCTCAGACCAAAAGTTGGTAAATGCTGCAAAAAAGGTGCTGCCTGCAGATGCATCAGCAGTCCATCTCAAGGATATAAGGTGGCAATAGGTCTCCTTTGTTGCCTTGTTGTAAAACCTTTTGCAGAGCACAACACATGCCGCATGCACAGTATGCCACTTAGATTTTAAATCTAAGTGCTTATATATCAGATAGCCTATATGTAGTCCGGAAGCAATGAATCCCGAAGTTATGCTTGGCGGTAAGACCCGCTTTGCCATCATAGAGGCGCTCACAGAAGCCAAGCAACCTGTGACAGCATACCAGATTGCTGTGACCAAAGGGCTTGATCCCGCTGCGACATACCGCTGCCTAGTAGAATTTGCCGAGGTAGGCGTTGTTGAATCTGAAATAAAGGAGAAGCGCAATCAAACATTCTACAAGCTTTCAAGAGGAACAGGTAAAGCTGCAGCCGAATATATGCGAGCATTGAAGAAAAGGACATCTGATGAATCGATTGATTTAGACAAATGGACTTCGCCAGAGATGCAAGCTCAACGAATGGCAAAAATTGTTCGACTTAATACGAACCAGCTTGATACATCTCCATCTGGGCAAGCAGTCGACAGAAAAAGGGTCGATGAGCTTTTGTCCAAAAGAGTTTCAGGGGAGCTATCTGCACTTATTGCGTCATCGCAAATAGCTTTCAATGAATTATTCGAACTAAAAGAAGATGGCGTATTCGTTCTAAAGAAATATAGTGATGGACTTGAAACCTAAACCACGCGCTCGATTCAAGACTTCCCCTGAATACAAGGAACTGAAGCAAGAACAAGACCTGTTCAAACGCAGAATACTCTTTTCTGCATTCTTGGCCGAGAAACTGAAAGAAAATGGTGCCGATGCCATATTGGTAGGTGGAGAGGCAATAGACCTCTACACGGCAGGTACATTTGCCACATCTGATATAGATCTGCTAGTTACCAACAAAATCGTAACTGAAAAATTGCTCAATAGATTTGGATTCGGAAAGGAAGACAATGGACTCTGGTTCAATCGCGATCTAAACATCGTTATTCAGGTCATACCGGAGCCATATGGCGGGGATCCCGGTAGGCTAAGGAAGTTCAGTGTAAAAGGTTATGAACTAAAGGTAGCAGCACCGGAAGATCTAATAGCCAACAGGCTGTATTCTGCGAAATTCTGGAAAAGCAATCCTCAGCGGGATCTTGAAGAAGCCATATCGCTACTAAAGATATTTTCTGACTCGATAGATCATGCCTATCTTGACGATCAAGCCAAGAAAAACAACATACAAGATATCCTGACTTCAGTCAGGAAGCATGCTTGATATCATTGTTCAATTGAGTTACCTGGCACAAATATTGACATCCTGCTATATCTCCTTGCCTCGTACAAGGGTGATCGGCTAGCTATAATACAGATTGACAAGAAAACTAGGGACAGGCTAAAGGAGCTCAAAATACACCCAAAAGAATCCTATAACAAAGTGGTCGGGAGATTGCTAGCATTAAGAACTGACGAGGGGGAACTGAGCGAAGAGACGATAAGAGACATAGAGCAAGGCTTGGAGGATGTTAAAGCTGGCAGGACGCTGTCGATCCAAGAAGTCAAGCAAAGATTGAAGAAGATTAAATGACTTTTGAAATAAGATGGACAGAGTCTGCATTTAACAAGCTTCAAAAGCTTGACCTCATTGTTCAAACAAGAATACTTGAAAAACTCGACGAGGCAGTAGCCAGCGATCCGTTTCTTGTGGCAAAAAAGCTAACTGGAGTCAACCTATATTCAATTAGAGATTATAGGGTAATAGTAAGTATTGAAAAAAATAAAATGATCGTATTTGTCGTCATTGATCTAGGTCATCGAAGCAAAATCTACAAGAAACTATGAGCAGTTTTACAAGGCAAGATCGTGCTCAGTAGCTGGCAGACCTGACAGAGCAGTGGAGAACAAAGATTTTAAGTGGCTTGATCCGTTCCTTTTGTCTATACAGGAAGAGGGAAAAGTAGGTAAGAACAACCATGGTTAACAATAACCAACTTTTAGAGCTGGTGAAAAGGGCGCGAGAAGGAGCAACCAAGCGCAACTTTACCCAGTCTGCAGAATTGACACTTGTTCTCAAGGATATCGACGTCAAGAAGGGGTTCAACCTCAACGAGGTTGTGGCCCTTCCTCACAAACCAAGCAAAGTTCCACGCGTCTGTGTAATCGCCTCCGGCGACATGGGCAGCAGGGCCCGCAAGGCAGGGATCGATACGGTCATGGAGCCAACAGAGCTTGACAGGCTTGGCACCAACAAGCGCGAAGCCCGCAAGGTTGTAAGAGCACATGACTTTTTCCTGGCAGACACAGCCCAGATGGCCTCAATAGGCCGCTCACTCGGCCAGTTCCTAGGACCAAAGGGCAAGATGCCAACGCCACTGCCGTATGGCGCGCCAGTGGAAAACATTGCAGGCCGGTTCAAGAACTCTGTCAGGGTCAAGGCAAAGAACCAGCTCAACGTCTCTGCCAAGATAGGCGATGAAAAGATGGAAGACAACCAACTCGCAGAGAACGCCAGCGCTATCATTGCAGCGGTCGAAAAAAAGCTGCCGCAGGGTGACAAGAACATTAGAAACGCCATGGTCAAGTTCACGATGGGCAAGGCGGCAAAGCTGACCGCGCTCAAAGGAAAGGAAAAGGAGAAGAGTGGTGATTAATAGCATATGTCGTCGCAGATGACAGCATCGCAGCAAGCGCGCAAGCACTACCCAAAGAAGAAGCGCCTGATGTACCAAGAGCTTCAGGAGCTTCCGACAAAGTACAACGTAATTGCACTGTCCAAGATGACAAAGGTCCGTGCGACCCAGCTGATGGCGATACGCAAAAAGTTCCGCAATGACGTCAAGATCAGGATAGTCAAGAACAAGGTCGCCATCAGGGCGTTTGAAAAGGTCAAGGGGGTCGCAGGGATCGAGAACCTGAGCAAGCAGTTGGAAGGCCAGTGCGCCCTCATGTTCACCAATATCAGCCCGTTCAAGCTCAACCTCATATTTGCCCAGAACAAGGTGTTTCTGCCAGCCAAGGGAGGTGACATTGCCACCAAAGAAGTTGTCGTTCCAGCCGGCAACACTGGCATTGCCCCAGGCCCTGTCCTGTCCGAGTTCAAGGTTGCAAACGTCCCGACAAAGATAGACCAGGGCACTATATGGGTGTCCAAGGACACGGTGGTAGCCAAGCCCGGAGATGTCATTTCGATGCAACTTGCGTCGCTTCTGAGCAAACTCAACGTCAAGCCCATTGAAGCTGGCATAGCCGTCAACTTTGCAATCGCTGAAGGCTTGATGTTCAAGGAGCAGGACCTGAGGATCGACCTAGAGGAATACAAGACCGAGCTTGTCAGGTCGTTCCAGCAGGCACTTGCGCTGGCCATAGAAGCAGGCTACATGACTCCTGAAACGATCAAGCCCCTGTTGGTCAAGGCACAGCAACTGGCAAGGTCACTTGCGGCCGAAGCAGGATACGTCACTCCTGAAACCGCAAACTTTGTGCTGCAAAGGGCCCAGGCAAAGGCGCAGGCAGTAGCAAATAAAGCAAAGGAAAAAGGCTATACTGCCCAATAATAATTTCGTAGTTGAGATATTATATTATTATAAAGCCCAATCCTGATGCAGTCGTTCACCATATGTGCCTATGTATCCATTATTCCAAACAGATCTGTGATATAGGTTGTTTAACTGATTTTATGGCAGTTTCAAGCAAACAAGGTAGCACGAAATTCCCTATATATATAGTACGAGAGCCACCCAGAGGAGAGGGAGTATCCTTAGCGACAGCTGCTGACCAAGATTTTCATCAGTAAATCTAATATACTAAGACTAACAAACCCTCCAGTAGTATGTTCGAAAATCTGTTACGGCAATCAATAGACCCAGCCGCTTTCCCAGTATGGATACCTCTGGCTTTTGGACTGATCGTAGGACTGGCCTACGTGATTGCTTCGGCAGCAAGGCGCAGACACTAGCAACTCTGACGCCTAACCTTCTCTTTTTCTGTGAACTACTATCGGACTTGTCCGATAGCCTCTTCTTTTTCTTCCTGCTTCAGCGACCGCTGTTGTAGTACGATCTCTACAGGCGTGTAACTTCCCGGCGTTCCACCGGTAGTAGTAGTAGCACTAACGATTCCAACCCTCGCTTGAGGATATTGAGAGAAGCGTTATAGTCCTTGTCAAGTATTGCACCACACTTTGTACAAACATGTGTACGTACAGCCAATGACTTTGGTACTGGGTGTCCACATCTTGAGCAGTCAACCGATGTGTACGCTGGCTCTACCTCCACGACGTGATTAGCCTTGTACTGCAGCAGCATATTTTTAAAAGTAGAGACCAGCTTGCATCCAGTATCTTTCTTGCAAGAAGCCTGTGGTTCTTGGTCATGTTTATTACCCGCAATTTCTCCAAGAATATGAGATCGTAGCGGCTGCTGTAATAGTTGGATAGCTTGTGCAGAAAGTCGCGGCGTTTGTTGTGGATACGTTCGTACAATCTGGCAAGCATGCGCTTTGCTTTCTTTCTATTATTGCTGCCTATCTGCCTTCTAGATACTCTTCTGTGAGCTCTCCTCAATGGCTTTAGCATCTTTGTTAGAAACTGTGGATTTTCCACTACATGATTGTCAGAGTCATGGCAGAACTTTGTTATACCTACATCAATGCCAACTGCTGGCTTTACGTACCTGATTATCGTTGAATACAGCCTGCGCAGTACATCGCAGGCTACAACTGCGTACCATTTATTACCAGCCTTGCTACGGCATATTGTCACCTGCTTGACGTTGACAGGTTGACGATGTAGTACAATCCTTATGCTGCCTCCTGCTATCTTTGAGAGTACCAGCCTGTCATTTTCTATCTTAAAGCCAGACTGGTTGTATGTAAATGAGTTGAAATCGCTGTCCTTCTTTCTGTACGAAAGCTTGCGGCCCTTTGCCACTACCTTTCTAGCTGCTGCTGCAACCTGTTTTGCTACCATCTGCAACATTTTAGAGTGGTAGTAGTATTTGCGAAGCCATGGGTGTTGCTCTTTTAATTCAGTCAAGGCATAGTTCATGTCGTACTCTGACATTGGCGATGGTAGTGAAAGTAGTTGTATATCCACCTGCAGCCATCCAGAGTTTGCTCTAGTGCAAGCTCCTGTTCTTCCGTTGTTGGATATATAGTCGGAATTTGTAGTCATGAGCGTCATGATGACTGATTGATTATGATAGTACAGCAGCATATTTTTCACTGGTGCTACTTAAAAAATATGGTGGCGATTCATCCACTGGACAAGTCCAGTGGTCTTCTCGCCATATTTCTATAAGAAAGCAACTTTATAGCCAGCATACAGCATATTATTATATTGATGCCGACATGGGCATAGGTCTTTTGCGCCGTGAGAAGAATGAGTGCGAGGACTGCCACGAGAGATTTTCAAGCTATGACGAGTTGATAGGCCATGCAAGAGATGTTCACAAGCGCCACATCATAAAGTGCTGGTTCTGCGGCAAACAGTTCATCCATGAGAAGGACAGGCTGCACCACGAGCGCGAGGAGAGGGAAAAGAAGGTGGACGCCCGCAGGCACAAATTTTAAAGTGCCTCCACCCTGAACACTAGGCATATGGATTTTGCAATCAGGGCAGGCGCCACCAAAGAGCGCACCATAACCGTGGACTCGAACCAGACGACAAGCTTTCTCTGGGAGGGCGAGAACGTCCTTTCCACCCCCTCCATGATAGCCGAGATGGAAGAGACTTGCAGGCTGCTCCTCAAAGAGCAGTTCCTGCCAGACCCGGAATGGGACTCGGTCGGGACAATAGTTGATATCAAGCATCTTGCCGCCACCCCTGTAGGGGCAAAAGTATCCCTGAGAGCCAGAGTAATCTCGGTCGAGGGCAGGAGGGTCATGTTCGAGGTCGAGGCGCGAGATAAGCTTGAGAAGGTAGGCGAGGGAAGGCACGAGAGGTTCATAATAAATGTCCCACGCTTTCGGGCTAAATTCAACGAGAAGCAGAAGCAACTTGGGATGCAATGAGTCAAAATCTGTGAACTACCATCAGAGTCCGATAGTCTCGCCCCTTCACTGTTATACAGACAGGGTTCAGACAAGCTTTCCTGCTTCAATGACCGCTGCTGTGCGATCTCTACAGGCGTCTAACTTCCCGGCTCTCCACTGGTAGTAGTAGACCTATAAAAGCTTCAGGCCATCCTGCAAAGGTTGATGGCAGAGCTGTAGTCGCGATCTATTATTGCACCACACGTTGTACAAACATGAGTGCCTACTGCCAAGGATTTGGCACAACATTACCACAGCGCAAACAATTGATAGAGAGCTATACGCTGGCTCTACCTCCACGACGTGATTAGCCTTGTACTGCAGCAGCATATTTTTAAAAGTAGAGACCAGCTTGCATCCAGTATCTTTCTTG
>FWWM01001098.1_pt1 | contig 17363 bp, 16 predicted proteins | sample 2228351 | NCBI WGS metagenome assembly FWWM01 (sample SAMEA103939774, study PRJEB20133) | metagenome | reverse complement strand
CACGCGGCCGACCTGACCCCCGAGCAGCGGGAGACAATTGTGCGGGCTACGGAGCGAGACATCGCCGCAGCACAGCGGTGTCTGGCGATTCTGCACACACCTCGACAGATCTCGTAAGGGATCCGGCGCGGGGTTCACGACCGTAGGGTTCGGGGCTTCTCGCGGCGCCTCTCTATCCCAATCCCCTGCTAGACCTGCTGGGTCCGCGTCCTGCGCAACGCCGCCTGCGCGTCCGCGACCGGTAGCGCTGCTTTCGCCCTGGCCCGTCAGGTCAACCTGCCGGAAGCCACGCCGGATCCGCCCAGCGGAGGCGGCGCTCCACGTCCTCCTGGCGGAAGCGCACGGCCTGCCCCGATCCTCACGGTAGGCAGGACGCCTTCGACGGCCCGCCGGTAGACTGTGGCCTTGCCGACCCGGAGGACCCGCGCCGGCTGTCAGCAGCGGCCCAGCAGCGGCGGGGAAGCGTCAGCGGTAGACCGCGGTGGCTCCTCTCCCGACCCCGCCCTTGGGATCCCGGCCCGACGAATGTGCGGTGAGCGGACCATCAGGCGTGCCTCCGCACCGTCGCTGGAGCCTTCGTGACCGCGGGCCAGGGGGCAACCCACCTCCCCCCCGAAGAGCAGCTCCTCGAAGCGCCCGGGGCGGCAGCAGGCCGGCCAGTTCCGCTTGCGCCTCGTCAGGGTAGATCATTGATCGTGGTCACGCCGTGGCGGACGAGTAGGGCCCGGACGCGGGCCACGAAACTCTGCGGCGGGCGGTTCATGTCTGCACCCTCCCTTCCGGCATACGACTCCTCAGGTCATTCCCCAATCCAGCCCTGTCCTGCCGGGCCGCGGCCCAGACCTCCTCCGGGCACCACGCCGGGCCGAAGGTAGCAACGGGGACGGCCCGCCACAGCCGCGGAGTATCCGGATCCCCGTCGAGAATGTAGGTGACCCCGGCGAGGGTGAACCGCCTCGCCTCACCGGGGTGGGTGGGGGTAGGCCGGTGCCGGTCCATCGGGCCGGTCCTCAGTCCAGCCGGAGCCGCTCGATAGCCCCGGCCCTCTTGTGCGCCCGCTGGAGGTCGACCCCCACGAGGCTGCTGTAGCGCAGCGTGGTCGAGAGGCTCTCGTGCCCCAGAAGGCGGCGCACCTCGTCGAGTCCCGCGCCGTGGCGCAGCCAGCTCGTGGCCGCAAAATGCCTCAGGGCGTGCGGGTGCAGCCGGCGGTGCGCGGGGAGCCCGGCCCTGGCGCTCAAGCGGTGTAGGATCTGTATGAGGTGCCGTGGCTTGAGCGGCCGCCCGCGCCGGTCCACGAAAAGGAACGACTCTGAGGCGGGTGTGGGGTGCCGGTCGATCCACGCCTTGAGCGCCCGGGTGGTGGTCGGACCGATAAAGGCCACGCGGTCCTTGCGCCCCTTGCCGGCGCGGACGAACAGGCCTCGGTCGGTCCTCCGCCAGTCCTCAATCAGCAGGTGCAGGGTCTCGGAAGCCCGAAGGCCAGCGTCAGCCATCACCAGGATGAGGGCCCGGTTCCGGACACCCTCCAGGGTGTCGGGGCAGGCCATGATCACGGCCCGCAGCTCGTCCTCCGTGGGCACCTCGGGCAGCGTCTTCGGCGTGCGCATGACGAACCCGCGGAGCGGGTCCTCCCGCAGCACCCCGGTATCGACGGCCCACCGGAAGAATGTCCGCAGCGTCCGGTAGGCCTGGTGCTGGTGGAAGGGGCTGTGCGGGGAGAGGGCGGCGAAGAAGGAGCGCACCGCCAGCGGGGTGACCTCGGGCACCCGGGCGAGGAGCCTTTCCAGCCACCACCGGTAGGTGCGCAGGGTGGCCTCGGTGCAGCCGGCCACCCGCTTCGTCAGCAGGAAGACATCGGCGGCCCCGCGGAGAGGGTGAGCGTCGGCTTTTTCGGCGGTTTCCGGAACAAGCGAAATCGCTGAAACCCGCGTCTGGTGCGGGTTGGCGCGCCCGGAGGGAGTTGAACCCACGTCCTTCGGCTCCGCAGGCCGACGCTCTATCCGCTGAGCTACGGGCGCGCTGGATGGGCTCCGTTGAGAGTGTAACAGGTGCCGGGGAGAGCGCCAAGGCAGGCCTGCACGGGTTGTGGGCAGGCGTGCGGGGCTACCGCCGTCCCCAGGCGGAGAGCAGGGCCCGCAGGCGGTCCGGACGCCCGGTCTTCACTCCGTCTACTCCCAGGGCAATGAGGCGGACCATGGTCTCCTCGCTGTCCCCGGCGTAGATGTGCACGGCCAGCCCGGCCTCGTGCGCGCGGGCGACGTTGGCCTCGGTGGCCGCGTAGGCCTGGGGCGAGATGACGTCGAACCCGGCCCGGGCGGCGAAGGCGACGTCCGCCGCTATATCCGTCGAGATCACCGCCCACTGGGTGGCCACGTCGGGCCAAGTGGCGCGCACCCAAACCAGGGCCTCGGAGGGGAAGCCGGAGATGATGACGCGGGAGAGGGCGTCCGCCTGCCTCACCGTTTCCAGCACCCGGGCGGCCAGGGGGATGCTCACGGCCGAGTCCTCCGCCATGCTGAAGCTTGCCCCCAGGTGCAGGTCCACGCCGGCCTTCAGCTCGATGTCGATCAGGGCGCGGTCGGCGAAGCGTTCCAGCACCTGGCGCAGCAGCGGCACGCGCGTCCCCCTCCAGCGCGCGCCGAACCAGGCGCCCGCGTCCAGGGCCAGCACCTCCTGCGCCGTCATCGCCCGGATCTTGCCCCGGCCGTCGGTGGTCCGCTCCACCCGGGCGTCGTGCATGACGACTACCTCCCCGTCGCGGGTCAGATGGACGTCGAGCTCAATGACGTCCGCGCCCTGATCCAGCGCCAGCTCGAAGGCCTCCAGGGTGTTCTCCGGCGCATAGGAGCTGGCGCCGCGGTGGGCAACGCAGAGGACCCGGCGGGAGCGCAGGACGTCGCGAAAGGTGACCCCAGCCAGTGGAGCCGGGTGTTCCGACGGGGCGGTCACTGGGAGATGTGTGGGGCGGCGGGCGCTGCGACCGCGTCGACGATGGCGGATTCTGTCGCCGGGTTAAACAGGTAGAGCCGCTCCGGGGGCACGGTCAGCCCCACAGCCTGGTCACGCCGCCCGGCGAAGCCGTGCTCGGCGATGGCCACCAGGACATGCCGCCCCACCACCACCGCCACCACCAGTTCCCGCCCCAGGGGCTCCACGTCCAGGATCCGGCCGGCGATGGCGTCCTCCTGCGGCCGGAGGGAGAGGCGGATGTCCTCCGGGCGGATTCCCACCAGCACCTCGGCCCCGCGGCGGGTGGCCAGGTGTGCGGAGGTTGCCGCCGCGGGAAGCCTCAGCCCCTCGGTGGCGAAGACCACGCGGCCGCCGCCGGCTTCCACGGTCGCCGGGATGAAGTTCATCGGCGGGCTGCCGATGAATCCGGCGACGAAGGTGTTGGCGGGGCGGTAGTAGAGGTCGTCGGGAGTTCCCACCTGCTGCAGCACCCCGTCCCGCAGGACGGCGATGCGGTCGGCCATGGTCATGGCCTCCACCTGATCGTGCGTCACCAGGATGGTGGTGATCCCCAGGGTGCGCTGCAGGTGCTTGATCTCGGCGCGCATGAGGACGCGGAGCTTGGCATCCAGGTTGGAGAGGGGCTCGTCCAAAAGCAACAGGGTGGGCTGCTTGACCAGCGCGCGGGCCAGGGCCACCCGCTGCTGCTGCCCGCCGGAGAGCTGTCCCGGGCGGCGCTCCAGCAGGGCCTCGATCTGCACCAGGACCGCCGCCTCCTGTACGCGGCGCCGGATCTCCGCCGCGGGTCGCCGCATCAGCCGAAGAGGAAAGGCGATGTTCTCGAAGACTGTCATGTGCGGGTAGAGGGCGTAGCTCTGGAAGACCATGCCGATGTGGCGGTCCTGGGGCGGCAGGTCGTTGACCACCACCCCGTCAAAGAGGATTTGCCCGGCGGAGGGTTTGTAGATCCCCGCCAGCATCAGCAGCGTGGTGGTCTTGCCGCAGCCGCTGGGACCCAGCAGGGCGATGAACTCGCCGTCGGCGATGTCCAGGGTCAGGTCGCGCACGGCCTCCACGCTGCCGAACCGCTTTCCCAGGTTTTCCAGGCGGATCCGTCCCATCGTCCCTCACGCCTTGGTGCCGCCGATGGTGATCTGCAGCAGCTGTCGTTGCGTGAAGAGGAAGAACAGCAGGCTGGGGATCATGTAGAAGACGCCCACCGCTGCCATCAGCCCGTAGTCCACGAAGCGGTACTCCCCGATGACCGCATTGAGGTAGAGGGCCATGGTCCAGCTGCTGCGCCGCAGGACGAAGGTGAGCACGTAGATGTAGTCGGTCCACCCCCAGAGGAAGGAGAACATGGCCACGGCGCCGATGCCGTTGCGTACCTGCGGCAGGAGCACGCGGTACCAGGCCTGCAGGCGACTGGCGCCGTCGATGAGCGCGGACATCTCGATGTCCCAGGGGATGCCGTCGAAGAACCCCTTCATGACGAAGAGGGCGAAGGGGAGGTGGAGTGCCGAGATCACCAGGATGACGCCCAGCATGCTGTTCAGCAGGTTGAGCGTGCGCAAGAGGATGAACAGCGCCACCAGCAGGGTGATCCCGGGAAATGCCTGCAGCGCCAGCGCGGTCTTGAGGAAGCCCGCCCGCCGTGGGAAGTCGTGACGGGAGACGAAGTAGCCGGCCAGGGTGGAGACCGCCACCACCACCGCGGCCGTGCCGACGGCCAGGATCAGGGAGTTGGCCACCACCTGCCAGATGTTGGGCAGGCGGCCCGCCGTCCCGCTGACGAACCCCAGGTTGGCCACCCAGAGGAACCGCCAGTTCTTCAGAGTGAACCCCGAAGGGAGGATCCCGTAGCTGACCCGCTCGCTGAAGGCGGCTGCCAGCAGCCAGATGTAGGGGACGAGGATGGGGAGGGAGATCGCCGTGAGCACGGCGTAGATGGCCGCCTGGGTAAGGCTCTCGCGGCGGCGGGCCTTCCGAGCCAGGGCGACGACTTCCTGCGGCGTGCGCCACGGCCGGAACCCGGCGGCCTTGACTGTGATCTGCGCCGTTTGCCCGTCCATGGGTCAGTCCGCCTCGATCTTTGGGGCGGCGAGCATCCGCTCGAAGTTCAGCAGGCGCCAGTAGGAGAGCGCGGCCAGCCCTCCCACCACCACCAGGATAAAGGCCAGCGCCGCTCCGTACCCGTAATCCCCGTTCTGCAACGCCCGGCGGAAGACATAGAGGGCGTAAACCGTGGTGTCGTAGAAGGGGCCGCCCCCGGTGACCAGCAGGATGTACTCGTAGGAGGTCAGCAGAGCCAGCGTCTGGTTCACCAGGACGAAGGTGAGGGGCCAGCGGATCAGCGGCAGGATCACGTGCCGCACCACCGTGAGGCTGGACGCCCCGTCGACCTGGGCAGCTCGGATGTAGTCTTCGGGGACGGACTTGATGGCCGAGGTGAGTATGACCATCCCCAGGGAAGCGCCAATGAAGCCGTTGACCAGGACGATGACCAGCCACGGCGCCTCCGAGATCAGGTCCAGGGGAGCCAGCCCCAGCCAGGAGCGTGCCGTGTTCAGCATGCCGTAGCGCGTGGGGTCGACAAACCACAGCCAGAGCAGCCCGTAGACCACCATCGGAGTCAGGCGCGGAAGCAGCCAGATGGCACGGAAGACGGTGCCCATCCGGTCGGGGATGCGTGTGGTCAGCAGCGCCAGCAGCAGCCCCAGCCCGGTGTTGAAACACAGCAGGGTGAAGAAGGCGTAGACCACCGTGTTCAACAGCACCCGGGGCAGCAGCGGGTCGGCGCCCAGCCCGCGGAAGTTGGCCACGCCCACGTAGCGTCCCTGGAAGGCGGCGTCCAGGTCGGTGAGCCCGAGGAAGGCCGTCATGACCGCGGGCATGAGGAAGAAGGCAAGCGTGAGCAGGGTGAACGGTCCGAGGAAAAGCACCAGCATCCCCGTCCGCCTGGTCCGCGGTCGGGTCGGGACCCGCGGGGCGTGCGCCAGAGCGGGAACCTGTACGCTCATTGCGCCATGGCCGCATGATGAGGGCGGCCCGGCGAAGGCCGCCGGGCCGCCCCTGGGCCCCTACTCAACCACCAGCAGCTGGTCCCGCAGTTGCGAGCGCATCTGCCCCTCCACGAACTGCAGCGCCTGGTCCGGATTCAATCGGTTGGTCTCCACAGCCTGAATGGCCTCATAGATGATCTGGTCGTAGCGGCCGAAGTCCTCGTGGTTGGGGATGAAGGTGGCGTACTCCAGCAATGGGGTGGCGCGGTTCAGCCAGACGTGGTTGCGGTAGGCCGGCAGCCGGGTGGTGGCGCGGCGGATGGCGATGTGGTAGCTGTTCACCGAGTGCAGGGCGTTGAGGTCGGCCGAGGACGCTTCGGTGATCACGCGGAAGGCCAGCTCCTTGTTGGGGCTGCGCACGTTGACCACGTAGACGATGGGGTGGGAGAGGGTCACCGGCTTGCCGCCTCGCCGTCCCGCGGGGATCAGCGTCCAGCCGATGCGGCTGAAGAACTCACCGGGGTCGCTGGGGGCTCCGTAGTCCCGGATGAACTCGCCGCTCTGCCAGATGCCGCCCATGAAGAAGAGCACCTTCCCCTCCCCGCCGAAGGGGCCGAGGATGGACCGCCAGGGGGTATTGGTCATCCCTGACGGGGTGATCCTGTAGCGGTGGACGGCGTCGTGCAGGAAGCGCAGGAAGTCCAGGGTGGCCGAGCGGTCCAGGACCAGCTTTCCGCTCTTCTCGTCCTGCAGCTTTCCCCCAAATGCCAGGATGATCTGGTAGTAGTCGGGACCGCGCGTGGGCCGGTGGAAGAAGCCCCACTCCACCAGCCCGCGCTCCTTGACCTGCTGGGCCAGCTCGGCCATGTCGCCGAGGGTGAACTCGCCCTTCTCCACCCGCCCGGGGAGGGCCTGGATCTGCGCGTCGCCCCAGCCAAAGCGCTTGAGCTGATCGATGCGGAAGTATACCATCCGCGCCTCGGTGTCCTGGGGGATGCCGTAGATGCGGCCACGGTGCTTCACCGAGGTCCACTGGGAGGGGAAGAAGTCGTTGTAGGTGTCGGGGTACTGCTTGATCAGGTCGTCCAGGATCAGGGCGTAGCCGGCTTTGGCGAACTGGCCGATGAACTCGTGGGCGATGGCGTAGATGTCCGGGCCCTGGCCGGCGGCGAATGCCCGCAGCAGCCGTGCGGTCTCCTCGGCCCACCCCGGCGTCGGCGGCTCCTCCAGGTCGAGCCTGATGGTGGTGTCGGCGAGTCTGGGGTTGAGGCGTTCCACCGCCCGTTTCAGGTTGACCGCCCGGTCGGGCCCGCTGGCGTCCGCCCGCACGGCGGCCCTGAGGACCACCTCGCGGCGGGGAGCGCTGGCGGCGAGGGAGACGAGGCCCGCGATGAGGACCGCGGCGAGAGTGCAGGCAGACGCCACTCTCCAGAGCCTCGGAAGGCTACGCATGCAGACCACCCCTTCCATTCGAAATGGCGTTGGGTGTGCCCTCGACGAGCCTTTCGCCTACAGTATAGCCCGCCAGGTGGCCTCTCGGCCTGAACCTGCGGCCGCCTGCGCGCTTTGGGCGGCTGCCGACCGCGGTGTCGTCAAGCAGCGCCGGGGTCATCCTCCCAGAGGGCGAAGACGTTCATCTCCGGGTCGGCCAGGACGGCAAACCACCCCACGCCGGGGACAGCCGACTTCGGGCGGAGGACGGCGGCGCCGGTGGCCTGAGCCTTTCCCAGAGTCTGGTCGATGGAAGCCACGGAGACGTAGTTCAGCCAGTTGCGCGCGTCCGGCATGGGCCGCTTCATCAGCCCGCCGTTGATCCCGCCGGGGACCGTGGGCGTCCCCTGTGCGTCGCTGGGGACCGTCTGGACCAGCCAGTACTCCATCCCCGGCACCGCGGCGATCTGCCAGCCGAACAGCTCCCGGTAGAATCCCGCCAGCTTCTCCGGGTTGTCCGCGTAGATCTCAAAGTGCGCCACCGGATTGGGCATGCGTGGCCTCCTTTGACCGCCTGAGGATACCTGCACACATGCCTTCTTCTGCTGGGGCAGACGGCCTCCTGCGTCGGAGGCAGAGGATCTCCGGCGCCTAGTAGTTGTAGCCGCCGGAGTCTCCCGATTCCCCGGAGCTCTGGACCTCCACGACGACCCTCCCCCGCATCGTCGGGTGGATCTCACAGTGGTAGTCGAACGTGCCAGCATCGGTGAAGGCGAAGGAGAACTCCGCACCGGGTGGCAGCGGCTTCGAGTCGAAAGTGCCGCGGTCGGAGGTGACCGTGTGCACCTCCGAGCCGGTGTTCACCCAGCGGACCTGCGGCGGGGCCTGGCCGCTGCGGACGACGACGCGCAGGGGTGAGGGGCAGGAGGCGTAAAGGGCCTGTCACACCAGGGAGACTCCGGCGGGTCAGCACCCCAGCGGGGAAGTGACCAGCAGGGAGAGGACCAGGGCACCGATGAGCGCCCCCACCGCCAGCGCCGCGCCCAGCGCCCCCGCCTCCTGCGGGCGCCGTTCCCACCCCACGGCCAGCGCCAGCTTCTGATAGACGTCCCGCAGGCCCTCCGTGGAGGAGGCGTGGTGGTAGGTGCCGCCGGTGATGAGGGCGATCTCCTTCAGCGTCTCCTCGTCCAGTGAGCCCCCGAGGGTCCAGACGTTATCCGGGGTGTAGGGCTGGCCCACGCCCACGGTATAGACCGTGACCTCCTGGCGGCGTGCGATCTGTGCCGCCTCCAGGGGGTCGATGCCGGTGTTGTTGCGACCATCGGAGAGGAGGATGACGACACCTGGAGGGCGCGGGCCGGCGGGCGGGGGCAGCGACCCATCGGGGGCCGGCCTCGACCGCTCGGGAAGGGCGGCGACCGCCTCCAGCAGACCCTCACCGATGGCGGTCCGCCGGATGAAGTACAGCGCGTCGATGGCTTCCAGCAGCCGCTCGCGGTCCGTGGTCGGCGGCACCACCAGCTGCGCGTAGCCGCCGAACATGACCAGGCCGACGCGCACGCGGCGGGGCAGGGCGCGCACGAAGCTCTTGGCCGCCTCCTTGGCGGCGTCGAGGCGCGACGGCTGGATGTCCTGGGAGCGCATGCTGCCGCTGCTGTCGATGGCCAGGATGATGGCCGCGCGGTTGGCGGGCAGGGGAAGCACCAGCACGGGGCGGGCGGCGGCCAGGACCGCCGCGGTCAGGGCCAGCAGCAGGAGAACCGGGGGGAGATGACGGGTGATCCGCCGTCCCTGCACCTGGGCCAGGGCGGCTACGGTGGTGTTAGGGTGGATGACAGCCACACGCCGCCCCTGTCGCCGCAACCAGGCATACAACGCCAGCACCAGGGGAACCAGCAGGAGTCCCCACAGCACGCCTGGCCAGATGAAGGGCACGTCCACGAATCATGCTCCCGGCCGGAGCGGGTTAAGCCGGAAGATTCGCCCGAGGGGATGACATTCCTCCGCGGCGAGACGTCCTGACGAGGGGGAGTCTTCCAAGAGGGAGGAACGGCTGGCGGAAGGGGTGGGATTCGAACCCACGGACCCTCTTTTGGAGAGTCAGTCGCTTAGCAGGCGACTGCCTTAGACCGGCTCGGCCACCCTTCCGCGCGCAACCGTAAACAGCCCCGCCGGCCCGACGTGGCGCCGGCAGAGCGCGGTGCAAGGGCATCGTCGCGCAATCTGCGCGGGAAGTCAACTGGCCGGGGTGCCTCCGGGCACCCCGGCCATTTTCACGTGGCCTTCATCACCTCCCGCCCCTCCTCCCACCGGCGCTCCGCGGGCCGCCGGCAGGATCCTGGGGAACTCGTGCGCGCGGAGCGGTCGCCCTGGTCTGTGTTCCCCCCGCCGCCGCTGCCACCGCCGCAGGTCGGCGACCAGCCGCTCCACGTCCACGCCCATGAAGGCCGGCCGGTAGGTCTCCAGTCTGCGCAGCGCCTTGGCCAGCAGCGTGGCGGTACCCCGGAGGTTCCCCTTCTCGAAGTGGTAGAAGGCGGCGGCCGCCTGGATGATCCCGTGGTAGAAGTCCCGGCGAGAGGCCTCTGACCTCCGCCAGATGTCTTCCAGGTACTCGTGGCACTCGAAGAAGAGCCCGGCGTTGAACAGGAGGATCCCGGGAGCGAGCGGTCCCGCTTGTTCGCTGTACGTCCTCCGCGCACCGTCCATCGCCCGCAGGGCGGCGCCGAGCCGCCGGACCTGACGGGCGAAGTACGCGCGGCTGGCGGCGTACTCCGGCGCAAGCCGGACCGCCCCACCAACCCGCTCCAGCAGGCCCAACGCCTCCAGGTAGGCCAGCCCGTGCGCTCCCGCCGTCCCCAGCCTGGCCGCCTCGCGGCGGAGGGTCTGCAGCGGCACCGCCTGCCCCTGCGGCGCCAGCCGGACGTACGCCAGGAGCCAGGCGATGGGCCGGCGGCGCGGTGTTCGCTGAAGCATCTCCAGGGCCAGGGCTGAGAGCGTGTGCTTGAGGCGGACGTACACGACGGCGAAGGCTGCGCGGCCGCTATGGCCCCTGCGGGCTGAAGGTGCGGATAAGCCGGGCAAGCTCCTGCGGGTCGCTGGTGGGGGGCGCGCAGGCGCTCCCCGCGCAGACGTAGGCCCGGGTCTCTCCGGCGCTGCCGGCCATTGCCCGCACCGACTGCGGCAGCTGCGGCGCGTCGCTGTCGGCGCTGTAGAGGGCCACCAGCTTGTCCGGGCGGAAGGTCTGCAGAGCGGCGGCGTGCAGCCGGTCGGCCAGAGGGTCGTCCCGGCGGGCCGCCACCACCACGACGTGTGCCGGCTCGCGCAGGAAGTCGTCCAGCGCCAGGAAGAAGGTGGAGGCATACAGCCCGTGACCGGCCAGGCCGCCGGCGAACGCGCGCAGGGTGCGCTCCGCGGCCTCGCGGTAGGCGCGGGCGTCCAGCAGGCGGGCCAGTCGATTGAGCACCAGCACGGCCACCGCGTTGGCACCGGGGGTGGGCGCGTCCTGCACCGGCTTGTGCGGTTCGTCCAGGACCGGATCCGTGCGGCGGCTGCGGGCGATATCCAGGAAGCCTCCGGCAGGATCTTCGTGCTCGCGGAGGATGCCGTCGGCAAGATCCCGTGCCACCTGCAGGTACCGTGGCTCGGCCGTCACCTCAAAGGCGTCGAGGCAGGCCTGCGCGACGAACACCTGGTCCTCCAACAGCCCGGGGTGAGCCGGACCGTCCGGAGCGAGCATGTGGCAGACTCCCTCACCGGGCCGGTAGGCCTCGTCCAGGATGCGGTCCAGCGCCCGGAGGGCCAGGCTCCGCGCCTGCACCACGCCCAGCCCCTTGAAGACCTCGAAGCAGGCGCTGGCCGCCATGCCGTTCCAGCCGGCGTAGACCGTGCGGTCGACGAACGGGGCCGGGCGGCGGCGGCGGGCTTGCTCGAGACGAACCCGCGCCGCGGCCAGCCGCGCAAGAACCTCCTCCTCCGGCAGGCCGGTTAGCAGTGCGATGGCGTCCGGGTCCTTGTCGATGAAGAGGACGTGACGGTCGGGGTCGTGGGGCATCTCGCCGCGCCCGGTGATGTGGTAGTGGAGAGCGGCGACCCGGAATTCCTCCGCCGGCAGGAGGGCACGCACCTCCTCGATAGTCCAGGTGTAGTACGCGCCGTCGTCGTGCGGGCCGATGTCGGCGTCCTGGCTGGCGAAGAAGCCGCCGCGGGCCTCGTCCCAGAGGACCGTCGTCATGTAGGCATAGGTTCCCAGCGCCACCTGGCGGAAGAAGGCGCTGCCCGTCAACTGGTGGGCGTGGACGTAGGCCGTCAGCAGGGCGGCGTTGTCGTAGAGCATCTTCTCGAAGTGCGGCACGATCCAGCGGGCATCGGTAGAGTAGCGGTGGAATCCGCCGCCCACCTGGTCGTACACGCCGCCGCGTCCCATCCGCTCCAGGGTGCGGGCGATCATGGATAGCAAGACCTCGTCGCGCGTGCGGAAGGCCCGCCGGATGAGCAGCTCCAGGGTCCCAGGGTGCGGAAACTTGGGGGCGCCTCCGAAGCCGCCGTTCTGTGCGTCGAAGACGCGGGCGATGTCGTCCAGTGCCCGTGTGACCAGGGCGGGATCCAGATCGCCCGGCCCGCTTCCCGCCAGCGCCTGGCGCAGCTCCTGGTGCAGGGCGGCGGCGGCCTTCTCCGCCTCCTCACGGTGCTCGCGATAGTACCGCGCCACGCTGAGGAGGACCCGCGTGAAGGAGGGACGGCCGTAGGCGTCGTGGGGCGGGAAGTAGGTGCCGCCGAAGAATACCTTACCCTCGGGCGTGAGGAACGCAGTAAGCGGCCAGCCTCCCTCTCCGGTGAGGGCCGCCACCGCGTGCTGGTAGCGGGCGTCCACATCGGGACGCTCGTCCCGGTCCACCTTGATGGCCACAAAGTGCCGATTGATGATCTGGGCCACCGCGGGATCTTCGTAGGACTCGTGATCGATGACGTGGCACCAGTGGCACCAGACGCCGCCGATGTCCAGCAGGATGGGCTTGTCCTCCTGCTTTGCCCGGGTGAAGGCTTCGGGTCCCCAGGGGTACCAGTCCACAGGCTGCGCGGCTGCGGACCGCAGGTAGGCGCTTGCTGCCCACTTCAGACGCTCCGCCACATCTATCTCCGACGGGTGTGTTTCTACCCATTATAGACCGGGCGGGTTGACGCGGTCGGCCTGTGACGGCTCTGGCGATGGGATGGCCGTCCTCCGCTCTGCACCGCTCACCGGAAACGCGGTCCGCCGGGCCTTCGCCCGGCGCCTTCACGATTGCGCGCTCCCACGGACCGTGCAACCAAGGACCGTGCAACCACGGACCGTGATTGTTTGCACATGTCGATGTCGAAGGACGGAGGCGCCGCCCGGAGGCTGCCTTGGTTGGTGAAGGCGCACTGCCAGGCGGGCGATCCCTGGTGAGGTCAGCCCCTGGCGCGCTGTTCCACGTAGTTCAGGCGGAGGTTGGTCAGTAGGGTTTCCAGCTCGCGGCGTTCGCGGTCCTGCAACTGCTCCTTGATCATGTCCACGAGCGCAGCGGCGGCGTCGATGGCCAGCCGCGCCTCGTCCAGATGCCGCTCAAGCTTCTTGGTGGCGGGGTCGGGAACCAGGCCCATCGCCTCCCACGCTTTGGAGGCCAGCAGGCTGATGCAGGTCAACACCACGGCCCGGGCGTCGACGCGTTCAGCGGCGGCGGGTTGGGCTGCGGGGCCGGGCCCGGCTGCCTCGGCAGACCGGGCCGTGTCGGCGGGTTGTGCTGGGGCGCTCTCGCCTGGCGGCCCGGAAGGCGTATCCTCGCGCATCTACGTCTTCCCTCCTACGTCCGTCCCACCTGCAGCCGCTCGAGTCACTTGGCGCGATCAGCCTTCTCCCGGCGTGGCCGGGAGCGGCAGCGGCCGGCGGACCTGCAGGATGATCACCATGGCGATTACCGCTGCGGCGATCAGGTCCGGGCCGGTGGCGGGGTAGACCAGGGTCAGTCCGGCCCCGGCCAGCAGGGCGCGCTCCAAGCCCGTGGCGGGGCGGAGCAGCCAGCCGCTGGCCGCCGAAGCCAGGGCACCCAGGCCGGCCACGGCGGTCGCAGTGATCTTGACCACCTCCAGCCAATCCCGGGTTTCCAGCAGCAGGGCGACCCCCGCCGGGTGCACGGTGAACATGAAGGGGACCACGAACGCCGGCAGCGTGTACTTCCACGCCTGGAGCATGGTCCTGAAGGCGTTGCCGCCGGTCAGCGCTGCGGCGGCCATGGGCGAGAGGCCCACCGGCGGCGAGACCTCGGAGAGGATGGCGTAGTAGAAAATGAACATGTGTGCCGCCAGCTCGGAGACGCCCAGCTTGGTCAGCGCCGGAGCCACCATGACCGCGGCGATGATGTAGGTGGCGGTGATGGGCAGGGCCAGGCCCAGGACCCACAGGGAGATACCGGCCAGGACCAGGGTGAAGAGCAGGTTCCCGCCGGCCAGGGAGACGATGATGTCGGCGACCTTCAGCCCCAGGCCGGTCAGGTTGGTCACCCCGACGATGATCCCCGCAGCCGCCGTAGTCACCGCCACGCTCAGCACCTGCCGGCTGCCGTTGGCCAGTGCGGCGACCCCCTTCTCTGCGTCGACGCCGGTGCGTCCGAAGCCCAGGCGGCCGCGGGTGAGGGCGGCGACGAAGAAGAGCGCAGCCGATACGATCCAGACGGCGACGAACAGAATCGTTGCCCCGAGCCAGATGCTGCCGGGCCGGGGAACGGGGATGCCCTCGCCGACCATGAGCCAGCCCACGTAGACCATTCCCGCCAGGATCAGCAGCCAGGGCCACCACGGGTGGCGGCGCTCCGTGCGCGCCAGGGCAGCCAGGGCGGTCTCCCGGCGGAGGAAGGAGGTGGCCAGGGCGATCATCGTCGCCCACAGTACCGCGGTGATGGCGGTGAGGCCCAGGATCATGAAGAGGGGGATGACCACCAGCGAGCTGAGCAGGTACCAGTAGCGCAACACCAGCCGCGCGGCGCTCTCGGTGCGGATCTCCACGCGGCTCAGGCGGAAGCGCCGGGCGTCCAACTCGATCATAAAGAAGATGGCTAGGTAGTAGAGGATCGTGGGGACGATGGCCATCTTGATGACCTGCAGGTAGGAGATCTTCAGGATCTCCGCGATGATAAAGGCCGCCGCGCCCAGGATGGGAGGAGAGATCACCGCGCCGATCCCGCCGGCGGAGAGCAGCCCCCCCGCTGCCTCCCGGTCGTACCCTGCGCGCTTCAGCAGGGGATAGGCGATGGCCCCGACACTGACCGTGGTGGCTACCCCGCTGCCCGACGGCCCGCCCAGGAGGAAGGAGGCGACGGTGACCGCCTGGCCCGGCCCGGTGCGTCGGCGGCCCACCAGGGCCAGGGCCAGGTCGACGAAGAACCTCCCGGCCCCGGACTGCTCGAGGAAGGACCCGTAGATCGTAAAGAGGATGATGAATGTGGACGACACTTCCAGGGGTACACCGAAGATGCCCTCCAGCGTCATGTAGAGCTGGCCGACCACCCGGGCCAGGTCGTATCCGCGGTGGGTGAAGGGCGGGGGCAGCCACGGCCCGGCAAAGGCATAAAGCAGGAAGGCCAGGACCAGGACGACCAGGGCGCGTCCCACCGCGCGTCGCGTCGCCTCCAGAACCAGCAGGATCAGCACCGTCCCCAGGACCAGGTCGACGGTGGTAGGCACCACGGCGCGGTAGATGAACGCCTCGAAATCCCAGAGGATGTAGCCCAGGGAGAGCGCCGCCCCCCCGGCAAGGATCGCGTCGGCGGGAGTGATCCGCTCCAGCCTCTCCTTCCGCGCCGGGTACAGGAGGAAGGTGAGGACGAGGACGAAGAGCAGGTGGATGGTCAGGTGAATCTGCCGGACGAAGGTGGCCTGGGCGGCGTAGAGGTGGTACAGGCTCATCAGGACCAGCGCCGTGGTGACCAGCCACCCTGCGGTCCCGCCAAGGCGCCGGGTCTTCCCCTCAAACCGCTCGACGAGTTCTTCGAGCTCTTCCTGGGATTTGGGGAGCGCCGTCTCGGGTTCCCGCGCCATGCCCGCTACCTGCACGGCCACGCCCCGAAGCGGGGCACACGCCGTAGGGCGATGTGCAGGGCGGTGCCCACACCCGCCGTGTGCAGAGGCAGCACCCGGGAACCGACCTGCAGTACGGGACGGCCAAGGGAGCCGACCCGCAGCGTGTATCCGTCCAGGGTCACTCCGGAGACGGCGGCCACCAGGCGCCCGTCCTCTACCCGGTATGGAGGCGCGAGGCGGTGGTACTCCAGCACCGCCTCGCGCGTGGTGCTGACTTCCACCAGGTGCAGGCGACCACCACGGACGACGAAGCGCTCCCAGGTGGGCGCCAGGTAGATGGAGTTGGTGTACTGCAAGACGACCGCCGTCCCCTCGCCCGCCGGAACCTGCCAGCGCACTCGGCCGTCCTCGTCTGAGACCAGCAGGACCTGGGAGGGCCAGGCCAGGCCGGCCGCGAGCGTGGCGGTAGCCAGCAGAAGGGGCAGCCGCATGGCCGTCGTCCTAGAAGCCTGCTACCCCACGCTCTCGGAAGTAGCGGGCGGCGCCGGGGTGGAACGGCAGCGGTGAGCGCTCCGCTGCACCGGTGAGCGTGATGTTGGCGGCTTCCCGGTGCACCTGCGCCAGCTCGGCCCGCTTCTCGAAGATGAGCTTCGTGATCTGGTAGGCCAGCTCCGCATTAAAGTCTCTGTGCACCACCAGCAGGTTGGCCACCCCCACCGTAGCCACGTTGGCCGCCATCCCCGGGTAGATCTCCTTGAGGATCGTCGAGCGGAAGTAGAGCTTGCCGTACTTGGCCTGCAGAGCCGGCAGCACCGTGTCCAGCGGGATGAGCTTGATGCGGAGGCCAGGGGTCGCGGCCAGGTCCAGCACGGCCGAGGTGGGCAGGCCGCCGCTCCAGAAGAACGCGTCGATCTTCTTGTCCCGCAGGGCGTCCACGGACGCGGCAACGCCCAGACGGTCCTTCCTGATGTCTCGGTCGGGATCGATCCCCGCCGCCTGCAAGAGGCGCAGCGCCGTGACCTCCGTGCCGCTGCCGGGCGCACCCACGGAGACCCTCTTGCCCTTCAGGTCTGTGATGGTGCTAATGCCCGTGCCTTCCACCGTTACCAGGTGGTTGAAGTTGTTGTAAAGGGGCGTGAGCGTAACAGCCGGGATAGGGTTGCCCCGGAAGACCTCCAGGCCGTTGACGGCGTCATAAGCCGTGTCCGCCAGGGTGAGGGCGAGGTCGGCACGTTTGGCCCCGATGAGCCGCATGTTGTCCACGGACGCCGCGGTCACCTCTGCGGTGGCCTCCACGTTGGGGATGTTGCGCGAGATGAGGCGGGCCAGACCCCCGCCCAGGGGGAAGTAGACTCCGCCGGTGCCGCCGGTGGCGATGGAGAGACGGATCTGCGGTGCGGCGGCGACAGGACCAAGGGTCACGACGAGGACAAGAGCCAGGGCTACCGTACTCGCCCTGGCCCAGGATGTCGTCCGCATAAGATCCCTCCTTTGCTGGGGTTTTCAGCTCCAAGACAGGTTATGAAACAGGCAATATTGAGGTTTCGCGCCGGCGGAGGAGAACCCTGCCCGCAGGGAGGGGGCCTCCTCCCGGAGCCAAGAGAAATTGGCCAGACCTCTTGACAACTCCACTTACAGGCGGGACCATTCGGCTTAAGTACCGGTTGAGTATCGGCCGGGATCATCCGCTGGCGCAGCCTCATGCCAGGGCCGCCCCGGCGGCTTCTTGCGGGACCTTGGAGGAAGAGGGCAGAAGCCGGCATGCCTTTCCAGCGTATCCTCACCAAGAAGAAGAGCACCCACGTCGCTGAGCAGATACTGCAGGCCATCATGTCGGGGCAGTACCGCGTGGGCGACCGGCTGCCCCCGGAGCGTGTCCTGGCCGAGGAGATGGGGGTGAGCCGCCCCTCGGTGCGCGAGGCGCTCTCCGCCCTGCAGATCGTCGGC
>FWWM01004965.1_pt1 | contig 17377 bp, 10 predicted proteins | sample 2228351 | NCBI WGS metagenome assembly FWWM01 (sample SAMEA103939774, study PRJEB20133) | metagenome | reverse complement strand
TATCAGGGTCGTTGACAAGAGAGGGTAAGATTCACATCATACCAAATGCTCCCGAAAATCTTTCATCAGCCAAATCGATTTTGAAATCATTTTTTGTTAACATAGACGTGACTTATGAAAAATATTTCAAAGAAATTGAAATTCATCCAATTCGCACAAATAGAAGAGAGGATAGATTCTTTCGATGGATAATGGTATTGTTTTTCTCCTCAATTATTTTGATTCCCATTATTTATTTTTCATGGAATGACTTAAAGTTTATAGGTAGAGACTCAGGGTTTTCAAGAGCGAAAGTTATTGAGGTCAAATTGCAAAGTTATGGTGGACGATTTTTTTGGCAAAATGTCAGATATGAATATGCTGTCGATGGGATGTCTTTTACCGGGACTTTTATAGGTGATAAAAGGAAAGGTTACACTAAAGTCGGGGATGAATTCAAAGTCAGATACCTTTTGTCTGATCCGGCTGAAAGTGATGTTATCGGACGTTTTGTAAAGAATGAGGGTAAAAGGGTTAACTCATCTTCTTTGGTCAAAAAGCCTAGAAGGTAATCTGATCCTATATTAAAGAATATCAAATCTGATTTCGATTCAAAATTCCCCTTTGCCTATCTTTGCTCCCAAATTTTACCCATGATTTTCAAAGACAAAGTCGTCGTCATTACCGGTGCCACCTCAGGAATCGGAGAGGCTTGTGCAGAGGTATTTGGTAGGCAGGGTGCCAAAATCGCCATTACCGGACGTAGTTCCCAAAAGCTGGAACAAACCACGCTTAAACTCCGGTCGCAACACATCGAAGTACTTTCCATTCTTGCTGACGCTGGTTCGGAAGCGGATAACCAACGAATGGCTTCCGAAACACTTGCTCATTACGGTCGGATCGATATCCTGATCAACAATGCCGGGATTTCCATGCGGGCGCTGTTTCAGGACTTGGATTTGGAGGTTTTTCGCAAAGTCATGGATACCAATTTTTGGGGAACGGTCTATGCCACCAAGTTTTGCCTTCCTGCGATTTTGGAATCCAGAGGTTCCATCATTGGCATTTCCTCCATCAATGGCTATCGGGGCACGCCTGCCCGCACGGCTTACACAGCGAGCAAATATGCGATGAACGGATTTTTTGAATCCCTTCGAACCGAAGTCATGAAAAAGGGAGTTCATGTATTGGTGGTTGCACCTGGTTTTACCTCCTCTAATATCCGGAATACCGCACTCACGGCTGACGGTTCATCTCAAGGCGAATCTCCCCGCGACGAGTCGAAAATGATGACTTCTGAGGAAGTTGCCGAGCATATTTTGAAAGCTACCCTAAAGCGAAAGCGGGATATTGTATTGACGTCTCAAGGAAAGTTGGCGGTGTTTCTGAATAAATGGATGCCGGGAATTCTCGACGGAATTGTCTATAATCAGATGGCCAAAGAAAAAGACTCGCCTTTTAACTAAATGCCCGAACTCATCTTCCAAACCTATCTGAATCGGCTTACCGATCTGTCTGCCAAAAACAGGTCTTTGTACCTGCCGAAATTGGAGGGAATGGGAATGTTGGATGTTCGGGAGTTTGATTTTTTGACCGGAGATCCAGCCTTTGAGATTCTCAGAAAGTCAATCGAAGGCAAAAAGAAAATCACGCTTTCCCCTGAACTCGACCCGAGGTCAGGCGATGCTAATTTGGTGTCTAAAGCTCTCGCTCGGATAGCTTTTCGGGATCAGCTTACTCAGGAAGAAACCGGTGAGCAAAGTCTGTATCTAGCTTGGTTATTTGCTGAAGGAAAGCTGATCAATGGTCAACTCGTTCGTAGCCCCTTGCTATTGAAACCGGTTCAACTCCACAAGGAAAATGGGGTTTGGATCTTAGTTTCGGAGGAGAATTGGCAGTGGAATCCGGCTTTTTTGCTGGCTTGGAGACATGCCACTGGTCAGCATTTGTCGGAAAGCTTTTCCGATGATCTTCTGGAAAATCAACCGAAGGATGCGCTGGAGTTTCGGACGGCCTTGGCCAAACTAATTACCGAACATTTCGCCATTCAGGTTCAATCCAACCTCCTGGAGGACCAAATCCTTCCTTTCCCCAATTCCCAGATTTCAATCGATCAGGAGCGATTTGCTGAGGGAAAAGTCATTCTAAAGTCCTACGCAGTTTTAGGTCAATTTGCCCAAAAGGGGAGTTTTTTGTTTTCTGATTATGAGCAATTGATTCAGGACCATTCTGAGAGTTCCTTGGAGGTTCTGTTTCAGCATCTTTTCCTTTCTGAGAAAAGAGAAACACCGATTCGAGAGGAGAACCTTTTTCCCGTTTTTCCCCTCGATGCTTCTCAGGAAAGTGCGCTGATCAAAGTTCGTCAAGGGAAAAGTCTGGTGATCCAAGGGCCTCCCGGTACGGGCAAGTCTCAATTGATCGCCAATCTGGTTTCGGATTATATCGCCCGTGGCAATAAGGTATTGGTGGTTTCCCAAAAGCGTGCTGCCTTGGATGTGGTATTTGAGCGATTGGAGAAAGCGGGTTTTGGTCAATTTTTGGGCTTGGTTCATGATTTTCGCGCAGATCAGAAAAACCTTTTTGAAAAAATCAAAAGCCAGATCGAATCGGTGGAGGAGTACAAAAGTCAAAACCGGGGAATCGATGCGATCCAATTAGAGCGGGAACTGAGTCAACTTTCCAAGACTATTTCCAGACTTTCCGGAAAGTTTGAGGAACTGCGAACAGCTCTCTTCGATGAAAAGCCTGCAGGAATTCCAGTCAAAGCCCTTTATCTTCAAGCGAATTTGAATCAACCTGCTTTCTCCCACCCCAAATTGATTCAGTTGGATGTTGAGCAAGCAAAAGGATTTGCACAGGATTTGAGGATTTTTTCAGGGTATCGAAACAGGTTTTTGGTAAGCTTTTGGGAAAAGCGCGTATCATTTTCTGGGGTTCAGCCCTCGGATTTTGCACTGATTTCCGCGGCATTAATTGGTTTGGAAAATCATCGAAAGCAGCTTCCCCAATCCCTTTTTGGTGAGAAATCTAAGCCGTTTTTGAAAGCTATTTGGTCTGATCGGGAGTTTTTGGAAAAAGTTAAAAGGCTTCAATTTTCAATTTCGAAGCTTTCCAATCCTGAGAAAGACATCACCTTCATTTTTCAACCCAAAGAGCAAAAAGCGCTTTCCAAAATTCGAAAGTTTCTGATTCATGCTATCGAGGCATCCCAAGGCTGGAAGTTTGAATTGGGTTCGGATTTGGAAAGCTTGAGCAAGGAATTGGAAGCTTTGATTCCGTTATCGCAAAGTTTTTTTGGGAAGCTTCAGGCCAAGTTTTCCAAGACTAAATTTCCCTTGGCTTTTCAGGCTCTGAGCCAAAATGGCTTGGCTTTTACTACCCAAAGTCTTTTTGATCTTCAGCTAGAATGTAGGTCAAAACTTCAACTTCAGTCAGAATTGGAGGGATTACCAGCTTCTTCCTATATCAAGGTAAGCGGAGAATTTGCCGATGAATTAATCCAAGTCGATAAGCTTTTGACTTGGAAAGCGAATTGGGAGGCAGTTCCGGAAATTCAGGAATTAGTAGACTGGAAAAAGCTTTCCTTTTTGGAGTTTGGATCCGCCTTGAATCAGATTCAAAAATGGTTTGAAGGCTTTTCATTTGATTTGCCATCGTATCGACTTTGGTTGAGTGAAGCGCAGTTTTTGGAATTGATGGAGAAAGGATTGGAAAGCATTTTTCCTGAAAATACACTCAACTGGCCTTCCGTTTTTGCCGAGCTGAAGGGATATGATCAGTTTTTGGAGGGATGGAAATTTCGGGAATTGGGTGAAAGGTTAGTAGAGGATTTTTTCGAATTGAATCTGGATCAACTTATTGAAGCTTTTTGGAATGGTTGGAGACTGACATGGATCGGGGAGATCGAGCGGCAGCATCCGGTCATGTGTGAAATGGGTTCCCTGCGTCTCCGCCATGAAATGGACGAGCTCAAAAATGCCATCCTCGAAAAGCGAAAAAATGCCAAGCATTTGGCCTTGCTTCACCTTCGTGAGCAAGTAGCCGAGCATTTGGAATACAACCGCTTGGGTAATCGGCTGACCTATCGGGATTTGCTTCATCAAGTGAGCAAAAAGCGCCAAAAATGGCCCATCCGTAAGCTGATTGCCGAATTAGGCGAAGAGGTTTTTCGGGTCCTTCCCTGCTGGTTGGGCAGTCCGGAAACGGTCTCAGCGGTTTTTCCGACGGATCAGGTGTTTGATTTGGTGATTTTCGATGAGGCTTCTCAATGTCCTGTGGAACGTGGTTTTCCAGCTATGCTGAGAGGAAAGCAGGTCGTTGTCGCCGGAGACTCCAAGCAACTTCGACCTTCGGATTTTTATCAGGTGAAATGGGAAAGTGAGGAAGAGGGCATGGAATACGAAGCCGAGTCTTTGTTGGAGTTGGCGGCTCATTTCTTTGAAAACCTACAACTGAGAGGACATTACCGCTCAGCTGACCCCGGATTGATCCATTTCTCCAACACCCATTTTTACGGGAATCGGCTAGAAACTCTGCCTGATTATGCCACAGTCAAGGTGGGTAAAACTCCCTTTTCCTGGGAAAAAACCGAAGGTATCTGGGAAAATCAGATCAATCGAATGGAAGCCAATGCCGTCTTGAATCGAGTTGAGCTTATTCGAAAAGAAGCTCCTCAGGACACCATCGGGATCGTAACAGGCAATTATTTTCAGATGGAGTTGATCAGGGAAGAATTGTGGAAAGAAGGTTTTCAGGATGCTTCCATCAAGGTGAGGAATATCGAAAATGTGCAGGGGGACGAATTTGATCAGGTCATTTTGTCTTTAGGCTATGCGCCCAATCGGGTAGGGAAGTTGGTGACCAATTTTGGGCTTTTGGGCAAGTCGGGTGCTGAAAATCGGCTGAATGTGGCGATCACCCGGGCCAGAAAAATGCTGCATGTGATTTCTTCCATTGAGCCTGAGGATTTCCGTCCCGGTCAATTGAGTAATCCGGGTTTGTCCTTGCTTCGGGAGTTTTTGGCTTTTGTGAAAGCGCAAAGCAAGACTCGGAAGATTCCTGCCCCAGAAGTGAAAGTTCCCGGTTTTGAACTGGATTGGAGTTTGAAGAATCAGCTTTTAAATAAAGATGATACTTATTCCAAAGAGATTCCTTCTGCGGTGATGGATTTGATGAAAACTGATTCCGAGGGAAATCAGACTGCGATTTTGACCGACGATCAGCGGTTTTTTGATGCGCCCACGGCAAAGGCTGCGATGGCCTATCATCCGATTTTGCTGGAGGAGAAAGGCTGGAACTGGGAGTGGAAGTGGAGCAGGAATTTTTGAAGTATCAAGTAGCTGGTATCAAGTTTTAGAGACAAGAGACAAGAAGCGAGAGACAAGAGTGACGTGATACTTGAGGGAAGACATAAGATGCCAGACTTTTGGGTCAGCAAGTAACAAAGCTCTATTCTATTTGAGCAAATTTGTTGATATTGTATGATTTTTAATTCAATAAATAAATTTTTAAACCAAAGTGAATGATAAATCATAAATTAATTGTGAATATTGGAAAGTCTTGATTCTTGTGTCTAGTATCTTGATTCTAATTTATGATTGATATTTCATTCATAAAATTGTAAATTTGGATTTAATGAATGATATTTAAGTCATGGATATTGCACAGCTTTCAGATATGGCTATTCTCCGGATGATTGGGGACTTCATCAAAAAGAAGCGTATGGCTCTCAATAAGACTCAAGACGAGATGGCTACGGAGGCGGGGATGAGCCGATCTACCCTCAGCCTGCTTGAGCGTGGCGAAAAGGTCCATTTGCTGACCTTGATTCAGGCGCTTCGTGTTTTGGATGAGCTGCAGTTGTTGGAGGCTTTTGAGGTGCGTCAGCAGATCAGCCCCTTGGAGTACATCAAGCTCCAAAAGAAATATCAGCGGCAGCGAGTTCGTAAAATGGATATAGCAGCTGAGCCTCCCCCTTCAGAATGGTAGTCGCAGCAGAAGTTTGGCTTTGGGATCGGCTGGCTGGAGCGATCCTTTGGGATGAGGCGCAGCAGTTGGCAAGCTTTGAGTTTGATCAGGACTTCTTGCGCTCTGGATGGGATATTGCGCCTGTCACCATGCCTTTGAGACAAGGGAAACGACTGTATACCTTTCCGGAGATCCGACGCGGGCGAAATGATGCCTTCGATACCTTCAAGGGCCTTCCCGGACTTTTAGCCGATATGCTTCCTGACAAATACGGCAATCAATTGATCAATACCTGGCTGGTTCAAAACGGTCGCCCTACGGATAGTCTGAACCCTGTGGAGTTGCTTTGTTTTATAGGGAAGCGTGGAGTGGGAGCGCTCGAGATCAAGCCTTCGCTCCGTTCCGAGACCGGCACTTCAAGCACTTTGGAGCTGGACAGTTTGGTAGCGATCGCCAATAAAATCCTGAACACTCGGGAAAGCTTCCAAACCGATCTATCTAAGGAAGAAGAATCTGCCTTGGCCGATATTCTGAAAATCGGAACTTCCGCGGGTGGTGCCCGGGCTAAAGCCGTGATCGCTTTTAACCCCGAAACCGGAGAAGTAAAAAGCGGTCAGGTCAAAGCTCCTGCAGGTTTTTCGTATTGGCTGATCAAGTTTGACGGGGTTACGGACAGTCAGTTTGGAGCCTCGGTAGGCTATGGCCGGGTGGAAATGGCCTATTATCTGATGGCACTTGAGGCGGGGATTGAGATGAATGAATCCCGGATTTTGGAGGAAAATGGACGGGCGCACTTTATGACCAAGCGCTTTGACCGTACGGATGCCGGTGACAAAATCCACATGCAAAGTCTCTGCGGGATGCGTCATTTTGATTTCAATCAGGTGGGAGTATATAGCTACGAACAAGTGTTTGAGACGATGCGGATGTTGAGACTTTCGTATCCGGAAGCGGAACAGATGTTCATCAGAATGGTCTTCAATGTGCTTGCGCGCAATTGTGACGATCATACCAAAAACTTTGCTTTCCTGATGGATCAGAGCGGAAAATGGACTCTTTCACCTGCCTATGATATTTGCCATGCTTATCGACCGGGAAGCTTGTGGGTCAGCAGTCAATCCCTTCAGGTGAATGGAAAACGAGAAGGAATCTCTGACGATGATTTTCTGGAAGTTGCCCGAAAGATGAATATCAAAAAACCGGAGGAGAAGATCGATCGGGTCAGAAAAGCGGTAAAACGATGGAATCAATTTGCGGAAGAAGTCCAGGTGGAGCCCAAACTTAGGGATTCGATTCAGGCTACGCTTTTGGTTTAATTTCCACAGGGATTGGTCAACACCGGAGTCATTTCCTGATTGTAGACATTCATTTTTTTGAGAAAGACCTGCTGAGGGTCAGCTCCATATTGCCGGTCGATTGCCGTGAATTTGTCATAAATCCCTTCAAATATGGCCAATAATCGTTTTTGGCAATCCATGGATTTTTGCTTGGCGTCCCGTTCTCTTGAATCCAGCGAATTGCCCAAAAGTGCTTTTTCATCTTTGAGAATGCTTTCCTTAAGCTCCAGTTTTTGGATTTCCACAAACTCATTTCCTTCAAACATGGCTTCCATGGATTCTTTGGCTGATTCCAGCGAGCCCTGTTTTTTGCTGAAATCTTTGGATTTGCTGATGGCTTTTGATTCTAGGGTTTTACGTTTTTCTAATATCTGCTTTTTGATCTCGGTGATTTCTACCTCGATTTGGGCTTTTCGGACATCATTTCCATTGGAGGAAGCAGTGGCAAGTCGCTGTTGTGCTTCGCGCTCTCTCCGGGCAAGCGCGTCGGCCTCTTTTGCCCGTGCGGCATCCATTTTTTCACCGGTCTCCACGATTTTCTCTTCTATTTTCTGCTGGATAGGTGTGTAATCCTTGCCGTTGAACGTGATATTGACATCCTCGATTTTTTCCAATCGAGAGACAAAATCATCGCTTTCCCAGCCGGTGACCAAGTAGGTTCGGTTTTCGAAAAAGACATATCCGATGCCAAAAGGGCTCAGAATCAGTGCCCTATTTTCCGGATTAATTTGAAAATCCGTGTTTTTGGAAAACCAAGCCAGCATGTGTCCGCCTTCTCCCAGATTCACCCCCTGAAAACTCTCTGAAGGAAACTGGGATTTTTCACCGACATAAGTCTTGTTTCCATCGCGTTCCATGTACTCTTTGAAAAATTCAGGTTCGGATACTTCATCCAAATAGTCGGGCAAGTAGGAAAGCATTTCCCGGGTGATGGAGGAAATTTTGTCGCCGGTTCGCTGCCGGGTGGAATAAGTGAAAAACTCTCCGGTTTCCATTCGAACCGAAAAGTCCATTTCATTGAATAGTGCGGATCCTTTTTGCTGCTTGAGTTGCTCAGCGATGTCCTTGTCGATGGCAATCAGGCCATTTTTGGTATTCATCAAGAAGTAGGAATCGACTTGTACTTCGGAGGTTTTGGCAGTGAAATAGAATTTTTTGTTGAAGAAAAACTCCTGATCGAGGGTGTAAGGGGATTTGAGTGAAATCTCCTGGAGCAAAAACTTGTCTTTATCAGACTTCTCCTTGAAACCCTGTGGCACTTGGGCTTGAGAAAAATGGAAAATCAGGCTGAAAAGCAGGGAAAGGCTGACTCGATTCATGATCAAATTCTTTTTCCCCTAACTAGTAATAGTCTACGGAAATAGCCTGTAAAAACCCGCTAAAATCACATGTATCCCACTAAGCTATAAACAGTGATTCCGATCCATTCTTTAAACAGCTTATGCCAATAAGAAATGGAATCGGCATCTGGAAAGAGCAAGGCCGGTATATCGTATTTTACCTCATGGGAATAGTAATCCACAGGAAAAGTCACCGTTTTCAGTCCTACCTGATCAAAGCATCCCTTGGCCCGATTCATATGAAAAGCAGAGGTGATCAATACAAATTCCTGGTCGGTTGCGATTCCATTTTTCTCCAAAAAGGCCTTGGTAAACTGAGCGTTTTGGGCTGTGTTTTTACTCTGATCTTCGATTAGAATATCCGATTCAGACATTCCGGTCATGAGCAAGAACCTTTGGAGCACTTCCGCTTCCGATTGGGGATTGACCGGATTAAGCCCTTGTCCCCCGGTGATCAGGATTTTTTTGATTTTACCCATGCGGTAGAGCTGGAGAGCATGGGTGATGCGGTCAGCTCCTTTATTGAAAAAGGTGCGGTCGTAGGCGGTTTTACTTAGGTTGGTGACTCCGGTGAGGACGATTCCGATTTCGTGATTTTCGATCTCTTCGAAAGACTTGAAATCAGGTTCCCAAGCCAATAAAGCCAGATTTGATAAAAATGGATTTGTGAAAAAAAGCAAAAGCCCGATTCCGGTCCAAAGTAACTTTTTACCCCATTTTCGCTTTAAAAAAATTGTCCCTGAGACAATTAATATTAACACAATCGTCAGAGGCATCGCCAAAAAACTCAGAAACTGGGAAAGGTAGAAGAACATTTAGGCTTAGGTTTTGGGCAAAGAAAAGCGGGAAGGATGGAATTTTCAAACTCAATTTTCAATGCTCAATTATCAAGGGTTTGGCATACTTGATAATTGACCATTGAATTCGGTCATTGATAATTAGTCATTTCATTTCTTTAATCTTGGCAGAAAGCTATTTTTGACCATGCTTTCAGACCAACCTAACCTAGTACCTTATTTAGAAAAACTAGCTACCCGACTGGAGGGTAGTTTGCAGTTTGACCGACTCACCCGAACCCTGTATGCCACCGATGCTTCTGTCTATCGGGAGATGCCTTTGGCGGTCGCTTTTCCCAAGTCGGAGTCGGATATCCAAAAATTGATTCACTTTGCTACCGAGTACGGCACCTCGCTAATTCCCCGAACGGCAGGAACTTCCCTTGCCGGACAATGCGTGGGAAACGGCATCGTGGTAGATGTCTCCAAGCATTTCACCCAAATCCTGGAATTCAATAAAGAAGAACGCTGGGTTCGGGTTCAACCCGGGGTCGTTCGCGACGAACTTAATCGCTTCCTAAAGCCACACGGTCTATTTTTCAGCCCCATCACTTCCACTGCCAACCGGGCGATGATCGGAGGAATGGTTGGGAATAATTCATCAGGGACCACTTCGATTGTGTATGGGGTGACTCGGGACAAGGTGATTTCCTTGAATACCATTCTCAGTGATGGGAAAAAGGTCGTTTTCGGAGAGATTTCGCAGGACGACTTTGATAGAAAGTGTGGACAAAAAGACTTGGAAGGAACTATTTACAGGCAGATTTTCGACGAACTCAATAACCTTGAAATGAGAGAAGAAATCCATGCCCAATTTCCTAAAAAGTCCATCCACCGACGCAATACCGGCTATGCAGTGGATGAATTGCTGAAAGCGGAACTTTTCGAAGGCAAAGAAAAATTCAATTTCTGTAAGCTGTTGACAGGTTCGGAGGGGACTTTGGCCTTTACCACCGAAATCAAAATCAGTCTCGATCCTCTTCCTGATCCAATAGAAATCGTAGTAGCAGCCCATTTTGAAAGTATCCACGAAAGCATGAAATCCGCTCAGGTTGCGATGAAGCATCCGGCGACTGCAGTGGAACTGATGGATAAAATCATCCTAGACTGTACCAAAGAAAGCATTGAATACTCCAAAAACAGGTATTTCGTCGAAGGTGACCCGGAAGCGATTTTGATGATCGAGTTTCGGGGGAAAACGCTGGAAGAGGCCATGGCCAAGGGGGAGGCGCTTGTAGCCGACCTGAAAGCAGGTGGCTATGGTTATGCTTACCCGATCATTGAGCCTGCGCAAGTGGCGTCTGCTTGGGCGCTTCGTGCAGCGGGTTTGGGACTTTTGGGAAATATTCCTGGGGATCCAAAGGCAGTGGCCTGTATCGAAGACACAGCAGTAGATATTGAAGATTTGGCTGATTACATTGACGAGGTCGATTCGATGATGGAAGGCTTCAATCAAAAGCCGGTTCACTATGCCCATGCCGGGGCGGGTGAGATTCACCTGCGTCCGATTTTGGATTTGAAAAAGGCTGAGGATGTGGAGGAGTTTTATCAGATTTCCTTGGCATCCGCCAAATTGGTGAAGAAGTATCAGGGTTCTCTTTCCGGCGAACATGGAGACGGACGGGTTCGGGCAGCTTTTATCCCGCTGATGGTGGGGGAAAAGAACTATGAGCTTTTCCGAAGGATCAAATACACCTGGGATCCGAAAAACATCTTCAATCCTGGCAAAATCGTGGATGCCGCTCCAATGAATCAATTCCTTCGCTACGAACCGGAAATGCAAACTCCGGAACACAAAACGGCTATCGATTTTTCCCATGTGGGAGGGATTTTGCGTTTGGCAGAAAAATGCAACGGTTCTGGCGATTGTCGAAAACTTCCGGGTTCTGGGGGTACGATGTGCCCATCTTATATGGCTACCCGAAATGAACGTGACACGGTCCGTGGTCGGGCTAATACTTTGCGTGAGTTTTTGACTTTGGATAAAAAGGAAAATGCCTTTGACCATCCTGAGATTAAAGAGGCTCTGGATCTCTGCCTGAGTTGCAAGGGATGTACAGCCGAGTGCCCGTCTAATGTAGACATGGCAAGTATGAAGGCGGAATTTCTCTATCAATACCAAAAAACGAATGGAGTCCCCCTTCGATCCAAAGCTTTTGCCTATATCAATGAGCTGAATGAATTGGGAGCCAAAGTGCCCGGAATTGCTAATTTCTTCCTGACCAATTCCCTGACTGGTGGTCTGATGAAGTCCATCCTAAATGTAGCACCAAGCCGAAATCTGCCTGAAATCAGCCCGATCAGTCTGAGAAAGTGGTACAAAAAGAACTATGCTTCTCTTCCAGGACCTGCCCAAACGATCAAGTCTGTGTACTTTTTCGTCGATGAATTCACCAACCATAACGATACTCAAATCGGCATCAAGGCAATTTCTCTGTTGAAGAAACTCGGTTACGAAGTCAAAGTAGTTGATCATGAGGAAAGCGGGCGATCCGCACTTTCCAAGGGATTGTTGCAGAAGGCCAAAAAACATGCGGAAGCCAACGTCCGCACGTTCGAAAAATTGATTGATGGCAATACTCCATTAATTGGTTTGGAGCCTTCCGCGATTTTGAGTTTCCGGGATGAATATCCACGAATTGTTAGTCCCGATTTGGTGCCTGCGGCAAAGAAACTCAAGTTTCATGTCAAGTTGATCGACGAGTTTCTCGGACAGGAAGTGGCTGCCGGAAACATCAAAGCGGAGTCTTTCACCTCCAAAACCCAAAAGATCAAGCTACACGGGCATTGCCATCAAAAGGCGCTTTCCTCCTTGACTTGGACGCAAAAAATCCTTTCCCTTCCGTCCAATTATACCGTGGAAACCATTCCAAGCGGTTGCTGTGGGATGGCGGGAAGCTTTGGTTATGAAGCTGAGCACTTTGAATTGTCCCAACAGGTAGGGGAGTTGGTGTTATTTCCAGCAGTGAGAAAGGCCGAGGCAGATACAATCATCGCTGCGCCGGGTACTTCTTGTCGACATCAAATTGCCGATGGGACCGGCCGCAAAGCCAAGCATCCCGTGGAGATACTTTGGGAAGCATTAAACCTTTGAGGTTTTCAAAACCTCGAAGGTTTTAAATAAAATTTAGCGTAGAAATACGGTCGAAATTCAATAGAAATACAGCCTTCAGCTGAAATACACACCTCAGATTTTGTTATCCTGCTTCTCCGGAAGCAGGATTTTTTTTAAAGCCTTTCCAAAAGCTGAATGGGTGTCAGAACAGGAAGATGCGGTTTGGACAGCTTTAAAAATTCTTTGTCATTCGTTAAGATGCCATCCATCTCATAATCCAGAGCGATTTGATAGAAAACAGCATCTTCTATGTCCTCGACTCCCATTTCTAAAGCTTCTTTGATGTGAACCTTTTCACCTCCAAGGAATTTAAAGTAGGGTAGTAAATAGGAAATTACTTCTTTCGTTTTCTGGTATTTCAAGTATTTCAAAAGGAAGTAGCAGGAAGTCTGAATCACTCCTGTCGTTAGATAACCTTGAATCTTTCCATCTTGAATACTTTGAAGGATGGGGTCAAAAAGTTGCTGGTCTTTTTCTTTCCGTATTGCCAAATCAAGGACCACATTCACATCAAAAAAGATCTTCATAGCCCATTTTTTTTGCCTTGGCTTTGTAGTATTCCTTCTTCCAATCGAAATCTTCGGGGAATTCAAATTTCGGCAGTGACTTCATATACTCCACCAAAGTCATCCCGTTGGGCAAAGTGGTCTCAAAATGCTCCTGAACCAAATCCGACACACTTCGGTCTTTGGACTCCGCGTAGGCTTTTATTTTTTCCAGCAGATTTTCCTCGATGGTGATATTGAGCTTCTTTTTCATCGTATGCGTATGAATGTTCTAATGTACGTATAAATGACTGTAAATGATAACATTCCAAAACCAGAAATAGGGTTGTAATAAAATAGAAATACAGCCTTCGGTTGAAATGCACTACCTCAGATTTTGTTATCCTGCTTTGCCCGAAGCAGGATTTTTTCTTCTACCACCTCGGTCTTATCCCCGGCGCAGTGGGAAATCTCAGGCTTTTATAATACTCCAAATCTCCCTCGGGCTGTTCGATTTCGCTTGGAAATGGTCTTTTGGATATGGATTGAAAATACAGCAGACAGGCATTTCTCCACCATTCGGCTTCTTGGACTTGGATTTCAAGTAATTGACTCACATGGGAAAATTGCTCTGGATCGATCGCGCCATTAAGGCTTTCCCAAGTGCTTTTCATTTTTCGGGCACTTTTTACCCCATGATCGTAGTGAAGCCCGATTTCTTCCCAAAGTGTTTTTCCGGATTTCATGGTGTAGTCCCAGGGCAGGTGATGAAACCAAAGCAGGTATTTCTCAGGAATCTGTTTAGAGTCGGACCAAGCCTGGATGATCTCCGGAGCGTATTGTTCCAAGGCCTTGCTTCCTGTATCAGTGCGGTCAAAACCGATTCCTAAGCTATCTGCTCGATGGTAGTAAAGCGCAGTCCAATCCGCTCTTCCACCGGTCACCCAAGGTCCCGGGCCGTAGTGATGATCCCAACCCATGATGTGATGCAAGCCAAGCGGAGTCATGTAGTTGACAGCTGCTTCGTGGGAATTGAGCATGATTTCTTTGATTTTGACCAAATTTTCAGGGATTTGACCGAAAGTGAGTTTGGTCCATTCCTCAGCGATCTGCTCCGAACTCAAGTAAGGATCCCAAGCCAATCGCCCAAAAGCATACCAGTTGGCCTGGCCAAAGAGATGCCCTGTCCAGTTGCGGTCCGTGCCGATATTGGACACGCCGGCTATAAGGGAGAGCTTTTGACCGGAGTCCGAACCGTCCACAATTCCAGCCACGGTAGAGGTTGGTGTAGGACGGAAGGTTTTGCTTCGCAGTACTTCTTCCCACATCGGGGAAAGGAACACGAGTTGGGTGGCCTGACCGAGGTATTCTTGAGTGATTTGAAACTCAACTCCCAGATTGGTTTGCTTCACTGCGCCAAAAAGTGGGTGGAAAGGTTCCCTTGGCTGGAAGTCAATCGCGCCATTTTTGACCTGAATGATCACATTCTCACGAAATTTTCCATCCAAAGGCACAAATTCCAGATTGGCTTGTTTGTGGCGGTCTTCGTCGATTTCGTGAGAATAGACAAAAGCTCTCCAGATCAGCACTCCGCCATGCGGGGCCAAAGCATCGGCAAGCATATTGGCACCTTCGGCATGCGTCCGCTGGTATTCATGCGGCCCGGGCTGTCCTTCGGAATTTGCCTTGACGAGGTATCCCCCAAAGTCGGGAATGTGCTGATACATTTCGTCGGTCTTCTTTTTCCAAAAAGCAATCACCTCCGGATCGAGCGGATCGGCGGTTTTGAGTCCTCCGATTTCGATGGGAGCGGAGAAACGGGCCGTTAGAAAAACTTTGATCCCATAGGGTCGGAAGATATCGGCCAGCACTTTGGCCTTTTTCATAAAGTCTGTAGTCAAAATCCGCGCATTGGCATTTACATTGGTAAGGGAAACCGCATTGATGCCGATACTTGCATTGGCACGGGCATAGTCAATGTAGCGAGGATCGATGTAGCCGGGTAGCCGGTGCCAGTCCCAAATCGAAAAACCTGCATAGCCTCGCTCTACCGTTCGGTCCAGATTATCCCAATGGTTGAGCATGCGAAGCTGGATTTTCGGGCTTTCCATTTTTACTTTATTCAAGTCAAAACTTCCGCTTTGCAGGCTTTTGAGCCAGTCAAAAACTCCATAAAGCACACCTACAGGCCGATTGCCCACAATCGTAAAGTAGGTTTTTCCCTGAAATACCACCGGCCCCATCCAGTAACCATCTTCTCCCAAATTTCGGATGGTCACCTGATCCTGAAGTCCAAAAACCTGAGCCAATTCCTCCATCGTTCCGAGCCAAACTTGGGTTTGGTTCAGTCGCTCGGTGGAGAAAATAGGTGCCCTCCCCGTCATTTTGGGAGCAGCCAGTTGAAGCTCTTTTTGGATAGCCTGGTAGGTGGGATTTTTCCCGAAAAAGAAGATCCCTGAGAAAAGCCGATCTGCTTCCGAACGCATAATTGAATTTTCGATCGGTCGGTAGTCGAGCCAAAGTTCGTAGCCATCCTTGGCGAAATTGGTAAACGAAAAAATCAGCAAGAGCACTAGAATCAGGTATTTTTTCATGGGTTTATTGGTTTCGGGGTCTTGAAAATGGCCAAAATGCCATGGAATTCCAATTCAACTTACGCATTCGATTTCTGACAATATTCGTCAAAGTGATTTTTTGGCTGTAGGAAAAAGGTCCTGCTTTCCTATCTTCGACCTGTTACTTTTTGACACATGAACCAGAAACCCTTCATCATCTACAAATCCTCCGCAGGCTCGGGTAAGACCTATACGCTCACGCTGGAATACCTCAAGTTGGCTTTGCAAAATCCAAGGTCAGGCTTTAAGCAGATTTTAGCCGTGACCTTTACCAATAAGGCTACGGCTGAGATGAAGGAGCGGATTTTGGAAGTCCTTGAGCGACTGAGTCATGGGGTGAAGCAGGGGGAATTTTTGGATGAGCAGTTGATGAAACATCTAAAGTTGGATGAAAAGCAACTTCAAAGCAGGGCCCGAGAGACGCTTTTGAGCATTCTTCACGGGTATGGGTATTTTTCGGTCAGTACGATTGACTCGTTTTTCCAGAAAGTGATTCGATCCTTCGCGAGGGAAATGGACCTGCAGGCCAAGTTTGACTTGGAGATGGATACCGATGCGGTCCTGGAACGATTGGTGGATCGGATCGTGGAGAAGGTGGCTCAAGACAAAAACCTCCGGGCTTGGCTGATCGGCTATGCCGAGGAACAGATCGAAGATGGAAAAACCTGGGATATCCGAAACGGCATCAAAGGTTTGGGGCGGGAGATTTTTCAGGAGCGGTTTAAGGCTTTTCGATCACTCTTTCAGGAAAGCGTGGCCCAGGAAGGTTTTTTGGGAGAATTCCGAAAACAATTGCATACTGAGCGTCGAAAACTGATCGCTGAGGCAGAAGAAATGAAAGCAAAAGCGGAGTCGATTCGGGCTCAGTTTGGCTTGGAGTGGACGGATTTTAAAGGAGGATCGAGAAGTTTTGCGTTGCGATTTTCCAGATTGGGTGATCCCAAATTTCCTTTTCCCGATCTAACAGAAGTGATGCTTCGGGATTTGCCGGATTCAAATAATTGGTTTTCCAAAGGAGCAAAAAATGCCGCCAATATCATTTCTGCAGCTGAAGGCGGGTTGATTGACATTCTTTTTTCTTGGCCAGAAAAAGTCCTTCACTGGAATACGCTCTCCGCTTTGCAGCGTAATCTGAATGCTTTTGGGGTATTCCGAGATTTGATTTTGGAGCTTCGGGATTTGAAAGACGAGGAAAGCATCCTGCTGATTTCGGATGTCAATGACTTTCTAAAGCAAATCACGGAAGGTAACGAGGCGCCTTTTATCTATGAGAAAATCGGCAATCAGTACCGCCACTTCCTCATCGATGAGTTTCAGGATACCTCCGATTTTCAGTGGTTAAGCTTTCGACCTTTGTTGGAAAACTCTTTGGCCTCAGGAAATACCAACCTCCTTGTGGGAGACGTGAAGCAATCCATCTACCGCTGGCGAGGCGGGAAATTGGAGCTGCTTTTGAATGAAGTTCAGCGACAGATAAGGGAGGATATGATCGATGTGAAAAACTTGGATACCAACTTCCGAAGCCTACCGGGGATCATCGAGTTCAATAATTCACTTTTTGAGCAGCTGCCCGCGCTGATGCAATCCGGTATGCAGGACTATTTCGCAGTCGATGCCCAAAATTTACTGAATGATGCCTTTCTGGAAGTCGCCCAGAAGGTGCCTCAGAAGAAAAAAGACCTCGAGTTTCAAGGGAAGATCCA
>FWWM01009821.1_pt1 | contig 17384 bp, 20 predicted proteins | sample 2228351 | NCBI WGS metagenome assembly FWWM01 (sample SAMEA103939774, study PRJEB20133) | metagenome | reverse complement strand
AAGACGAACAAAGAGCTGGCTGCAAAAATAAAACATACAGGCTATGCCTCCAGCACAGATGAAGGCGGGGTCTCAGAAATACTTAGGAACAAAGGCCTCCATGGGCTACGGGACTATGTTAAAACAATCGCTGATTTTGAAGAGGTTGAAGAGCTTATGGAAAAATTGGGAAGAGAACCTTCATGTGTGGCTTTGGGTCTTCAGGAAACCCTGGCTGCCTTAAACATGAAGGCCGTGAAAAAACTACTGATAGCCGAAGACTTTCTCTGGCACAACATAGTGGAGGAAAAGGTTGAACAGATTTTTACTGCAGCGGAATCGTATAAGGTAGTTGTAAGTGTAATCTCATCAGGAAGCGAGGCCGCTGAGAAGCTTAAAAGCCTAGGAGGTGTTGCATGTATACTAAGGTTTGCCGTTGAGCCTGATGTACTACGCCAAAGCGGCTAGATCGTTTATGGTATAAACGTGGACGTTAGGGGGCCTGCTCTGAATCTCCCCAACCCTTACACCAATCAAGTAGACATCACCATCCAGAGTGCTGGCGATGTCAACCAAACGCTGGGTTACAACACCGTCAAAAACAACATATTTTGCGGATTTCTCGCTGCCCAATCTTATGGCCAGCTCGCTCACAGGTATGCGTAAAATCTCTTGAAACTCAGAGTTTAGGATAACAGCGGTCAGGGTCCCTTCGACTTCTTTGGCATAGTTCTTAAGATCCGATGGGATGGATTTTTTCTCCGCCGTCGCATACTCCCTAGCTTTTAAAGCCTCTTCTGGGTGGACGGCATGCTGCAATGCCTCGTGCACCTCTCTAGCCGTCAGCTGCTCAACCTCCCTGCCGTAAGGCGCCCTTGCTACAAGGTCTATCTTACAGTTTGCCAAAAGCTCTTGAAGTATTAGGTCACCTCCACGGTCCCCGTCCAAGAAGGCTATGACCCGTCTTTTTCTACGGGTGAGCCCAGCTATGCTTTTAGGAATCTTAACCCCCTCAACTGCGACAGTGTTTTTATATCCATATCGGAGAAGGTTTATGACATCGGCCCTGCCCTCCACTATTATTATCTCGTCTGAAGTCTCCACCTCAGGTCCTGCGGGAAGCTTTTCAGGCCCATATTCAATAATTTTCGTCTTAACCAAAGCCTCTTCGAGCTCTCTTAAAACCGCATCATCTTCGGGGACCTTCTGCTTCTCCCAAGCGGCTAGGATCTCCTTGGCCCTCTCGACTATCCTCTTCCGCTTCTCAAGCCTGGTATCTTCTATCTTCTCGATCGAGACCCTTGCCTGATAAGGCCCAACCCTATCGATTGACTCGATCATGGCAGCTATCAGCGATGTTGTGTATTTGTCTAGGTTTGTTGGTACAGTTATCTTGCCTACGGCTTTGTTTCCATAGGTAGTTACAGTTATTTCTATACGGCCTATGCGGCCTGTTTTCTGCAGCTCCCGTAGGTCTAGGTCTGAGCTGAAGATGCCCTCTGTCTGTCCGAAAACAGCTCCCACAACGTCGTTCTTGTCTACCGGCCCGTCAACCTCTATCTTGCCCTCTATAACATATTTTGTTACTGTACTCAATTTTCTTCGCTTCGAGATAATTGAACAGCGCAGGGAGATATTAAGTCCTTCTCTAGATTTTTTTAAATTAATAAGGTAGTGTCAGGACAACGCTTTAAATATCATAGCCTCTCGGCTGGAGGCTTCGCAGGAGATAAAAAGGCCATCCAATCTTTAGACACCATATTCCGAGACAAGGTTGTTAAGTTTTTATTTTAAAGAATAACCACCCATTTTTAAACCTAGTCAGCACATACTTACCTGCTAGTTTATTTCCTTGAAAATTTAATACGATGGTCGATTCGTCCTGTCTAGATAATTGGTAGGTTCCTTTATCCCAGATTTTCAGTGTCCCAGCGCCGTAACCGCTCTTTATCTCTCCCTCAAAGTCCAACCAAAATAATTCGTGATCAGGCTGGGCAACCCCAAACCTTTTTACCCCATATTCTAACGGAGGAGGTTTTCTAAAAGCCCAATCTCTTAATACATCACCCCACTCCAGCCTAAGATCATAATGAATGCCGGCCTTTTTAGCGGCATGCTCATGAATTACGTACCTTCTTTCAACTTTATTCATACCTCCTTTAATAGAAGTGTGATTTCTCCTCTTTAAACAGTCCGGATGAAACAACCAGCCGCTGGTAAAAAGTAAACCAAACAGCCCTTAAGCTGATAGGCCTTTTCTTAAAGAGTGCACCATATTTTTTAACGACCGCTATTTGTGAGAGGGGGTTAAGCAGCAATTAGGCGCTTTATTTAATGTTATTTACTTTTATGGAGCTTCGTGGACTTAATGGGCTTCTAAAGCCTCTTTTGCTTAGAGTAGAGGCCCTTAAAGAGACCGTTGGTGTTGTCGCGACTTTACACAGAGTTTGAAGCCTCTTCACGTCTGGTACGTTAGCTACTATATTAATGACGCTCTTTGGACGGCAGATCACCTTTTCCACAGAGATATCCACAGCATCGAAACGCACAGGTTTGATGACCTGCAATACAGACCTTAGCCGAAGATGGGGTGGTGTTTAGATTCTTGAATAACATACAAAGCATCGTTAAGGTTGTAAGCTGGCACGAGAGAGCGACATGAAGGTCCAAATGCCCTTTGACGTAACTGCAGGCCGGCTGGCAATCCTAGACATTGACGCTTTAATTCTTCTAGCGCTCGGGAGGTTAACATCTTAGTAGACGACATGTTTGCACAATTAGTGGACAGGATTGGGTTAATAGTTAGTATAAAAAGACGGCCGCAGCTATATCTTCAGCGGTAACTACGAAATACATTATGGAATTGGAGTAGCCGGTTAGAACAGTCTGCAGGCTGTACTTTCGGCTATAGGTGGCATAACGCCGCTGTTAGCTACGATAGCGGCAACCATGGCCCTGATCTTCGGCGCTCGATTCAGCAAGTACAAACGAAAAACCGTTGACGAGCTACTATGTTATTCAACAGGCTAGCGGCTATCTTAAAAACTTCCACCCACAGCCATAGTTGCTGGGAGATTCGATGAAACGTCAACGATGGCTGTCATGGACGGGAGGTTTTACAACAGCAAGGGTCAACCTCAGCCATAGCCAACAAATGGGGGTAATAGCCAGTTAACAGAATCCTAAGAAATTTAGATAAGGCTAAATTTAGCCAAGGCTAAAAGATTGTAGTTTGATGGTAAAGATCTCACAACAGCTAATCGGTTTAGCTTTTTTACTTCTAATTCTCAACACTTACGCTTTTTATACTACCCAGACACAGCCATCGGTTGAGGAAAGAACGGTTTTAACGACTACATCGATAATATGGGACTTAACCAGAAACGTGGTTGGAGACATCTGGAAGGTTGAATACCTCGTCGAACCTGGTAAAAACCCCCACGTATATGAGCCCACCCCCCAAGATATGATTAAGGCCCATAAAGCCAGAATCATACTGTATAACGGCTTCAACCTCGATGCATGGGTGGTTAAACTCCTGGCTGGACAGTGGGGAGGCAAGCTTGTACGTGTGACGGAGGGTCTTGAAGAATATGTTTTGACCGTTCCCGACGGTCCGTATGCTGGACGTGAAGACCCCCATCTATGGATGGATGTATCTTTAGCGATCAAGTACGTCGAAAAGATAAGGGATATCTTTATCAAGCTCGACCCAGAAAACTCTCAAATCTACCAGGCAAACTCCGAGTCTTACATAAAACAGCTTAGGGAGCTTGATAGCTGGATAAGGATCGAGGTTTCAAAGATACCCGTTGAGAGAAGAATCCTGGTTACACAGGAAAATGCCTTTCAGTACTTTGCAAGGGCCTATGGATTCAAAATAGGAGGTTATTTCTACTCTATCGTGACGGAGATAGAGCCATCGGCCCTTGACCTCGCATCAACCGTTAAAAGGATCAAAAAATCTGGTGTATGCGTCTATTTCGTCGAGACTACTTTAAGCAGCCGTATAATGGAGGCCCTGGCCCGTGAGGTTGGTGGCAGAATAGCTTCGCAGCTTTACACCGACAGCATTGGAGAGCTAGGAAGCGGAAGGGATAGCTATATCGGAATGATGAGGCACAACGTCGAATCGATCGTCGATGCTCTTATGAGGTGGTGTTGATGAATGCTTTGGAAGTCAAGAATTTAACGATAGTTTATGGATCTGTAAGAGCGTTGGAGGACATCACCGTCACAATCCCACGTGCGACGCTGACAGCCGTCATCGGTCCAAATGGCTCGGGTAAAAGCAGCCTATTGAAGGCTGTGGTAGGTCTTGTAAAACCTCTGGTGGGAAGCGTCAAGGTTTTAGGGCTTCCCATAGAAAAAGCCCGTGGAAGAGTAGCCTATATCCCCCAGAGGGAGGAGATCTACTGGGATTACCCATTAACTGTATGGGATGTAGTAGCAATGGGGAGGGTTGCATCAGTAGGCCCGCTCAAGCCGGTGAGCAGAGAAGACAAAACAGTTTATGAAGCTTTAGAAAACACTGGTCTAAGAGAACTTAGATCGAGAAAAATATCAGAGCTGTCTGGTGGGCAGCAGCAGAGGGTTTTTCTAGCCAGGGCTATAGCCCAAGGTGCCGAGCTTTATCTAATGGACGAGCCATTAACAGGAATAGACGCTGAAGCGGAGGACAGGCTCTTTGAGATACTCAAAGGTTTAAGAGATGAGGGTAAAACTATTGTGATGACCACACACGACCTAAGCTCGACGCTTGAGCTCTTCGACAACTTGATCGTTCTCAGAAATAGACTTATAGCATTTGGCCCTCCTGAAGATGCTCTGAGGGCTGAAAACCTTCTGAAAGCATATGGAAACGAGAGGATAGCCATGCATTTAGCCGATGTCAAGAGGGTTGCGGGATGGCGTTAATAGAATACATTCTCGAACCTTTATCCTATGATTTCATGCGTGTGGCTCTGATAACCTCTGTGACTGTCGGGGTTGTTGCGTCAACTTTAAGCTCCTTCATAGTTTTGAGGGGTTGGTCGTTGCTTGGAGATGCCATCTCACACTCCGTCTTGCCGGGCTTGGCTGTAGCGGCCTTGCTGAACATGCCTTTGACCCTTGGCGGAGCAGCTGCAGGTATCGCCTCCTCTGTTTTGATAGGTTTTGTAGAGTCAAGGGCTAGGGTTAGAAACGATACCGCTATAGGTATAGTTTTAACAGGTGCCTTCGCTTTGGGATTGGTCATCATAAGCCGTGCAAGGCCGACGGTTGATATCTTTCATGTCCTTTTTTGAAACGTTCTCAGCGTCTCCCGACAGGACCTATTACTGACAGCTGCATTGGCTTTCATAGTATTAACGGTTCTGACTCTCTTTATGAAAGAGATAGTAGTGTTTACCTTCGACCCAATCTATGCATACGTGGTAGGCTTACCATCGAAAATTATACATTATTCGCTGATGATAATGATATCGCTGACCGTCATAGCCGCCCTACAGACCGTCGGAATAATTTTAATAATCTCTCTGCTGGTCACACCAGGTGCCACTGCACAGCTCTTCGCCCGCAACCTAAGCCAAATGATTTTAATATCTATTTCTGTCGGCGTGGCCTCGTCTGTCGTTGGGCTGTATCTCTCTTTTTACCTAGCCGTCAGCTCTGGAGGGACAATAGCCCTGATTGCCACCTTGATCTTCTTCGTAGCGATGATGCTGAAAAAGTCCTAATCATTCAACTTAGCTTTTGTACCAAACTTATCAATTATATCATCTGTGTTTTTGCCCTAATAGCCTCTGAGAGGAAAGCTCTGGCAACCTCCTGTTCAGCAATCAACCCTGTTCTTAAAATCCTCAGCATCTGACCTTAGCACCTCCAGATGTTGCCATGGCCTTGTTAGCCTCTGCAATAGGCTAGCTCTAAAAGCCCGTTTTCTTGTATGAGCCTTTTTATGATGGTTATCTTATCTACATATTCGCTGGCAACGTTCCTTATCCTCCAGTCAGATGCTATACCTTTTTTATTAAGCGTCAGCTCTTTTGAGATACTGAGTTATATCAGCGGAGCTGTTTCGGAATTTTTAGCTCATTGGTTTAGATAAGCTCTATCGCTATGAGAACCATGATAGGTATTACTCTCTCTGCTTTGGTTTGTTTTAATTTTTATTTGGCGTTAAATAGTTGTGTACAATTGCGAGGCATAGCTTAAATAAATGTATAACGCCGTTATATATCGATGAAAAATGTCCTTACACTCCTAGGCATTGGAATATTAATCGGCGCACTCCCTTCAATATTCCTTTTAACAATGTATTCCCAGCCAACCCAAAAAATAGTCATAGCAGTCCAGCCAACCCTCGCATCAGCCGAAATACTTCAACGGGCAAAACCCATGGAGAGCTTCCTGGAGGAAAGGCTTGGCGTCGATGTGGAAATATATGTTCCAATGTCCTACGCCGCCGTTGTAGAGGCATTGAGACGAGGACATGCCCAGGTTGCTTTGATGAGCGCCTGGCCAGCTTACCTGGCCTGGAAACTGGGGGGAGCAGAGGTTGTACTTGCAGAGGTAAGAACGGTTGGGCAAGGTGATAAGATAGTCAATGAAACCTATTACTACTCCTACTGGGTTGTGATGCCCGATTCACCTATAAGATCGCTAGAAGATCTTCGCGGTAAAAAAGTAGGTCTGCCAAGCCCGCTATCGACTTCAGGTTATGTTGCCCCATTGGCGAAGCTTGTGGAGAAAGGCCTTATAAAGGTAGAGGAGGGTAAAGAGGCCGACCCCGAAACCTTTTTCACGGTCGTCTTTACAGGCGGTTACGGCCAGTCATGGAAACTTTTACAAGCCGGCGATGTGGATGCAATTGTGATAGCAGGAGATATACCAGAGGACTTATACTTAGAAGTGATGGAAAAAGTAAGAGTGGTTGACTTACAAGGCCCTATACCAAGCCACTGTATCGTTTTTGCAAAAGAGCTTAAAGAACCATTAAGGTCTAAGGTCATCCAAGCATTTATTGAGCTTGGAGAGAAACAGCCCGAATTGATGCGCTCGTTCATCTCAGCATTATTTGTAGGGTTTAAACAAACGACGTCGGAGCGGCACCTTTCACAGCTGCAGCAATACCTCGCTTTGACGAACCTCAAATATTCTGAGAAGGTCGGATAGCTTGGAAGATGTTATACTGAAGGTAGAGAACCTCACCTTCTCCTATGATGGGTTAAAACCAGTGTTAAAAAACCTCAATCTAACTGTTAAAAGCGGGGAATCTTTAGCCGTGATGGGGAGCTCGGGCTCAGGTAAGACAACCCTTTTAAAGATAATCGCAGGGCTGCTTTATCCTTACAGTGGAAAGATCAATGTAAACGTTGGAAAAGGGAGAATAGGCTACATCCCACAACAGGTCGGTCTTGTGAAAAACCTGACAGCTTTACAGAACGTCCTCCTCGGCGCTTTGGGAAGGGTTGGGTCTAAGGCGGTACTCCTCGGTAGGTTCCCCCGAGAGGAAGTAGAGCTGGCCAAAAAATTATTGGAAGATTTAAATCTTTTACATCTTGCAGAACGTAAAGCCAGTCAGCTGAGCGGTGGGGAGAGACAGAGGATAGCTTTAGCAAGGTCTTTGATGCAGTCACCTTCAATACTGCTTGCCGACGAATTTGTAGCCGACTTGGACTTCATCAACGCGACCGAGGTAATGAGGCTAACGGTTGAGATATGCAAGCGCAATAAAGTAGCCCTTTTGATGACTATGCATGACATTTTCCTCGTAAACAAGTTCGCCGATAGGGTAGCCATCTTGAAGGATGGAAAAATAGCAAAAGAAATGGACGCTGGCGAAATAGATTTTGAAAAGCTTGCAGTAGTTTTACGCGGGTGATGATAGGCTTGAAATTTCAGTAGGTTGTTGAGCATCACCTTATTGGCGCTGGCTTTTCTCGTAGCTGCACATCAAATAGGCTACACAGATCTTCAGCGTCTCTCTAAAGGGGCCCTAAACCTGACCGCTCTACTTTACGAGCTCTTCCCCCCAAACCTTGAGGACGTTCCAGTTATTGCTGTTGCCCTGCTGGAGACCGTACAGATGGCGTTTGTAGGGACGGTTATAGGTTTTTTCTTATCCATTCCAGCCGCAACGCTAGCCCTCCGCACAATATTCGCACCTAATTTAACGCTTGTAGTCAGAGCCTTGCTAGGCCTAATAAGAACAATACCGGCCCTTTTTTGGGCTGTCATCTTCGTCATCGCGGTTGGCTTAGGGCCGTTGGCTGGAACACTGGCCATCTCTGTCTATTCTCTTGGCTATCTCTCAAAACTATACTATGAAGCGTTCGAAGCCGTCGATAACGATGTTTTAGATGCACTACGTGTTACAGGTGCCTCGAGGCTTGCTTTGGTACGGTATGCTATAATACCCGAATCTATGAATACTGTCATTAGCCAGCTCTTGTTCATGTTCGAATATAATATACGTTCGTCTGCTGTGCTTGGTTTTGTAGGCGCTGGCGGCGTTGGCTTTCTAATGGTCAGCTACATAGAAACACTCCAGTACAGCAGCCTAACAACAGTTATAATTTTAACCCTTGCGCTAGTCATCTTGATCGATCTCTTGAGCGGGCTCCTTAGGAGAAGATTCATCGCCGTAACCCATGCCGTTAAAATGAAGAGATAACCGTGGCTTATCAAACAATTTTTGTAAGTGGGTCGAATATGTTTTGTATCCATACTCAACCTTTGGGATTCATCGGTTCCTACTACATAAGTACTGGAGAATAATCCTCCACTCTACCGTGAGGAGGTTTTATCCCTTCTGAGGTTGGTGAGCATAAAATATGCGGAGAGGGCTCAGCGGAGGTCTTCGGGCTGACATTGCTCTGGCTGAGTAGTTTGGTCGGGTTTTGTATTATGCACGATAAGGATGTATTTAAAGGCCAGGAGCCCTCTTATTATAGACGTTATAGCCGCCGTCTCGGATTGCTTCAAACATAACAAAAAAGGTGTGTGGTAAAACTCTTTATTTATACCGAATTCCCTAAGTTTCGACGATTTGAGAGAAGATAGACGTATTGACCTATTAAATCGCTTAAAATAGGTGCATAAATCAATAGAGGCATGGAACATGGTTTCAAGAAGATTATTTATAAAAAAGAGAACTCTGTTGCCTGGATTATTTTGAATAACCCGGAGAGATACAATGTGCTTGAACTTGATCTAAGGAAAGAGCTGAAAACAGCTTTGGAGGAAGCGGCCAAGGACACCTCAGTAAGGGTTGTTGTTCTCAGGGGTGCTGGTGGTAACTTCAGCGCTGGAGCCGACATCAGGAATTTTCTAGAATGGGGTCCAGAAGACGCGATACGTATAGCTAATGAGGTGGGGACCTCGATGGTTTTATCCATGATCATCAGAAACATGCAGAAACCTGTTCTGGCAGTTGTTGAGGGATACTGTCTAGGAGGGGGTTTTGAACTTGTACAGGCATGCGACCTAGTGATAGCGTCGGACGACGCTGTCTTTGGACAGCCAGAGATCAATATAGGCTTGATACCTGGTGGGGGCGGCAGTCAAAGGCTGCCCCGTTTAATCGGTGAGAAAAAAGCGAAGGAGCTGATAATGACAGGAGATAGGGTTTCGGCCTCTTCTTTGGCTGAACTTGGCCTCGTGAACATCGTCGTCCCTAAGGAAAGATTGGAAGAGGCTGTGAAAAATCTTATCGATAAATTGTTGGCCAAGCCTCCGCTTGCCCTAGCAGCTGCAAAAGAAGCCATAAACGCCGCCATGGAGACCAGTTTAACCGCTGGCTTACGGTTTGAGCTGATGATCTTCTCCTCCCTGTTTGCAACCCAAGACCAAAAAGAAGGCGCTAGGGCTTTTTTGGAGAAACGTAAACCGGTTTGGAAGGTGTGATGTAACTGCTGCCAAGTTATCTTTAGGGCATATGCAGGAGAAAAACACCCAAAGCAGAGCTGGTTGAAGACTCTTAAGCCAGAAGACCCTACGGTATAATTAAAAAAGGTGATGATCAGATATACATTCCAAAGAGGTCCTAAAACATCTGTCTGATAAGCTTTGCCCCTCTTAACTTCTATTTTTTGATGTTGAGAAAAACGTACAAGCTGCTGTACAGTTTGATATGAATTTTAGGACTGGAGTAGCTATTGGGGCTCAATTGTTGAAGGCGGCTTGCTCGAGATTGCGTAGGTAACCCAGGTCACGTTGTCTAACTCATTCGTAATCCTTCTCGATATTTTGTCGAGAACATGGTAGGGAAGTGGGGCCCAGTCTGCGGTCATCCCGTCAACAGAGGTTACGGCCCTGACGGTGACGATGTATCCATAGCTGCGTTGGTCTCCTTTCACCCCTGTTGCCTTATCGTCACCCACAAACGCAAAGGCCTGCCAAACATCATCCAGCAAGCCTGCGGCCTCAAGCTCTTCTTCAACTATTGCAGAGGCCCTCCTACAAATCTCCAACTTCTCAGGGGTGATTTCGCCGATTATCCTAACTGCAAGTCCTGGTCCTGGGAAAGGATGACGTTGGACGACTTGTCTGGGGAGGTTAAGTATCTCGGCCAGCCTCCTAACTTCGTCTTTATAAAGTTCCCTCAAGGGCTCCACAACCTTTAAACCCTGTAGCTTAGGTAGGCCGCCGACGTTGTGGTGTGTTTTAATTATAGCTGACCCTCCAATAGACCTACCGCTCTCCACTACATCGGGGTAGAGTGTTCCCTGAGCCAAGTGCGTAAAAGGCCCATATTTTTCGCTGACCTCTTCAAAAATAGCTGCAAATTCAGACCCGATAATCTTTCTTTTCTCCTCTGGATCTTTCACACCTTTAAGCCTTTCCAAAAACCTTGCGGAAGCATCTACGTAAATGACGTTATTCTTTCCGACAATATTTTCTAATATAGACAACACATCCTCTGGCTCGTTATGCCTCAGTAGACCATGGTTTACGAAGAGGCATTTTAAACGGTTCCCGACGGCTTTGTAGACTATCGCAGCGGTTACTGTTGAGTCAACACCACCGCTCACAGCGCAAAGAACTTTCCCTTCACCCACAACCTCAGCTACCTCTTTGACCAACGCATCGACATAGTTTTCCATTTTCCAGGTTGGGCTACATCCGCAGATATCTATGACGAAGTTTCTGAGTATTTGTTGGCCGTGTTCTGTGTGGACTACTTCTGGATGAAACTGTAGGCCGTAAAGCTTTTTCTCAGCGTTGTAGATTGCTGCATGTGGTGATGTTTCAGTTGCAGCTGCCGTTTTAAAGCCGGTTGGAAGTTTTTCAACATGGTCTGTGTGGCTCATCCACACGTTAAACCTTTCAGGTAGACCTTTGAAGAGCTCACATGGCTCAACGATGTAGAGCTCCATTCTGCCTAGCTCTCGTTTTGGAGACCTTTTGACCAAGCCGCCGAAGTGATGGGCCAGTAGCTGATGTCCATAGCATATTCCCAGAACAGGTTTGTTAACATAGCTGAGGTCTATTCTTGGTGCATTAGGTTGATAGACGCTTGCAGGTCCGCCTGAAAGTATATATCCCTTGACCTTTACTTCATCGAGTTGCGGAAAAACCTCGTAGGGGATAACTCTTGTCTTAACCCCCAGCTCCCTAACCCTACGGCTTATGAGATGGGTGTACTGTCCCCCAAAGTCTATGACAACAATCTCATCATGGATTTGTTCTTTTTCCACTCCTGTTGTTGTCATGTGTCCTCGTTTGATAAAGCTTTTCGTTTGCGGTAATCACGATAACGATTATTTAAGTACTCTAAGCTCTAGGCCGGAGCCAATCTTTATTAGCATGACAGTTATATATTTAAATATCTCATTGTTCTTTCCACAACATGCAAACCTATCAAAAGATGCTTTCCGCAAAAAATATCTCAATAATTGCTCTTTTCGCAGCGTTGTACGTATTTATGGGCTCTTTGGTCGGGCTAGTGGTCCCCGCCTTAAGAGGTTACCCTGCGCATTTCTTCAGGGGGCTTACGATGAGCGGTGTTGCAGCTTACTCGAGACGTATGTGGAGTGCGAGCATAATGGGTTTGATATCGGGGCTGATATTTTTCGCCGTAGTTCCAGCACCAGCACCATATCTGTTACCTTCCAGCATAGTTGCCGGTCTGCTCTACGACCTCAGCCTAGGTAAAGGCTACGTCGACACTTGTAGGAATCCGAAAAGGGTCACTTTGGGAACCTTGGTCAGCGGGCTCGGCGAGGGGGCTGTTGCTATGGCCATACTGACATACGTCGGCTTTTTCCGAGTACAGTTTCAAGTGCTGGCTGTTATATGGGTTGCCGCTTTGGCTGCGAACATGCTGCTCAGCACGCTTGGCGCACAGGTTACCTTGCTGCTTTTGAGAAGATACAAATGATAGACGGATATCTATTGGCTAAAGTAGTAGCTGTGTATGGTTTGGTCGTCTGGGCTGGAGGGTTAATACATCTCACCTTCGCAGCCATACCGCAGACCAATATTTTGGATGATAGGCTGTTGAGGTTGAGGCTGATGGCGGGTATGATGAAGCGCTATAACCCATTTGCATGGTCTTCGCTCACGGCGTTGATCATCGCTGCAACCTACTTGGCCCTTCACAGAGGTTCCGTATGGCTTTCAACCATGGCGCTGACTGTGTTGTACACGGCCTTTATGCTTGATTTTATCCATTCATTTGTGTACGGTCCTAGGGCTGCGAGGGGAGATGCCAAAGCACGTCGTACAGCCCTGCTCTTGGCTAGGGCTGAGCTGCCTTTTGTCTTGGTGCTGCCTATCCTGCTAACAGCCCTGTTGTAAAAACAAAAATACCGCTATACAATGTAGTGTGCTATGAATAGGTCTATTGCCTGCGGCGCCCTCCTCTTCATAGGATGCACGCAGTTTCTTACGTTCCTCATAGTGGCTGAGTCAATCTATCCAGGATACAGCGTTTCGGGAAACTACATCAGCGACTTGGGCGTTGGTGTGGCAGCTCCAGTATTCAATTCTTCAGTTATATTGATAGGGATATTAGTTGTGTTGGCTGCCTACCTTGGGTCTGAGGCCTTCAAGAGCAGGGTTTTCAGAGCTTTCTTAGCCTTAGCCGGCGTGGGGGCAGTGGGCGTTGGGCTGTTCCCTTCAAACGTGCCCATACTACATACGCTCATGTCTTCTATTACGTTCGTCTTCGCAGGCCTTTCTGCCGTCTACGGTTTTAGGGTCTTCAAAAAATGGGTTGGGGTTTTTTCGTTGGCGGCTGGTGTGACGTCCTTGGCAGCCTTAATCCTATTCGCCTCAGGAAACTATCTAGGTCTAGGTCCTGGAGGTATGGAGAGGCTTATAGTTTATCCGGTTTTGTCGTGGGGGTTGATGATCTCTGGAGTCCTCCTTTCAAAAAGTTAAGATCGCCTCGACTGTCTGACGACTTCGCCGCCGCAGACGGGACATGAGTCAAAATATTGCTCAAAAACTTTACCGCAAATTAGACACCTCTGAACCCATTCCCTTAAAGTCCTGATAGGCTGCCTTGCTATGCCTGAAACCTCCAGCCCAAGCTTCAAGGCTGTGTTCTGCAGGTTATAGTCATCGGACAAAACAACAACTTTAAACCCTTCAGACAACATATCCATGGCCGCTGCCAGCAAATTTATGTCTGCTTTGGAAAGTTTAGGAAGGTCGCCTGTTCTCCTGGCCGCTTCGAAAACCTTCTCAATAGATTGTTTAGAAGGTTTCTTTATCTTTACGATGTTTTTCGCGATAGCTGTGGCTAGCCTCTGGGGGGCCAGCCCCCCGTAGACAACCTCGTCAACAACCTCCTGAACTGTCAGGAGCTCGGCTGGACCTGGCTCAAGCTGGACGGCAAGGATAGCCGTTGTATCGAGGACGTAAACCCTACAGCTTGCCATATAGCCTCTTCCTGAGGCGTCTGCTGAATAGCCTTCTGCCGCCGAAAGATATGAACGAGATGCTTCTGGGAGACCTCTCCACAGATACCTCCCCCTTGGTTAGCAGCTTGGTCGTATGCCCGTCGACGAGAACTTGGGACTCGCCTTTCACAACCCTCACCGTGACTGGCGATTCGATTGACAAAACCATGGCTCTGAGATTTGTCATAGAGGCCATCGGGGACACAACCACCGACTCTAGCCTCTCATCGACTATTGGGCCTCCTGTTGAAAAAGCATAGGCCGTCGACCCGACTGGTGTTGCAAGAATAACCCCATCTGCAACGTCTGAAGCCAGCTGCTCATGTTGCAATATTTTGTATTCAATTACTTGACCAGGCCTTCTCGAGGAAACGTAGGCTTCATTCAAGGCATCGCATAAAAATTCACCATCGGCATATATGGAGAGCCGCAACACCCTTTCAACATGGTAGTCGTCGGCTACGATTCTTCTACATACTTCCTCCAGCTCCTCAGGCTCTGCAATGCTTAGGTAGCCGCCCCTTCCGAAGCCGACGCATAGAATCCTGACATCATGTGAAGAAACCTTCCTGGCAACTCTAAGCACCGTCCCATCTCCTCCTAAAATCATGATAACCCCTTCGGAGAGGTTTGGGGATTGGTTCTCAAATTCGGAGAGCGAAAATATTCCCAACTTGATGCCTGAAGGTTCTAAGAGCTTCTCCACCTTTTTCGCAGCAGCTACAGCGTTAGGCCTTGTAGCTGCATAGACAACTGTGAGCTTTTCCAGACCAAGCCACCCACTAACATCCTCGTTAACCACCTTAAAGAACTATATCTCGAGATACTCTGTTTCATCGTTAAGCCCAGCGGCTTTAAAGGCCTGTTTTCTAGCCATACATCCAGGGCATCTTCCGCAGTGTTTTTCAAGAAGGCCCCAGCAACTCCATGTCAGATTTAGTGGAGCATCAAGCTCCATCCCAAGCTTTAAAATCTCATGTTTTCGAAGCTTAAGCAAAGGTGTCAAAATCCTAACATCAAGTGTTGGTGCTGAGATCTTAAACAGCCCCTCCAACATTCTTAAAAAACTGTCGCTTACATCGGGAAGCCTTCCAACATCCTCAAACGTATGCCCGCCCGCTACATAATCAGCGCCGACATAGCTGGCCAGATGCGCTGCAACAGAGTAGAAGATTAGGTTTCTGTAGGGTATAAAAATTGTTGGGAACTCATGCATCTTGGCTTTGAAAGAATCGGGGTAGTCGATGATCTCCCTCATAAAACTAAAATCAAGGATTTGGAGTTCTCGTGGGGAAACCATAGGTGCTATCTTTTTTACAGCCTCAACCTCCTTAACGTTACGCCTGTATGTCAGGAAAGTCAACGGAAATATTTCATGGCCTTCGCTCTTGAGCTTCCAGACCATGACGGTCGAATCTATCCCCCCGGAGAGGAGCGCGACCGTCTTCATGTCGAAGATGTTGCGGATTTTCCAAGACCTTCTGTTAAGCGGACAGTCACTTTCAAAATATTTACAGGCATCTGTTGCTGAAGCTTTTTTGCTATATGTTCGGAAAGGTTCTCGATCGTTGAGTCTTTGTCGATTATGTAAACCGAGGATTTAGGCAGTTTCAGCTCGTACAGCCCACCTACGCCGTTAAAAACTATCCTACAAAAATTGTTATCCTCCTCGACTACATATTTTGAGGCAACGACCAGTTTATGGTCTATCTCCCCGATCACCCTCTTAACGATCTCTTTTAGATAGCCAAACTCTAAAACCATATCGTCGACTACCTCACCTATCACACCCACGTTAATCATGGAAGTATGCCCGTGCAACAAGCCGCATTTTGGAGATGAGGGGAGAAAATGGGCATAGTCGAAGTTTAGCGACGGCCCTCCAACCTCTATTTTTTTAATCTTTTTTTTGGACGATGCCTTCTCAGCCACTTTCCCAAAACCTCTTATGCAGCTCATCAGAGTAAAGGTGATACTTTAAGATTATTGGACACCAATCTCTTTCAGGACAGTATCCTAGATGTCTGCATTTTTCACCTATCAACTTTGAGAGAACAGGGGCCTTTTTAGTCACATCATGCATGATTTTGTAGGCTATGCCCCTCTCCTCCCATTGTGCGTAGCTACATGTTCTTGTCGCTATGAAGCCAGATGGATGGAGAAGGTTAAATCCGTTGTATAGACGAACCGTGTAGATCTTCAGGGCTTGTGGGATGATTAATGCTGCTGTGGATGGTTTGCAGCCGTTTCTCAACAGCTCTTCATAGGTCTGCAAACCCTTAGCCACTAAACTGGCAAACTCTGACCTTTTCTCCTCGTCTTTTCTTATTGAGGGGGGTATAACGATGTTTGAATGGATGTTTCTCAGAGCCCTTTCAACAGCTGTATACAATGATTCAACAGATGTAGGCACAGTTCTGTGTCTTATTGCTTGATGGTATGCGACCAGCGACATCGGTTCCAGAGTAACAGCAACAACCATCGGATTAACAGAATCATAAACTTCCTTCTCCTGCTTGGAGAGAAAATCCACTAAATCAACGTCCTCTACTGCCAAGGAAAAAAAGTTTAGCAGCAAAGGCTCGTCAGGATAACCATTTCTAGAGATTATGTTTTCCATCAAAGGGTCTTTTGGTTTGTAAAGGTTAGGGAAAGGATAGGTGGCTAAGCGGTTTTTGAACTGTAGCCTTGTCTCCAGCAAGATCGGTGCTATTTTTCTAACGATTGCGGTAAACTTCTCTACAAAATCTCCAACCTCAAAGGGTATGTAGTCACTCCACCCATCAATGCTGCAAAGCTGTATGAGTGGGATATAGTTTTCAAGGCTGCTGCTTATGAATAGCGACGTCTTAGTACCTAAGGGTAAAACATAGCGGGCATCCTCTAAGCTAACCCCTTCCTCAACAAGCTTAAGATATCCTTCAACAAGCTCATTAGAGGTCTGTTTGTAAAGATTTTTCATATCGCCTGACAACTCAGCTGGCTCGATGATGGAGTCCTTGTCAACTTTGGCTCTTCGTTGGGACTCCTGCAAATAAGAGCCGAAGGGAGGTGATACAAGTAAAAGGGAAAGGGCCCTGCTACATTCCGTAGCCTCAAGCTGTAGCTGCAACGACGTTGTTATGGATGCGTGCCCCCTTCTTGTCGATTCTCGATGTATTTTTCGAGCGACTTTATCAAGGTCCTTCCCCTCGGCCAAAAGTTTAGACACCTTCCTCTCCACCGAGATACCTTCGAAGGTTCCAACCCCTTCAACCGCTATGAAAACATCTGGGCCTATCTCGACGTCATGTGTCGGTGTCTTTACCAAAGTCAACGGTCCGTAACTGTAAAGCCTCAGCTCAACCATGCCTGTCCAGCGTTCTCTCCAGCCGGATTTAAATCATGTTATATAGCTCAGTAACAAAAGACCTCAGTAAGACCCTAATTATACAAAGGCTGGCCCATGCCCCAAATCCATATGGGCATGTCTTGCTATCACCTTCATAGACCGTTACATCATCTATATCT
>FWWM01009819.1_pt1 | contig 17390 bp, 12 predicted proteins | sample 2228351 | NCBI WGS metagenome assembly FWWM01 (sample SAMEA103939774, study PRJEB20133) | metagenome | reverse complement strand
GATACAAAGTTTTGATGTTCAGCACAGCGGCTTGCTGCATTAATTGTTGCACCAGCCAGCTGCCCAAACCCTGTCCGCGCACCCCGGGCCGCAGATAAATATTGGCCAGCCAGGGACTGAGTTCCTGATTGGTCTGCATATCATGCACCAACAACGACCCCGTCCCGACAACCTCGCCGGCTGCATCCAGCAACAACCAGCTTTGCGGCACTGTATCTTCAGTCAGACACAAGGCTAATTCTGCCGAAAAATCCGCCAGAGTCCGCTCAGGAAACAAGGCGCCCCACTCGGCAAAATGCCAGGGTGCAATAAGCGCAATAGCCTCCGGCCTTTGGCGTAGATTGATCAGTTGCATAAGCTTGCTCTTATCCCCGTTTTGACTGACATCTTAACAATAAAAAACCCGGCATCAACCGGGCTTTTTAATATAAAAACAACGACTTAAATTATTCAACAGTGACCGATTTTGCCAGGTTACGCGGCTGGTCCACATCTGTGCCTTTGATAATGGCAACATAGTAGCTTAATAACTGCAGCGGAATAGTGTACACAATAGGTGCGATCAGCGGATGCACGTGCGGTACGTTCACCACACGCTGAGTCGCGTCTGATTTAAAGTGTGCGTTGGCGTCGGCGAACACATACAAAATACCACCACGGGCACGCACTTCTTCCACGTTCGACTGCAGTTTTTCCAGCAGTTCGTTGTTTGGCGCGACCACAATAATCGGCATCTGGGCGTCAATCAGCGCTAAGGGGCCGTGTTTTAATTCACCGGCGGCATAAGCTTCAGCGTGAATATAAGAAATTTCTTTGAGTTTCAGCGCACCTTCCATTGCAATCGGATACTGGTCGCCACGGCCTAAAAACAACGAATGGTGTTTATCGGCAAACTCTTCCGCCAGGCTTTCAATGCTGCCGGCCAGTTTTAACGTTTCTTCCAGCTTGGCAGGCAATGAACGCAGCGCGTCAACCATGTCTTTTTGCTGAGCAGCGGTTAAACCATTGTATTTACCAATGGCCAGCGTCAGCATAGCCAGACCAACCAACTGAGTGGTAAAGGCTTTGGTTGAAGCCACACCAATTTCAGCACCGGCGCGGGTCATAAAGGCTAAATCAGATTCACGCACCAGCGATGAACCGGCCACGTTACAAATGGTTAAGCTGCCAACATAACCAGCTTCTTTGGCCAGACGCAGCGCTGCTAAGGTATCGGCAGTTTCACCGGACTGAGAAATGCTGACTAACAGGCTGTTTGGCTGTACAAAAGATTTGCGGTAACGGAATTCCGACGCAATCTCAACGTTACAGGAAATGCCGCCTAAAGATTCCAGCCAATAACGGGCCACCATGCCTGAGTGATACGAAGTACCACAAGCCACAATTTGTACGTGTTTTACTTTTTTAAACAGTTCTGCCGCGCCGTTACCAAAGGTTTCGTCCAGCACTGACTCGCTGCTTAAACGACCTTCCAGCGTGTTGTTAATGGCATTTGGCTGCTCATAAATTTCTTTGAGCATAAAGTGGCGGTACTGGCCTTTGTCGCCGGCGTCATAACTGACGTTGGACTCATGCACTACACGGTCAACCGCCATACCGTCTTTATCAAAAATGCGCACTGTGCGGGTAATTTCCGCCACATCGCCTTCTTCTAAAAACATAAAACGACGGGTCACCGGCAATAACGCCAGCTGATCAGAGGCAATAAAGTTTTCGCCAATGCCTAAACCAATCACCAGCGGGCTGCCAGAACGGGCAACCACTAAACGGCTTGGGTCTGTTTTATCCATTAAAACAGTGCCATAGGCACCAGAGAATTGTTTCACAGCTTTTTGTACTGCGGCTAATAACGACTCGGCGGTTTTTAATTCTTCTTCCACTAAGTGTGCAATCACTTCAGTGTCGGTGTCGGAATTAAACACATAACCTTTGGCTTTGAGCATATCGCGCAGCGGGTTATGGTTTTCAATAATACCGTTGTGTACAACGGAAATTTTGCCGGAAACATGAGGGTGGGCGTTTCGCTCAGAAGGTTCACCATGAGTCGCCCAACGGGTGTGTGCAATACCGGTGCCGCCTGGGGTTGGCGTCAGTTTTACCGCGTCAGCCAGCTCTTTTACTTTGCCTAAACGGCGAATGCGCTGCAGCTCACCGCCCGGGCTAACCACGGCCACACCTGCTGAGTCATAACCGCGGTATTCCAGGCGGCGTAAGCCTTCCACCAGAATGTCGACTACATCACGTTGCGCTACTGCGCCTACTATTCCACACATATTTACTCCGAAAATTCCGTATTGAGTTGCACAGGGGCACAAATCACTCTGACACCCTGCTGTTCTATTTGCCTTTTTGCCGTGTCGGGTAACTTGTCATCTGTTACCAGGATTTTTATCGACGTCCACGGCAGTTCGAGATTATGAATTTTGCGGCCGATTTTATCGGACTCAACCATCACCACCACTTCACGCGCCACCTCAGCCATTACCCGGCTTAAGCTGGTCAGTTCATTAAAAGTGGTAGTGCCGCGTTGTAAATCAATGCCATCAGCACCGATAAACAGCTGATCAAAATCGTAAGCGCGCAGCACTTGTTCCGCCAGTTGCCCCTGAAAAGACTCAGACTGAGCGTCCCAGCTGCCACCGGTCATCAGTAATTTGGGTTCGTGTTCCAGTTCGCGCAGGCTATTGGCAATAAACAACGAATTGGTCATCACCACCAGGCCTTGTTTGGCAGACAATTCCGGCAACAAAGCAGCTGTGGTGCTGCCACTGTCAATAATAATGCGGTAATGGTCGCGGATAAGGCTGGCAGCGGCTTTGGCCAGCGCCTGTTTGCGGGCGGAAATTTTACCTGCAGTTTCAGCCATCAGCTCTTGTGGCAGTGGCACTGCCCCACCGTATTTACGTAGCAATAAACCGTTATCTTCCAGCGCTGTTAAATCTTTTCGAATGGTGACTTCTGAAGTTTCAAACCGTAACGCCAGTTCATCCACACTGACTTCGCCCTGCTGATTCAGCAGTTCCAGAATAGCTCTGCGGCGTTGTTGGGTATTACGTTTATTCATCAGTTTCCGCTTAAGTTTCGATTCGAAAGATAAATAACAAACTCGAAAGACATTCTATCTATTCGAAAGATAATTGCAAGACGAAAACGGCGGCTTTTATGCAGGCCGCCGTTGTACTGGTAACAGAATGCGGTAATACACGCCCTGACCTGTTTCACTGCTGACATAAATGCTGCCACCCAGTTGTGCTGTGACCAGATTGTAGACGATATGTGCGCCCAGGCCGCTGTTGCCGGCACTGCGTTTGGTGGTAAAAAACGGGTCAAATAACCGTTTTAACGTATCACTGTCCATACCCACACCATTGTCGCGGTATTCCAGCTGAATTTGCCCGCCCTGACGGCTCAGTTTTAAGGTGATTTTTGGCTCGGCCGGCAAATCTCCGGTAAAACCATGCTGCACCGAGTTCATCACCAGATGGGTTAACAACTGCGCCAGCGAACCGGCGTCTGCATACAGGGTTAAAGCTTCGTCACTGTCGAGCTGCCACTGGCAATGACAGCGGTTCAGCTCAGGCTGCAACGACGCCATCACATCCTGCAGATAAGCCGACAAATCAAATTCACGGGCGCTGCTGGCCGATTTATCGACCGCCACCTGTTTAAAACTTTGAATCAGCTGCGCCGCCCGCTGAATATTGCTACTGAGGATCTCTGCAGTGGCAGTGGCGGTTTCAAGAAAACGGTTAAATGCAAGCGCCCCAAGCTGTTGTTGCTGATGTGCTTTATTCACACCGTTCAGTTCAGCCTGCAAGTGACTCACGGCCGTTACACAAATGCCAAGCGGTGTATTCACTTCATGTGCCACACCGGCAACTAAGCCGCCCAGAGAAGCCATTTTTTCCTGCATCACCAGCTGCTGCTGGGTTTGTTGCAGCCGCGCCACAATATTGGCATTGGCCACTGCGATGGCAATATTGCTGGCCAGGGTGCGCACCAGATTCACCTGTTGTGGGCTAAAAGCGGCCACCACCGGGCTTTGTACCGTCATACAACCTATTTTTTCGTGGTTGACGACCAGCGGCAAATACAACACCGACTGCATAGGCTCGCCCATCAGCGGCTGTGGAATTGTACTGAGGAAGTTCAGGAAATCCTGGCGTTTTTGAATATTCATTTCGCGCTGCTGATTAAAACACACAGTGGCCAGATGCTGTTCAGGCTGTAGTTTCAGCTCAAAAGGCGCCATCAGCCGGCCGTCTTCCAGCCAGTGACTAAACTCCAGCGACTGACGCTCGGCCCGGTAAATACCAATAGCCAGCACATGCACGTCCATAATTTCGTTCAGGCTTTGGTGGCATAAAAACAAAATTTCCTGCAAATCCAGCGAAGCGGTAATTTGTTTTGCCAGCATTTGCAGCAAGGTCATATCGCGGTAAGAATCGGCCAGCGCCTGATTTTGGGTTTGTAGTTCAGCAGTGCGGTTACTGACCACCTGCTCCAGCCAGTTGCGGGTTTTGCGTTCACTGCGCAGCCGGTATTGTAACAACAACCAGATGCTGCCAAATAACAACACCATCGCTGCCAGTTTGCTGTACCAGGTCAGCCACCAGGGCGGCAGAATACGGATTTGCACTTTGCTGACTGCTGCCTGATCCCAGTCCTGGCCCGGGCTTTTTGCCATCACTTCAAACTGATAATCATTGGGGGCCAGCCGGGTATAGGTGGCGCGCCTGCTGTTGGCATCTGTTTCTATCCAGTCACGGTCAAAACCAATCAGCCGGTAGCGGTAGCGTGTTTGTTGTGGCTGCACATAATCCAATGCTGAAAACTGCAGCGTAAACATATCCTGCTCGTAATCCAGCCTTATTTGCTCGGCATAACCTATGGCTCTTTGTAACACCGCATCAGAACTGTTTTGTGGCCGTACTTTTTTATTAAATAAATTAAAACCGGTCAGCCGTACCACCAGTGGTCTTGGAGTGGCCGGGATCTGCGCAGGCGCATAATAATCCAGCCCCTGATTACCACCCCGAAGATGCATGCCCTGTGCAGTGATCCACCAGGAACCAATCCAGGTGGTAGCCATAAAACCATGGGGTTCACCAAACTGCACTAAATCCTGCTGCAGGCTGGTACGGTACAACCATAAAAAGTGAAAAGCCTGACGCAGTTTTAAGTCGGCATCTTCGGCACCCAGATAAGATTTAAAACCTTCGATAATTTGCGGATCCTGAGTGTTTCTGAGCACGCGATGATTAATATTGCCGGCACGCACCCAGAGTTCACCTGCTTCCTGATAAATCAGCTGGATACCGTTAAAACGTAACCCAGCCCCGCGACCGTCACCTTCGCGCCAACTCTGAATTTTGCCTGTGGCATGCTGCAATCTGGAAATGCCCTGATCGGCATAACCTATCCACAAATCGTGATAACTGTCGGACTGCAAGGTGCTGATGGTATTACTGCCAAGACCGGTGTCGGATGCCGGGTCCTGTTTAAATTGCCGGATATCACCAGGCTTTAATAAAAACAAACCGTCGCCGCGGGTGCCTACCCAGAGTTGTTGTAATCCGTCTACATACAAGACGCCAACATTCGGTTGATCAGGTTCGGCGTTAAGCGCAAAAGGTTGCCACTGTCCTGTTTGCTGGTCGAGCTGAAATAAACCAGTGTCTGTCCCTATCCAGACCACCCCATCAGCATCCTGTAACACGTGCCTCGCCAGTGTCGGTTTGCGTTTTACCTCATCAGCCACCTGAATGGGCCAGCGTTTTACCGACGCGGTGGCCGGGTCGAACAGGGCAATACCACCATCGCGGTTGGCGAGCCAATATTTTCCGGACGGCGCCGGGGTAATGGCAAACACATCATTATGCGCCAACAAATTTGGGTTACTTGGGTCTGTCGGCAGAGAACGGACTTTTTGCGCCATGGCCGATAAAGCAAACAAACCGGCCGGACTTTTTAACCACAATGAACCCTGGGTATCCAGCAACAAGCCGGTCAGGTTATTACTCTGGATCTGATAAGGCACCATAGGATTGGCTTTAAACTGCTGCCAGTGCGGCTTATCCGGCGGCAACAGCCACAACCCCTGATCATAACTACTGACCCAGAGTGCACCATCTGCGGCAAAATCAAAGTCGGTGACCAGGCCCTGTGCCAGGGTTTTGGGTTGCGCCGGCACAGCTCTGAGTTTGGCTGAGCTGGTTTGGTAATGGTACAAACCGCCACCATAACTACCAAGCCAGATTTGACCGGTTAAATCGGTTTTAATGGCGGTAACAGCAGCTGCGGTCAGCGCTGAATTCTGGATGGTAAATAATTGTTTATCCAACCGCTGTGGATGCCAGCGTAAAGCGCCGCCTTTGGATTGTCCTCTGCTGCGCAGCGGCGCATTGCCGGTACCAATCCATAAATAACCGTCCTGATCCCGCAGCAGGGTGTTGATGTACTGACCATCAATTTCACCGGCCACACCCGGCAGCTGTACCACTTCCAGCTCTTTGGTTTCAACCTGCCAACGGAATAAGCCGGCCCCATAGGTACCCACCCAAATCTCATGCTGCTGGTCCTGGTACACCACACTGATTTCAACCTGTTGGGCTACACCACTGCCGCGCGGCAGCGGAATACGGCTGAATTTTTCTGTGGTGGGGTCAAACAAATTCAGGCCACCGTAACGGGTGCCTATCCACACCTGGCCACGATGGTCAACCAGCAAACTGGAAATCCAGTCTGCCGATAAGCTGCTGTTATCACTTGGATTAGAGCGGAAAGTTTCAATCTCCTGGCCGTCATAACGGTATAAACCATGCTGAGTGCCAATCCAGAGAAAGCCCTGTAAGTCCTGAGTTAAAGCTGTAGCCTGAGATAAACCCGGATGCTGACGGGACAAATGGATAAAGCGGCTGTAAACGGAAATTGGCTCTGCCGCAGTGCGGCCAACTGTGGTGTCAACACTGTTTTGTGCCAGAAGTGGTGCGGCGCAGAACCAGCAACAACAATAAACCAGTACCCACTTTAACCACATAGCCGCTCTGTTCCGACAACCTGATGTTAGAGCCTAGTATTGTTGCTTTTTGCCAGCGTCGCAATAGCTCAGTTACAGCCTGATGACGGCTTTTAACAAAGAACAGCATAACAGCAATAACACCAGCACGACCGCCAGTGACAACACCCGCCGGTCGAATGATTGATAAAGCAGATAGTCGATACCCATCAGTACCAAACCCGGTAACAACAGCAATAAAATCAACAGCAGCTGTACAGGCATCGCAGTTTGCATCTCCTGCATGTTTTTCTCCCTGTTCCGGCAATACAACATCAGACGGAAAACCCTGGCTGGATAAAAAACAGCATAATTTAAATGAGAATTATTTGCAATAACTTAAAAGAGCTTGTATAGTTTCTGGCGTCAGGAAGACAAACCGTACTTGCACGGTTGACACAAGGATGCGACTCCACGGTGTAAATGCTTTTCTGCAGTTTGGGAGCTGGCCTGTACCAGCTCCCTTTTTTTCGTCAAGCCGACAAGTGCATGCAGCTCAAGCCTTTGTTGCGGCCAGTTATAACGGCGGGTGATTCTCCTGATATTGCAGCATCAGTTGCAGCGTTTGCGCCACCAATTGGAATTCTGCAAACTGACGGTTTGTCAGCGACCGCCCTGCCGCATCGGCATATAACAGCGCAAAAATCCGTTTTTCCACTTTTAAGGCCGCCACCAGACAATCGCCGTCGCTGGGTAACAACACCTCCAGCCGGCCCAATGGCTGTGATGTGGTGTTTTGCACGCGCCAGATAGGTTGCTGATGGGTCAGCAAGTCATGTAATAACTCACCTTTTTGCAATTTATCCAGCTCAAGTTTTAATTGCTGGCGCCACAATAAAGTGTCACGCCCTGCGACATAACGGGGTTCAAACGACTTACTTTTGTAGTCCATCAACATCAGACTGACCCTTGGCAAGGCTGCACCTTCATGCAGGCACAACACAGCCGAATGCAAAATTTTCGATAAATTGTCCTGCAGACTGAACAACTTAAATAACATATTCAGATGGCGTACCAGCTCAAAGTCGGTCACTGAATATTGCGCTGTGGCTTCCAGCACTTTTTGGCGGTCCGGCAATTGCGGCAGAATTTTATCGGCGCCATAACTGCTGGCCACTACTGCAGCTTCGTCTGCCATCAGCAGAATTTGTTGTTGGCTTTCTTCCAGCTTTAAATGACACATCATTGCCAATTGCTGGCAATTACGTGCCATCTGAGGCGAGGTCAGCCCTTGCATAATGTGCTGGCTGATACTGTCGGCCAGATTGATCACAGCGCTGATGGCATTGCCTTTTGCGTTCGGATTCACCACATCCTGCAACATGTCCCCCAGCTTCCATTCTTTCACCAGCTCCCGGTTCAGGGTATCGATGCCGACACCCAGATATTTCATCGCAATGGCATGTTCATCGTCCGGGTACAGATCCCGTTCGACAATAAACTGTTCGGCGGCAGGCTCTCCGCTCGCCAGTAAAGCAAGTTCGGCCACATGGCGTAATAAAGCGGCTATAAACACCTGCTCGCGGCGCTCGCTGTCCAGTTTAGGCACCATAGCGCGCGCCTGCACCGCAGCGTGAAACGAACGGGCCAGCCGTTGTAACAACAAGGTTTTGGGTTTGCCGGTGAGAAAACTGTCAATCAGCACACTGGCCAATGTAATGTTTTTTACTTCAACAAAACCTATCTGCACTATCGCACGCGACACCGTTTGGATAGGTTTACTGGATCTGTTGTAGTGCACAGTGTTGGCGACCCGCAACACTTTGGAGGTCAGGCTGGCGTCACGCAAAATAATTTGTGCCAGATCATCTGCACTGCTTTCTGCGCTGTCATTAAGCTGACACACCTCCAGCACCACACTCTGGATGGCCGGCAATTTGATTTGACCAAGCAACCGCATCCAGGCCGCCGGCCCTCTTACTTCAGCCATCTTAGCCTCCACAGCACCGGCAGCAATATCTGGCCGGCAAATGACAATCTGATGTCAGTGTAGTGCCTGCTGAAGGCAAAACACCAGCGCCAACAAAATTTGCCTGCACCGGTGTTGCTGCAATTAATAACTGATGGCGGTTTTAATGGGTGTCGCGTTCGGTTTTTTGCACCAGCACCCAGGGAGAGATCACCACAGCCCAGAGTTCAGCTTTTTGCTCATACCACTGCTGCGCCTGTGCAGGTTCTACCCGCGCTATCTGATGTTGTGCCAGCCAGCTGGCCACCTGGGTTTTGTCATCCACGGCAAAAGCATAAGCCACATCCACCAAATCTAACTGCGTGCTCACATGCAACACTGCGCCCGAAGCATAAAACTTTTGTAATTCCAGCCAGCTGATGCGGGCTGTTTCTGCGGTAATTTTGGTTTTCAGGACTTCGGGTTCGACTGCAAAATTTTCATTCATGCGTCTGACTCACTCTGATCACGGCGCCTGCTGGCGCCTGGGTTGTTATTCCGGCTCATCAGCCTGCTCTGACACCTGCGCAGCACTGAGCTCATGTTTTTTCAGCAGTTTATGAAAATCGGTTCTGTTACGTCCGGCGAGCTCAGCCGCACGGGTGACATTGCCTTCTGACATTTTCAGCACCCGCACCAGATATTGCCGTTCAAACTGATCGCGTGCTTCGCTTAAGGTTGGCCAGAAACTGCGGTTTTGCGCCAGCGCCTGTTCCACCAGCGCCAGACTAATCACTGGGCTGCTGGTTAAGGCCACACATTGTTCCACCACGTTGACCAGCTGGCGCACATTACCCGGCCACTGCGCCGTCACCAGCGCCTGCATCGCATCTTCGGAAAAACGGTTCACCTGTACATGATGGCGCTCGCCACTTTGTGCCAGCACATGGCGCGCCAACAGCGGAATATCTTCAGCCCGCTCGCGCAGAGTCGGCAGCTGCAAATTCACCACATTCAGGCGGTAATACAAATCTTCGCGGAAACTTTGTTCCTGCATCGCCTGTTTTAAGTCGCGGTGGGTGGCGGAAATAATCCGCACATCAATAGGAATAGACTTGGCGCTGCCAACAGGGCGGATTTGCCGCTCCTGCAGTGCCCTTAATAATTTCACCTGCAGGGGGAGCGGCATATCACCAATTTCATCGAGAAACAGTGTGCCACCGTCCGCTTCGCGGAATAAACCAGCGTGTTCAGTGACAGCACCGGTAAAAGCACCTTTGGTATGGCCAAATAATTCAGATTCGAGCAGATGTTCCGGCAAAGCCCCGCAGTTAATAGCCACAAATGGCCGGCGTGCTCTGGGGCTGGCCTGATGAATCGCCTTGGCCAGCAACTCTTTACCAGTACCACTGGCACCGGTGATCAGTACACTGACATCACGCTGCGCCACCCGGTAAGCCTGCTCCAGCAGCTGCTCCATACCTTTGCTGCGGGTCACTATGGCCTGACGCCATTCGTCTTTGCTCGGTACATGCGACTGATGCACGGCTTTTTGCAGAATGTCCCTAAGCTCAACATTGTTCAGGGGTTTGGTTAAAAAACCAAAGACGCCGCGCTGCGTGGCGGCGACGGCTTCCGGAATAGAACCATGGGCAGTCATCAGTACCACAGGCAAACCCGGATTACGTTTGGCAATTTCGTCAAACAGCGCCATGCCATCCAGCCCCGGCATACGTAGGTCACTGAGCACCACATCCACCGGATTTTTTGCCAGTAAAGTTAAGGCGGTTTCAGCACAGTCGGCGCTAATTACCTGATAACCTTCACCTTCCAGTCGCAAGGTCATCAACCGCAGCAGACTTGGATCATCGTCAACCAACAATAAACGGGCGTTGTTACCACTCATGCTTAGCCTCCGCCATTCTGGTTCAATTTGGCTTCGATCTGGGTCAGCGCGTCTATTTTCTTCTGCAGATCAGCATTTTGCTTTTGCAAACGGTCCAGATTGTCCTGCTGCTGGCCATTGAGCCGGCCCAGCGCTTTGACTGCCGACTCCGACTCCAGCAGTTTCTGGTTGTAGGCGTAATCCCAGCGTAATAACTCGGCCAGCCCTTTAGGTAAAGTGGTCAGTTGTTCACCCAGCTGCATCTGCGCTTTAAAACGCACGGCATAAGGGGTGTCGGGGTGAATACGGATCAACAACTGCTGCAAATTGCTGACCGCAGAAGGCGCCAGCTCTTTACTGAGCGCGTCACGTTGCTTGCCATTCATGGCAAGTAACTCACTGCGAAACTTTGCCCAGGCCGTTAAACTCAGCGCATCGTCGCTGATCGCCAGCACGGGTTTTACCGGCTCTGGTGCCTGGCGTGGCAACTCCACCACTTTTTCTGGTGCCGGCAAGGGTTTGTGCACCACAGGCAGTTGCACCGGGCCACCCTGACATCCTGCCAGCAACACAGTTCCAGCCAGCACAGACCATAACTTCATAACGATTCCTCAACCAAAGGTAAACGGATGCGGATACACACATCGGCATAATTCACATCAACAATTTCTGCCAGACCACCGAGTAAACGGGCGCAGTCGGCAACAATAGATAATCCTAAACCTGATCCCTGCACTGCATCAAAACGTGGCGCCGTGCCCCGCTGGAAGGGTTCAAACAGTTTAGCCCGCATTTCTGCCGGAATAGGAGTACCGTTATTGGCAACATCAAGCAACATAAACTTGTCATGTTGTTTTAAGATCACCCACACCGGACTGCCCTCAGCGCCATAGGCCTGGGCGTTGTTAATCAGGTTGTCCAGAATACGGCGAAACAACATGGCGTCGGTATAAATACGCGGTAACTGACAATCCAGCTCGATATATTGCTGACGTTGCTGTAACGACAACGCATGGTCATTAAAACAACTTTGCAGCAGCTGTTGGCTGTCATGCCAGCCAAACTCCGGCTTGGCCTGTTGTAATAACCTGTTGTAATCCAGCAGCTGTTCGGTCAGCTGACTGAGCCGGTCGGCACTGCCATTTAATAAGGTCACCACTTCCATCTGCTGCGGATTTAAACTGCCCACCAGCTGCTCGGACAACAAAGCACAACCTTCGCGGATACTGGACAGCGGGGTTTTTAATTCGTGAGAGGCATGGCGCAATAAAATCAGCCGCAGCGCTTCGAGTTGTTGTAAACGCGACGCCAGCCAGCGCAGCTGCTCACCCAGCTCGGTCAATTCGCGTGGCCCTTCCACTTTTTCATTTGGAAAATGATGACTGGCCTGACCGACAGATCGGATCATGGTATCCAGCTGTTTAATAGGTGAAGCAATACGGGCCGACGCCCAGAGCACCAGGAATAACGTCAGGATCACCAGCGCCACACTTTGCCACGCCAGCTGGTTTTGTGCGTCCACCACATAATTTTGCTGGGTTTGCAGCCGAAGTTCTAACAGCTTCCAGGTTTGTTCAGTCAGCTGTGCCTGATTTTGCCGCAGCGCCACAAGCACAGGCGACAACTCTTCAATACTGCTTTGCGGATACACCTGCAGCAACACCACCAGCTGCCGCTGTTGTTGTTCACACAACTCTTTGGCATCCAGATTCTGACAGACGGTATCCAGCATTTGCTGATAATTGCGCAGATGGGTGCCAGCCAGCTTTGCCAGCGCTTCGGTGCGTAAAATACTGAACTGACGCACTGCCCTTTCAATATCAACCACCAGATTTTGCATGTTTTCTGTCACTTTAACGCTGTCGACCGAGTTCTCAGCTTCCACCACTGCATAACGGCTGACATCAGACAAAGCACTGTTACTTTGCCACAGCAGCACGCCCAACGGGATTAACGCCAGAAAAAAACTTAATAAAATAAATTGCCTGAGTGACGCAGGCTGAAATGGCATACGCATAGAAGCCAGTGCTCCGGAACAAGGGAAGCCAACAAAAGCCTATCATAACGGATTTAACGGTACGGCCAAACCTAATCAGAGAACTGCGCTGAAAAACAAAGATTTAGCCTGAAATCTGGCATAAAAAAGGCCGGTATCAAACCGGCCTTTTCAGGATTTGTGTACTGATGCCCCAGCATCAGTGGAACTTAAGCGCGGGCAGCAACACCAGCAGCACGGGCTTTACGGATTTTGGCAGACTGACGGGCATAAGCATCAGCAAACTGCGCTTTTTCCAACTGACGAACAGCAGTACCGTTCAGGTCAATTTTGCGTAAGTAAGTAACAAACACTAAAGCATTAATCACGAAGAATACGGCTGCTGCGATTAAAAATGTGTCCATGGTGTACCTCTGTCATGTTGCCAGTCGTCGGACCGGGCTTAAATTTTTTCACTTCACTGCTTGTTTCATCAGGTAAAAAACGGAAGTGGAACCTTGTGTATCACTTGCGTTATTTACCTGGACAATCTGTTTAATGCAGGCGTTGTGCCAACTTTTAAAATTTAGTTTTTATTGATTAATATCAACAACTTAAAATACAGTCGAGCACAAAAATAATAAGAACACCTGAAACTGACCAGATGATCTGTTGCTAATTAGCGACAGCGATCTGCAGCCATAGAAAATATCTATGTTATTCAACATGTTAGCATGTATCTTTTTTGCGACACTTAACCGAGAATTTTGCGAACCTATGTTTTTAAGTTATTTTTCAACAACTTAAAAACATAGGTTTCAGAGGGGCAGATGCAGACTTAACCGGACACGCCGGCCCGCTGCAGCAGGAATGGTATTGATGGTCTGGCCAACAAACTCGGGCTGATAAATATCTTCATCCAGCAGATTGGCCACATAAAAACGCAGCTCAGCACGTTCAGGCAAAGCGGCAATAGCAGTGAATGGCAGGCGCCAGTGTAAGTCGAGACTGTGATAGGCATCAGCCGGGGGGTCAGCAATAACCGGTTGGGGTTACGCACTGCAATGTCGGTGGCTGTTCCGGTGTAACTCCACAACAGCGTCAGGTTGCCATAAGACCCGGGCAAGGCCAGTTCGACCGAAGATTTTGCCAGCCAGTTTGGCACTGTGGTGAAATCTGTGATCTGATTCACTTTATTCTGCTGGTAAGTTACCGCTGTGCTAAATCTGACGTGCTCGGCCCACTGCTGCTGCGCTTCAAGCTCAATGCCCTTTAATTGCATCTGGCCCTGATTGACAAAATCAATCACCCTGTCGGCCGCCCTTTGTCTGCTGATCAGGTCACGGGCTTCACTGTGAAACAGCGTCATCGCCAGGTTTAACTGTGAGTTTTGAAAAAACCACTGCAGATCGGTACTGTCAATTTGTTCGGCCAATAATGCCGGGTTACCGCGCAAACCGCCGGTGATTTGGCCGGCAGCATTACGCAGCACAATATTAAAATCGGTTTCCACTGCATAAGGGTCACGATAAGCGCGCGCCTGCAACAGCTTCAGCCCCCATTGTTCTGTCAGCTGCCACACCAGGCCGAACCTGGGCAACCAGTCGCTGCCGCTGCGCTGACTACGGTTAAACTGCACGCCGGATGACAGACTGAAGTTATGGAGCAGTTGCCAATCGGCCTGCAGATAAGCGGTGTCTCTTCTGTTATCAGTATCAGGTACAGGTGCTGCCGCCAGGCCAGCTTTGGTACCGAAGTTTTGCCACCAGCGGGCAATACCGCCTTGCCACTTCCAGTTGGGGCTGGCCTGCCAGTGTTGATCCAGCTCCAGCAATAAGTCGTTGGCATAAGCGTCGTAGTTGTAATGGGAAAAATCCATCCGCGCCCAACTTAAACTGCTTTGTAACCAGCTGTGTTCTTGCTGTTGCCACTGATGTTGCAGCGCAATATGCTGACGACTGCTATCCACTTCCCGCTCGTCAGGTGCTATACCGCCACTCCAGTTGGTGGCGGCACCAAAAAAATCCTGCTGACTGCGGGCAAAGTTCCAGTCCAGTTGCCACTGCTGATAACTGGCAGAAGCAAAAAGCCCGAGGTTTTGCTGACCATAGTCAATCTTGCGCCACTGCCTGTTATTGTCATAAGAAGCAAAAGGCCAGCCGTCATCCTGCTGTAATTTTGCGGCAAGATTGATCACCCAGTCTTGCTGCTGCACATGGCCGGCCAGGCCGGCGCTTTGTTGTCCTTGCTCGCCAAACCCCAGTTGCAGCTCAGGCGCAATCTGTTTGGCTGTCACCAGGTTAATCACGCCGACATAAGCATTAGAGCCATAAAGCACAGAGCCTGGGCCACGGATAATTTCAAGCCGTTCAATGGCTTGCAGCGGAAAAGCGTTATAGATAGCAAAGTTAATACCGCCGGAATAACTCTCACGCAGTGGCCGGCCATTTAGTAATAACAACACATGATTATCGGCGTGGGTCAGCAGATTTCCGCGGATAGAAGCGACATTACGCGGGAAAAAATGCGAACCTGTCATATAAAAACTGCTGACCTGCTGCAGCAGTTGCTGCAGGTTTTCCGCCCCCAGATTACGGATGCGGCTGGCGTCCAGCACTGTCATTACAGCCGCAGCGCTGCTGAGGTCTTGCTGGTATTTACCGGCAGTCACCACAGAGACTTCAGCCAGTTCTTCCAGCGATAATTCAAATAAGTCTGTACTGTCTTGGGCTATGACGGTGCCGGCAAAGAGGCAAAGGCTAAACACAGGAAAAATTCGCTGCAGTTGATGCATATTGACACTGATTGACTAGACTCTGTTGTAAATAGCAGTTTAGGAATCAGTATCTTAAATGACAAGGCGGTCTGAAATTAAAGTTAAACCACAGCTCAGAGCGCCCAAAACACGGACGTTATTTGTGTTGCTGGCAGGCTTTTGTCTGGCTCTGACCGGCAAAACCGCCGCCGAATCTGCACTGGATCAGCAAAAATTTATCGGAGTACAGGCTGCTTATATTTTTAACCTGGCCCGTTTTGTTCAATGGCCAGCTCTTGGCAGCAGTACTTTTCAAATTTGTCTGCTAGGTGAGTTGCAACAAAAACTGACCACGCAGCTGCAGCAAGGCACCAAAGACAAAACCATTCAGTCTTTACCAGTGCAGATCCTGGCCATCGATCCGGCTCTGTTATCACAGGCAGAAGCCGAACAACAACTGCAGCAGTGCCGGGTGTTGTATCTGATGGTAGATCCGGCCGAAACCGGCTGGGCTCTGCTGGCACAACTGAAACAACCTCAGATTTTGCGTATCGCAGCACCCCAGGTCACCAGCCAGCATTTTTCGCAGGTGAACCTGGTGTTTGAGCAAGGCCGGATTTTGTTGTATCTGAACAGTGACAGCCTGCAGCAGTCGGGTTTGCAGGTGAATCCGGCGTTATTGTCTATTGCCAGACAAAGGACAAAATCATGAAAAAAGTGTCGTTTCAGCACAAAGTATTCTGGGGTTTTGTGCTGGTGGCCTTGTTAAGCCTGGTTTTGGTGGTGCTGCCGGTGTTGTGGAATATCAGCAATCAATTTCAGTTGCAGCTGGAAGCCTATAACAGATCCCAATCTAAAGTGCTGGCTGATATGAGCGCCGCCGCCATGATGTTTGATCAGGCGGATAGCGCGTCGTCGTTATTACAATCGCTGCAACAATCACCCGATATTCTGCGGGCGGCTTTATATAAAACCGAGGGCGGCCAACACCGGCTTTTTGCAGCTTTTGGCCCTGAAGCCCCACCAGTGATTGACCCGGCGAACTTTGTGCACCCGGTACGGCAGCAAGGCATGTACCGGCTGCTGACCCCTGTGACACTGGACGACAATGTCATTGGTTATTTGCTACTGGACAGCAACTTACAGCCGATGGAACAAAAACTCACCCAAAGTTATGCCCTGGTACTTACCACAGTGCTGATTGCCATAGTGCTGGCCAGCTGGCTGGCATTAAGACTCAGCCGGACCCTGTTACAACCGCTCAGCGATCTGCGGGCTGTCACCAGTTCTATTGCCGATACCAAAGATTACAGCCGCAGGGCTCAGCTGTCGGATGACCCTGAGTTGGCGATTTTTATCCGCTCTTTTAACAGCATGCTGGACGTGATCCAGCAATTTAATCAGCTGCAGCAAGACAAAGAACAACAAATTCTGGAACTGAACAAAACACTGGAACAAAAAGTGACCGAGCGCACAGCACAGCTGGAACATAGCCTGAACGACTTAAAAAATACCCAGAGTGCGCTGGTAGAACGCGAGCGTTTGGCCTCTTTGGGCGGACTGGTAGCCGGCGTGGCCCATGAAATTAACACCCCGGTTGGCGTGGCCATGACGGCTGTGACCCATTTAACTTACCTGACACAACACCTCAATGATGAAATGCAGGATGGCACCTTAAGTAAATCAGGTTTGCTTCGGCATATTGCAGAGCTGAACGAAAGTGCATTGATTATTCATAAAAATCTGGAACGTGCCGCCGAACAAATCCGCAGTTTTAAAATGGTGGCTATTGATCAGTCGACCGAAGAAGCACGCGAGTTTTATTTATTG
>FWWM01006018.1_pt1 | contig 17395 bp, 12 predicted proteins | sample 2228351 | NCBI WGS metagenome assembly FWWM01 (sample SAMEA103939774, study PRJEB20133) | metagenome | reverse complement strand
GCTCTGCACAACCTGCCACCTGAAGTAAGTGATTCTATGGGGCGAATTTCTGAGGGAGGCAAATTTTTATCCTGTCTCCCTCATTTTTTTATCTAATGAAGAGTATGTTGTGATAAAATTTAGCAATGATGAAAAGAAAAAAAGAATATTTAACCTATTGTGTTTTAATTTTGCTGTTTTTCTTGATGGACTTTAAGTCATATTGCCATCAAACAACATCAGGGACATCTGGCTATGCATTGCTTCCATCTATCTTAAACCTTGAAAAGGGCGAGGTCTTATTCTCTTCCTGGGGAACATACATAACATCAGATGAATTTAAGGGGACGGGGATTTTTCCGCTAAATTTTGCAACAGGCATTTCAAAGCGTAGTGAGGGATTTCTGACATTTGCAGGTGTTACAGGACTTAATGACTTTGACAGAGGAATAACGGCGGGTCTCAAATGGAATATTTACGACAGCAATAGTGTTTATCCCTCTGCAGGAATTTTGGTTGAATCATACAGTATGGAAACAAGCCCGGACGCGAGAATCTCCTTGATTCTTGAAAAGATACTGCCATGGAGGTTCAGGATGCTCCTTACTGCTGGATATGCGGGTGGAAGAAGTGATAGAAGGGGCGCTACAGGTAGTGCGGGCTTTGTTTATGGCAGTGGATTTCCCAGGGTTGTTTTTGGCGCTAAAACCCTTGCTGATGGAAGGGTTAATACCATGTTTCTTTCTGGCATTTTTCGTATTATAAATGAATTATTTCTGAACATAATTGCAGGTCATACCTTTTCTGATATGAATATCAATTTTATTACTGCTGGCTTCACCCTTGCAATGTTGAAGGAAAAAGTTGCCGCACCGCTTGAGAAAGTTCCAGCCCCGGAAATTGTTAAACCACCGGAGAAAAAGACATTCCCGTCCCCTGTTCCAAAATTCCGGTTGAAATTGAAATGAAACAGGGAGTCCACATATTAATCATAATCCTTTGCTTTTATGTAACCAATTTAAATGCCTATAATTACTTTACATGGGGAAGGATGCAGAGGTTCCATCTCTACGGTTATGGCGCCATCCGCTTCCTTGATGAGTATTCTGATTATGGCGACCTCAGTTCCAACTTTTCTCTCCTTGAGAGTATTCTTGACGCGGAACTGGATTCATGGTTCAAGCATCCTTATGTCTTTCAGTATCATATTGGTCTTGGTGGGTACGATACAGTAAGATTCTCTGAGGATAGAAGGGGCAATACATTCACCGGCTTATACAACCTCTGGTTCACGCTTTTCCCCTTAGGACACTATACACTTGGTGCTTACACAAGGCGAACTATAAGTTATGTTTCAGAAAAAAACCTTCCTTCAACAAGAATGTATGATGACTCCCATGGTGGGAGATTTGCTTTTAAGAAGAGAGAATATCCTGACATCCTTTTAAGATACGATACCACACATCATTATACGGATGTATCAGAATCACTCAACAAGAGGGATATAAGATATACTACATTGGGTGCCAGTATTTCAAAGCCCTATAAGCAGAGCATCTTTTCCGGGATGTATGAACTAAGAAATCAGAGGGATAATGTCTCGGGCTTTTCTTATCTTGAACACTATTTTAACATTTATAATAGTTCCTATTTGACCAAGAAGATGCTCTTCTCCCTTTATCTTACAGATATAACCAGAGAGAGCAAGAGCGATTCTACTACTTCAGGCATGACAAATACAGTCAATGCGACCGGCAGGTTATTCTACAGGCAATCCCAGCGTTTATCTCATTCCTTTAATCTCAGCGCAGGCAATTCAAGGGGAATTGATACATCCTCGGATACGAGCAGTTTTGTCTATGATGTTGAATATTATATGATGAAATCGCTCAGAACCATTGACAGTATTTCTATCCAGAGGAGTTATACTGTCTCCGGTGGGACAATTTATAATGAATGGAGACACAGCGCAAATATCGGGGTCCAATTGATTCAACCATACAGATATGCCCAGATGAGGGCATCGTATTTTATTTCGCCATCCCTGGTGGACAGGAGAGGTCAGGAGATGGGGACAACGCTTGGAAATTCTGCCTCCTTCGGTGGTTCAGTTCTGGCAATACCCATCATAACTTTAAGTTCAGATGCCACATATTCAACGCTTCGTTCTCATTTGCCAGATACAGGAAACAGCGAGGAGAGAAGAATTGAGACGCGTCTTACAAACAGATATGTTTCAAAATGGAGGATTGAGGGCGTCTCAATCTACGACTGGAAGAGAAGAAATGAGCCATTGATGGGTATTGTAAAGCACGAGGCATTTTCTAACACTATTTACATTGACAGGTATATGAGGAGAATAATTGCAAGCATCTCTACGGGCTATTCAGTCCAGCATACCTCTACTGACGGAGCATACAATAACTGGTTTATTGAGATGCGTCTTTCTGGGCGACTCACAAAGAGGATAAATGCCAGTGTCTCCGTCCAGCACTCTGAGTCAGACAAAGAGAATAACTTTGAATCATTGTGGTATGAACAGGCAGAGGTCAACTATGTGAATGGTATGCTTGCCATTGCATTTCAATATTTAGGAACACAAAGGGTTCATCAATACAACCTGAATACATTTTTGCTTACAATCAAGAGGAACTTTAATGTCTTCTTTTAGGTCTGCATTTATTCTCTTTTTGCTCTTATTCTACATTACCTCCTGCACAAAAGAACTGAGGGTAGAAAAAAGAAGAGACAGCGAAAGAGGTATAATCTATGTAAGGACAATTTCTACCCTTGATGATTTTGGAATAAAGCCATCATTATTCAGACGAATCTGGCGGTTTATAACAGGAGCACAAGATAACAAATTATTTTCTTTCCCGATGGATATTGCATTTTATAAAGATAAACTTATTGCAGTTGCTGATTCAGGAATTGGTGGCATTCATCTAATAAACCTCAAAAGAGGCAAATATAAACTTATTGGAAATGCCTGCGGAGTAAAACTTATTTCACCAGTATCATGTTACTTTATTAATGAGGTTTTTCTCTCTATCACAGATCCAGGAAATAAACTCTTATGTTTTGTTAATCTCAAGGGACAATCTGATCTAAAGCCGGAAACTGAATTTCTAAATCCGGTGGGTCTAACTGTAGATTCAGCAGGGAATATACTGGTTCTTGATTCCCATCTTAATCTCCTTTTTAAACTGAGCGGAGATGGTAAAGAAATCTGGCGCAGGGGAGGCAGGGGTAAAAAGGACGAAAATCTCAATTTCCCTACCTATCTTGCTTATAAGAATGGTAAAATATTTGTTGTTGATACACTCTCTTACGCTGTGAAGATATTTGACGATAATGGTAAATTTCTGTCAAAATTTGGTCAGGCAGGGGATGGGACAGGCGATTTTGGTAAGATAAAGGGTATTGCAGTGGATAAAAACGGGAATATTCATGTTGTGGATTCACTATTTGATGTTGTCCAGGTCTTTGATTTATCGGGCAATTTTCTCACCTGGTACGGTGGTCCCGGGGAAAAAGAAGGAAATCTATTACATCCAAGTGGAATAAGAATTATTGATAACGATATTTATGTTGTTAATTCCTTAAACGCACGGATAGAGGTTTACAGATATGAAGGTTAAAGCAGTAATAATTATATTGCTTTTCTTTTTATTGAATACCGCAATACACACAGGAATTATTGATACAAAGCACAACTTATCGTCAAGTGGGCCAGGAGAAATCAAAGCGGTCTCTGAGACGGAGATTTGCGTATTCTGTCATGTTCCGCATAATTCCTATCCCAAAACCCCTCTGTGGGGGCATGTGCTTTCTGAGGTTAAGAATTATAAGATTTATAAATCCAGTCAAAGTGTTTCCAGCACTGGGAGGGAGTTTGTTCAGCCGGATGGCGCCTCTCGGCTCTGTCTCTCCTGTCACGATGGCACTGTGGCTATAGGCGCGGTTCTTGGAAGGGAGAAGATTGAAATTACCTCCGGAAAGGAGGTTTTTGGTCCCGGAATGTCTGGCTACATAGGCACTGACCTTTCCGGGGACCATCCCATCAGCATTTCAATTACTGATTCTAAAGTGAGTGAAAGGAACTCCAGAGGGCTAAGCAGATTAAAGAGTGTGAAGGAGATGAAATCTGATCCTGATGGAGTAAAACTTGATGAGAACAATAAGGTTCAATGCACAACCTGCCATGATGCCCACTCAGATGACAATTTTAATTCAAGCGGAATTCATTTCTGGAGGAAGAAAGATTTCTCCTCGCTCTGTGAGGTCTGCCATGTTATGTAGGTTTTTTATTCTGGTTCCAATATTACTATTTTCAGGTAATCTTATGGCACAATCCTTTATTGAGAGCAGGCACGGAAATCCTGCTGTCATGCCGGAAAGATGTAGAACATGTCACAGAGGGCATGGAGTTGCTAACTCACCTATGTTACGGTCTGATGAAGAGGAGGTATGTTATCAGTGCCATGGTTCGCAAAGTCAGAGGGATAGAGCACAGAGGGAGGGGTTGATTGCAGGGGGGGTAAATCCAGAAAGTGTTATAGATGATTTTCAGAAACCATACAGGCATCCGGTGGAACTGAAGGGCAAACATAGAGCAGGGGATGTGAACTCGCCGGAAAGGATATTGGATAGGCATTCAGAGTGTTCTGATTGTCACGACCCGCACAGGGTCGGGGGGTTCAAAAGATTCATTGATGGTGCAATAATGGAGAAGGAATGGACTGCTTTGGGTGCTGTCTTTCAGTTTGAACTGTGTTACGGGTGTCATTCGTCCCTCTCAAACCTTCCTCTGAGCCAGACGGACAAGCGGGCTGAATTTAACACCGCAAATGCCTCCTTTCATCCTGTTGAGGGAGAGGGGAGGCATGGCAATTTGCCGAGTTTGATAATGCCTTCCAGAATATTAAAATGCACTGATTGCCACGGGAGTGATTCAGGAAGTGATGCGCCCCACGGTTCAATTTATGAAAATATTTTGAAGAAGAATTACACAAGGAATGACGGTCCCGAAAGCAGTGAAGCGTATGCGCTCTGTTACTCCTGTCATTCAAGAAGCAGTATTCTTGCAAATGAGTCATTCAGAAAACACAGACAGCATATTGTGGATAATAATACATCCTGTTACACCTGCCATGATTCACACGGAAGTATCAACAACCCTGCGTTGATAAGATTTAACAAAGACCCAAGGTTTACAAGGATAAACCCCAGCAGTTCCGGACGACTGGAATTTTACCGATTGGGAAATAATAAAGGGGGCTGTTATCTCAGTTGTCATGGAGTTGACCACAATCCGAAGGAGTATTAAATTGGTAGGGGCAGGTCCCTGTGCCTGTCAGAGAAATAAATATAATTATATTTGAACACTTGAGTATAGGGGGTGAATTATGGAATTTTTGAGGAAAGGTTTTTTAGGGACACGGGGTGATTTTCTTTCTGACCTCCTTATCTGTGCCCTTGCAATCATTGTGCCTATTCTCCTCTTCGCAATTCAGTCAGGAAGGATGAGGAGGGGCAGGACTCACCACATTCTTATGCTTGCGATTTATTATACTGTGGTTGCCTATGTAATTGTTTATGAGGCGAATATGCTTGCAAGGGGTGGAATGGAGTTTCTTAATGCAAATGTGAGAATGAATAAAAATATTTACTGGGTGGTTGCCGGATTTCATATTCTCCTGGGGGCAATAACACTGATACTGGGAGCGATTACAATACGACTTGGCAACAGGGCTCAAGCAAGTGTACTAAATCTTGAGGTAAAAAAGGGACACAGAAAAAGGGGCTGGACTACATTTTTTCTTCTCCTTTTTACATCAATAACGGGTGTGCTTGTTTATTATCTTACCTTTGTTTATGGATAAATTTTTGTGCAGAGGACAGAGGGCAGATGACAGATAACAGGATATTTATAAGAATATTTTTCGTCATTATAGTTACAGGATGTATATCAAACATACAGCGCCTTCCTGATGTTGACAAGACAACTTCGCCACATAATGATTCAGACAAGCGATATTGCAATCTCTGTCATGTGGGAAATTCAGTAAAATTGTATGGAAATGCATCAGAACTTTGCCTCCGCTGCCACCCTATGGGCAAGAATGACCATCCTCTCGGCGTCAAGGTTGATGAGAACACTTCAACGTGGCTGCCTCTTGGTAAGAACAGGGTTGTTGAATGCCACACCTGTCATGACCAGCATAATAGAACACAGCAGAGATTTATGCTGAGAACAGAATTCAACAAACTCTGTAAGGAGTGCCATAATAGTAAATAATGTTCTATTAGTGGAGAAATTTTATTCGCACTTCCAGCCGATGTTTCAATCATAAACCGGTTAAATCACCCACCATGTGGGTTAAATAACCTACTTAGTTTTTAAAAATCCATAACAAAAATGGCGTTAAGATAAGGCATATTTAACGTTGTTTTGTGTAACCACTTTAAAATAAAAGAGAATTTTTACTCTGACACCATAAAAGGACACCAGGAAAAGACACCGTAAAAATAGAATGATTTTTATTTGCAAAATTTTTAAAAATGGTATAAAATTTGCATTATAAAGTAATGTGATGAATAATATTTGGACACACTTGTTTGTAATAACAGGTTTATTATTCCTCCGGGGTCTTACCTTTTCCAATCAGGCGCCTGTTGTTGATAATATTGATTATCAGCCCTCAAGTGTAATCAATCCTGGTCAAACCATAACAATTACTGTAACATCCCATGACCCTGATTGCACAGGTTCATGTTCATCCGGTTGTGGGCAGTATATCAGGAGCGACCTTACAGTGTGGAGAGTCACAGACCCTGCAGGAAATACAACAACCCTGACCTCAGGGGTAGATAAGGGCGTAAGTGGAAGTCCCTACACAACATCTGTAACCTGGACTGCGCCTTCTGCAATTGGTGCCTATACATTTCATCTCTCTCTTTCGGATAGCGGATCTTTTATGTGTGGAGGGAGACAGACAGCTCTTCAGGATATTCCTGTTTCCGTTGCAGTGGGTAATCCACCGGTTATAACCTCTATCATTGCGGATCCTGAGGTTGTTTTCATAAATCGGAAATCAATAGTGAGAGCGCAGGCATACGACCCTGATGGTGACCCAATAACATTTTCATGGAGTGCTGATGGTGGCTTGATTTCATCTACTGATTTGCCTTCAAAGATTGAATGGATTGCTCCAATGGTCGGGGGTCTTTACACAATAACTCTAACTGTAGAGGATATAAATGGATTAAAGTCAAGCAGGAGTGTAGTAATTTATGCAGTCATTGCCAGATTTAAGTCATCAATTACCTACGGGGTAAAAAAGCCGGGCAGAATCAGCACGGACGATTCAGGAAATATTTATGTCACCGACCAGGAGTTAAATCAGATTGTATCATTTACCCCTGCAGGGCTTATGAGAATGACTGTTCAATTGCAGGAAACACCCCTTGGTATTAATGTGGATGAAACAGGTAGAATTATTGTGGGTGTTAAGGAGATGGGGGCAGTTTATATTTTTGATAATTATGGAAAGTTCATGGGCTATCTTGGTTCAGGTGCAAATGAGTTCATTTTTCCGGTAGATATTGCGGTTGACAGAAAACTTAAGAAAATATATGTTGCAGACGCAGGTGCAGGATTGATTAAAATTTACAGTTATGGTGGCTCAAAGATTAATGAAATTGTCCTCAATCGCTTCCCTGTGGGAATCTCAGTTAATTCTATAAATAACGATTTTGCTGTGTCCTGCGGTGCAGGAAGCAGTGAAGACAATTATATCTTTGTATATTCCTCTGATGGGAATTTAAAGACATCCTTTGCGAAGTATGCCACTTCACCGACGCCAGGTAAAAATGTCCGCTTTCAGGGGATTACCTTTGACTCAAATCAGAATGTTTTTGTTGCGGATGCCTTTCTCGGCTGGATTCAGGCGCTTGATTCTGGAGGAGGACATATTGCATACATAGGGAATTTTGGTGGTGGAAGTGATTTCATGAGATTTCCCTCTGATGTTGCGGTTGATAAATTCGGAAGGTTACTTGTGGCTGATTCAGGGAATGGCAGGATTGATATCTATGAATTTGTTACATCTGATCCAGTTTCATGCCCTGGGGATAGGGATTGCGATGGCATGCCCGATTCATGGGAATTAATTTATGGATTAAATCCTGATGACCCGTCTGACTATCTGAAAGATAACGATAACGATGGTCTTACGAATCTTGAGGAGTTCCTTGCAGGCACAGACCCAACAAATCCGGATTCTGATGGCGACGGAATTTCAGATGGTGAAGAGGTGAAGGGTGGCACAAATCCTTATGATGATGGTATCATCCCGGTCGCAGATGCGGGCTCTGATATGGTGGTGAATCCCACCCTTGTGAAACTTGATGGCACAAAGAGTTATGACCCAAATGGACTTCCGTTAATATATAAATGGAAACAGCTCGGCGGTCCGATTGTGGAGATAAAGAATTCAAATACCTCAACACCTTCATTTATTGCAATTCAATCAGGGGAATATCAATTCTCGCTTATGGTCAATAATGGCAGGATAAATAGCAAGCCGGATATAGTAAATGTAAAGGTAAATAATGTTCCACCCGTGGCTATGGTTTCTGATATTGTTGCAGGATATATAAATGAAAAAATTTCCCTTGACGGTTCAATGAGTGCTGATGCGAACGGAGAGGAATTAGTTTTCTTCTGGAAACAGGAGAGCGGTCCACCTGTTGTTCTCCAGAATTCTGAAACAGCAAGACCATTTTTCGTCTCTGATGTTCCCGGAACATACAGGTTTTCGCTTACTGTTTCCGACCGCTTTAACGAAAGCGAAAAGGTCTATGTTAATGTTTTTGTTTTAGATTCATCAAACCTTCCGCCTTACGCAGTTATTGCGCCTGTTGCAGAAAGAATATCAGTTGGTGACTCAATAACCCTTGATGGTTCCTTGAGCAGAGACCTGGAACATGGGGAGTTATCCTGGCACTGGGAACAGATGTCCGGTCCAGCAGTGAGATTCAACAACCCTGATAGCAAAATCATTTCCTTTATCCCTACGGAACCAGGGGTATATTCGTTTAAACTTACTGTCTCAGATATGACAAATCCACCGTCTTCACAAACAGTAACATTTATTGCTGATTCACAGGACTTCCATGTCCCGCATTCCTTTGCGGGTTATGATATAGTTGCCGAGAAAGGAGAGAAGGTTTGTTTGAATGGAACTTTAAGTTATGACCAGGATGGTGACGAACTTACTTTTGCGTGGCGTCAGATTGAGGGCCTTTCTGTTGATATTGACAGTTTAATAAGTCCGACGCCATGCTTTATTCCTGTCTGGACAGGACTGTATAAATTTGGGTTAACTGTTAGTGATGGTAAGAGTAATTCTCTGGAAGATGTGGTCTCTGTTTTTGTCAAAGATGAATCAGGGAATATTCATGTCATTAAGGAAATTCCACCAGTATGGGGGACAAAGTCAATTCCAGTTGAAATCAAATTTGATTATTCAGATGAGACAGTTGTAGAGCAAATTGATGGACCACCAGTTCCATTTACTAAAGCAGGCACGAGCATTTCCTTTGTTCCTTACCTTGCCGGGTTATATGGATTCAGGATTAGTTCTTACGGAGAAAATGGAAAGGGATTTGATCGCATTGCATATGCTGTCGTAGAGGACTTTAATCTAAAGCCCCCGATCCCTGTTGTGCAGAATTTTGTGATGGCAGAATTAAACTCACCCGGTATTTATATAGACGCTTCAGATAGTATTGCGAAGAATGGAAACCCACTTTTATTTGTCTGGCGTTTAGGGAGCGGGAGATTTATTAATATTCCGGAATCATACACAGACCAACTTTATGTTTATCCCGAGGTAGGCAGGAGTTATCAATTTAAACTTTTATTGAGTAATGGTGAGTTGCCTGGATTACCTGTTGATATAATTTTGAGTGTGGCAGATAAATTCAGCGGATGGGTGAAAATAGATAGTGAAAAAGGCGGATCCATAAACTATAAAGAGACAGAGATTGTTATTCCTCCGGATGCGCTTCTTACAAATTCAAGAGTTGCTATAGGTAAAGTGAAATTAAAGAATTCTCTGCTTACTCAGGATGGGGAAAGGATTTCTGATGAGGTGTATTTCATTGCTCCTGAGGGAATTAATTTTATAAAGGATGCAATTCTTTATATTAAGAAAAAACAGGAGGCAGAGTCAGTTGTCTTTATTGACCCTTATGGTAATATTCAGAAACTTGAAGATGCACAGAATGACCCGGATAGGTTCAGCGTAAAGATTAAAAGTAGCGGTATCTTCGGTCTTGTGAATGAAGGTTTAGATGAGCATATTAATAATGACACAAGATGCTTTATTGCGTCCGCTGCTTTCAGTAATAATGCGCCTCCAGTTAAGATTCTCAGAGAGTTCAGGGATAAGTATCTTCTCAGGAATGATATGGGCAAGAAATTTGTGGAATTTTATTACAGGGTAAGTCCGGAGATTGCTGATTTAATCAGGGGCTCAACATTTTTGCGTTTTCTGACGAGAATGCTGCTCTATCCTGTAGTTGGGCTCTTATGGCTCATGATAAATATTCCAGGGAGTGTGGTTGTTCTTGCATGTATTCCAGCAATTATCTACTTAAAAAGGAAAAAAGTATGAACAAGAGAAATATCGTTTATTTACTTACAGTTATCTTAATACTGATACCATTGATTGTGTATTCGCTTGATTGTCCTCATAATTATCTGGGGACCTGTACTGCGAACCAGATTGACTGTTCTGACTGTCATGTGGCGCATGCAGCACCCGGGATGAGTCTTACAACAGTGAATGGGAATGCTGCGCTATGCAGGTCCTGTCATGATTCCCTGGGTCAGGCGAATGCAAAACCCTTTGTGGATTCAGAACAGGCACAGCCATCTGTGAGAGGGAATTCCCACAGGTGGGACGCTCTTGTAAAGAATAGTACATATGGAAGTAGGGTTCCTGTTCCACAGGGGGCTGACAACACGGATTATTTAGATTTACGCCTGGACAGAAAAATTCCTGCTGATGATAACACATGGAGATTCTATTGCTCAACCTGTCATGACCAGCACAGCCAGCAGGACAATCCCTTTGACCCAAATGCCTCATCAACACCCGGGGATCCCAATCGCGGATTTCAGAGATACCACAACGACACAAATCAGATGTGCAGGAACTGCCACTGGCCAAGGGATGTTCAGGATGTGACGAGCACAACGCCGAGTAATATTGATCCGCTTAATCCAAATTATAACAGTCATCCTGTACGGGTTCTGTTTTTTGGCACGACAATCAGAGTTGCTCCACTGGATGTTAATGGCGCACCAGAGACGGGGATAAGGTTCAAGGATAATGCTGTCGGCGACACTAACTGGACAAATAATTTCATCCTTGATTCAGGAGATCAGGTGAATTGTATGACATGTCACTGGGTTCATTACACAGATTCTCATTCAGAGACTGTGGATTTAAGATAATGGGTATTACGAAAATAAAAAAAGTATTACTGATAACACCGCCTTACCATTCAGGAGTAGTTGAATGTGCAGGGAAATGGCTTCCCCTTGGTTTTGTTTATCTTGCTGGTGAATTAAGGAAGGCAGGATTTGAACCAGTAATATATGACGCCATGAGCGAGTTTCATACCCACGAGGATATTAAAAAGAAGATAGCAGAAGAAAAACCAGATGTAGTTGCAACTACTGCATTTACTGCTGCAATTAGCGATTCACTTAAATTGCTCAGGACAGCAAAGGAAATAGACGAAAGGATTATTACAGTGATTGGAGGCCTTCATCCGAGTTTTCTTTACAGGGAGGTTTTATTAGAGAATCCATGGGTTGATTTTGTTGTCGTTGGAGAGGGTGAGAGAACCCTTCCGAAACTTATGAAGGCAATCTCTCTTCGCGCTGGGGTCAGGGGAATTAGTGGAGTTGCATTCAAAGAGAATGGCATGGTTGTTTATACAGGAGACAGAGAGTTCATCCAGGACCTTGATAATTTAACTCCTGCATGGGATTTGATTGACTGGAAGAAATACACCTATCGGACAAAGCCAGGCTCCATTCTCGCAATAGTGAATTCATCGCGCGGATGTATGCAGGGATGCACCTTCTGTTCCCAGCAGGTCTTCTGGAAGAGGACATGGCGCGCCCGCTCCCCCGAAAATTTTGTCAATGAACTTGAATACCTATCCAGGCAATTTGGAGTAAATGTGGCAATGATATGCGACGAATTCCCCACTGCAGATAGAGAGAGATGGGAGAAAATCATTGATTTATTGATAGAGCGTTCATTAGGGATTGAACTGTTGATGGAGACCAGGGTGAATGATATTATAAGGGATGAGGAGATAATGGAAAAATATAAGAGGGCAGGGGTTTCACATATTTATGTGGGTGTTGAATCAGGTAACCAGGAGACACTTGATAAATTTAATAAAAATATCAAAGTGGAGGAATCAAAAAGGGCAATTGATATAATAAATCAGTATGATATTATTTCTGAGACCTCTTTTGTCCTTGGCATGCCGGATGATACAGAGGGAAGTATAAATAAGACGCTTGAACTTGCAAAATTTTATAACCCAGATATGGCTTTCTTTCTTGCTATTGCGCCCTGGCCATATTCAGAAGTATATCATGAGTTAAAGCCATACATTTTTACTAATGATTATTCAAGGTATAATCTTGTGGAGCCAGTTGTTAAGCCAAAAAATATGAGTATTGATGAGGTGAAGGAATTGCTCATGAGGACGACGGAAAGATTCTTTATGTGGAAGTTTCAGAGTTTACATCTTTTATCTCCTGAAAAGCAGGAATTTATGAAGAAAGTTCTTAAGGTTCTTATGGAGTACTCTTATCTTGGAGATGTGATGAGACAGAGATTTAAAGAAGTTAAGGCAATCCCGGAAAGAATGAAAACTTTTGACGCCGAAGATTTCAGTGCAATAACAGGAGGGATAGAGTGATTATGATAGAGGACAGAGGACAAAAGGCATTGCGAGCCGAAGGCGAAGCAATCTCAAATCCCCCGCTTTCAGCACCACCTTTAATAAAGGGGGGTGGGAGGATTTCCGTCAGGAGGAGATGATTGAAATGAATTCAAGATTCATGCTATTTTTAATTGCATTATTAGTTTCAACAGAGGTTTTTTCAGCCACAGCGGTAACAGTATATCATTCTGATGTTGCACCGGTGGCTGTCGTGCCGAATCAAACAGGTGTCGCAATGGTGCGTTTTTATCTCCTTACTCCCACTGGTGCAAGTGCGACCTGGGACCAACTTACAGTGACGAGGAGCGGGACAAATTCAGCAGATACAGATGTATCTGCTGTGAAAATATATCGCTCAGTGGATACAGTATTTGATGGAACTGATACGCTCATAGGGAGCGGGACATTTACTGCTGGAAGCGTAACAATAAATGTAGCTGACCAGACCATAACTGATGCAATCTCATATTATTATTTTGTTGTATATGATATATCAGGGACTGCCAGCACCTCTGCGAATATAGGGGTGCGTTTAAATGCAAACGCATTTATATTTATCCCACCGGATTATATCTCTGGTGATAACCTTCCCTTTGAGTCCACTGAATCAGATATAGGTGTGGGTGGAAGCACAATGGGTGCTATCACCGTTCAAAAGAACGACTGTGATACTATTACTGTAAGCTTTACTTTTAGTGGAGATGAAAATTTTAACAGCACGACCTATTTTGAATATAACACAACAAACACCTGGCCAGGAACAGTGGCATGTGCAACGGTCTCCGGTGTATCTCCAAGGACATGCACAATAACAGGGTTGAATCTCTCTACGAACAGTTATTATGTCCGCGTCACGCAGACAGACGCTGATGGTGTAGTTGGAACCAATCCACTTGTGAGCCCACTGATACCATCAGGGTGCGGAACAAGTTTTGTCCCTGTAGTTAACATAATTACCCCATTGAATAGGGCAAGGGTTGCAGGGAATGCCACATATCCCTTTAAGATTCAGGCAAGCGTCTGGGAGCCGGAGGATGCAAATCCGCTTGCGAATACAAATGTTCAGGTCTCTATTGACGGCGGAGCATGGACAAACATGACCAGGAATGCAAATTATGATGATTCATCAAACCGGTATTATGTATATGAATATAGTTGGATTCCTGCTAATGTAGGTGTGCACAGAATAGCAGTAAGGGCAACGGATTCCGGAGGCAATATTGGCTATGCTCAACCAAATGTCTATGTCTATGTGAACGATATATCTGCCTCTGTAAATGCTCCTGGCAAGGTTTTCAAGGGCGAGGGGACATTGCTTGTGCGGACGAATTCAGCGCAGGTCTGCAACGATTGTCATAACCTGCCGAGCCATGGCTCAGCTGGCATGGGCCGCACAAACTATGGCTCCTGGCAGTTGAATTGTCGCGATTGTCATTCACCCCATGTAGGTGGCAATATCTATCTTGTAAATTCAGCAATAAGTACGCCAAACAGTGGTTCAAGGACAGTGACATTTCAGTCGCTGACAAACTTTGTTGACAATGCACCTCCGCGTGATGGTGTCTGTGAGGTATGTCACACAAAAACAAAATATTATAGAAATGATGGGACACAACCACAGGCGCACAATAAAGATACCCAGAATTGCACATCCTGTCATCCACACAACAAGGCATTTGCTCCATCAGAGAGCGGAGGGGATTCATCGTGCTGTTCATGCCATTCAGATTTATGGTCAGAGATGAACAGTACAAACAACTACCACCACTATCTCAATAATTGCGAAGTAACCAATGTAGCATCATCCGGAACAAAGTATCCTGCTGATAGACAGCCCGGCGGGACAGGCGATGAAGACAGACGGTGTCTTATGTGTCATGTTGACCACGATATATTCAGGCCGGATATAAATCCTGAGGCGACACGTTCAGCAAATTTAAGAACATCCATTGGTGAACAGCCAGGTGCGAGCACGGACGTTGGCTTTGTAAATACTGATTATGGCTACACAAGAGGAACCGCTACATTCACGAACGGAAGCACAACTGTCACAGGCAACGGAACAAACTGGCAGTCAAATATGGTGGGCTGGTACATCAGGAGCGATAATTATGACATGTGGTATCAGGTCTCTGCAGTGGTAAGTACGACGCAACTTACTCTTGCAACTGCCTATGGAGGTGCAAATTATTCCGGCGGCTACTTAACTGTGTCCCAGGATAATATCTCCTCAGTTCGATCTTACAGGGCAGGCAGGGCTTCTTTCACCAATGGCAGTGCCACAGTAACAGGGACAGGCACAAAGTGGCTTGATTATATCAGACCTGGCTGGTTGATTTTTCCGCTGGCTGGTAATAATCTGCCCTGGTACACTGTGAGTGCGGTCAATTCTGATACTCAATTGACATTAAGTGCTCCTGCAGGTGCTACATTAACAAATGTAATGTACATTGCTACTTCAGCAAGATATACGACCGGAACCGTCAGTGTGACCAGCAATAGTTCAACTGTTACCGGGAGCGGGACGACCTGGCTTAATACAGTGCAACCAGGCTGGAAATTCAGGGTAAATACAAATGGGAACTGGTACACTGTTGCTTCAGTTACGAGTAATACTTCATTGACGCTTTCAACCCCTTATTTTGGTCCAACTGCATCCGGACAGGCATACACGCTCTATGCTGCGGGAATGCCTACTGCGAACTTCACAAATGGCTCAACAACTGTTTCAGGAAACGGCACGAACTGGTCATCATCAATGAATGGCTGGTATATCAAGAATGACGCAACGGGCGTATGGTATATGATAAGCAATGTGAATTCTCAAACACAACTTACGCTTTCAAGTGCCTATACAGGACCAACGATGTCAGGTGCATCATTTACATCACTTCCTGCAAGCCCTTCAGGAATATGTGGCTCGTGCCATTTTGACATGCAGTCAAAGTCGTATGTCCAGCCGGATGGTACGACCCAGACGCCATTAATCAATATAACTGATTTCAGGAGTTCATCTCATGAATATAAGGTAACTTCAACATTCGGAACAGATTCTTCCACATTTTACGCAAATTGCTCCAAGTGTCACAATGATACAATGAATCCCAAGAGTTCCTTCAATGCCCAGACATCCACATACAAGTTTGGCAACCACCAGTCAATTCTGAGGAGAATACTGTCGCCCCTCGGCATTCTCTCACCTTCAGACCCCCTTGAGGAGTCCTTCTGCTACCAGTGTCACACAGGTGGTAGTGCAGGGATGGACTATTATGGTGTGGCTCCCATGAGTGTCTCTGCAAGGAGTATACAGAGGCAGTTCACAGAACTGTGGGGAACTGTGTCATCAGCAACAGCAAATACATTGACGGATAATACAAAGAACTGGACAGCAAATGCCTTTGTCCGTGCCTATGTAAGAATCACTGGTGGAACCGGTGCAGGACAAACGAGATTGATTTCCAGTAACACTGCAACTACACTTACAGTGAGTCAGAACTGGACAACAACGCCGAATACTACAAGCACCTATGAGATTGGCTCTGTGCATTCAATACATAAAACAGCAACCACCAGACATGCGCCTGTTGAGGGCTTGAGTTCTAACTGGAATCCAGCAACAGACAGGCATGTTCAGTGTGAGGATTGCCATAATCCCCATACATCTGTGAGAGGCGGGAGTGAAGAGAGGGAGCCGGAGAGCGGTGGAACAAATAGAGGCACCTGGGGCGTTGTTCCGACCTTCACACAAATATACAGCACTGGAACTGCCAGTTTTACCAATGGTTCAACCACTGTTACCGGGACTGGGACAAACTGGACTGCTGGAATGGTTAATCAATGGATAAGATGCTTTGAGACAAATACAGGACAGACAGATTATCTCGGGAGGTGGTACAGGATTACTGCAGTCAACAGTGCAACACAACTTACAATAAGTCAGCCCTATGAAGCGCCGAGAAATTCCTCTGGAACAGCAATTAATATGACAAATTGCCGGTATGCCATTGCAGGTGTAACCTACCAGCGGGTGGAGGAAGCAGGAAGACAGGCAGAGGTCTGTTTCAAGTGTCATTCTGACTATGGATATGGCGATATACCTGGAACTATTTCTGATTTCCCTGCATCCAATCCAAACTTTGGTAATGGAAGGGATGAGTATGAGGCAAAGCCAGGCACTAATGTAGCCCTTGAATTTAATCCGAATCTCCTGGGCTTTCATCCTGTAATGGCAGTTGGATTAAACAGGCCACCAGCAGGGATAAATCCAAGCTGGAACAATTCTCCTGGAAGAAAAAGAATTCCGGGGACTACAAATGTTTACAACGATTTGAGCAACACCTTTGTTGACGGCTGGGAGTTCACAAGCATT
>FWWM01009802.1_pt1 | contig 17405 bp, 14 predicted proteins | sample 2228351 | NCBI WGS metagenome assembly FWWM01 (sample SAMEA103939774, study PRJEB20133) | metagenome | reverse complement strand
AGGGCGATGGCTCCGCCGTTCACGTTGACGCGCTCTGTGTTCAGGTCCAACTCCTTTATGACGGCCAGGGCTTGGGCTGCGAAGGCCTCGTTCAGCTCTATCAGGTCTATATTGCTAAGCTGTAGGCCATGGCGCTTCAGCAACTGTCTGACGGCAGTGACAGGCCCTATCCCGAAGTATTCGGGCTCTACCGCCGTCACTTGGTAGCCAACGAGCCGGCCCAGTGGCCTCAGCCCCAGCTCGCGCGCCTTGGTTTCGGCCATCACCAGGGCCGCTGCGGCGCCGTCGCTGGTCTGCGAGGAGTTTCCGGCAGTTACCTGTCCGCCCTCCATGAAGACGGGCTTGAGCTTGGCAAGCGCCTCGAGGGACGTGTCCTGCCGCGGGCCCTCATCGGTGTCGAACGTCCTCTCTTCGACGATGAGGCGCCCGTTGACTATCCTGCCCTCCTGAATCTTGAGGGGAACGATCTCTTCCCCGAAGCGTCCTTCGGCAATGGCGCTGAGGGCCCTCTGGTGGCTACGGAGGGCAAAGAGGTCGGCCTCCTCTCTGGTGATGCCGTACTTCTTTGCCAGGAGCTCGGTGCCCAGACCCATGGAGATGTAAGAGTCTGGATATGTTTCCACCAGGCCGGGGTTGGGCAAGACGCGGTTTCCTCCCATGGGAACCCGGCTCATGCTTTCGACCCCTCCCGCGACTATCAGGGAGGCCTCTCCAACCATGATGCGGTGAGCCGCTATAGCTATGGCCTGTAGGCCGGAGGCACAGAAGCGGTTGACGGTCATTCCCGGCACTGAGATGGGAAGGCCCGCTCTCAGGGCCGCTATGCGGGCTAGGTTCATGCCCTGTTCTGCTTCGGGGAAGGCACATCCCAGTATCACGTCCTCCAGATGGAATGGGTCCACTTCGGGCATCTTGCGCAACAGCGCCTCGATTACTGCTGCCGCCATGTCGTCAGGACGTAGGTTCTTGAGGGCGCCTCTCGGAGCCTTGCCCACCGCCGATCTAACAGCCTGCACAATGACCGCGTTCTCCATGACTCCCCGTCCGTCAGTTTCTCAAGGGTCTGCCTGTCTTGAGCATGTGCTCCATGCGCTGCACGGTCTTCTCGTGGCCGCAGAGCGAAAGGAAGGCCTCCCGTTCGAGGTCGAGGATATACTCCTCGGTGACCCAGCCCGGGTGCGGTATGCCGCCGCCCGTTAGCACCCAGGCCAGCTTCTGCCCCACCACTTCGTCGTATTCCGTGATGCGGCCAGCGCGCTTCATGAGATGTATGGCGAGCTTCAGGGCCGCAAAGCCGTCGGCACCGGTCACGTAGACTGGCTTGGGTCGAGGCGGCCTGTAGCCCGTGTGCGCCAATGCCAGGGCGACTTCTTTCGCATCGGCGAGGAGACGGTCACGGTTCATCGATAGCCCATCGCACGGACGCAGGTAGCCCAACTTGTGCGCCTCCAGGGCGCTGGAGGACACTTTGGCCAGGCCTATGTTCTCGAAGGCGCGCTGTAAGAAGGGCAAGGGATCCACCCGGTCCCCCGCCGAGAGCGGCTCCATGGCCCGCACTAACGCCTCCTTAGTACCCCCACCCGCCGGAATTACGCCGACGCCTACCTCCACCAGGCCCATGTAGGTCTCGGCGGCTGCTTGTACCCTTGCACCGTGTAGAGCTATCTCACAGCCGCCTCCTACGCTTATGCCATGAACGGCGACCACCACAGGTTTCCTGGAATATTTGATGGCCATATTGGCCCTCTGGAAGTTGCGCACAGCCATATCCAGCTCGTCCCAGTCCTGTTCCCGGATGGCCATGAGGATGAGCATGAGGTTGGCGCCTGCACTGAAGGCTTCCCCCTGGTTGCCGATGACCAGGGCTTCGAAGTTGGCCTCTGTTTCGCGAAGGGCTTGGTGGATCATGCCTATGGCGTCTGGACCGAGGGCGTTCATCTTCGAGTGGAACTCGAGACAGAGCACACCGTCGCCAAGGTCGATCAGGCTAGCCGACGGATTGGAACGCACCGTCCCACGCTCCTCCTTTATCAAGGGAAGCTCTATCAGGCCGGGTGCCCTCTCGACCTCCCGATACTGGCGCGTTGGGAGGTCGAAATAGTAGCGTCGACCGGGCTCTCTCCTGTAGAAGGATCCGCCTGCCCTCAGGGCTTCCAGAGCCAGCTCAGCTACCTGAATCCCCTCCCCTTGTAGCCGCTCGACAGTTTGGGCAAGGCCCAAGGCGTCCCATGTCTCGAAGGGGCCCAGCTCCCAGTTGAAACCCCAACGCATGGCCCTGTCGACTTCTACAAGGCGGTCGGCTATCTCTGGGATGCGCCGCGCCGAGTAGTTCAAGGTACGGCTGATAACCTGCCACAGGAACCTGCCTTGAGGACTGTCCTGTTCCAAAAGGGCCTGCAAGCGCTGTGCGAGGGGCAGGTTCCGGAGCGCTTCGATTTGCGGCCACGAGGGTCGTTTCTGGGGCCGGTACTCCAGGGTACCGATGTCCAAGGCAAGAATCTTGGTGCCTGCGTCCTCCGTTACCCGTTTATAGAACCCCTGACCCGACTTGTCGCCCAAAAGCCCGCTCTGGACCATGGAGCGCAGGACTTCGGGCACGCGGAAGGTCTCCCGTTCTTCGTCGTCGACGGCGCTCCGGTAGATGTTGTCCATTACGTGCACCAACACGTCGATCCCGACCAGGTCGGCGAGGCGGAAGGTCGCCGTGCGGGGGTGGCCTACCAGTTCCCCGGTCAAGGCGTCGACCTCCTCGATGCTCAACCCCGTTTCCATCATGGCCTGCAAGGTAATGGCCATGGCGTAGATGCCGATTCGGTTCGCAATGAAGTTGGGCGTGTCTTTTGCCCTTACGGTCCGTTTCCCAAGGGTGCGATCGCACTCTCGCTCCACGAAGGCTACCAGGTCGGGGTCTACGTCAGGTGTTGCCACTATCTCCACCAGCTTCATGTACCGCGGTGGGTTAAAGAAGTGGGTTCCGAAGAAGCGGCGTCGGAAGGGTTGGGGCAGGTCACGTGCTATCTCCCGTATGGGCAGGCCCGAGGTGTTCGTGGTCACCACGGTGGTATCTCTGGTGACCTGGGCAACCCTGGCCATAAGCTCTCGCTTGACCCGAAGGTCCTCGACAACAGCCTCTACCACCCAGTCGGCTTCGGCGAGACGGTGCAGGTCGTCCTCGAAGTTGCCCAGGGAGATGAGGTCGGCGAGGCCGTCATCGAAGAAAGCTGGGGGTTTGAGGGCCTTAGCCCGCTCCAGGCCTTGTCGGGCGATGCGGTTTCGTACTTGGGCGTCCCCTAGGGAGAGCCCCTGGGCGGCTTCGTCGGCGGTGAGGGACGATGGCACAATATCCAGCAACAGGCAGGGTATTCGGGCGTTGGCAAAGTGGGCAGCTATCTGGGAGCCCATGGTGCCGGCGCCCAGCACCGCCACGCGATTCAGGGTCCTCCTCATGACATATCCCCCTTCCCTGTATCCCAGGTAAATCATACTCCATGGGCCTAGCCTGCCCCCTCAGGGTCCAACGCGGAATATATATGTGTTACCTGAAGCGAACGCGATAGGGAAGGCTGCCTGGAGCCGCTGGAGCTGGCCCGAATAGTCGATGCGAGGGTCCAGTCTTCCTTGTTCGAAGTCTCCGTAAACCACGTAGCTCACGCCGTACTTGCGAACCACTCCAGGCGCGTTACCCCTATAGAAGGCCGCGACCTCTTGCTCTCGGCGAGCGATTTCGGCCAGCGCCCTATCGTCACCGGCGTGCCACTGCCTCTCGTGGTTGGCCCAGCCTAGCAGCGTGGGTATGCCGGTGTAGGTTGAGATTCGGGCAGCGTAGGAGTAGGGGCTCCCGGTGGCCTCGAGAACTACAGCCCCGGGCTCAGCGTTTCGCGAAAGCCATTGGATGGCTTTCCACTCGTCGCTGGCTACGGCAGCGATCCATGAGGCGGCGTCGAGCCCGTGCCAGCCGCGGGCAAGCAGCTTCTTCGGGATAGAGAGCGCCGGGTACGCCATCCCCATCAACAGGACCGCGATCGCCAGAGCTGTTCCTACCCTGACATCCCAGACCCCACGAGGGACAGCGTTCTCGGATAGGCTTGGTCCGTTCCTGCCCTGTGGGAGTGCTGCTTCTGCAGAGATGGGCCTTCGCAGGGTGCCCAACCATGCTGCCAACAGCCCCGCGGCGACTATCCCAAGCAGAAGCCAGGCCTGGTAGTAAAACTTGAAGATCGTGTTCATTCGGTTGTGGAAGACATCTTGGATGAAGATCAGCTCGCAGGCCAGGAACAGCATCATGGACACGGCGACAAGGCAGGCCATGAACCGCTCGGTGGCAGGGCGCTGTGCGTCAAAGAGGATGCGGCAGGCCAGCACCAGCAGGACTGCGAGCAAGCCAAGTATGGGCATGCCCAGGACCGGCCCAGCACCCACCGCCAACAGGCCGGCGCCCGACCACACGAGGGCCCTGGGAGCATCCCTGGCCGCCTGTTTCAGATAGGATGCTGTCAACCACCAGGCTATGGGCAACAGAAAGACGCCGTTCACGGTCAAGAAGGCTTCCATTCGCGTGTGGTCGTAGATTACGGGGCCGAAATACCGGGCCAGCGCGGGGACTATGGGAAGCCGTGCCAGCTCAGGCGGTAGAGGTGCCCCTGGCCCTGCCACAGGGGGCCGGAAGGTCAGCCAGAAAGGGAGATAGAACAGCACAGCTCCCAAGGTTAAGAATCCCAGTCGGAAGAGCCCCACTTCAAGCCAGGTGCGGCCGGGTTGCCGAAGCAGGACCGCAGTGCTAAAAGAGACGAGTATCAACATGGTCGGCAGGTCCCAGCTGTTCCAGGGATATAAACTCCCAAGAAGCCATGCCACCACGCCCCATCTCTCCCGCCCTACCGTGTCGTCTTGGATCAGCGCCGCGAGCACGGCGCAGGCCGATGCCGCCAGAGGCAGGGCCATGACATGGGGATGCATATCGCCCAGCAGAAAGCTGAAGAAGGGAAACTCGGTTATGTTCGGCCAGGGTCCTCCTGGCAGAGCATCGACGATCACTCGGGTGGCATTCCAACCTATTCCCTGCCACCAGTCTGAAGCGATAACCCATTGGGGGCGACGGATCAGCTCTGTGGCTGCGTAGAGGTTCCCGGGAAGGAGCACGACACCTGCTGTGAGCACCCCACGCAGGAGCACCCTCTTGGCCAGCGATGGTGCTAGGGCTGTACCTGCCGCCGTGAGGGCGCATGCTGCCAGCGCGAAGTAGTTGGCTAGGGCCAGGTTGAAGGCCTGGGTATTGGGTATCCCTGTCATTTTGGCCTGCATGGCGGCCGCCAAGTAACCCATGTAGTAGTAATTGATGGGATAGCCCGAGAGCCAGGGATCGGGCGGCGGCAGGCTGGTCGACCGAATGAGGCTGCTCAGGAACGCCATGTCCATAGGCTTCTCAGTACTGGCCGCGGAAGGATCCAGGCCTCTTACCACCGCCCAGAGGGCGAGTGTCGCTAGGTAGAGGGCGATGGCCGCACCTATGAGAGAAAGCTCGGAGCGGGAGGGCCACGGTGGCGCAGCTCGACGTATGCAGAGGCCTAGGCCAACGGCACCCGAAACTAGCAGGGCGGCCCAAGATACAGCTGAGGTGAAGGGAGCCAGCCCCGAAATGCCCAGCAGCCAGACTACGTACGAGCTCAAGGCCAGCCCGATGGGATACGCTAGGAAGGGGGCTATGTCGCGGCGGCTACCTGCCAGGAAGAGTGCCAGGGGGTAGCCCGCTGCCCCGATCGCCATACCTGAAAGGGCCCACGGTATCACGCTCAGCATGGCGAGTTGAGTATATCCGCCCGGTGGGGAAACTGGGTCACGTAGAGAGATAGTACATGCTCGCCGTGAGCCCGAGCACAACCGCCGACAACGCCAGAACCAGTGCCTGGATCCGTGGCCTGATGCAATCAGGATGCTTGCCGGCAGCCAACTGGACAGCCCGGGCCAACTGAACAGCGGCTACAGCTCCCAGAGCCAGCGCTGCAAGGCGTCTCACGTCCATGGCCGGATCACACCGCAGTCAACCGTACCTGCCGAGCGAGGGGGCATAGGGTGTCTGCGTAAGCTTCCAGTACTGACTGGGCCACTACTTCCCATCGGTAGTTGGCTACGGCGTGGAAAGCGTTGCTGGCTAGGCGGCGCCTTATGCTCGCATCTGTAATAAGCCGCTCCAGGGCATTGGCAAGGGCCAGGGCATCGCCAGGTGGCACCAGAAGTCCGCTAGAACCGTCGAGGACGACGTTAGAGGGCCCGTCTACCTTGGTTGCTATCACCGGTATGCCGCATGCCATGGCCTCCAGGAGGGCCATGCCAAAGGATTCGTACAGCGAAGGCATCACCGCGATGTCGGCGGCCCTGTAGTATTTGGGAAGCTGGTGATGGGGCACTGGACCCACGAATCTGACGAGATCGGCTACGCCCAGCTGTTCGCAGAGGTCGACCAGGCGCCGGGACTCCCCGGGCGCGGACTCTCCTCCCACAATAAGCAGAAACGGTGCGGGTAGCTCTGAAGTGCGCTGGCGGAGAAGGGCGACGGCGCGCAGCAGGACTTCGATGCCCTTGATAGGGTCCAGCCTTCCCACGAAGGTGGCCAGTGGCCCATGCTCAGCGAGTCCTAGTTCCCTGCGGGCCTGTCCTCTGTCTCCCGGCGAAAAGAGGGAGGTATCGACGCCGCAGGGCACGACGCGGATGCGGTCGGGATCGGCACCGTAAGCCCAAGTTGCGAAGAGCTTCTCCCGTGACGTTGAAGTGATAAGTAGGTCACAGCTTCTGGCGATCGAAGCCTCTACGACTGCACGCTGTGGGGGGTCGGACCGGACTCTAGGCGCAAGAGAGTTGTCCTTGAGATGGGCCCAGGTGTGCGCCATGTGAAGCCACGGTATTCTCCCTGCAGCCCTGGCGGCCATCACGGCCCAACCTGACAGCCAGTAATGGCTGTGCACTATATCGTACGAGCGCGTGAGCAGGTTCAGCTGGAGGCTGTGGGCGAACTCGGGTACATGATCGACCAGAGTTGCCTTGGGCACGTCCTGCGGAGGGCCGGACGGAACGTGAAATACCGTTATGCCTTGCGCCACCTGAACCACAGGCTCCACCGACGGGCTGGCCTGTCTGGTGTAGATGTCCACCAGAGCGCCGCGACGAGCTAATTCGTAGGCCAGATTTTTGACGTAGACGTTCAGCCCACCGGCCTGGCCCCTCCCCACTTCAGCCAGAGGGCACGTATGGTAACTGATCATCGCGACCTTCAGCAAGGCTAGCACCTCTTCAGTTCTGCAAGTCTTTTACACGCCGCCGGTGGGACCTCGACCTGTATCTCCCTTATCTCCTGTTGCCTGCCCCCTAGGTCGTACTTGTATCGCTCCCGGCCCCTCAGGAAGTCGTATCTCTTCAGGCCACGTTCTATGGCGTCCTTTATGGAGAGGGCCACCGTCACATACCCGGGGCTGAGGACGGCGTAAGCCGGATCGTAGCCTGAATTGTACAGGTATACGGTCGACCCTATTTCGAAGCAGAGGATGGATGCCGTGGGTCGGCCGTCGACACGGAGCTCGTAAATGCGCAGGGCCGACCGCTCCGCCATCTGTCGAGCCAGACATCGGAAGAAACTTTCCCGTTTCGGGGTCAGGTACGCCCGCTTCTCCTCTGAGCTTGCCTTCATGAGGAGGAAGAACGTATCCATGATGCCGTCACCCGGCGTATCGTGGGCTATGAGCTCCAGCCTGCCGGCGGCCTCCGCCCGACGCAGCTTACGTCTTAGTTCGTGCCTATAGTGTTTGCCGAGGCTTGCAAGGTAGGCCTCCCAAGAGGACGGAAGCTCGAGGATAGGGGATACATCGACGACCTTCATGGACAGGGATAGGTCGAACCCATGTGCCAAGGCTGGAAGGGTTGAAAGGGTTGAAGACCACGCAGGCACACCCTGACAGCGAACGATAAAGCCATTCCGGTAAGCGGATGCCAAGTGGGCCAAAACCGCCAACCACACAGCTTCGGCTTCCGATGGCACGAGACAGTCTATGTAGTCGGCCGTGTCAATGTCTCCCGTCATGTGCAGGAGCGCTGTGCTCGATGAGGGGTCCTGAAGTAGCGGGAATAGGCCTACAATTTCGTCCTTGTTCCACGCCGCCAGAGGGCGGGGGATGAGGTCACTGCCCAGGTGGCTTAGCCAGCACTGGGCGAACTGGGGCGTCTGGAAAGGCGAAGGTATCCCGTATCGCTGCTCGTACTGAAGCCAGACTTCCCAAAGCACTTCGAGAGGAAGATGGTCGACCGTCAGGCCACACACAGCGAACAGCCTTGAAGCCCGGCTTGACGGTTGGCACGGGCTATCTGCCGCAACCCTGAGTTCACAAGGTTGTGCCCGCCCAGGAGCACTGGTTTTCTCGACGCTTCAAGCTCCTGCACGAAGGCGCGCAGCTGGTGGGTAGCTATCTCGTCGATGGCGAGCCAGTCGGCCGCGAAAAGATCTGTATCGGCAATCTTCCACTTGGCGGAGGCGACCAAGAAGCGTGTATCGAGGACCAGGGCACTGGCGACGGAGAGGAGGCGATGGGCCAGATTCACAGGATTCGCTTCCTCGTCGATCAGGACAGATCGGACAAGCCCAGCCCTTTCTCTGCCCGAGGCCTTCATGCCCCTCTCCTCCGATAAGGTCCGTACCTGGCACTGGGCCTGCATGTCAAGGGCAGCCATGGTGCGGGAGGATACCCTTCCTGCCACCAGGAGCACAGCCGCTGGGTCGGCCAACGTGTCCGCCACCCGCTGTACGTGGGCCGTGGGTACAGACCGTACGCTGGTCCTGCCCAGGAAAGCGAGGACAGAGAGGTCCGAGGGCGTATCGAGATCGAAGTCCCAAGCTTCGGGGAAGGGAAGGGGCAAGGCCACGAGCGAGGCGTCTCTGCGCAGGGCCCATGCTAGGTCGTTGACGGACCGCATGCTTTCTACAGCATCGAGGTTGCTGGCTTCCCGGAGGCCAACCACGTCCGACGAGTAAAGGTTGTTGGCCAGCACGCACCCTTTGGCCAGGGAGCACAAGGTGAGAGTGGACAGCAGGTGATCGTCCTCGGCCAGGGCACCGGCTCCCCCTGCCGCTAAGAGGAAGCCTTGCCAGCCGAGTGCGCGGACGATAGACCTAAGCTCCCGCAGGTAGCCGGCGGGCCCGTCGGGTCCCCGCGAAAAGGCGTGCAGGTGTGTAGGCCACCCGGCTACAGAGGCTTGGCTCTGTAGCCGGGTTGCTACCTCCATTCTGGCATCTGCTACCAAGCGATGGAACTCCGAAAGCTCCCTGGGAAAGGCGATATCTATTAGTAGGCCGATGGGCTGCATCTGCAAAAGACCAGTATCACGTCAGCTCGGGAATTATAAGGCCATATCCGCCTTCGGAGCGGCGGTAGACAACTCTAGGAGAACGGTCGGAGCTGTCGAAGAAGACAAAGAACGTATGGCCGAGCATCTCCATCTCAGCAATGGCTTCCTCTACCGACATGGGCTTTGTCTGAAAGACCTTTATCCGCACGACGCTGTCCTGGGCGGAAGGTTCCGGAGCCTCAGCTTCGAGCTGGGAGGATGACCGGCCACGAGCACGCGGCCTGTCAATGCGCCGCTCCTTGAATCGGATGGCTTGCATACGGATCTTGTCCAGCGCTGCATCCACTGCGGTGCGCAGCTGGGGAGCCTTTTCCTGGGCCCGGAGCGGGGACCCATCCACGTTCAGGGTAATCTGCACGACATGGTGGGTGCCCGCCGATCGGGATCGGACGTTGGAGACCTCGACCCTCGCCTCTATTATGTCGGATAGATAGCGGGAGAGTCCCGAGACCTTACGCTCGATCAGCGATCGGAGCTCCGGACTAAGCACTACCTCCCTTGCGAAGAACGATATCTGCATGTTTTACCCCCTGCACCCCACGCGTAGAAATAAAATAAAAGGGTGGCAAGGACTTCCACCACCCCGTTAGCGCCCCTGGAGGGACTCGAACCCCCGACGCAGGGCTTAGGACGCCCTCGCTCTGTCCGGCTGAGCTACAGGGGCACAATTTTGCGTGCCGATCCGTCTTTAGTATACTAAGAGTGGCCCCTCATGTAAAGGAACGCGATTGTTTCGGGGTGTAGCTCAGCCCGGTTAGAGCGTACGGTTCGGGACCGTGAGGCCGGCGGTTCAAATCCGCCCACCCCGACCAAAGTTCATCTCCTGGGTGACCCTTGGACCGCGTAGTTGCCACGAAACCTGTGGAGGGCGACGCCGAGCTGGACCAAAGCCTGCGGCCACGCAGGCTAGACAGCTTCGTGGGTCAACAGAGCGTTAAGGAGAACCTCTCTGTGCTGCTGGAGGCAGCTCGTCTGAGGGGCGAGGCTGCCGATCATATTCTGCTTTACGGTCCTCCGGGGCTGGGAAAGACAACCTTAGCCCACATTGTGGCTGAGGAGATGGGTGTGCCTATCACCGTGACAGCGGGCCCGTTGCTCACTCGGCCTGGCGATGCAGCTGTGCTTCTCACGAATCTGGCGCGGCATCAGGTGCTGTTCATCGACGAGATCCACCGCCTGCCGCGTCCTGTCGAAGAGGTGCTTTACTCGGCCATGGAGGACTTTGTGTTGGACCTCATGTTCGGCCGGGGCAGGTCGGCCCGTTCCGTGAGGATAAAGCTTCAGCCCTTCACCGTCGTGGGTGCTACCACGCGTCCAGCTGTGCTCACTTCACCGCTGAGGAACCGGTTCGGCGCAACTTTTCGCCTGGACTTTTACACGCCAGCAGACCTGGTGCGGATCCTGGAAAGATCGGCGAAGATCCTGGCAGTACAGGCGGACGAAGAGGCCCTCATGGAAATTGCTCAGAGGTCACGGGGAACTCCGCGTGTAGCCAACAGGCTCCTCCGCAGAGTGAGGGACTTTGCCCAGGTGCGAGCGGAGGGCAGGATCACGCTCGGGGTAGCCCGCGAGGCCCTGGACCGGTTGGGCGTAGATGAGGTGGGTTTGGATGAGGTGGACCGGCGCATGCTCAGGCTGATAGCCGAGGCCTATGGGGGCGGCCCTGTGGGCCTGGACACCTTGGCTGCTGCGGTGGGCGAGGAGAGCGACACCATTATGGACGTATACGAGCCCTACTTGCTGCAGCTGGGTTTCCTGCAACGGACCAACCGTGGGCGCGTCGTGACCGAGCTGGCGCTGCGGCATCTGGGCTTGGCCCCGAATGGGTCGCTGAGAACGCTGCTGTGAGGTTCATGGATGCCGTTGGACGCACTGGCCAAGTCCCTGATAATCCTAGGGCTGGTAATACTGTTTTTCGGGCTGATGATCCTGCTCCTCCGCCAGGTGCCCTTCTTTGGGCGTTTGCCTGGCGACATCTACATAACTAGGGATGGGTTCAGTTGCTTTTTCCCGATCGTGAGCTTCCTGCTTCTGAGCCTGCTCCTCACGTTGGTGCTCAACGTGCTTATTAGGATCATCAACCGGTAACGGACTTGGAGGTTGACACTTGGACCGCGCATTCCTAGCTCTAGGGGCCCTTTCGGCTGGATTAGCTGTTGCCCTCGGCGCCTTTGGCGCCCATGGGCTGCGGGGCTTAGTGGACGAGGGCGGTCTCAGCACCTTTGAAACCGCCGTTCGCTATCAGATGTATCATGCCCTGGGCCTGCTAGCAGTGGCCTGGGTTGTGGCGCGCCAAGGTTCGAGCCTGCCTGCCTTGGCGGGATGGCTCTTTGTGGCGGGCACTCTAATGTTCTCGGGAAGCCTCTACCTGCTGGTGCTATCCGGCCAGCGCTGGCTCGCTGCCATAACTCCCTTGGGGGGCGCCGCGTTTATTCTGGGCTGGCTTGTGCTGGCCTGGTCGGTCGTGAGGTCCTAAACGGTCAGCGCACGGCCAGCAGAGCCGTGGGATAGACGGGGACCAGGCCGAGAGCCAGCACCCCGAAGGCTGTCAGGCCGATCACTAGCCACAGCGAAGGGTGAACCCGGATGGACTTCAGGACACCCTTTGGGGCGAGCGTGGCGGAGACTATGCGAAAGTAGTAGTAAAAACCAACGGCGCTCGCCAGGGCAGCAATTATCGCGAGCCACAGATATCCCCTCTGCCACAGGCCCAGCAAAAGGCCAACCTTGGCCATGAACCCCGCCGTGAGGGGCACCCCTGCAAGCGAAGCCGAGAAAAGGCCGAGCAGACCTGCTAGCCAGGGGTTGGCCAGGGCCAGGCCGGCTAGATCGTCGAGGCTGGGATCCTTCTGGCCCTGCGCTTCGATGGCCGCCACTACGGCGAAGGCACCGAGGTTCATCAGGGCATATGCCACCGCGTAGAAGACGGCAGCCGACAGGTTGGAGATGAGGGCTAATCCCAGAAAGCCAGCGTGGGAGATACTGGAGTAGGCCAACAGCCGTTTGAGACTGTTCTGTCGGAGGGCGCCTAAGTTGCCTACAACTAAGGAAAGCACTGAAAGCAACGCTAGAGCTACCATCCACTGCAGCTCCAGGCTAGGCACCACAGAGAGAAGGAACCGGCCAAGGGCCGCAAGGGAAGCCAGCTTGGCTATCACTGCTATTGCGGCCGATGCGGGGGTGCCCGCGCCCTGAACCACGTCCGGCCCCCAGAGGTGGAAGGGAGCCAGCATCAGCTCGAAGGCCACGCCGACGATTATCAGCCCCGCCCCCAAGGTCAGGATGGTAGTGCCCTCGCGGGAGAGCACCATCGCCCTAGAGGCGATGGTGCTGAAGTTGGTGCTGCCCGTGGCACCGAAAACGTACGCGGCACCCAAGGCCATGAAACTAAAGGTGAAGGCTCCCAGCAGGAAATACTTGAGAGACGCCTCAGTGGACTGCTCGGTCCGCGTGGCACCGGCAAGGATATAGAAAGCCAGGCTTGCGACTTCGAAGGCCACCATTAACACTATCAGGTCGTTGGCCATGGAAAGCCCGGCTACACCGATAGACGCAAGTGTGGTAAGCACGAGGGGCTCGACAGACTCGCGCAGCTCCCCGTCCTGGGCCCAAAGCAGCAGCACAGCCGCGTTGCCTAGTAGGCTTGTAACCGTTACAAGACGGAACAGGTTGTCGGTAACTGCTGCCCCTGAGAAGGGCCAAGCTGTGCTCAAGCCGACTGCCAGGCCTGCCGCTATGACGTGAAGGAGCGCGGCTAACCAGTACATCAGGGAGCGGTGGCCCGACACGAACGTATCGAGCACAAGGGCTAGCACAGCGGCTATGGCTAGGAGGAGCAGCGGTGCGGCAGTAGCCAGCTCGGTCGGAGAAAGGAAGGTCATGGAGCACCTCCCAGGGTCAGTGCAGAGCCCACGGCTGTCACTAGGACGCGGGAAGTCTCAGGCGCGACCAGGAACTGTAGCGCAAGAGACGGGACCAACCCCAAAGCCAGGCTGGCTGCTAGGGGCAGGGCCAGCATAGTCCGGTGGAGCTTCGTGAGATCGCCAGGGTATTGGTCCACTCTACCGTGGGCTAGCCGCCAGTAGGTCAGGATAAAGTAGGCGGCGCCGAGAGCCACCCCGACGAAGCCCAGCACAGCCAAGGCAGGCCAGCGTTGGAGAGCGCCCACGAATATTAGGAGTTCGCCGGGGAATCCGCTCAGACCTGGAAGCCCTAGAGAGGCCAGGATGCCGACCAATAGATACAGCCTGCCCCAATCGAGGCGGCCAACCCCCGAGGATTCTTGATGGTCGGGCCCCAGCCAGCTGGCCAGATAGAAGTTTGCGCCCAGAAGAAGGCCTTGGTTCAATAGCTGAAAGGCAGCACCGCTGTAGCCTGCCGGCACGAAGGACACAGCCCCTATCACGAACAGGTTCATGTGGGCAACTGAGCTGTATATCAGCACATCAATGAACCTCCTCTGGGCGAGGGCCACCGCGCTGGCATAAAGGAACCCCACCAGGGCTACAGTGGCCAAGGGAAGCGCCATCTGGGAAAGTGCTGGTGCATGGGGATCGACCAGGAATCTCAGCAGACCGTAGCCTCCGAGCTTGGCCATAAAGGCTGCGCCCACCAGGGTGTGATGGGGTGTCTGCCGGTACAGGTCTGGCAGCCAAGTATGGAGGGGTACCATAGGCAGCTTGATAAGGAACGCGGCCAGGAACCCCAATGCAATCCAAGTGCCTACAGGGCCTGCGCGGAGGGCCCGGGTGAGCGCCTCGAGACCTAAAGGGTATAGCGCGGTTGGGGCGTTGAGCATGTACACTCCCGCGAGGGAGACGAGCATCAGCAAGCTACCGGTCGTCGTATACACAAGGAACTGTAGCGATGCCCGTTGGCGGTCCTCTCCCCCGTATCGGTTCACCAGCAGAAATAGGGCGAGCACCATCAGCTCCCAAAACAAGAAGAAGAGAAGGAGATCGCGTGCCAGGAGCACGCCGGCCATTCCAGAGGCCATAAAGGCGGTGAGGATCTCCTGGCCCTTACGCTCGGGCTGTCGAGCGACTCCGCCTGCAGCTTGGGACAGAGCCGCAAGGAAGAACACTAAGATTAACAACGTGCCGCTAAGGCCATCGAGGGCAAGGAAATAGTGAGCCCTTATCTGTGGTATCCACAACAGGTCCTCTGTAAGGCCGGTCCATGGACCCAGCGCGCCCATCAAGGCAGCGAAAGCGGCCAGGGTAAGTGCGCCGGCCGTAAGGCCTATCAATCGCCTCGTGCCTCTGGGACCTATGGGTAGCAGCGCGGCTAGAAGGGCCGCAGCTGAGGGTGCAAAGACGAAGATGGTCAGGGCCGGTACCGGCATCCCATCACCTCATGGAAAAGACCGATATGGAGATTAGAAGCAGGACCACCCCAGCGAAGGCCGCAAGCAGGTAAGGCCTCGCGTAGCCACTCTGCCACCGGCGCACCAAGTAACTGATGCCGAGGGCCAGCCATGATCCGAGCCCAACTGTGACAAGGAACAGGGCGCGCTCACCAGCGGTGCGTAGGGCAGATGCTACGTTGAGCGCTGGCTTCACCACCACAGAGCTGTACGTCATGTCGAACCCCCAGCCGGACGCCACGAGGGCCCAAAGCCTTCCATGGTGCTCTGTGGGGTAGACCTCCGGGCTGTGACGCCTGAAAGACAGCAACGCCAGAAAGGCCCCGAAGGCTGCCGCCAAAACCCCCAGAAGGAGCAGCCCAGCTGGGGGAGCGGACTCTTCTGCCATCAGAAGCTTGCTGAGCGTCCTGTCGGGGTACTGAAGAAGGCCTCCCAGCAGTGTAGCCCCGGCCAGCAGGACTGTGGGAACTGTCATGGTCCAACCTGCCCGGTGCACATGGCCTGCTGGGTTCTGCTCACCGCCGAAGAACAAGTATGCCCATGCCCTGAAGGTGTAGAGGGCTGTTGCCAGGGTTCCCAACAGTGCCAGGGCTGCCCAAAGCATGCCCGGTTGCTGCAGGGCCGCCGACGCGATGATCTCGTCCTTTGAGAAAAACCCAACGGCGGGAGGAAGCCCTGTCAGACCGAGAGCCCCAACGAAAAAGGTCCACTTGGCTAGAGGCAAATAAGTCGTGAGGCCTCGCATGCGGCGAAGGTCCTCTTCTCCTCCCAGGGCGTGGATGACCAGTCCAGCCGAGAGGAAGAGCAATGCCTTGAAAAAGGCGTGCCCCGTTAGGTGGAAGAGAGCTGCGACCGGTGAAAGGGCGCCAGCGGCCAAGAACATGTACCCCAGCTGGCTAATGGTGGAGTAAGCCAGGACGCGTTTCACGTTCGCCTGGGCAATAGCGGCGGTGGCGCCCAAGAGGAGGGTCGCAGTCCCTATGGCCATGATCAGGGGTGTAGCCCACGTAACTGCCGCGACGATGTTTTGGAATCTGACCAAAAGGTAGACGCCTGCCGTCACCATGGTTGCCGCGTGGATGAGGGCGCTGACAGGCGTTGGGCCAGCCATGGCGTCGGGCAACCAGACCTGGAGGGGCACCTGAGCTGATTTTGCTACCGCAGCTACGAACATGCCCAGGAGGATGGCGGTGAGTGCCCAGGAGGGCAAAGTTTCTGCCTGGCCGGTCAACAGGGGCCGGTATTGGTCGGTGCCCAGAAGGGCCACAGCCGTCACAGTAGCCAACATGAGGCCTGCGTCCCCGAAGGCATTGACAATGAAAGCCTTGACGCCCGCTGAGGCCGCCTCCGGCCTCTCAAACCAGTGGGCTATCAGCAGGTACGAGGCCAGGCCCACGCCGGCCCACCCCACCATGAGCACAACGAGGCTGCCCGCACTGACCAGCAAGAGCATGGAGCCCAAGAAAAAGTTGATGGTCGCAAAGTATCGCCATATACCGCTGTCGCCTTCCATGTACCCCACGCTGTACAGGTGGATCAGTGCCGACACCCCTGATACGACGGCCAGCATCAGCAAGGTGACGCCATCGACGAAGAGGGAGGGCACTAGCTGAAACCCTGGACCGACGGCCCAGGCCCACAGCTTGAGCTCCGAGGGAGCCCTCGGGTCCCCGTATGCCAGAGCGCCGAGGGCTGCCGCGAAGCTGCCAAAGGCTGCCAGGTTCGCCACCAGACCTGCAGCCTTTGGGGAGCTCGTGAGCCTCGAGAGGCCGGCTACCAGCAATGTTCCGGCAAAGGGTGCAAGGATGCTTGCCGTGACAGCAACCCACATGGCCGCCTAACCCCTCAGGGAACTGACTTCGTCGACGTCCACAGTGCGGTGTCGCCTGAACACGGAAACGATTATGCCAAGACCCACCACAACCTCTGCCGCGGCGATGGCCAGGAGGAACAGGGCCGCCAGCTGGCCATCCACCGTTCCGGCGGCATTGCCTAGGGCAACGAAGCTCAGGCCGGCACCGGCCAGCATCAGCTCCACCGAGAGGAACATGGCTATGGGGTTCCTGCGCACAACCATACCTATGCCGCCGATCACGAACACGGTGAGGGCCAAAGCCAAATACCAGGCAAGGGTCATGGGTTGCCTCCTGCTCGGGTCCTTCTCGACAAGAACACAGCGCCCACCATAGCTACCAGGAGCAGGGCAGAGAGGAGCTCGAAGGCTAGCATGTGCCTGAAGAGGAATCCAAATGCCACCTGGCCAAGGTCTGCAGGCAGGGCCGGCACGGTGATCGTAGGAAGCGTCCAGAGGCCGAGGACTGCCAGTAGTCCCAAAAAGAGCAGGCCAACGACGGGTGCTAGCCATCTCAGGGCTGGCGTGGTATCTGGGCCTTCAGGGGCATCTGGGTCGCTAAGGGTGATCACGAAGAGGAAAAGTACTAGCACCGCTCCGGCGTAGAGGAGGATCTGCACAGCGGCCAGCAGGGGCGCCCCCAGGTACAAGTACAGTACGGAGAGTCCCAGGAAGGTCCACGCAAGGGAAAGCAGGGAGTATAGCAGCTTACGGAAAGCGACCACGCCAAGGGCGCCGGCTAGTATCCAAAGGGACATTACAGCCCCGAAGATGGGGACGAGGCTCATCTTTTGCCCTCCG
>FWWM01009800.1_pt1 | contig 17415 bp, 10 predicted proteins | sample 2228351 | NCBI WGS metagenome assembly FWWM01 (sample SAMEA103939774, study PRJEB20133) | metagenome | reverse complement strand
CAACTATGAATAAGAAACAAAAAAAAATGGGTCTACCTTAAAACATTCAACCGCCCCCACTTATGTAAATTACGGAAATTAGGTAAATGGAAATTAGGTAACAAATCCTCAATCCAAATCCTTAACCCAAATCCTCAACAAGTAAACAATTATATAATATAATATAATATTATCTAAATTTAATTTTCTTTAAATAATTCACGATCGCAAGGTATTTAAAGATTTTTTGGGGAACTTTTAGAAAAAATTAAAAAATTAGAAAAAATTAAAAAAGTTATATACAAACTATACAAGCAAACTATACAAGACAACCATACAACCAATATAACAAAATAAAACTATATAACCATTAATAAATAAATCTTATTAATAAAGTATGCCGATAAATCTTTCTCCCACTAAACAAAAAATTCTACTTCTTTTGATGGGAGGTTTGGCTTTTCAGGGTGCCTATACTCCCCGAAAGCAAATCCGCTTACTAAAGAGTTTAGCTAAAGAATGGAAAAAGATTAATGAAAAGAAACTTAAAGATGAAATCAGAGCACTATACAGAGCAAAATTAGTATCATTGAAAGAATGCGTTAATGACACTTTTGAAATGGTTTTAACCGATAAGGGCAAAATTAAGGCCATAAAGTTTAGCTTTAACAAAAAAATAACTAACCCGGGTAGCTGGGATAAAAAATGGAGAATAGTAATTTTCGACATACCAGAAAAATTAAAGCTAGAGATGCTCTGAGGGAGCGATTGAAAAACCTTGGTTTTTACGAACTTCAAAAAAGCGTCTTCGTGTTTCCTTATGAGTGTCAAGATGAAGTTAATTTTCTAATAGAATTTTTCAATTTGAGAAAATATGTAAGGTATGCAGTTGTTGAATCAATCGACAACGATCTTCATTTGCGAAAAATTTTTAATCTACTATAAACCTATAAACCGCTATAAAGCGTTATAAAGTATTTTTATATAAAGTATTTATAAGTTATCGGCAAAATAAAAAATAAAGCAAAAAATCTTTAAATAGTTTGCGATCGCAAACTATTTAAAGAAATTTTGGGTAAGAATTGATATTTTAATGTGAGAATTTATAATTGCGTTTATAATTGCGTTTATAATTGCCTATTGCGTTGAATTGCCTTGTGAGAATATATTATTATTGCAAGGCAAAAGAAAATTGATTTAGTGATTTTTAATAAGCTCTCGGATAATTTTTTTTGTTTCTTGAGGGCCCGACACCGCCATATAATCAACTCCTGTACGTAAAACAGCATAATCGTTACCTCCGGGATAAATAGCATCTCCAATAAATAACATTTTTGAGAAGGGCACTTTTAAGTATTTTTTAATTTTCTTGAGACCATACGCCTTGTCTATGCCCTTTTTGGTTACGTCAACAGTGGTATAGCCGGCGGCCCGGACTTCAAACTCCGGCAGGTATTTAGCCATTAACTTGGCTATTTTCATTTTGGTGGGAGTGTGCTTTTTTTTCCACCTCTTTTTCATTTGCACACCTTTTTTCCCCAAAACAGTTACAAGGTCTTGGCCAAAAACAGAAAAACTAACTTGCGTGCCGCGATCTTCAATTATTTCGCCGTAAGTTTTTTTGGGATGCTTGTAACCTATCTCCCGAAACACTCTTTCAAAGGTATCCTTAATTTTTTTAACCTGTTTGGCAGAAAGACGAAGCGAGTAAACATTTTTCCACCCTCTGTTATATTTATAAAAGGATGTGGATGTGGTGGGAAATATAAATAAGTTTTTCAACAAGGATTTTGGGCATTTTAATTTTTCTAAAAATAAACTTTTAAAAACTTCGTATTTGCCGCCGCCTATAACGGCAACTTTTTTCACCTTTAAAAGTTCGCTAAAAAGCCGAGACATTTCCTCATCCATTGGCGATTTGGTTTCTATTAATGTGCCGTCTAAATCAAAAACAATCAAATCTTTTGTCGGTATCTTTTTAAGATTGGCGATTCGTTTGATTTTCATACAAAAATATTATAGCATATTTATATGAGTTTTTCAGTAGGTATAATTGGTTTACCCAATGCTGGTAAATCAACTTTATTCAAGGCATTAACTAAAAAGTCCGTTGATATTGCTCCTTATCCTTTTACTACAATTCACCCCAATTATGGGGTAGTTAGTGTTCCCGACGAAAAATTAAAGAAAATTGCCCGAATTATCAAACCTGAAAAAATTACTCCAACCACTATTAAATTTGTTGATATTGCCGGCTTGGTTAAAAATGCCCATAAAGGAGAGGGGTTAGGAAATCAATTTTTGGCCTATATTAGAAATTGCGATGCCATAGTGCAGGTGGTAAGGGCTTTTGAAAATTTTAATGTTGAAAATGTTAGCGGCGAGATAAATCCTGAAAATGACATTGAAACAATAAAAATTGAATTAGAATTAAAAGATTTAGAAAGTAAAGAAAAAGAAAACCTCTTGAGTAAAAAACCCGTTATTTATCTTCTAAACATTAACGGCAAAACTCAATATCAACCACCAAAAATAAAACATTTGGCAATAAATCTAAAAGACGAAGTAGAAATTTCTGAATTATCGGAAGCTGAAAAAAAGGAATTGGGTATAAAATCTCAGCTTGACCAATTAATTCTTGCCTGCTACAATATTCTTGATTTAATTACTTTTTATACGGTAACCGGCGGCAAAGAAACGCGCGCTTGGACTTTAAAAAAAGGCTCAACCGCTCCGGATGCCGGAGGAGTAGTTCATAGCGATTTCAAGGAAAAATTTATTAAAGCAGAAGTTATCAGTTGGCAAAAATTACTTGAAGCTGGCGGCTGGCTAAAAGCGCGGGAAAAAGGTTTAATCAAAACTGCGGGTAAAGATTATTTGGTTAAAGATGGCGATATTTTAGAATTTAAGATATAAAAAATGAATCTGTTCTTATTTCTATGAGATATTATGAATTAACTATTAAAACCAAAGAGGCCAATGTCCTCTTGGAAAAAGTGAAAAATTATCTTCCCAATCCGCCCATCCGAGAACAAGAAAAACCAGATTAGTTAACTTTGGAATTCTACGCCGAACCAGAAAAAATTGCGGAATTGGAAAAGAAACTTAAAGCTGATTCTTTGCGATATATGATTTTAACTAAAAAGACGCTTAAAGAAGTTGCTTTATCGCACCAACCGCCATCGGTAAAAACAAAAGTAAAAACAAAAGTGGAACTAAAAGAAATAGAAAAAAAATTAGAAGAGATATTAAAAGATTAACACGAGCTTGCTAGCCGATGAACATAAGATATTTAGCGTTAATCGCGCTACAAATCTCGTGTCTTTAATAAACTTATGAATCTTAATAAAGTTTTTTTAATCGGACGCCTAACTCGCAACCCCGAAATGCGCTCTTTGCCTTCAGGTCAGTTATTAGCCGCTTTCGGATTAGCCACCAACCGGATTTTTGTTGATAAATCGGGTCAAAAACAAGAACAAACTGAATTTCATAATATCATCCTTTTTGGTAAATTAGCAGAAATAGCTTCGCGCTATTTAACTAAAGGTTCTTTAGTAATGATTGAAGGTCGCCTCCAAACCAGAAATTGGCAGGATAAAGACGGCAACCAAAGGTTTCGAACGGAAATTATTGCCGAGAGATTACAATTGGGACCTCGGGCAGCCGACAAAGTGGCTCTGGCAGATGAGGCGAAAAAAGAAATGCCGTCCCCCGAAGAAATCCCTATTATTGAAGAAGAAAATGAAATTAACATAAAAGATATTCCTTTTTAATTTTAAAAAGTTTTTGAACAATGCCTTGTTATTTCTGCCAAAGGAATATAAAAGAAATTGACTTTAAAGATACGGAATTACTCCGTAAATTTATTTCTGGCCTAGCAAAAATAAGGCCAAAAAAAAGAACTGGAACCTGCGCCAGTCATCAACGAAAATTGGCTAAAGCCATTAAAAGGGCGAGAAATTTAGGATTGTTGCCTGCCACGGTCAAGTAAAATTTTTTTTATCTTTTTTACCGTCTCGGGATTTTCTCTTAAAAATTGCTTTGAGGCCTCCATTCCTTGACCTAATTTTGTATTTTCGTACTGCAACCAAGAACCACTTTTTTTAATTACTCCCATTTTTAAACCGGTATTCAAAATGTCGGCCAAATAAGAGATTCCCTCGTTGTAATAAATGTCAAATTCAGCGGTCTTAAAAGGCGGCGCCACTTTGTTTTTAACAATTTTCGCTTTAACTCTATTACCGATAATCTCATCTCCTTTTTTTATTTGAGCCAGCCTTCTCAAATCAATTCTAACCGATGAATAAAATTTTAAAGCCAATCCGCCCGGCGTTGTCTCGGGATTACCAAAGAGAATGCCAATTTTCATTCTCGTCTGGTTTAAAAATATAACTGCGGTTTTGGTTTTAGCCACAATTCCAGAAAGTTTTCTTAAGGTTTGACTCATTAAACGAGCCTGCAATCCAATCTGAAATTCTCCTACCTCACCGTCAATTTCAGCTTGCGGAACCAAAGCCGCCACCGAGTCAACAACAATTGCGTCAACCTCACCTGACTTGACCAAGGTTTCTACAATTTGAAGCGCTTGTTCTCCCGAATCGGGCTGGGAAATTAACAAATCGTCAACATTAACCCCAATTTTTCTGGCATAATCAGGATCAAGGGCATGTTCGGCATCAACAAAAGCTCCCACACCGCCTTGTTTTTGAGCTTCGGCTAAAATATGAAGAGATAAGCTGGTTTTTCCGCTTGACTCCGGCCCGAAAATTTCAATAACTCTTCCTCGGGGAATCCCACCCACTCCTAAAGCTAAATCTAAAGAAATGGAGCCAGTCGGAATCACATCCACATCAACCGGCCTCACCTCTTTTAATTTCATAATTGCCCCTTCACCAAAACGTTGTTTTATTTCTTCCACTGCTTCTTTTAAATCTGTTTTTTCAATTTTTTCTGTTTTCTTTGCCATAATTTAAAACTGTTGAATAATTATTTTTTAACTTTCAAACCTTCCCCGTTAATTTGCCAGGGCATTTTAGCGGGGAAGGTTTGCGGGGGAATTATTGTTTCAATAGTTTTAATTTTAATAGTTTTGATTGTCAACATTTTCAATTTATACCTACTTTGGCCGGATTTTTAAACTTTTTTCCAGTCATTATTTTCTTTGTCTGGAAAATAAACTTCTCTTGGTTTTGCCCCCTCTCCCGGGCCCACTATACCTCTTTCTTCTAACATATCAATCAACCGGGCCGCCCTGGCATAGCCAATCCTTAATTTTCTTTGTAAAAGGGAAGCGGAAGCCTTCTTTGCCTCAATCACTACCCGCTTTGCCTCTTCATACAGTAAATCATCTTCATCATTCGTTTTCTCTTCGGTCATTTCCAAACTTTTTTCAAGGTCTTGAGCTAATCCGTTTTCCGTTTTCATTTTTATCCAATCGTCCAACTGAATATCAGTCCTTGTTGATGGTTGATTTTTTATCCAGCCGATTACTTTCCTTACTTCTCTCTCTGAAACATAGGGCGCCTGAATTCTTTTTGGTTTACCAACTTCGGCCGAGACATAAAGAAAATCTCCCATACCCAAAAGTTTTTCAGCTCCGGAAGCATCCAAAACTGTCCGGGAATCAACTTGACTGGCTACCTGAAAAGTAAGTCGCGAAGTAATATTTGCTTTAATAAGGCCGGTAATCACTTCAACTGAAGGTCGTTGGGTGGCCACCACCAAATGAATACCAACTGCTCTAGCCATCTGGGCCAATCTGACGATACCTGCTTCAATCTCTCTACCTTTGGCTGCCATTAAATCGGCTAACTCGTCAACTATTAAAACAATATAAGGCATTATTTCTTCCTTTCCTTTTTTTTGAAGATTATAGCTAATAATATCCCTTGTTTTGGAGGCGGCTAAAATTTCAAATCTCCTTTCCATTTCTGAAATCAACCATTTTAAAGCGCCGACCGTCCGGGTAGCATCGTAAATTACCGGCGCCAAAAGATGGGGAAGCTCACCATAAACCGGAAATTCTACTCTTTTTGGGTCAATTAAAATAAATCTGAGGATTTGAGGTGAACTCCGGTACAAAAGAGATAAGATAAGATTGTTAATAAAAATAGTTTTACCGGTGCCCGTGCTGCCAGCCACCAACAAATGGGGCATCCGAGCCAAATCGGCATAAACTGGATTTCCCGAAACATCACGACCTAACACAATAACCAAACCAGAACTATATTTGTGAAAATCCGGATTTTGAATTAAATTTCTTAACCTAACCTGTGCCCTAATTTTATTGGGAACCTCAATTCCCACTAATGACCGACCGGGAATTGGTGCTTCAATCCTAATAGGATGTGAAGCCAATGCTAAAGCTAAATCATTGGAAAGAGCGGTAATTTTAGATAATTTTATTCCTTCTGCTGGCTTTAAAGTGTATTGGGTGACGGTCGGCCCAATATTTATCTCTGACATTTCAACCGGAATATCAAAATTTTGCAAGGTTCTTTTAATGATTAGCGAGTTTATTCTGGTGTCGCCGGCTGCTGGTCCTCCTTTTTCTGCTTCTAAGAGTTCTATGGGGGGGAGTTGATATGAAATGTTGCTTTCTTTTAAAAAAGACGGTTCGCTTTCAATCGGTTTGGTTTTTAAGGTAGCCGGAGGAATTTTCTCGGGTTTTTCAATCTCCTGCTGAGAAAAAAGAGGTGGAGGAGAAATTTCTTTAACTTTAAACTTGGGCTCACCCATTTTAAAAATCCGAGTAATTAAAGGTTTTTTTTCTTCCTTTTTTAAGTTTGATGGCGGCAGAGAAAATGATGGCTCAAGAACCGGCTTTTTTAAAATGGTCGGCGTTAATAACTGCCAGAAAATTATGCCGCCAATAATAATTACGGCGCCAAAAACAATTTTTGTTACCAGTGCTCCAAAAAATTTTAAAAATATAAATGCCGTAAGATAACCAAAAATCCCTGCCATTTTTTGACCGGGATAAAAAGCTTCCAATATCCCCGAAATTCCTATAATAAAAATAATAATGGCTAAAAAAACTGGCCAAAATCCGGTTTCAATTTTTCTAACCGAAAAAGGTTTAAAAAATATAAGACCGGAAATTAAAAGAATTAAAGGAATAACAAAAACCACTTTCCCAATTAAAAAAGAAAACCCCCTCATTAAAAATTGACCAGCGGGTCCGGATAATTCAAAAAAACTCAAGCTTACAATTGTGGCTATCAAAAACATTACCACCCCCAAGATGTATCTTTTTGCTTTAACGGGCAAACTGAATTTGCCAATTTTTTCTCCCTTTTCAAAATTTTTCTTATTCTTTTTTTTCATTAATTTTACAAGAACGCCGAGCGTTATTTACATTTTTGCTTTGCGGTATTAAATATAAGTTAAGCAAACCATCTTTTGGCGTTATAGACAGTATACCGCCATCCGCTAAAGGCCAATCTTTAAGAGAGCGCCAGACGCGGGATGAAAGCAAATTTTTCAACAAGTAAATTCCTCTTTAGTGAGGCTATTTCTAAAGCCCGTTCCCACCGGTATCAGCTTCCCTATTATAACATTTTCTTTCAAGCCCCTCAATTTATCTTCTTTTCCTTCAATCGCCGCTCTAATTAAAACACGAGAAGTCTCCTGAAAAGATGCGGCCGACAAGAAAGAATCAGTGGCCAGAGCCGCCCGCGTTATACCAAGTAAAACAGGAGTTCCTTTGGCTAATTTTTTGCCTTCTTTCTTAAGAACACTTTGTTCTTCTAAAAATCTTGCTTGGCTAACAATTTCACCAACAGTAAAAGAGCTGTCACCGCTTTCTTTTATTTTCAAGCGCGAAAACATCTGACGGACTATCACTTCAATATGTTTATCGTGGATGGCCGCCCCATGAGAAACATAAATTTTCTGAATTTCTTTAATAATATAACTTTGGGTTTTTTCCTTGCCCACTAACTTAAAAAGTTCTTTTATATCCACATTTCCATCAGACAGCTCCTGACCCTTTTTTACTTGTTGCCCCGGTTCTACCAAAATGGTAAAATTTGGCGGTATATGATACTCAAACGTTTCGCTTTTTTTCTTTCTTGAATTTTGCCGCTGGCCTTGAGGCAAAGTAGTTTGAATTTTTGATTTAATTTTAATTACTCTTTCGGGCGTTATTTCAATAACTTTTCCCTCGCTCAAAGAAATAACTCCCTTTCTGTTGGGCCCTCTTGCCTCAAAAATTTCCTCAACGCGAGGCAATCCTAAAGTTATATCTCCGCCGCCAGCCACTCCGCCGCTGTGGAAAGTTCTCATTGTTAATTGGGTCCCCGGCTCGCCAATTGCTTGAGCGGCAACAATACCAACGGCAGCACCCAATTTAACTAATTGATTTAATCCTAAATCCCAACCATAACATTTTTGGCAAACGCCCCTAACCGATTTACAACTTAAGGGTGACCTCACCCTGACCTTTTCAATCTCTGCCTCAATAATCTTTTCCCCTTTCTCCCAGTTAATAATTTCTCCCTTTTTAACAATAGTTTTCGTTTTTTCTTTTTTACTTTTTATTTCTTCCAATGCTATTCTCCCCACGATTTTTAAGAGAAAATTCTGGTTGATTTCATCGGCTTCTGCTTTTGATATTTCAATTCCTAACGTATCTCCACAATCTTGTTGTGAAATTATTAGTTCGTGAGCAACATCAACCAAACGCCGTGTTAAATATCCGGCGGTAGAAGTTCTTAGGGCGGTATCCACCGTTCCTTTTCTTGCGCCATGGGTTGAGATAAAATATTCCAGAATGTCAAAACCTTCTTTAAAAGAATTTTTTACCGGCAACTCAATGGTTTGACCCAAAGGATTAATAACTAACCCTTTCATACCCGCCATCTGGATAACTTGCGACCAAGAACCTCTGGCTCCCGCATCAATAATTGAAAAAACTGGGCCATTTTCGGGTAAAGATTTTGGCACAATTTTCTCAATCTCTAATTTTGCTCTTGTCCAAATTTCAATTAAGTGGTTTGTCTTTTCCTCTTTTGATAAAAGCCCTTTTTTGAAATAGTCTTCAATTTTTACTACTTCATTTTCAGCAGCCGTTATAATCTTTCTTTTCTCGGAAGGTATAATTAAATCATCCATTCCCCAAGAAAGTCCCGACAAAGTGGAATATTCAAACCCCAGTTCTTTGATTTTATCTAAAATTTCTTCAGCTTTTGCGGGTTCATATTTTTCAATAACTACTCTGGCTAATAATTCTAAATCTTTTACTCTCATTTCCGAGTTTTGAAAAGGAAAATCTTCCGGCAGTGCCTGATTAAAAATAATCCTACCAACTGAGGTTTCTATAAATTCTGATTGTTTTTGGCTACCGCTTAATTTCCGCTGATTTTCATCTGTAACCATTGACAGCATCCTTACGCGAATGCGGGCTTTCAAGTCAATTTCGCCAAACTCATAAGCCAACATTGCCTCCTCTGGAGATGAAAAAATTTTACCTTGGCCTTTAGCGCCTTCTTGAATCTTCGTTAACCAGTAACAGCCCAAACTAATATCTTGATAGAGCGTGACAATGGGGGTGCCAACAGCCGGCTTTAACAAATTAAGAGTTGACAACATAAGCTCGCGGCTTTCTTTTTGCGCTTCTTCTGAAAGCGGTAGATGAACCGCCATTTGATCTCCGTCAAAATCAGCGTTAAAAGCCTTACAAACCATTGGATGAAGTCTAATTGACACCCCCTCAATTAAGATAGGTTGAAAGGCCTGAATTCCCAGCCGATGTAAAGTAGGCGCTCTATTCAATAAAACCAGCTTATTCTTAACAACTTCTTCTAAAATAGCCCAGACATCGTCGGTCTCTTCTTCAATCAACCTTGAGGCTCCGCGGACATTGTAGGCCAACTCTCTGTCTATAATTTTTTTAATCACAAATGGCTTAAAAAGCTCAAGAGCCATTTTTTTGGGCAAACCGCATTGATGAAGTTTTAGTTCCGGCCCAACCACAATTACCGACCTTCCGGAATAGTCAACACGTTTTCCTAAAAGGTTTTGTCTAAATCTGCCTTGTTTTCCTTTGAGCATATCGGCTAAAGATTTTAAAAGCCGTTTTCCGCCGGTGGTAGCCTTGGTCATTTGTCCTTTTCTCATTCCGTTATCAATTAAGGCGTCAACAGCTTCTTGCAGCATTCTTTTTTCATTTCTAACAATAACTTCCGGCGCTGAAATCTCCAGCAAATACTTTAATCTATTGTTTCGGTTAATTACCCTACGATAAAGTTCGTTTAAATCGGAAGAGGCGTAACGACCGCCATCTAACTGAACCATCGGCCGAAGGTCGGGTGGTAAAACCGGCAACACAGTTAAAAACATCCATTCCGGTCTCACCCCGGCTTTTTGCATTCCTTGAAAAAATTTTAATCTCATTAAAATTTTTCTTTTATTTAATTTATTGGAAATTATCTCGTTTGAATCTTGAAAAGAAAGTTTCTTTTGGGATTCTTTTGAAGAAGTTTTTGTGTCTACAAAATTAGCTTTCTCTAATTGAGCCTTTAAATTATTAATTTCTTTTTTGAGGTCAATTTTTTCAAAAATTTTTCTTAATGTCTCTGCTCCGGTTCCTGCTTCAAAAATTTCCCCATATTTAGAGGCAAGCCGGTGATAGGTAACTTCCGATAAAATTTTTAACGGTTTTAATGATAATACTTCTTCTTTTGCCCTATCTCTGGCCGCCCTTAATTCTTCTAATTGCCTCAAAACAGAACCTCGGGATATTTTCACAGTTTTGCCGCTTGCCGACTTTTTTATTTTTTGCTGTTTAACTTTAGACCTAAATTCTTTTTCAATTTCCTCTAAAACTCTTTTCTTGGCTTCTTCGTTAACATTGGTAATAATATAAGCGGCAAAATAAATTATCTTTTCCAGCTGCTGCATTGGCAAATCTAAAACCATTCCTATGCGAGAAGGCACCCCCCTCAAAAACCAAATATGAGAAACCGGCGTAGCCAATTTTATATGTCCCATTCTTTCTCTGCGAACTTGGGATTTGGTTACTTCCACACCGCAACGGTCGCAAACTATGCCTTTGTAGCGAATCCTTTTGTATTTCCCGCAATAACACTCGTAATCTCTTTCTGGTCCGAAAATTTTCTCGCAAAAAAGACCGTCTTTTTCCGCTCTCTGCGTGCGATAATTAATTGTTTCCGGCTTGGTTACCTCGCCGTGACTCCAAGATAAAATATCCTCTGGCGAGGCAAGCTTTATTCTAATGGCATCAAGATCTTGTACACGCATAATTTTATTTTAAAATTCCAAATTCCAATGGTTAAATAAACAAACAATAACCATTGGAATTTTGGTATTGTGTATTAATGGGTAAGTTTGGTTATTCAGACCTAAAGCACTGAAAAATGAGCTCAAATAAGCGATTTTCTTATTCTTTTAAAGATAACTTTCTATGTTGAAGGTTCTACCTTCAACATTGATTATACCTTCAACATTGAATGCGATTTTACAGTATTAAGTCCGGTTTTTCAAACTTTACCCTATTAATTAATTATAATTTAGCGCTTGGCGCTTGGCGCTTGGAATTTTCGCTTTTTTGTTTTTCTTTTACCTCCACCGACAACCCCAATGATTTCAATTCGTTCACCAATAAATTGAAAGAAGCCGGGATGTTCGGTGGTTTAATCTCTTCACCTTTTAAAATTGCCTCGTAAGTGGCGGCTCTGCCTGGCACATCGTCAGATTTTATAGTCAATATCTCTTGCAAGGTATAAGCTGAACCATACCCCTCTAAAGCCCAAACTTCCATTTCGCCAAATCTTTGACCGCCAAATTGAGCCTTTCCTCCTAGGGGCTGCTGGGTAATTAAAGAATAAGGCCCAATTGAACGCATATGAATTTTGTCTTCAACCATATGGATTAGTTTCATCATATAAATATAACCAACAGTAATTTTTTCTTTAAAGGGAAGTCCGGTTCTCCCGTCAAAAAGAACAACCTTTCCGTCTTCGGGTAGTCCGGCTCCTCTAAGCTCGGCTTTAATATCATCTTCGGTTGCGCCGGCAAGAGATGGAGAAATAGCAATATAACCTAATTTTTTGGCTGCCAAAGAGAGATGGGTTTCTAAAATTTGACCTAAATTCATCCGAGAAACCACGCCCAAAGGATTTAAAATAACATCAACGGGAGTGCCGTCTTCTAAAAAGGGCATTTCTTGTTCGGGTAAGACCATTGATACCACTCCTTTATTTCCGTGACGGCCGGATAACTTATCGCCGGCCTGAATTTTTCTAATAGATGCTATCTCAACTTGAATTCTTTTGAGCACCCCGGGTTCTAATTTATGACCCAATTCTCTAGAAAAAACTTTTATTCCCACCACTCGCCCCTGCTTGCCGTGTTCCATCAACAAAGAAGTATCTTTTACTTCCCTTGCTTTTTCTCCAAAAATTGCCCTTAATAACCTTTCTTCAGCTGTTAAATCTGCTTCCCCTTTTGGTGAGATTTTTCCAACCAGAATATCGTTGGGTCCAACCTCAGCTCCAATTCTGACAATTCCCTCTTCGTCAAGGTCTTTTAATTTTACCTCCGAGACATTGGGAATATCATAAGTGGTAATTTCCGGCCCCAGCTTTGTTTCTCTAACATCGCAAGTAAAATTCTCGCAGTGAATTGAAGTATAAACATCATCTTTAACCAATCTTTCGGAAATAATAATAGCATCCTCAAAATTTCCTCCCCGCCACGGCAAAAATGCAACCAAAACATTTCTCCCCAAAGCCAACCTTCCCTGAGAAATTCCTCCGCCATCGGTCAAAATATCCCCCTTTTTAACAATTTGTCCTTTTTTAACAATTGGTTTTTGGTGAAAACAAGTGTACTGATTTGTCCGAATAAAAGTTTTTAAATTGTAATTTTTTATTTTTGATTTTTGAGTTTTAATTTGGATATGGTCGGCGTCAACTTCAGCAACAATACCGTCTTCATCGGCAATTATTATTTGGCCGGAATCTCTGGCAACCCTCTCTTCCACTCCTGTACAAACCAAAGGAGGTTCGGGATTTACTAAAGGAACTGCTTGTCTCTGCATATTTGAACCCATCAGCGCGCGATTAGCATCGTCATTTTGTAAAAAAGGAATACAAGAAGTAGCCACGGAAATTAACTGCTCAGTGGAAACATCAATAAAATCAATTTCTTCTCTTAAACAAATTCCCGGCTCGCCCTTTATTCTGGCATCAACTTTTTCCGGAATCAAATAACCATCTTTATCAATTGGTATACCCGCATGAGCGATATTGTACCTTTCTTCTTGATGCGCCGAAAGATAATAAATTTCTGAGGTTACCTTGCCTTTTTTTACCCTAAAATAAGGGGTTTCAATAAAACCGTAAGGATTAATCCTGGCAAAAGATGCCAAATGGGAAACCAGTCCCACATTTGGCCCTTCTGGGGTTTCAATAGGACAAATTCTTCCATAATGGGACGGCTGAACATCTCTAACCTCAAAACCGGCTCTTTCCCTGGTTAACCCCCCTGGACCGGTAGCCGACAATCTTCTTTTGTGTTCTAATTCGGCTAAAGGATTTTCATTATCCATAAATTGAGAAATTTGGGAAGAAGTAAAAAATTCTTTAATCACAGCCATCACCGGCCGAGGATTAATGATTTGAGCTGGCGTTGCCGTATAAATATCCAAAGTGGACATTCTGTCTTTAATAATTCTTTCCATTCGGGTCAATCCTACCCTCATTCTGTTTTGTAAAAGCTCGTTTAATGTTCTAACCCTGCGGTTGCCCAAATGGTCAATTTGGTCTGCTTTTGCCGTTGGATCGTTATTAAGACGGATTATTTCTCTTAAAACAGCAATAACATCTTCCCTTTTCAACACCCTGTCTTTTGGTGCAATTTCTGAATTATGAACTCTCCTTTCTTTTTTCTCTCCCCTTATTCCCAATTCCGGCAGTCGTTGAGACATTCGCCATCGTCCAACTTTACTTAAATCATATCTTTCAAAATTAAAAAACATATTCTCAATTAGTTCTCGCGCCGTATCAGGAGAAACCAACTCTCCCGGTCTTAATATCTCATAAATCTCAACCAAGGCCTCCTCTTGATTGCGTGTTTTATCCCGCTTTAAAGTTTCATCAATATATTTTTGTTCTCCTTTTTCTATGTCTTGAAATAATTCTTTTATCTTCTCTTCTTTGCTCACGCCAAAGGCTTTAAGAAGCGTAGTCGCAGCTATCTTTCTTTTTCGGTCAATTTTTACTCCGATAAAACCTGAAGGGTCGGTTTCAAATTCCAACCAAGCTCCGCGATTGGGAATAATTTTGGCTCCAAAACAGTTTTTGCCGGCAATTAATTGCGATGTAAAAAAAATTCCCGAGGAGCGAATTAGCTGAGAAATTACCACTCTTTCAACTCCGTTAACAATAAAAGTTCCCTTTTCGGTCATTAAAGGAAAATCACACAAAAAAACATCTTGTTCTTTAATTTCTTTGGTTTTAAGATTTATTAATTTTGTTCGTACTCGCAAAGCCGCCTCGTAAGAATCATTGTTTTGTTTTGCTTCAAGGTCTGATTTATATTTTGGCTCGTCCAGTTTATAATCTAAAAACCAGAGCTCCAACTCCTTTTTAGTATAATCGCGAATCGGAGATATTTCTTGAAAAAGTTCTTTTAAATCTTTCTGCCAAAACCTCTCCCAATTCTCTTTCTGTACAGAAAGTAAATGAGGCAAAGGTAAAGAAATTTTTGATTTTCCGAAATTTTTTATTTTGTTCATAAATAAAACCACAAAAAGACCCTAATTGTTAATTTATTATTTTAGGGCTATTTTATCTATTAAGTTTTAGTGCCAAAAAGAAATCAAATTACAGCTTAAAAAGGTTAATGATTTAATTTTACTCTTTCTAAAAAAAATGTCAACTCAAATGCATAATCATTCTTAACATTCTAGCAATTATTCAATAAGTGCCCAAGGTTCTGCCTTGGATGGTCGCCATCCAACATCTACGCTCAATCAAAATGATAAAAATAGCGTTTATGACTTTTTATTTACTTTTCCAGCTGTTCAGCCGGCTTTTCTTCAACCGGCGGCTCACTGGGCACCACGCCCTCAAGGGCCGGCTTGCCACCCCTTAAATTGGCTAAAATCTTTTTTACCTCTTCGTTGGTTGGATTTAATTCCTCTATTTTTTCAAATTGTAAAATCGCTTCTTTTTTATTCCCCTCCCGGTCATAAATCAAACCCAGAAAATAACGGGCGTTGGAATAATTTGAATCAATTAATACCGCTCTTTCCAATTCTGATTTTGCCTTGTCGAATTGATTATTGTTATAATAAATAACCCCCAACTGAAAAGCAAGACCTGAATCAAAAGGCGCCACCCCTTTGGTCATCTCCAATTTATCAATAGCTTCTGGTGTTTTTCCTTCTCTAACATAAATCATTGCTATCAGAAAGTGAGCCGGCGCGTAATCGGATTTAAGCGAAATCGCTTTATCAAAATTTTCTCTGGCTAACTTTAAGTTTTCAGCTCTTTCTGTTTCTTTTTGTTCTTGGGCAGACCAGTCCGACCTGATTAAATATATTCTGCCCATTTCTGTAAAAATATAAGGGCTGGTCGGCTCCAATTCAGCCGCCTCTTTATAAGAACGAAGCGCCCATTCATCGGCTCCCCCTAAAATACCCATCATATTTTGATAAACAAAAGCTCTAATATTCCAATTAGCCACATTTTTTGAATCAATCGTTGTTGCCTGGTTTGCTGAATTAACAGTATCAGCAATCAACGGCTGAACTAAAGCGCTCAAATCTTCTTGACTTAAATCAGTTCTGCTCAATAACTGCCGCAGCTTGAATAAGAAAACTTGGGAAAGGTCTCGCCAGTACAAATCTATTTTCGGATTCAGCTGGCCGGCGCCAAGAATATAATTTATGCTCGCCTCTACATCTCCTCTTTGCCAAGCATTCAGACCTTGAAAATATCTCACTTCAGCCACATATTTTTGCCCGTATAAAATCGCCAAACCAACGCTCAAAACCAAAATTAAAACAAAAAAGAAAGAAATACTCAAGGCCCTCAGCGAAGAAACCTGAAAGTCCCAAACTTGTTTTTTTTCTTGAGTGAGTAAAGCAAAAAAAGATACCAGCAGCCAGAACAAAAATAAAATCGTCAGATTGGTCGGATACAGAAAAAAGGCGACAATCAAACCAACAAAACTAGCCAAAATTCCCCACAGTAAAAACCAATTTAAATTCGCTTCCTGGGCCCCGCTAAAAGTAGAAACTCTCTCTGCGATTATTTTCAAAAAGGCCTTAAGACCCAAACGAAAGCTTACAACCAACAGGAAAAAGAAAGCTAAAATTCCCAAAATGCCATTGGTAATCAATCTGTCTAAAACCTCGGAAGCAGCTTGAGAAAAACGAATTCCCCAGAAAACTACTTGATTTATGTCAGCCGGTTTATATTTTGACCAGCTGTAAGAAAAAGTGCCGGGACCCGTTCCCAAAAGTAATGACTTAAAAGGTAGCTGTTTAAAAATTCCTAAACTTGCTCTTTGGCTGGGAGATATTTCAAGGGGAAGGTTAGCTGTTATGTTTAAAGAGAACCGAAAGAAAGTGAAAAACAAACCAATAATTAAGAAAATCATCAAAAAAGTTATAAAACTTGTTGTCCGCCCCCTCTTCCTTAGGCTAACAACTCCTAAAGCAAATAAAACCATTGTTCCGGCCAAAAAAACCAACCAGGCAATTCTAAAATTTATTAAAAACAGACCAAACAACATAGCAAAAGCCGAAATACTCAAAATAATCTTAAAAAACCTTCTAACAAAAAAAAGTAAAGGTAAAAGTAAAATTACCAAAAGAGAAAAATAGATTGCCAGAACATTAATTGATCCCACGGTATTAAAAGAAATGACTCTGCTGAAACTAAAAGGAAAAATAAATTTACCAAAAAGCTGAAAAATAGAAAATATCGCCGCCAACAAACCAGAAAGAAAAAGAGTTAAAAGAAGAAAAGGAATCTCTTCCTTCTTGAAAAGATTGACAATCAAAAAATACAACACCGTAAAACACAAAAGAGTTAAAAACCCCGAAGAAATTGGCAGGGGCCAGCCCCAAAAACTGCCATATCTAAAAATAGAAAAAATAGTAGAAAGTGCCGACAACAAAAGTAAAATTACCACCGGCAAATTGATAAAACTCATATTAATTTCTAGTCTGCCTCGAGTCAAAACATCTACCAAAAAACAAACTAAAGCCAGCAAAACTAAAAGGAAAAGTAAGGCCTGTTTGTTAATCTCCAAAACATTGCTCGTCCAGGGCAGCCAAAAAAGCGGCAGCAAAAACACCAAAATGTAAATTGATGTCTTGGCGATTTTTTCAAAAAGATGCCCCTCTTTCATTGCTCCAGAATCTTTAAAAAATTGAGTTGTTGTTTTTTGTAAGGTTTT
>FWWM01009795.1_pt1 | contig 17420 bp, 16 predicted proteins | sample 2228351 | NCBI WGS metagenome assembly FWWM01 (sample SAMEA103939774, study PRJEB20133) | metagenome | reverse complement strand
ACTGGCAAATTAGGATAAAGGAAACGAAAGCTCAAAACGTTCCACTTAAAAAATACGAGCTTATCACACCCTCTGAAATTGTAAATTACAAATATAGTTGTAAATGCTTAGAATACAAAATTAGAACGACTGAAGAGGAGGATAAAGGTGTTTATTATTATGATAGTTTAAAAGGTGAATATGTGCCAGGAAATCCATTTTGCGTAAAACAAAAGAAAGAAATTAGGGAAATTGGTGGTATAAGACAACTTACTTGCGTTGAATACGATTGGGAAGGTTCAATTAGACCAAATGCAATGTTTTATGTTTTATCAAGTATATGGGATACTGCATCTCCAAAAACAAAGCAAAAGCTTGGACCTTTAATGCGACAATTTGCAAAAGAAATGTCAATTGGATTTATATACGCTTCTGCAATAGTTGAAATGCCAACAAAACAACATATAGCTGGAAAAACTACAACATTCTATAAAGTTCAAAATAAAGATATCAGATTATTTGTTTGGAAAAATATAATTCTTGGAAGTGAGGTTATAAGTGAGACTGGAAAGAAAATAATTGTAGAAGCGACAAAAGTCGATGAAAATCCACGAATAACAGATGAAACATTTAGTATACCTCCAGATTTTCCAGCACCCGTAAAATATGATACAACTTCATTTATATTCAAAAGAGAAAAGAACCTAGCTGAACAGTTAGTTAATATCTATCTATCTGAGCAGAGAGCTGCTAAATAAAAGTTGATCTTATTAAAAAACTTAATAGCTAAAAATTACAAAATTTTTATAGTAAATGTTATTGTTTTTTTATCTATCTCAATAGTTTTCACAATGTTAGAAAAAACTTACAAAACATTTAGTTCTGAAATAAAGATATTTAGTGAGCCTGTTCAGAGTGAAAGCAGAAATATACTGCCCTACCTATATACCTACAACACCGACGAACAGAACAACCAAGTAATTATAGCAGATATAATCAGCAGAGATTTAATTGAAGGATTTTTAAGGAAATACAACTATAACTTCAAAATCATATCCAAAGAACCAAAAAAATTAGAAATTGAAGATATAATCATAAACAAAGAATTAGAACCAAATAAAATTTATAAGGTTAAAACGAACAGTAAAGGTGATATTGAAATAAAAAGTAATATAAATGGAATAGTTGAAATAAAGGGTATAGACTATTACGAAGCATTTAACAATTTTCTAAGAAGTATGAGTATTCAAACCTATACATTGGATGAGATAATAGGTAATAAGCGACAAAATAACTTATTAACAGAAACAAGCTTTAAAATTATATCAGTTTCATTATATTCATCTGAACCTTTTGTAAACGAACTTGCAAAAAAATTTAAAGACTACTTAATTGAATATAATTTAGAGAAAAAGATGCGCAAATTCAAAAATAGTAAAGAATTTATAAGCAAACAAATAGAGAACTATTTAGCAGAACTGGATAATCTAAATTACAAAATAAGAGCCTTACAGATGATGAATAATTTTTCAATAGATGTTGAAAAAAATCCAATCATAAGTGAGCTATTTGGTATTAAGAAAAAACAAATGGAGCTTTCAATTGAAATTCAATCATTAAACAATTGGCTTTCAAATTCAGCTAATGAAAATGAAATTGTAACATCTGATCCATTTATACAAAAAGCAATTAGAGATATAATTTTATTTAAGGATACACTTGATATATTACTTGTTAAATATGGGAATGCTAGTAGTGAATATACACTAATAAATAATACATACAAGAAGCTCAAAGATGATTTAAAAAGGAAAGTTATTGATAGAATCAGGAATTTAGAAGCTCAGTTAGAGCTTCTAAAAAGAAACGAATTGACATTGAGAAAGGAACTTGGCACAAGTTTTGAAATAGAAAGAGAAGCAATAAGTTTAATGTCAAGAAAAAAAGCAATTGAAGACATTATTACAATACTCTCCCAAAGGATGGAAGAGTTCAAAATTCAGGAAGCAGAGATTATCCCAGATTTTAAGATATTGGAATTTACAGAAAAGCCTTATGTTAAGATAAAGGGTAGAAACTGGATAAGGAACATCATATTCGGTATTATATTTTCATTATTCTTCTCAACTTTAATTTTGATTATGAAAGAATATAGCTCAGATGTTGTAAAAAGCCTTGATGATCTTGCTATTAAATTAAATATAGAAAAAGCATACGTAATTCCAAACATTAATCAATTAGAATATTCACCATTTAATGTTTTAAAAAGGAAGGATTACAAAAAAATCATAGAAGGTCATATCTATTTAGAAAGTTTTAGAATTTTAGTTTTAGAAGAGGGTTTATATAACAAATGCGTATGTGGTGTTATAAGTTCAATTCAAGGTGAAGGTAAAAGTTTTATTGCTTTAAACCTAGCAAGTACAATTGCAATGATGAACAAAAACGTTATTATTGTAGATTGTGATATAAGGAAAGGAGATTTAACAGAATTATTAGCCAAGCTTAAAAATAAAGGTATTTCCGATATTTTTAGTAATAATTTTGAAAACTTAGTTCATCCATATCTTGAAAATTTAAATATAGTGCCAAAAGGATTAACATTAATTGACCCTGTTGCTATATTTTCAAATAATAAATTTGATGAATTTTTAGAGTTCTTAGAGAACAAGTTTGATGTAATAATTTTGGATTTACCACCTGTTCTAAGGGTTGCAGAATCCGCACTTATAATAGATAAGATAGAAAGCTTAATTTTCATAATAAGACTAAACCATACACCTATTGAAACACTAAAATCCTCATTATCTAGAATCCCAAATAAAAAAATAAAAGCTTATGTTGTAAATGACTTTGATATAAGCTCAACCTACGAATATAAACAAAAATACTATTATAGATCAACATGAGAGTGCTTATACTAAGTGGTGGCTCAAATAAGGGTGCAATCCAAGTGGGTGCTCTAAAAGCACTATTAGAGGAGAATATAAAATTTGATTTGGTTATTGGTGTTTCAATTGGTGCATTAAATGGTATATACTTTGCATACAAACCTGATTTGGAAGGTATTAGCGAACTTGAAAGAATATGGTTAAATGTTAAAAAGGAAGATATATTTGGAAACATTAGATTTTCAGCCATTATTAATCTTCTAAAAAATAAAGAAAGTATATTTTCAAATGAACGTTTTAGAGATTTTATATTTAAAGTGGCACCTATAAGTTTATTTGCCGAACTTAAACTAAAATGTTATATTATTGCATTGGATATTTTAAGTGGGAAGGAGTATGTTTTTGGTAAGAATAAGTATGAAAGAGTTATTGATGCAATTTTGGGTTCAACTGCTCTTCCACCTTATTTCCCACCTTATACTTATAAGGGTATGAAACTTGTAGATGGTGGTTTTTATAGTAATATACCATATAAAATTGCTATTGATGAAGGAGCAAAAGAAATATGGGCATTGCACATTAAAGGTAAAAGGGAAGAACTAAGAAAAATTAAAATTTTAAATACTCTTAATTATTCAATTGACTATCTTCTAACGTCAAAGATAGAAGAACAACAAAGATTCATATCCTCTAAAAAATCAAAAATTCATTACATACCATTAGAATGTCCATTCAGCCTATCAATTTTTGATTTTACAAAAACAAAAAAACTAATAGATTTGGGCTATGAGATTACAAAGAATTACTTATTAAGTATTAAGAGAAAGGATGGTATGATTAGCAAAATAATAAATTTCTTTAAGAAGTCTAAAACTCAATGAAACTTATAATTTTAACTTTGATAATTGCTTCTCCAATAATAAGAAATGTTATTTTTAAATTTAAAATAAAGCAATATCAAAAGCATGTTGTTTGGACAACATTTAAGTGGTTCTTAGCAATTATCATCATTTTAAACTATAAAATTCCATTTGTAATAAGTTTTAATAGTTTCCTTTTTGGATTATTACTATTTTTAATAAGCTTAATTTATTTTGCAATTTCAACTTTAGTGTTTAACTTTGATATCTTCAAAGGTCTTAATGAAATCAAAAAACTTCCACTAATTTTTAGAATTTTTGGTGCTTTAAGTGCTGGAATAACTGAAGAGATAATATATAGAGGATTTCTAATTTTATTTCTAAACGAATTTTTAAATAATTTATTCTTATCATCTTTTATTTCACTAATAGTTTTTGGGACTTTTCACATACCACTGTGGGGTATAAAAGGTTCTATCCAAATATCAATTTGGTCAATCATCTTATATTTATATTTTCTATTCAAAGGTGAAATTTTTGCTTTAATAATTGCTCATAGTTTAAATGATTTATTTTTCTTTGTTATACCATTCAAGCGAATGGCTACCCTTTAAACTTTTCATATGCTTGTTGGTGTAATAGGTGCAGGAACGATGGGAAATGGTATAGCTCACGTATTTGCACAATTTGGATATAACGTTATCCTTTGTGATATCCTAGAAGATATACTAAAAAGGGCATTAAATACTATTTCTGAAAATTTGGATAGACAAATAAAAAAAGGAATAGTTAAAGTGGAAGATAAAGAGATTATTTTAAAGAGAATTAAAACTACTACAAATTTAGAGGATTTTAAGGATGTTGAACTTGTAGTTGAAGCAGTTGTTGAAAAAGTGGAAGTTAAAAAAGAGGTATTTTCAAAGCTTGATAAAATTACAAAAGAAAATGTTATATTAGCAACTAATACTTCAAGTATTTCAATTACAACATTATCAAAAGCTACAAATAGACCTGATAAAGTAATAGGAATGCACTTCTTTAATCCTGTTCCTGTTATGAAGCTTGTTGAAATTGTAAAGGGGTTTTTAACAAGTGATGAAACAGTTAATAGAATTGTAGAAATTTCAAAAAGTTTAGATAAAGTTCCAATTGTTGTAAAGGATTTTCCAGGTTTTATCTCAAATAGAGTTTTAATGCCAATGATAAATGAGGCAATTTTTGCACTTCAGGAAGGTATCGCAGATAAAGAAAGTATTGATAATGTAATGAAACTCGGTATGAACCATCCAATGGGTCCTCTTCAACTTGCAGATTTAATAGGGCTTGATGTTGTACTAGATATATTAAATGTCCTATATGAAAACTTTAAAGATCCTAAATATAGACCTGCTCCACTATTGGTTAAAATGGTAGAGGCAGGATATCTTGGAAAGAAAACTAAAAAAGGATTTTATGAATATGATTAATTTAATAATTTCTTTGATAGATTTTCCCTCAATTAGATATTCATTATATGAGCAGATTTATGATAAGTTTTATAAGCCAAATGAAAAATTTTCATTTTCAGTAAGTAATTACTTATATATTATGAACTTTGGTTCACTTTTTTACAATTTTGATAAAAAATTTGGTATTTATTTAAATTATTTAAATTCTGGAAAAATGTATAGAACTGATGAATATGGAAATGTAATTGGAGAATTTTACTCAAACTTTATAAATTTTTCAGTATATAAAAGTTTTTTAAAGTTCAATGTTCATTATCAAAGCTTAATTGAAAATAAAAATGAGCTAAATTTAAGTATTGGAGCAAATTATAGTAAAAGCTATAAAAATTTGAATGTAATTCTAATGTTTGATTATCTTGGTCTTAATACACCACTTATTACAGGTTTTAATTTAAATTATGAGGCTTTTAATTTTGGACTTTCATATGAATTGGGCTTTGGTATAGTATATAACATTTCTTACAAATATCAAATTTCAAATTTCTTAAATTTATATATATGCTATACGAATAGATATAACAATTTCAAAAGTAATAATGATTTTTTAACGGGATTTTTAGGAGGTTTGGATGTTAATGTAAAAAATTATAGAATTGGCTTTGGAATAAGACCAATTTCAAATTATGGATATATAACAACAATCCAAATGGTATATAAATTATGAAAAGTGATTTAATATATAAGGGTAAAGTTTTTGAATTAAGAAGTGAAGAGGTTTTAATAAATAACAGGAAAACTAAAAGGGATGTTGTATATCATCCAGGTGCTGTTGCAATTCTTGTAAAAAAATATAATGAATTTTTATTTGTAAGGCAATATCGTCATCCTGCAAAGGAAAGACTAATTGAAGTTCCTGCTGGAACATTAGAAGAGAATGAAAGTCCTATTGAAACTGCAAAAAGAGAACTATTGGAAGAAGCAGGTATTAAAGCTAACAATTTAATATACTTAATAAAATTTTTTGTAGCACCAGGTTATTGCTCCGAAATTATACATTTATTTTATACAGATGATTTTGAAATCACAAAAAATAATCCTGATGATGAAGAGGATATTGATATTATATGGGTTGATATTGAAAGAGCATATGATATGATTAAAAATAATGAAATAAAAGATGCAAAGTCTATTATTGCTCTTCTTTATTATAAATTATTTTTCAGATAGTCTTGAATACCAAATAATTGATATAAATAATGCAAGCTATGAAGAATTAAGTTCAATTCCATTTTTTACAGATGAAGATATAAAAAAAATTCTAAAAGAGCGACCATATAAGAGTTTTAATGAGTTTGCAGATAGTTTGAATTTAAGCCCATTAGAAAGGCAAGCTTTAAAAAACTATGTATTTGTATCAAAAGCAAAAAGAAATAAAATTGGATTTTTGATTTCATCTAAATATGATAGTATACTTGATGTAAGATATTCTACATTTTTGAGCTATAGGGATTTAATGCTTAAGGCTTATAGAAATAAAGTATATCTTGGATATAAGTATTTTTATTTTGGAAATTTTAGGATTTCAAAAGGTATAGGGCTTATATCAGCTAGCAACTATAGGAACAATATAGGAACTGCAATTTACTTTTCTGAAAATTTTAGTGCATTTTTAAATTATAGAAAGCTTAATATCTTCTTGGATAACTTAAAAAATTATTTGTTACTATATAGTTTTAGAAATGCTTACATTGGATTTTTGGGAAAGGAAAATTTTAACATAGTTTTTGGCTTTAATTATAAGTTTTTTTCTATCGAGCTTCTAAAATCTCAAAATTATCTAAATTATGCATATAGCATAAATTTCTCAAATGAAATGATTAACATTAGACTTTCTTATAAAAGGATCTTTGAAAATTATTGGGATTATAGAGATACAATTGAAAATTATTATATTGCTACAAGATTTAGATATTCTCAATTTAGTGTTTATTCAAGGTTTTCAAATAATTATCAATATCATTCAATAAATTATAATATCATAGATGGTTCGAAACTAGAACTAAGGCTTTCAAAAAGTAGTTATAAACTGGAATTTGAAAATGAGGAAGGTTTAGAGTTTGCAATTTTTAAGGAAAATGCTATAAAAATTGGATATAAATTTATCTCAGTTTATCAATATAAGAACATTTCTTCAATATGCGATGAATATATTCCTCTTTACAGTTGTTATATAAAATTGAGCAAAAATGAAGGTTATGATTTTGCAATTGTTTACAGATATAAGTTTTTTGGTATTTTTGCAACAAAAAATTATTTATATTTTTGGATAAAATTAAACAAAAAAATTACCTAACAATTTTATAAACCTTTCCATCCAATTTTAAAATATAAACCCCCTTTTTAAATGAATTTAGATTTAATTTAATATCCCTTTTTGAAAGCATTCTCCTTCCCCCAAGATCATAAATTTCAAAATAATGTTCTCTATCAAAATATAAAACATTATGCTTAATGTAAAAAATTGGCTTTCTTTCTACAATATCAAGTGATATAAATCCTTTTATAAATCCACTTCCTACATCATTACTGTGATGAACAAAATAATATGAATTGTTTGTGTTTTCATCTAAGATATATATAGCATTTGGACCACTTGTAAATCCACCAAGTGAAAATTTAAAAAATTGTCCATCAAAATCAATTCCTCCAAGTCCTCCATAATTTAATTTAAAACTATCAATCTGACTAAAATCATTCTTATTTATCTTATAAACTAATACACTATCAAATTTCCAAACTCCTGCTATTATATAATTATTTCCAATTGCAAAATCTGTTAAATTCTGCAAATTCTTCGTAGAGTCAACAATTGTAAATGTTAGAGGATTTATTTTATAGATTGTAGAATTATTTAATGGATTAAAGTTTTGATCATACGTTCCAGACGTCATAACATAAACATATTGATTATCACATTTTACACCATTTGCATTAGAGCGAACTTTCAGATTTATAACACTATTATTATTGTGATCTATTTTATGAACAAATGAAGAGTCATCGTATGTATAATCTGCATTAATACCTGTCGAAACTGCAAATATATATCCAAAGCAATAAGTAATCCCAGTTGGTCTTTTATATACTATTATAGAATCTATAATTTGATAGTTTTGAACAATGTAAATTTTATCATTATATAAGTCACCAAAATCTGTAAAGTATATTTTATTATTTACTTTTACAGCTTGCATTGGATTAAATGAGCTTGGAAGAAATAGTTCATATATTATGTTTTTATTTACGATAAATGCAAGTGAACCATCACCTGAAAATCCACCTGAATTTACAATAAGAAATGTATCATTATATATGTATAGATAATTTGGGACAGGTCGTGTTCCTGTTGAAAAGCTATCGATTATTTGATTTTGATATATTTTATATACTTTTTGTGTGTTCTGTCCTATTACATATGCTCCATATGTTATGAATATCCACATCATATTTTAACCTCCTTTTTTATTATCTTATTTTGTCTTATAATAAAAATGCCCTTTCTTTTAAAATCTTTATAATTTCCATAAAATATACGCTTTCCATCAACTGAAAAAATTTCAACATTCTCATTATAATCAATACTTTCAGATATATTTGAATTATAAATTTCAATACCATCAATACAGCTATTATCAATAGATCTTATTGCCAAAATCCTTATAGTATCCGAAACAGAAAATGGACTTAGAATTTGTCTTGATTTTAATGAGTCAATTTCACCAATAGTATCTGCTCTTGTATTTGCATAAAATGCATTTATAAAATTAAGTTTCCCATCTCCTCCATAAATTCTTACAACTTTATCTGATTTAATTTTAAAATCAATACCAAACTTATTCAATATATTCAAATTCCTAAAAATCAAAATTCCATTTTCACCAACATTTAAACAATTTCCATCAACATATTTAACTTTATATTCCCAATTTATTGTATCACCATTTTTACCAAGTGCATAAATAATATCAGGCATCATATAATTGAAATTGTCATTTTGACAATTTAAGCATGAAATTGCATCTAGATCGTATCCACTACAAAGTGAAAATTTACACTTATCAATCCAATCTGCAATCAAAATAAATCTAACAGTATCATTAAATAAGAATTTATCACCCATCCAAACATTTGGATCATTTACATTCGCTCCATAATTTGTAGGTTTAATACCTGTAAGACCTGTCCAATAGTATTGATTTGAGTTTGTTGTATCAAATGAATATTGAAAAAATAACTTACCATCCTTTGAATAGTATAAAAGCCCTACTTCTGCAAATACTTGTGTATCAGGATTTGTAGATGTTATAAATACATTTTCAAATCCTCTAATTTCTGAAATTGTAAATTTATTCTTAAAGCCCACTATGATAAAGCCAAATTTACCAAGTGAAAGGACATCTAATGATGGATTTGTAGGTGTTGCAGATGTTGGAGGAGGACCATATATAATATATGGATATTGATTTTGACCATACCATTGACCATCTCCATGTGAAAATAAATAAATTGTATCTATCCATGCTACCATCTTAAACCTCCCTTTATACTTACATTAAATGTTTCCATAGGATATCCACTTATAAATTCATATGACTTATTTAAAAGGTTCTTAAAGTAAAGATAGATAAAAAATTTCTTAAATTCAAAAAATTTATAATAATCCACAATTAAAATTGGCTCTAAATAGAAGCTTGAAGGATAATAATAGCTTGGTCTTCTTGAATAGTAAATGAATACTAATTGATCTTTTAGGAAGTTTGAAAAATTATAGTATAAACTTAACGAGGCAGATAAATTTGGCCTATATGGTAATATCATATTTCTTGAGAGTTTATTTTTAATATAAGAAATTGAAATGTTAAAAAATTTATTACTATGGTTAAGTTCAACACCATATAACACTAAATAATCTCTATTTTGTGAAGTCCAATAACTTCCATTCAATAGCCACAGTATTGGATTTTGAATATATGTAATGAAAACTCCTAAATAATTTTTGTAGTTTATCTGAAATGAATAAAAATTTTCTTCTTTTAGATTCCTATTTCCTAATGCATAATTTGATTTATAATATAGCTCTGAAAAGTTTGGAAGTCTTCTTTTTAATGAAATTTCAAATGAGAATGGATAAAAATAAAATAGTTTTGAAAACTTATAATCATACCTAATAATGCCTTCATCATAAATTAAAGAAATATAGCCAAATTTCTTAATTGGAATTTTTAATAAATGCCTTTGATGGAAACTATCCATATTTGCAAAAATACTTTCAAAATAATAAACATTAAAATCATAGCTTTCATATGGCTTTTCTTGATTATATTGATAAAACGAATAATTAAAGTAAATTTTTCTATAAATTAAAATTATTCCTTTGTAAATTTCAAAATCATTTCCCTCATTTCCATATCCTCTTAATGGCATTCCAAACTTTGAATTATAAAAAATAGCATTAAATTCCTTAATGCTAAAAAATCCTCCCATTTTATCCTCAAAGTTATTTTTTCTAAAATATGCTCTATTAAAGCTATCATAATACTTATAGTTATTTTCATTATAAGTTTTTTCAAAGCCAGCATTATGATTTTTAAAATATATTGTGCTTTTTCCATATGAACCTAAAATAGCACCAAACTCATTATCTTTTGAAATTGAAAAATTTATTCTATAATCATTTAAAATGATATTTGAGCTTGAAATTAAATTAAGAGGTAAGGCATTTGCATAGAAAAACCCCCAGATAGGATTGTTTAATTTTACCTCATTTAAATATATTTCATTTTGTTTGTCTTCAAGTCCTCTAATAGAAACTACAATTCTATTTGAAAGCTCTCTAAAAATGATATTACTCCTTTTCCTATAAACTTCTCTAAATTCAGAAAATCTATACAAACTATCAAATTTATAAATTACTCTTAGAGTATCTATTACAAAAATTGTATCAAGCATTAAAACCTCCTTTAACCCTCCGAACCCCAGCAGAGGGTTTTTGTTAGCTCACTGGAAGGTCTTCCGGCTTAGGGCAAAACCCCACAGCCTTCCCACCTTATCAGGCAGTGGCTCTTTGTGGGGCAATTTAATGCCCATCACGGCTGCTGGGACAGCGGGGGAATTTCACCCCTCTTCCCTGTCGCCAGTGAGCTTTGAAAATTTTAAAGGATAAATAAACTTAAATAATTCGCAAATTTAAAAACTTTACCCTTAAACTTTTCTACTATGCAAAAGCTAACAAAAATAACTCTCATGACCGCCCTCCTTGTAGGGTCAGCATATGCGACTGAGACAAGGGTAAATGTTCTTACTCAAAACTCCATAAGATTCGGATATGCAAACTATCTTATGGATGATGAATATATCATTCAATTCTATCCATCTGCTCTATTTAGATTCCCTGCTCACTTCTCAATTGAGGTTCCAGCCATAGGAAGTAACACCATTATTTATGGAAACTATGCTTATGCCTCAGCATTCGCTAAATATGATAATTATGGATTTGGCGCATACTTAGGAAGGGATAGATTAAATGTTGATATTGATGGAGATAATAGTTCAGATTTCCAAATAACTCCTCTTGATCTTCTAGGCGGAATTAATCTAAATAACTTGTCATTGGGCCTAAACCTTAGGTTTGGAACATATTCATTTGACGATAAACAAAATCCAGCTACTACAATTAATGCCTCTCTAATTGGTTTTAATCCATCCATTAGCTTCAATTTTGGTGAAAACGGTGCCTTTAATATAGGTATACCTCTTCAATTTGCATCCGCTACACATAAAACGGGAGACACTACTAATGTAGAATATAGTGATAATCGCTTTGGTTTTCTTGGAAGGATCTACAATGGTCCAATAATTGGATATGCACTTTATATAAGTGAAACTCAAAGCTGGAACAACCCACCAGCAGCTCCTAATCCTGATTTAAAAATATCAACAAATGTATTTGGAGGCGGTTTAGGTTTAAATCTACCTATATCTGATATTGGATTTGGAATAGCTGGACTTAACATCAATTCCATAAGCTCCACAACAACAGTTGGTAATACTAGCACAACTACTTCTAGTTTTTCAATTGGGCTTTTAATAGGTGGTGAAATTAAGCTTTGGAGAGATAACTTAAAATTTAGATCATCATTTACATATGATTTACTCAGCTTAGCAGAAACAGATGAAAAAGAAAGCGGTATTGGTAATGTAGGTAATCTAACATTAGGATTTGGTTATGAAGTTGGATTTATAAGATTTGATGGGGCAGTATCAACAGATTTATTGTACAATGGACCATATTTCCTTACAGGAAATTCATCAAGTTTCATACCTTCAATTTCAATCCTTGGGAAATTCTAAGGGGCTTTTGCCCCTTTTAAAAACATGATAATTGTTCACGGTGGAGCAGGTGAATGGGATAGGGAAAGACTTGAAATTGCAAAAGAAGTTTTAATTAATGCAGTTAATGTTGGAATTGAAATTTTAAAGAAATTTGATGATCCTGTAAGTGCTTGTGAAGAAGCAATAAAATTATTAGAAGATAATCCCATTTTTAATGCAGGGACAGGAAGTGTTCTTAATATATTTGCTGAAGTTGAAATGGATGCAGCAATCATGAGAGGAGATAATTTAATGGCAGGTGCAGTTGCAGGTATTAAAAATATAAAAAATCCTATTAGTCTTGCAAGGAAAATTATGGAAGAAACAGATCATGTTTTAATAATTTCAGAAGGTGCTCAAAAGCTTGCAAAAGTATTCGGATTTGAAGAATATAATCCTATTACAGAAGATAGTATTAAAAGGTATAATATAGCAAAAGAGAAAATTAGGGAGGTTGAAAGGTTTAAAAAATTAAAGGAATTTATGGATAAATATCCAAATTATTTTATTGGGACAGTTGGTTCAGTTGTTGTAAATAGTAAAGGGGTTATTGTAAGTGGTTCTTCAACAGGTGGAACAATTTTAAAATTAAAGGGAAGAGTTGGAGATACGCCATTAATTGGAGCAGGTATATATGCAAATGAATTTGCAGGTGCAAGTGCAACAGGAATTGGAGAAGGTATTATTAGAACAAATTTAAGCGCATTTGTATGTCATTTAGTAAAGTTTGGAATATCCATTGAAAATGCTGTCAAAAGTGCAATTGATTATTTAAATCAAAAAATAAATTTACCGGCAGGTGTAATTGGTATTGACAAAAACGGAAATATAGCTTACTATCACAATACAAATTACATGCCCGTTGCATATTATAAAGATGGAAAAATTGAGTTTAAGGAAGGTATAAAATAGTTTATCTTTTGCTTTAAAATTATCAAACTAAAGAAGAAGTAAGTTTGAATGAACTTTATTTTAAAAATCATTATAAGTTCTGCACGGGATGCTGCTGCTCCAGTTTTAACAATTTATCCAGGAGCAGTAGCAACGGGAATGGGTGGTGCATTTACTGCATTCTCAGATGATATGACTGCAATATATTATAATCCTGCTGGCTTATCAAACTTAAGGAACTTCACATTATTTGGATGGCAACATTCAAATTGGCTACTTGGACTTATACCTGATGCCTTTTATGAATTTGGAGGCTTCTCATATCCTACCAAGAGAGGTGTCTTGGGTATTGGACTTACATATTTAACTATTGGAGAAGTGGAAATAACTGATGAATCAGGTAATAGTTATAAATTCACACCTTACGATGTAGTATTAAGTATTGGATTTGGTACTGATATTAATAAGAATTTTAAGGTTGGTGGAGCTATAAAGTATTATTATAGCTTCTTAGTTCCTGAGCAAGTTCTAAGACAAGTTTTTGGTGTTGAAGGTAAGGGTACTGCACAAGTTCCTGCAATTGATCTTGGTATTTTATATAATGCAACAAGTGATTTGAATATTGGTGCTTCACTACAGAACATAGGACCAGGATTGAAGTATTCAGGAAACGATATTTCAGAACCATTACCATTAACATTAAGATTTGGATTAGGATACCATAAAAAATTTGGTAATTTAAGATTTAGGTTAGCAGGGGATGTTGTAAAAGTTCTTGTAAATTTAATGGAAGATTATGCAGATAGTGGATTAGTATGGGTTATGAATGAGGCATTTAAACATGTTGGAACTGAAATAGGTATAGCTAACCTTCTATTTTTAAGATTTGGTTATTTCCAAGATATTTATGGTGATAGAATAGGTCCAACATTTGGTATTGGAGCAAGATATAAAGGACTTAATATAGATGTTTCAGATGATAGATTAATATATAGATTTAATAAGGAAGGTGATTCAAAGCCAAATATAAGATTTCAATTAAGTTATGAATCAATAAGGAAAGTGAATGAAGATACGATTCCCAATTTCATAGTAGAGGTAAGAGACAGCTTAAATAATAATATAACAACTTTCAAAGTTGAGCTTTATGATACAAGTTGGTCATCAATTTTAGGAAGTTTTGATGGGAAAAATGGTAAAGCTATTATAAAAACAAATTATGGAATATATGCTATGAAAATTTCGAGTAGAGATTACTTTGAACAAAGAGATAAAATTTTGTTTAACAAAAAAGGAAAAAAGTTCAAATATACTCTAAAAGAAAAGGGGAAAGTTAATGTTTCAATTGAGCTATTTGATAGTCTTAGGTCTAAAATAGCATATGCAAAAATATCAATAGATACTATTGAAAAGGAAACAACCAATTTAAATTTACAAATTCCAGAAGGAACATATGCTCTAAGGATATCATCTATTGAATATGAAGATTATTATAGAATTTTTGACTTTAAAGCAGATAGCAATTATAATTTTAAAATTCAACTAAAGCCAAAATTATCATATATTGATTTAAAACTTAATCAATTTGCAAAAGTTGAAGTTTATAAGGATAGTATAATGCTAACTAGTTTTGAAGATACATCAAAATTGTTGAAGCTACCTATTGGTAATTATAAAATATCAATTGTAAAGGAAGGTTTCCCAAATATGGAATTAAATTATAAAATTGATGAGATTAAGGATACAACTTTAATTATAAATTTAGTTGATTACAATCAGATATTTCAATTTTCAAATCCTAACGAAGTTTTATTATTTACAAATCAATTTCCAAACGAGATATTTGTCATAGAGTATTATAATTCAAATCCTTTAAGTGAGATAGAAAGTTTAAAGAATAAACATGAGGTTAAATTCAACAAAAGCAAGAATACAAAGTTTATAGTTAGCTTTAAAAAACAAAAAGGGGGATAATATGATAAAACTTATTATTATAATTGTCATTATTTTAGTATCTTGCACAAAGAAAGAAACATCTACAAAATTGTCAGAAGATAGTAATGTTATAGCAAGGGTTGGAGATATAAAAATCACTGAAAGGGATTTATCAATTGGTCTTGAAAACTTACCTGGAATAGAGCTAACAAAGGAACAAAAAGAAAACCTAAAAGACGAACTTATTAAAACATCCGTATTTTATTTAGCTGCAAAAGAGGAGAAATTTGACACTAATAGTAATTTGAATTTAAAAATTGAATGGATTAAAAGAAGCATTATAGCGCAAGAATATCTTAAATCAAAATATGGAAACAGAATGCCCTCTCAAAGTGAAGTTGAAAATTATATTAAAACTAATGTCTCAAAATTTTCAAAGAAAGTAAATATGATAATAGTCCAATTTTTTGATACAACTTTAAAATCACAAGTAAAGGAACTACTATTAGATTTAAACAGAACACCTGTTGCAGGAAAGCAATTGGATGATATGGTAAGAAAGGGAATGATAATTGCACAACCACTTTCTCTAAATTTAGGAGTAGCAAGCTTCGATTTCGCAGACACTGTAATAAATGACTTATTAAAAGCGAACAAAAATGACGTTTTAGGTCCTTATAGAATTCAAAATGCATATGCATATATTAAGGTTTTAGACAAATTAGAAGATAATCCAAATAGCAATGAAATAAAACAGGCAGTATTTCAAATTCTAACACTAAAAGACCAACAACATTTTATGGATTCACTATATAATGCTCTAAAAAGTAAATATGTAAAATGAAGGTTTTAGCCAAATTCACATTTAGGGATTTTATGCTATTTAATGATGAAAATGAAAAAATTTATGAACTTATTTATGGGAGGTTAATTAAAATGCCACCTCCAATTGTAAGACATCAGGAGATAGTTGGTAAGCTATATGTAGAAATTTATACTTTTCTCCAAAAGAAAAAAGTTGGTAAAGTTTTAATTTCGCCTGTTGGTGTTAGGTTTTCGGATGAAGTTGCATTACAACCTGATATAATTTTTATTTCAAAGGAGAGAATGCACATTATTAAAGAAAAGTATATAGATGGTGTGCCTGATTTAGTGGTTGAAATAATATCAAAGGGAACAAAGAAGAGAGATACAAAGGTTAAAAAAGCTATTTATAAGAGATTTGGTGTAAAAGAGTATTGGATTGTTAATCCTTTTGACAAGAGTATAGAAGTATATATTTTAAGTGAAGAAGGTGATTATGAATTGTATTCAAGGGCAAAGAATGAAGGTCAAGTTGAGAGTAAGTTCTTAAAGGGTTTTAGATTAGATTTAAAGGAGGTATTTGTATGAAAGCTTTGACTAAAAAAATGACAAGTACAAGTTTTGAACATCAAAGAATTTTACTTAAATTTGTAAGTAGATTTAATTTTGGGAAGGTTATTCCTGCACCATTTGATGTTGTTCAAGCTGATTTGGTAGTTGAAATAATTTCAGTAGGGGATTTTAGATTGGATTTAAGGGAGGTGTTTTATGAAAGTTAAAGAAAAAATTTGGACTTATGAAGATATTGATAATATTCCTGAGCATTCTTTAATTATTAATGGTAAGGAGGTTCCAATAATGGCAAGTAGTGGAATTCACGGAAGGTGGCAAAATAAATTATCTAAAAAGTTAGACAATTGGTATGATAAAAAGTATAGGGTCTTTGTTGGAGAAATTGGAATTTTAATTAGTAGAAATCCTCTTATAATCCTAGGTGCTGATATTGTGCTAGTTTCAAGGCAAAAATTAGAAGATATTCCACAAAGTATTATAGAAGTTCCTCCAGACTTAGTCATTGAAATTGAAAAAGAGAAAGAAGAGATTGAATTTGAAGAAAAAATTAATCATTATTTAAGTATTGCTATTCCAAAGCAAATATGGGTAATGTTAAGCAAGAGAGA
>FWWM01009793.1_pt1 | contig 17429 bp, 16 predicted proteins | sample 2228351 | NCBI WGS metagenome assembly FWWM01 (sample SAMEA103939774, study PRJEB20133) | metagenome | reverse complement strand
CATTGGCCGGGTTTATCCCGCCGTCCACCTCGATTTCGACCGGCAACCCGGCCTGCTCAATCAGCCGCTTGAGCCGCCGGATGCGGTTCAGGCTGCGGGGCAAAAAGGCCTGGCCGGCATAGCCGGGGTCCACCGACATCACCAGCACCACATCGACTTCCGCGAGCAGGTCGGTAAGGACCTCGACCGGCGTTCCCGGATTGATGGCAATGCCGGCCCGCCTTTCGGATTCCCGGATAAGCCGGGCCAGCCGGTGGGGGTGGGCGGTGGCCTCCCAGTGGAAGGTGATGAGGTCGGCCCCGGCCTCGATGAACTTCTCGACCTGCAGTTCGGGCCGCTCGACCATCAGGTGGACGTCGAAGGGCTCGGTGAAGCGGGGTCTTAAGCTGGCAACGATTGGGACCCCGAAAGTTATCTGGGGCACGAAGGACCCGTCCATCACGTCGAAGTGGACCCAGTCGCAGCCGCCGGCAATGGCTTCCCTTACCTGCTCTTCAAGCCGGCCAAAGTCCGCCGAAAGTATCGATGCCGCAAGCTTCATCTTCCCATCTGTTTGGATTTAGCCTGATTTTTGAACGGAAGCCACCAGTTCCAGTCGCCCAGCAGGGCCATCGTCGACGGAACCAGGAGGGCCCGGACCACGCTGGCATCCAGGGCGATGGCAATCGCCAGGCCAACCCCCATCTTCTTGATGGTGAGCAGGCCGCCCAGGCTGAAGGAGAGGGCAACGATGATGAGGATAAACGCCGCGCTGGTCACGATCCGGCCGGTCTTTTCGAGGCCGGTCGCCACCGCCCCGGTGTTGTCGCCGCCGGCCAGGTACTCCTCCCGAATCCGGCTCAGCAGAAAGACCTCGTAGTCCATGCTCAGGCCGAACAGGGTGCAGAACATAAGCACCGGCACGACCGCATCCACCCAGCCGGTCGGGGTGTAGTTGAGCAGGCCGGCAAACCTGCCGTCCTGGAAGATTAAGACCAGGGCCCCGTAGGCCCCGAGGATCGAGAGGGTGTTCATGACGACGGCCTTGACGGGGAGCACGGCCGACCTGAAGGTGACCAGCAGGACCAGGTACATCAGGGCCAGGACGAAGGCGACGGCCTTCGGGAAATCGCCGTAAAGCTTGTTTATAAAATCCCGCTCGCCGGCGCTCTGGCCCCCCACCAGCAGCTCCCAGCCGTTCGGTACGGCCAGGGCCTGGAGCCGGTCCGTAAGCTCCCGGGCCGCCTGGGAGCCCGGCGGATCCCGGGGAATCACCCGGAACACAAAGACGTCGTCCCGGTAGAACCGGGCGATGGCCGCCGAAAGCTGGGGGTCGGGCCGGAGCGCCTGCAGGGCAAGGAGCTGACCGAGCCGGACCGGGTCGGTGTCGGGCAGAAGGGTCGTCAGGCCCTGAACCCGGTCAACGCCGGGGTCGGCCGAGAGCTGGCGGGTCAGCTCGAAGAGCCGGTCAAGCTTTTCCTGGGTGAGCCAGGGCGATCCGGTCCTGACCACGACCAGAACGGGCGATGCCTCCTGCTCCGGGACCTCGGCCCGGAAAAGCTCCCAGCCGACCCGGGCCGGGATACCCGGCGGCAAGTTCTCGACGCCGGGCACACCGACCTCCATCCGCCGGACGGGCGATGCCAGCCCCAGCAAAAGCGCCGTGACGATGATGAAGACGACGACCGCCCGCCGAACCACCTGCCGGGCAAGGGTGCCCCAGAGCCGTTCGGCGGCCCGGGGCCGGGCCACCATGAGCAGGTTAACCCGGGGGCCGAGGATGCCCAGCAGGGCCGGCAGGAGGGTGAGGGCGGCCAGGACCGAGACGGCCACAACGATGGCCCCGGCCAGGCCGATGGACTGAATAAACCGGAACCCGACCCAGACGAGGCCGCTCAGGCCGATCATCACCGCCAGGCCGGAGAAAAGGACCGCTTCCCCGGCCGTCTCCACCGTCCGGGCCAGGGCTTCCGGAAGCGGGTGGGCGGCCAGCTCCTCCCGGAAGCGGCTTACGATCAGGAGCGAGTAATCAATCGCCACCCCGAGGCCGATCATCGAGGCCGTGTTCATCGCAAAGACCGAAACGTCCGTAAGGTGGCCGAGGCCGTAAAGGGCGGCTAAGGTGATGGTGACGGCCGCCAGGCCCACCGCCAGGGGCATGAGCGAAGCCACCACCGACCCGAAGACGAAGAGCAAAACCACCATCGCAATGGGTAACGTGTAAAGCTCGGCCCGGCGCAGTTCGTCCTCGGTGACATCGGTAAAGGCCCGGTAGACCGCCGGGCCGCCGGTCAGGTAGGCCCGAATCTGGCCGTCCCGGGGCAGGCTCGATTCGATGGCGGCGTCCAGGTCCGGGACCATGGCCATCGCCCCGTCCAGGGAGGCGTCCAGGTTGACGGCCAGGTAGACCGAGCGGCCGGCCCGTCCGGTCTGCGGGTCTGAGACCGAGGTGACGTGGGGAAGGGCGCGAAGTTTGGCTGCCAGGTCGGCGGCCGTCTGTTTCAGCCGGGGGTCGTCGGCCCCGTCGGGCCCGGTGAGCACGACGAGGACTACTTCCCGGGGCGCGCCAAACTTCTCAACCAGAATATTCCGCGCCCGGAGCGCGGGACTATCGGCAACGTCGATGCCGCCCGGCTTTAAGATGCCCGGGGTGCGGGGGGCAAAGACCGCTCCGGCGCCCAGCAGCACAAGCCAGGCGACCACCACCGGGTAGCGGAGCCGGTAGACCAGGAAGGCCAGGTTACGAAGCATTCTCCCTTTCCGGTGGCAGGTCGGGCCGGCACATTAGCCGCCCAGGGGCCGCCGGTCGGCCGCCAGCCGGGACCTGGCCTCGGCCAGGGCCGCCCGGACCCGGCCGGGGGCCGTTCCGCCGGGCACGTCCCGGGCCGCAATCGCCTTCTCCACAGTTATATCAAACACGTCGGCCTCGAACCGGTCGGAGAACTCCCGGTACTCTTCCAGGGAGAGCTCCTTAAACGTCTTGCCCTGGGCGACGGCGTACTTTACAAGCCGGCCAACAATGTGGTGGGCGTCCCGGAACGGAACCCCCTTGCCGACCAGGTAATCGGCCAGGTCGGTGGCGAGGGCGTAGCTTTCCTCGGCCGCCCGGGCCAGCCGGTCGCGGTTCACCCGCATGGTGGCGAGCATGCCGGCCATAAGGGGCAGGCAGGCCAGCACCGTGTCCACCGTGTCGAAGAGGGGCTCTTTGTCCTCCTGCAGGTCCCGGTTGTAGGCCAGGGGCAGGCCCTTCAGGGTGACGAGCAGGCCCTGCAGGTGGCCGAAGACCCGGCCGGTTTTGCCCCGGATGAGCTCGGCCACGTCCGGATTTTTCTTCTGGGGCATGATGCTGCTGCCGGTGGTGTAGGCGTCGTCGAGCTCGATGAAACCGAACTCAGGTGTGCTCCAGAGAATCAGCTCCTCGGCCAGCCGGGAGAGGTGCATCATCAGGATGGCTGAGGCGGTCAGATAATCCAGGATGAAATCCCGGTCGGAGACGGCGTCGATGCTGTTGCGGCTTATCCGGCTGAACCCCAGCTCCCGGGCGACGAACTCCCGGTCGATGGGATACGGCACCCCGGCCAGGGCCCCGCTTCCCAGGGGCATCACGTCGGCCCGGCGGTAGGCTTCGGCGTAGCGGTCGAGGTCCCGGTCCAGCATCTCATAGTAGGCCAGGAAATGGTGGGCGAGGAGCACCGGTTGGGCCCGCTGCAGGTGGGTGTAGCCCGGGGCAACCGTGTCCAGGTGGGCCTCCGCCAGGTCGAGGAGGACCCCCTGAAGCCGCCGGATTTCGTCGGCCGTCTGGCACGTCACCTCTTTAACGTAGAGCCGGAGGTCGAGGGCGACCTGGTCGTTGCGGGACCGGGCGGTGTGGAGCCGGCCGGCGGCCTCGCCCACCTTCTCCCGGAGCCGGGCCTCAATGTTTAAGTGGATATCCTCCAGCTCGGGCCGGAACGGGAACTCGCCCCGTTCGACCTCGGCCCGGATCTCCTCCAGGCCCCGGACGATCCGCTCGCAGTCCTCGGCCGGGATTATGCCCTGGCGGGCGAGCATCCGGGCGTGGGCGATGCTGCCGGCGATGTCGTGCCGGTAGAGCCGCCGGTCAAACTCGATGGAGGCCGTGAATTTTAGAACCTGCTCGGCCGGTGGCCGTTCAAACCGGCCTCCCCAGGCGGTCGCCATCGGTTAAGCTTCGGGCTCGGGCCGGGGCGGCAGCAGGCTCTGGGCGGCCTCGGGCTGGGCCAGGAACTGGGTCTGGGCCTGAACCTGGGTCTGGAGGCCCCAGAGCTTGATAAACCCGACCGCGGCCGAGTGGTCAAACTGGTCCGCCCGGTCGTAGGTGGCCAGGGCGAAGCTGTAGAGGGGGTTCGGCGACTTGCGGCCGACCACCCGGCAGGTCCCCTTATGGAGCCGGACCCGGACGGTGCCGTTTACAAACCGCTGGGACGACTGGATGTAGGCGGCCAGGTCCTGGTGGAACGCGCTGTACCAGAGGCCGTTATACACCATCTCGGCGTAGGCCTGGCTCACCAGGGCCTTAAACCGGAGCTGGTCCTTGCTCAGGGTGAGCTGTTCCAGGTCCTGGTGGGCGGTGATGAGGACCGTTGCCGCCGGGGCCTCGTAGACCTCCCGGGACTTGATGCCCACGACCCGGTCCTCGATGTGGTCGATCCGGCCAACCCCGTGCTCGCCGGCCAGCCGGTTAAGCCGCTCAATGAGGGTTACCCCGTCCAGGGCCTCCCCGTCCAGGGCGACCGGAATGCCCCGCTCAAACTCGACCTCCACGTAGGCCGGCTCGTCGGGGGCGTCGGCCGGATTCCGGGTCCAGGCGAAGACCTCCTCCGGCGGCTCGGCCCAGGGGTCCTCGAGCACCCCGGCCTCGATGCTGCGCCCCCACAGGTTCTGGTCGACCGAATATGGGCTTTCAACCGTCGCCGGAACCGGAATGCCGTGCCTGGCGGCGTACTCAATCTCCTCGTCCCGGGTCATCCGCCACTCCCGAACCGGGGCGATAATTTTCAGGTCGGGGGCAAGGGTCATAATCCCGACGTCGAACCGGACCTGGTCGTTGCCCTTGCCGGTGCACCCGTGGGCCACCGCTACCGCCCCCTCCTCCCGGGCCACGTCCACCAGGAGCTTGACGATGAGGGGCCGGGCCAGGGCCGTCGCCAGGGGATACTTGCCCTGGTAAAGGGCGTTCGCCTGCAGGGCCGGAAACACGAAGTATTTAACGAACAGCTCCTTGGCGTCGATTACAATGGCCTTGGCCGCCCCGATTCGCAGGGCTTTTTCCTGGACGGCCTTGAGGTCCTTCTCGTTGCCGATGTCGACCGTCAGGGCGATAACATCAAGGCCGTATTTTTCCTGGATCCAGCGGATCGCAACCGACGTATCAAGACCGCCGCTGTAGGCCAGCACAACTTTGCCCGCCATTTTTACTCCCCACCTTTGCTTAAAGTCTCCTCAAGGCTAACCCGGACCGGGAGCCGGGCTGTTCCCTCGTACCAGCGCCGGACAACCTCCGGCCCATACTTCACCCGGAACCAGTCCGTTACAAGCCCCACGGTTTCGGGCGGCAGGACCTGGGCCGTCCCCGCCCAGCGCCGCCCCCCGGCCTCGACTTCAACCCGGGGGTCGGCAGCCAGGTTCCGGAACCAGTGGGTTCCCCGCCCGCCGGCCCCGCCGTGGGCCAGCAGGTAGACCGCCCCGTCCCGGAAGACGAACCAGAGCTCAACCCGGCGGGGCTTACCGGTCTTCCGGCCCCGGGTTATCAGGTTAAGGACCCGGAGGCGTCCGAGCGGGTGGGTCTGGCTGCCGACCGCCACCGGCCGCCTCCCGGGTTTAACCTGAGGCCCCCACCCGGGCCAGGACCGAATCCAGGATTGCGACGGCCTGGTCGGCCTCGGCTTCGGTAATGATGAGCGGGGGCATGAGCCGGATGGCTGAGGGCGTCACGCCGTTCACCAGCAGCCCGGCTTCCAGACAGCCCAGAACGACCCGCTCCGAGACCTCCCGGTCGAACTGGACGGCCAGAAGCAGGCCCCGGCCCCGGACCTCGGTCACCCACTCGTAACGGGACCGCAGGTCGTTGAGCCGGGCCTTTAAGTAGGCCCCGACCCGGGCCGCCTTGGCCGGGATATCGTTTTCGATGACGTATTTGAGGGTCGCCAGGCCGGCGGCGCAGGCGAGCGGGTTCCCGCCAAAGGTCGAGCCGTGGTCGCCTGGCTCCAGGACCGCCGCTTCCTCCTTGACCAGGAAGGCCCCGATGGGGACACCGCCGCCCAGGCCCTTTGCCAGGGTCATAACGTCCGGCTCGACGCCGTACTGCTCATACGCAAACAGGGTGCCGGTCCGGCCGATGCCGGTCTGGACCTCGTCGACGATGAAGAGCAGGCCCTGCTCCCGGCACCAGCGGCTCACCCCCCGGACATATTCGGGGTCGGCCTCGTAGACGCCGCCCTCACCCTGGATAAGCTCGAGCATGACGGCACAGGTCCGGTCCGTGGTGGCCTGCTGGATCGCCTCCAGGGAATTGAAGGGCACGTTTACAAAGCCCGGGGGCAGGGGCCTGAACGGCTCCTGGTAGTGGGGCTTTCCGGTGGCCGCCACCATCGCCAGCGTCCGGCCGTGGAAGGAGTTCAGGGTTGTGATAACCTCGTAGGCGCCGTTGCGCCGGAGCCGGCCGTACTTGCGGGCAAGCTTCACCGCGCCCTCATTCGCCTCGGCCCCGCTGTTGCAGAAAAAGACCCGGTCGAAGACCGAATTTTCAACCAGGAGCTGGGCGAGCTGAACCTGGGGAATGGTGTAGAACTGGTTCGAGGTGTGGATCAGGGTTCGGGCCTGCTCAGCAATCGCCTCGACAACCGCAGGGTGGCAGTGGCCCAGGTTGTTTACGGCCCAGCCGGCCACGAAGTCGAGGTACTCTTTGCCGGTGTCATCCCAGACCCGGGCGCCTTGACCCCTGACCAGGGTGACCGGGAGGCGGCGGGCGACCTGAAGGTAATAGCGGCGCTCGAGCTCCTGCCAGTGACTCACCTTCGACTCCTCAGCGCGGGTCAACCTGTTACGGATTATACGTTATCTGCCAGGTCCGGCGCCGGATGGCGTATAATCCGTAGAGGCGGACGTGCGCGGCCCGGCAGGCCGAACGGTCCGCAGGTGGTCTGGCCGGAAGTTTTTAGGGGAGGGAACCGATGAGCCTTTTCGGACAGATGATGACCATTATCCGGGCGAAGATAAGCGCCCTGCTTTCGGGGGCGGAGAACCCGGAGGAAACCCTCGAGTACGCCTACCAGCGCCAGCTTGAGCTCCTCCAGAAGGTGCGGATGAATATGGTCAACGTGGTGGCCTCCAAGCGCCGGCTGGAGGCCCAGCTGGCAACCCTCGAAAACCAGCTCAGCCGGCTCGATGACCAGGCCCGGCAGGCCCTGCAGGCCGGGCGGGAAGACCTTGCCCGGCTCGCCCTGGAGCGCAAGGTCTTCGCCCAGCAGCAGATTGCGGCCCTCGAGGCCCAGGTTCAGGACCTGACCGAGCAGCAGAACCGGCTAATCGAGGCCGAACAGCGGCTCCGGCAGAAAGTTGAGGCCTTCCGGACCCGGAAGGAGATAATCAAGGCCCAGTACAGCGCCGCCGAAGCCCAGGCCCGGATTAACGAGGCGATAACCGGCCTCTCCGAGGAGCTGGCCGACGTCGGCCTGGCCATCGAGCGGGCGGAGGAGAAGACGGCCCGCCTCAAGGCCCGGGCCGAGGCGATCGATGAGCTGATGGCGGCGGGCGCCCTCCCCGATTACCTGACGGGCCGGGACGTGGTCGACCGGGAGCTGGGACAGGCCCAGCTTCAGGCCGGGGTTGAGGCCGAGCTTGCCCGCCTTAAGGCCGAGCTTCAGTCGGGCCAGCGGCCGGCCCTGAAGGAGGGAGAATGATCGTCCGGATTTCAGGCGAGGGCCAGTACAGGCTGGGTGATGACGCCGCCCGGCGGCTTAACGAGCTGGATAATGAGCTGGTTCGGCTCGTTCAGGCCGGGGACGAGGCCGGGTTCCAGGCCCGCTTTAAAGAGCTTGTGGAGTGGGTCCGGAGCCAGGGCCAGCGGGTGCCGGCCGACGAGGTCGTGGCGTCGGACGTGATTATCCCGCCGCCCGATGTCAGCTTCGAAGAAGCCCGCAACGTTTTTCAGGGGGAGGGTCTGGTTCCCGGGTAGGCCGGCAATGACCCTGCGGTCGACCGTTTTCGAACGACTCGCCCATGCCCTCGTCGGGCGCACACCCGCCCGGTTCAGCGGACCCGAAGACGGTTACGCCCGGGCGGCCGTTCTGGTGCTCCTGGTGCTTTACCCGGACGGGCCCCGGCTGGTCTACACCCGCCGGACGAACCACGTCCTCCACCACAAGGGCGAAATCTCGTTCCCGGGGGGCGCCTGTGAAGACGGCGACCCCGACCCGGTGGCAACCGCCCTGCGGGAGACCTGGGAAGAAATCGGAGTGAACCCGGCCGATGTCGAGGTGCTGGGCGAGCTGGACGAGATTATCACCCGGAGCAACTTCATCGTCACCCCGGTGGTCGGGGCGGTGAAGGGGCCTTATACCTTCCGGCCAAATCCGGTCGAGGTGGCCGAAATCATCGAGGTCCCGGTCGACGAGCTGCTCAAGCCGGAGAACGTGGTCCTGGAGCCCCGGCAGGTCCGGGGCGAGTGGGTGGTCGTCCCGACGTATTACTACCGCGGCCACCGGATCTTCGGCGCAACGGCCCTGATTACCCGCCAGCTCCTCGAGCTGCTGGAGTAGGCCGCCTCAGGCGTCCTCGAAGACCTGCCGGATTTTCGGGTCCCGGAGCTTGCGCAACGCCCGGCTCTCGATCTGGCGGGCCCGTTCCCGGGTCGTCTTTAAAACCCGGCTGACTTCTTCGAGGGTCATCCCCCCGCCGCCGTCGAGGCCGTAGCGCAGCCGCAGAACAAGCTGTTCCCGGGGGCCGAGCTGGCTCAGGATGGCCTCGAGCTGCTGCCGCAGCATGGTGTTGGCCATCGCCTCGACCGGCTCAACGCTGTTCGGGTCCTGAATCAGGTCGGCCAGGGTTGCGCCCTCGTCATCCCCAACCTGGGCTTCGAGGGAGACGGTCTGGGCCATCGCCTGGACCAGCTCATCGACCCGCTCGGCCGGGACCTCCATCGCCCGGGCCACCTCCCGGTTGGTCGGCTCCCGGCCCAGGGTCTGGGAAAGCTCGAGCCGCTTGCGCCGCAGCCGGCTCACGTCCTCCACCACGTGGATTGGGAGGCGGATGGTGCGCCCCTGGTCGGCCAGGGCCCGGCTTATCGCCTGCCGGATCCACCAGGTGGCGTAGGTGCTGAACTTGTAACCCCGCCGGTAGTCGAACTTCTCGATCGCCCGGGTCAGGCCGATGGTCCCCTCCTGGATGAGGTCGGGGAGGGGGAGGCCGTGGCCGACGTAACGCTTGGCGATGCTGACGACGAGGCGCAGGTTCGCCTCGAGGAGCTGCCGGCGGGCCTCGGCCCCGCGGGCCACGGCCTCCTCGAGGCCGGGCCGCTCCTCGGGGTCGAAGTCCCCGGATGCCAGCTTCTGCTCGGCGTGCTGGGCCTCGCTGATAAGGCGGCCCAGGTTGAGCTCCTCTTCGGCAGTGAGGAGTTTGAGGCGGGAGATGTCCCGCAGGTAGGCGCCGACGATGTCCAACGGTTCGTCCGCTGACAGGTCCCCCTCCGGGGCCGGTGCATCGGCAGGGTTGCGCTCAGGCTCGTCGGCGGCGAATGGACCTTCGAAGCCGAAATCTGACGGCTTGTTCCTCCTCCCAGGCACCGACACAAGCCTCCCTCTTGACTTTGTGAACCGCAGCTTTTATCATCTTTCTGGAACGGGCGGCTAGCTCAGCCGGTTAGAGCGCAGCGTTGACATCGCTGAGGTCAGAGGTTCGAGTCCTCTGCCGCCCACCCTGCCTTTTGGCAGGTCTTTTAATTATACACGGCTGGCAAAGGCTGCGAAGAGGACGAGTAGCCGGCGGGACGGCTGCAGAGACGGGGCGTCCCCGGGCTGCAAGCGCCCCGGCCTGACCCCGGTGAAGACCGCCTCGGAGCCGCCGACCGAAACCGGTGTGCCCGGGAGTAGGCTCGGACGGACGGGCCCCGTTAACGGCCCCGAATGAGGGCTCCCGGCCGGTGGCCGGGAGAACTTGGGTGGAACCGCGGGTCTCGCCTCTCGCCCCAAGGGCAGAGGCGAAATTTTTTACGGAGGTGACCCATCATGGGTGAGATGACAGGCGAAGTCAAGGTCAAATCGCCCCTTGACCCCCTCAGGCATTCGGCCGCCCACGTCATGGCCGATGCCGTGCTGGAGGTCTTCCCGGAGGCGAAGCTGGCCATCGGGCCGCCCATCGAGGACGGCTTTTACTACGATTTCGAGCTGCCCCGGCCGCTCACGCCGGAAGACCTCAAGGAGATTGAGGAGCGGATGCGGGCGATTATCGCCGCCGACCACCCGTTCATCCGGGAGGAGGTCTCAAAAGAGGAGGCCCGCCGGCTCTTCGCCGACCAGCCGTACAAGCTGGAGATCCTGGACGAGATTCCGGATGAGAAGGTGAGCCTCTACCGGCACGGGAAGTTCGTGGACCTTTGCCGGGGGCCCCACGTCGAATCGACCGGCAAGATTAAGGCGTTCAAGCTGCTAAACGTCGCCGGGGCCTACTGGCGGGGCGATGAGCGCCGGCCGATGCTGCAGCGGATCTACGGTACGGCCTTTGAGACCGAAGCGGAGCTTGAGGCTTACCTTAAGCGGCTTGAGGAGGCGGCCCGCCGGGACCACCGGCGGCTGGGCCGGGAGCTTGACCTGTTCAGCATCCACCACGAGGAAATCGGGGCCGGGCTGGTCCTCTGGCACCCGAAGGGTGGGCGAATTCGGGAGATTATCGAGGAGTTCTGGCGCCGGCTCCACCGGGAGGCCGGCTACGAGCTGGTTTACACGCCCCACATCGGCCGGGCCCGGCTGTGGGAAATCAGCGGCCACCTGGACTTCTACCGGGAGAACATGTATCAGCCGATCGAGGTGGAAGGCCAGGAATACTACTTAAAGCCGATGAACTGCCCGTTCCACATTTACATTTACAAGAGCCGGGTCAGGTCGTACCGGGAGCTTCCGGTCCGGCTCGGCGAGCTCGGCACGGTCTACCGTTACGAGCGGTCGGGGGTGCTCCACGGGCTGTTGCGGGTCCGGGGCTTCACCCAGGACGACGCCCACATCTTCTGCCGGCCGGACCAGATCGAGGCCGAGGTTATCGGCGTGCTGGACCTGAACTTCCGGCTCTGGGAGGCCTTTGGGTTTAAGGAGTTTGAGATTTACCTGGCGACCCGGCCCGAGAAGTTCGTCGGCCGGGTTGAGGACTGGGACCGGGCGACCGAGGGGCTCAAGCAGGCGCTGCGGGACCGGGGCCTCGATTTCAAGGTCGACGAGGGCGGCGGGGCGTTTTACGGGCCCAAGATCGACATCTGGTTCCGGGACGCGATCGGCCGGGCCTGGCAGTGCACAACGGTCCAGTTCGATTTCAACGAGCCGGAGCGGTTTGACCTGAAGTACACCGGCCCCGACGGCCGGGAGCACCGGCCGATCATGATCCACCGGGCCCTGCTCGGGTCGATGGAGCGGTTCTTCGGCATCTTAATCGAACACTACGCCGGGGCATTCCCGGTCTGGCTTGCCCCGGTCCAGGCGGTCATCATCCCGATAACCGACCGCCACCTGGAGTATGCGTATCAGGTGGAGGGCCGGCTTCGGGCGGCGGGCCTGCGGGTGGAAACGGACGACCGGTCGGACCGGATGAACCAGAAGATCCGGGATGCCCAGCTCCAGAAGGTGCCCTACATGCTGGTCGTGGGCGACCGGGAGGTCGAATCCGGCACGGTGGCGGTCCGGCATCGGACTGGGGAGAATCTCGGTCCGATGCCCGTCGACGCGTTTATCGGGCGGGTCCGCGCCGAGGTCGAAAACCGTTCTTAGCGAGGGCGGGCCCAGGCGGACGGGGTTACGGCCGAAAAACCAGCGGCCAGGCCTTGCCGGCGGCCCCGACCGACGAAAATCAAGTTAGCGGCGTGCTGGCCCCTCGGGGTCGCCCTTGTCTATCGTAATGGTCGGTTCGGGATGCTGTTCGTATAGGGTAAAGACCCGGTAAAAGTTTCGCCAGAATTTTGTAAAGAGGCCGGACCGGAAACCGTGCACCGGCCGGCAGGTTACACAATGGAGCGGCGGTCAGGCCAGGGTTCGGCCTCGGTCGCCGGAAGCTTTCACGTGGACCACGAAGTGGGAGAGCCCAAAGTGGTGGGCCGGGGTGTGCTCGAGGGCGTAAAGAACCAGGCGCAGAAGTCCGGCCAGGAGGCGGTTGCGGCGGGCCAGCTTATCAAACCCCGGAAAAACACCCCGGTGGATTACGGTTCGGCCGGGCAGGTCGGCAAGCAGGCCGCGGATGCGACGCCGGCTGTAGACCCGCACGTGGGGTGCGAGCCGGTTGCGCAGCGGGTCCGGCAGATAGTTTACAAACGGGTAATTTCCGAACCGGTACTTGCCCCGCCAGAAGATGCCGTGGGTTTCGAAGGGCCAGAGCCGATTCGGGACAAAGATGACCAGGTGGCCGCCGGGCCGCAGGACCCGCCAGGCCTCGGCCAGGACCTGCCGGTCGTCGTCGACGTGCTCCAGCACCTCGTGAAGGAGAACGACGTCGAAGGCGCCGGTCCGGAAGGGCAAATGCTCGCCCACGGCCTGGACGACGCCGGGCGTAACCCGACCGGCAAGGACCGCCCGCTCCCGGTCGACCTCTACCCCGAAGACGTGGGGCGTGACCTTTAGAAACCGGCCCAGGAAGGCGCCGATGCCACACCCGATATCCAGGACCCGCGCCCCGGCGAGGGGCGCGGCGGCCGCAATCAATTGAAAGCGACGCTCCTGGCCGAAGCCCCAGACGTACGACGGGTGGCCCAGCTTAATTGCCCGGTCGTCGGAGATGCCCATTGACCGCACCGGCTTTAACTATGGTCCAGCCGGTCCCGAACCGTCAAGGGCGGCAGGCCCGCCGCGGCCCGGTGGCGTTGCGGCCGTCCGGGCCGGTCCCCTAGACTCATGGGGGGAATGGCCATCTATCCGTCACTCCGCGGCCGGACGGCCCTGGTCACGGGGGCTGGGCGGGGTATCGGGCGGGCGATCGCCCTGGCCCTGGCCGAGCAGGGGGTCCGGGTCGGGGTCCATTTTGGCCGGTCCGAGGCCGGGGCCAGGGAAGTGGCTGCCGCCGTCCGGGCGCTCGGGGGGGAGGTTGAACTTTTCCGGGCCGACCTGGCCGACCCGGAGGCCGTCGGGCGGCTCTTCGGTGACGTTGAGGCCCGGTTCGGGCGCCTCGACATCCTGGTAAACAATGCGGCCGTCTTTACCCGCACCCCGGCTCTGGAGCTTTCGGCCGGCGAGTGGCGCCACATCCTGGACGTGAACCTGTCGGCGGTGTTCTTCTGCTGCCAGGCGGCGGCCCGGCTGATGCTGGTCCGGCCGGAGGGCGGGGTCATTGTCAACCTGGCGTCCGGGGGCGGCCTGCACCCGCGCCCCGGCTACGACCTTTCGGCCGCATACGCCGCCTCGAAGGCCGGGGTGATAATGCTTACCCGCCGGCTTGCCCTCGAGTGGGCCCCGAGGATTCGGGTGAATGCGGTGGCCCCTGGCATTATCGACTCGAAGCCCAGGCCGATGCGGGCCGAGGTCCGGGACCGGTTTGCCCGCCTGATTCCCCTCGGCCGGGTCGGGACGCCCGAGGAGGTGGCGACCGTGGTCGTGTTTCTGGCCAGCGATGAGGCCCGGTATATTACCGGCCAGACCATCGTCGTCGACGGCGGGATATTTCCCCACTGATGCGGCGGGCGGCCCCGGTGCTCCTGGTGCTTCTCCTGGCAGCCCTGGCGGCCTCAGTTTGGCCCCCCGGCCGGGCGGCGGTCAAGACGGCCCTGCTCCTGCCCCACCTCTTTCCGGGCAACCAGGTGAGGCCCCTCGACCACCTGACCCCGGCGCCGACCCGGGAGGAGCTGACGTTTCGTTACCCGTCGGTGATGGGCCGGATTGACCTCTACCGGCCGCCGGACCGGGGCCGGTACCCGGCCGTGCTGTTTTTCCTGGGGGTGGCGCCCCTGGCAACCCGGGACCCGCGGGTGGTCCAGGTGGCCGAAGGCCTTTCCCGGACCGGGCTGGTGGTCGCGGTCCTGGAGTCGCCCCACCTGGTCGCCGAGCGGATCCTGCCCGAAGAGGTGGACGGGCTGGTGGACGCCTTCGGGGTGGTGAGCCGCCATCCGGCGGTTGACCCGGACCGGGTCGGGTTTGCCGGCTTTTGCGTTGGGGCTGCCCTGGCCCTCCTGGCTGCCGCCGACCCGAGAATCGCCGACCGGGTAAGTTTCGTCAACGCCCTCACCCCGTATTACGACGGCGAGGAGCTTCTGGCCCAGATTGCGTCCCGCCAGTTTGAGGCCGACGGGCAGGTGGTTGCCTGGGCTCCGAGCGCCCTCACCCTGAAAATTTTTAACCAGCTCCTCGACCGGGCCCGGGCCGCCGGGGCGGGTCCGGTGGCCGACCGGCTGGCGGCCGCCCCCGACCTCCCCACCGCCCGCCAACTGGTGGCCCAGCTCCCCGAAGCTGCCCGGCAGGAAATCCGGGCCCTTTCGCCGCGGGGGAAGCTCGACCGAATTCGGACCAGAGTTTACGTTATGCACGACCGGGACGATAACAATATCCCGGTCGCCCAGGCCCGGCGGCTGGTCCGGGAGTTCCCGGACCCGGGCCGGCTGGTCTACACCGAGTTTGAGTTTTTCGAGCACGTCCAGCCGACTAAGGCCGTGGACCCGGTCACGTTCGGGCGGGAGCTCGGGAAGTTCTACGCCCACGTCTACCGGGTGCTGGCACCGGTCTGGTAAGAACTTGCCGGCGGTCCGGCCGGCGGGCTACGATCGGTTTGAACCCAGGAGAAGGAGCCGGGCATGTTTGTTGAGGCCAACGGGATAAGGTGCTTTTACGAGCTTGAGGGCGACGGCGAAGAGGTTGTAGTCCTCATCCACGCCCTGGGCACGAACCACCGGATGTGGGACCGGCAGGTCGAAGTCTTAAAGCCCCGCTTCCGGGTTCTGCGCTACGACGTGCGCGGCCACGGCCAGACGGATAAACCGCCTGGCCCGTACTCGCTGGAGCTTTTTGCGCAGGACCTGGCCGCCCTCCTGGATGGGCTGGGCATTCCGGCGGCCCACCTGGTGGGCCTCTCCATGGGGGGCATGATTGCCCAGACCTTCGCCCTAAATTACCCCGGCCGGGTAAAGTCGCTGGTGCTGGCCGATACGTCGAGCCGCTATCCCCCCGAAAGCCGCCGGCAGTTCGAGGAACGGGCCGCAATTGCCGAGGCCCAGGGGATGGGACCCCTGGTTGAGCCGGCCCTGGAACGGTGGTTCAGCCCGGAGTTTCACCGGGCCCACCCCGAAGTGGTCGAAAAATACCGGCAGATGCTGCTGGCGAACGACCCGAAGGCTTATGCCGCCGCCACCCGGGCGATCGCCCAGCTGGACCTGACGTCCCGGCTCGGGGCGATAAAGGTCCCGACCCTGGTCATCGTCGGGGCGGACGACCCGGGCACGCCCCCGGCCATGGCCGGGGAGATCGCGGCGGCGATTCCCGGGGCCCGGCTGGAGGTCCTGCCCGGCCGGCACATGACCCAGGAGGAGTCCGCCGAGGCGTTTAACCGGCTCCTCCTTGAGTTTCTGGAATCGGTTAAAGAATGGCAAAGAAAACCGGAGTCGGCCGCACCTTCGCCGTAAACCGGCGGGCCCACTACGACTACGATATCGAAGAGACGTTTGAGGCCGGGCTTGCGCTGGCCGGAAGCGAGGTTAAGTCGATCCGCGAGGGCCGGGTAAACATCCAGGAAGCCTACATCCGGCCCATTGACGGCGAGCTTTACCTCTGGAATGCCCACATTTCGCCCTGGCAGCCGTCAGGCCCGTTCGGGCACGAGCCGGAACGGCCCCGCAAGCTCTTGCTGCACAAGGACGAGATTGCATATATCATCGGCAAGCTTGCCCAGAAGGGTTACACCTGCGTGCCCCTGAGGCTTTACGAGAAGAACAACCGGATAAAGCTTGAAATCGGGCTGGGCCGGGGCAAGAAGGCCTACGACAAACGCCGGGACGAGGCCGAGCGGGAGGCAAAGCGGCGCATCCAGGAGGCCCTCAAGCGCCGGGTTTGAGGCTGTTCTACCGGTCCGGGCCCGGTTCTTCCAGGTTCAGGGAGTTGATGAAGTCCCGGAAGACGGCCAGGGACTCGTCGTCGGCCGAGGGGGCCGGCCTGGCGGACCCGATGCACGAGAGGACCCAGCCGGCCTTGGCTAGCACGTCTTCGGCGGCCAGGATCGGGCAGCCTGACCGCAGGGCCAGGGCGATGCCGTCGCTGGGCCGGCAGGTGACGTCTACCCAGCGGCCCTTGCAATAGATGCAGAGGCGGGCGTGGCAAACGCCGCCGGCCAGGGTCCGGATTTCGACCTGGGTAAGCACGGCATCGAAGCTTTGCAGCAGGTTCAGGATGAGGTCGTGGGGCTGCGGCCAGGGGTCCCGCCGGAGGGCCGTCTTGATGGCCCGGGCCTCCGCAAACCCGACCGCAATCGGAAACCTGGCGTGCCCGCCCTTCTCCCTGAGGGTTACAACATAACCGGTACCTTCGAGCGTCGTTCCAACACCCTCCACCACCATTTCCACCATGATTTAAGACACCTCCCCCTTCCCCGCCCCCCGACCGTGGGGGCAGGAGAAACGGGCGGCCTCAACCGCCCGACGGTGGGCCGGCCGCCGGCTGGCTACCGGCCTGCTGAGCAACCTGCTGGGCTTCCGGCCTGGGTAGGCCGGGCGAAACGAACCCGGGCTCAAAGAGCCGGGCCGGCACGAAGACCCGTAGCTCATCGATGGTCCAGCGGCCCGGCTTGTAAATCGTGCGGGCCGGCCGGGGCTGGGCCATCAGGGCAATGGTACCGCCGCTTACGAAGAATACCTGCCCGTTGATCCAGCCGGCCTCCTCACTGGCCAGGTAGACCACCATCGGCGCGATGTCTTCCGGGTCGCGGCGGGTTACCGCCGGATGGTCGCTTTCACCGAGCAGGGCCGAGGCCCCGGTACCCATCTGCTGGCGGAGTTGCCGGGCCCGCTCGGGAATTGTTGCCGTCATCCGGGTGTTGGCGGCCGGGGCGATGCTGTTTACGGTCACCCCGTAGCGGCCCAGGTCCAGGGCCGCCACCCGGGTAAGGCCGGCAATCCCGGACTTGGCCGCCCCATAGTTGGCCTGGCCGGCATTCCCGATGAGGCCGCTGGTCGACGTAAAGGTGATGATGCGGCCGTAGCGTTGCTGGCGCATCAGCACCGAGGCCGGCTTCATCACCGTGAAGTGGCCCTTAAGGTGGACCTGGATGAC
>FWWM01009792.1_pt1 | contig 17429 bp, 13 predicted proteins | sample 2228351 | NCBI WGS metagenome assembly FWWM01 (sample SAMEA103939774, study PRJEB20133) | metagenome | reverse complement strand
ATCCAAATCGCCCTTGCTTTAGCAGATAAAGACTCAGAATTAGCTAAAAAAACAATGGAAAGATGTTTTGATGAAGGAAGGCCAAATTTAGCCGGCCAAATCGCCATTGCTTTAAATGACATTGAATCAGCTAAAAAAGCAATGGAAAGATGTTTTGATGAAGGATGGTCAGGTTCGGCCGGCCAAATCGCCCTTGCTTTAGCAGATAAAGACCCAGAATCAGCTAAAAAAGCAATGGAAAGATGTTTTGATAAGGGAGAGCTATATAGAGCCGGCGAAATCGCCCTTGCTTTAAATGACATTGAATCAGCTAAAAAAGGAATGGAAGGATGTTTTGATGAAGGATGGCCAGGTCCAGCCAGCCAAATCGCCATTGCCTTAGCTAAAAAGTTTGAATTTAAACCCCAAACCAAAAAATTAAAAGAAATTGTTGAAAAAACCAAAGCAGATGAATTCGGATTAAGAATTACTGCCTATTTACTTGAAGAAAAGCAAAACCTTGGAAAATTTAAGAAAGAATATCTTCCCCGCTATCTTTTTATCAAAAAGCTGGCAGAAGAAATTAACGATAAAATTGAAGAATCAAAAAAATGGCAAGATCCCCAAGAATTCTTCAAAAGATACAATGTAGATATTGCCAACCTTTATTCCATAGATGCCAATCTTGCAAGTCAGCTCTTAAAAAACCATATCTGGCGAGGTCTGTCTTTTGCCGAGGCCTATATCAATGTATTTAAACCAGCATTAAAAAGTCCTGAAATTGTAAAAGCCATCAAAAATTACATTAAAACCAACAAAAAACTTGATGGCCAAAACCTCTCTGATTTATTAGAAATATCTTCAGCTTACCAAAGCTTAAACCAATCAGATTTGTTAATCAAAATCATTGCTTCGGGAATTAAAGACTTTAACGAATTAAAAACAAATCTCAATGAAGCTCTTTTGAATAAATTGGCTCAAAGTTTGGGGATTGAAGCTAAGGTTAAAGAGCAAGAAATAACTCTCTGGAAATTAAAATACATTGGCAACCTTTTAACTAATCAAGAAATGATAAGAAAACAAAACAAAGAATCTCTTGAAATTTATAATGCTCTCTTGAAATCTGTCTTTGAAGGTAGATTCCAAGAATTCATTACCAATCTCAACCAAAAAGACCGAATTGGCAGAGAAATTGCCCAACACAACCAAAGAGTAGAACAAGAATTTAAAAAACACCAGGTTAATTGGGATAATTGGCTTAATTTTAAAGAAAAAGGAATAATGACCGTTGGCACAGCCAAAAAACAAGACAGAGAGGCCTTATTTTTACAATTTACAGAAAGATTTAAACAATTCCAAGAATCAATAACTGAACCTGCCTTAAAGAAAAGCTTAAATAAAGATTTAGTTCAACTTTCTCAAAAGAAGAAAGAATTTGACCCTTCAAAAATTAATCTTGCCGACCCTAAATGGTTAGAAGAATTATTACCCACTTATACCAAAAGCTTAAATTATCTTAAAAGAAAAGATCCTCAATTTAATTTACCAACACAATCACAAGAAGCATTCGGCCATTTAATTGAAACAATTAAATCTTTAACTAAAGAACAACAAAAAGAACAAACCCTCAAAAAAGAATTCATAATAAAGCTTTGGGACAGAGATCCAAGAAAAGATATGTTCCAAGGTAATTTTACTCATTGTTGTATTGCTGTTGGCGTCAAGGAAGCTCCTCCCGGAGGCGGCATGACCACCTTACATCCTGAAACAATTTTCCAATACCTTATTGATAAAGGAATTAATGTTGCTGAAATTATTGATCCAGATACCAATGAACCAGTTGCCCAAACCTGGCTGTTTGTTACCTTAGATAAGAGAGGAAAACCAGTCTTGGTGGCCGATAGCTTTGAGGTTAATAATCGTTATCCTGCTGGAAGTAATGTTAATGAAGGCGTCAGGGAAGCAATGTTTCAGTTTTTAACAAGATATGCTAAATCCTGTGGCATAGAAAAGGTGGTATTGGGTAAAGTAGGAACTAACGATATAAAAACAAGCGACCTAAAAACAATTTCCCTTCCGCCAATTAAAAAACTCGGCGGTTATTTTCAAGAAGAAGAATACTATTTAGAAACATTAACCCACACCCAAGCTTTTGATATTAAAAAATGTTGAAGGTAGAAATGTTGAAGGTAGAACCTTCAACATAGTTAAAGGTAAAGTGTTGAAGGTAGAACCTTCAACATTGAATTCAACATAGAAAGAGAATCCCTACTTAATTTTATCTCATTTACAGCTGATTCTAGATCTTATTAAAGAGTTTTCTAATCTATATACTAATTAATTAAGTAGGGTTAATGCTATTTTTTCTGGAATGATTGAAACACCGATGATTAGCTCCGTAAAATCAGATCCCAAAATAATGGAGGCATTATTGGCTAGAGCGTCTATACATGGGGGCTAGAAAACCTGAAAAAGTTTTTCCAATTTAGTTTCATTTTTGGCTTCCAAACAAAAGCTCTTTATATGACTTGCTCAACCCTAGTTATTGACGGCGGGTGATTGGCAGAATAGCATTTTAACTTGACTATTCTTTTTACTTAAATTAAGGTAAAATAAGTTGTGGATTTGTTCCCACCTATTCTAATAGCCCCGCATTATTTAAAAGTTCAAACTTAATTATAGGGGAGATATATAATATTGACCGAAATTAACTATTAGCACGTCATTAAAAGAATAGGTGGGCGTAAAGGTCGCTTATAAACTACTAACACTAAGTGAATTTTTAATTATGGCCGTTCAAGCATATTGTGTAAAATGTAAAGCAAAAAGGGAAATGAAAGACGAAAAAGAGATTTCTATGAAAGGAAAAGGCGGAACTAAAAGGAGGGCGGTAAGCGGAGTCTGTCCAAAATGCGGGACGAAAATGTTCAAGATTTTGGGAAAATAGAACCTTCATCTTTTAAAGAAACAACCCAAAACTATAAAATGGCAGTTTTGGGTTGTTTGTTTTATGAGGGACACTGAAAATTATAGAACCGCTAAAAATTATGCTTTTTTAATTTTAGGGCTTCTTTTTTTCTTTAATATTTTAGCTTGGCTTGTTGTTTACCAATTAAAAGGAGTTCATTTTCTGCAGGTTAATTTTTTTAATGTGGGCCAAGGAGATAGTATTTTTATTACCACACCGCAAAGGCATCAGATTTTAATTGACGGGGGTCCCTCTTCCATAATTTTAGAAAAGCTGGGCAGAGAAATGCCTTTTTGGGACAGGACGATTGATTTAATAATTTTAACCCATCCCCATAACGACCATCTTAAAGGTTTGATTGATGTTTTAAAAAAATATCGTATAGAAAAAATTTTATGGACGGGCGTTTTTTATGATAGTTTATTATTTAAAGAGTGGCAGAAAACAATTACTAAATCAGGTGCCCAAATTTATATCGCTCAGGCCGGTCAGAAAATTATTGGCGGGGAAACTGTTTTTGAGATATTGTATCCCTTTGAATACTTTAAAGAAAAAGAAGTTGATAATCTTGACGATTTATCTATAGCTGCCAAGTTGATTTTTAAAGAGAACTCTTTTTTATTTACCGGCGATGCGCCCAAAGAAACAGAGCTGGTTTTGGTAAATAAATTAGGAAAAATATTGAAATCGGATGTTTTAAAAGTAGCTCATCACGGAAGTAATAAATCAAACGCTGAAGAATTTATTAAAAAAGTTTTACCAACGATTGCCGTAATTTCGGTAGGTAAAAATAATCGCTACGGTCATCCCCATCAGGAAGTATTGGATATTTTAGAAAGATATGGTATTAATATTTTGAGAACCGACAGAGACGGAGATATAAAAATAATCTCTAATGGAAAAAATTTAATAATTAAAAAATAATTTTTGTAAGGTTTCGCTAGATTATTAACAGTGATTTAGCAGATTGCTTAATAAGTAGATTCTGATGGCAGTTATTTTCAAATAAATTTAAATTTTTTTCCGCTCGCGCTTATTTCTTCGTCGAGTTAAAAAATTCCTTAGTAAAAATCAAGCTCTAAAGCGGCTTAATTGCAAAATTTTTCTTTCTCAATCTGTCTTTAATGTTAATAATATTTGAAACTTTACAGCCTTTTTTGTTTTATGGAGTTTCCTATTTTTAAAACTAAAATTGAAGATTTAAATAAGAAATTTAACCTAACCGACCCAAAAGAGCAAAAAGAATACTTTAAGTTAAAAGCAGGGAAGGAAATTGAAAAATTGAGAGAATACCTGAAAAAAAACACTTTTATTGCTTATTTTCTGGGTAAAAAAAATTCCGGCAAGGGCACCTATTCAAAAATGTTTAGTGATATAGTTCTGCCAGAAAAAATAGACCACTTTTCTATTGGTGATATGGTTAGAGAGGTTGATAAAGAACTTCAAGATAAAAGAAGAAAAAAAGAACTATATTTATTTTTGGAAAAAAATTATCGTGGTTGGCTGCCCTTAACTGAAATAATTTTGGCGCTGGAGAAGAGAAATACAAAAATTTTGCTGCCTACCGAGTTGATCTTGGCTTTGGTTAAAAGAGAGATATTAAGAAGAGAAAAGAAAACTCTTTTTATTGACGGTTTTCCTCGTGATTTAGACCAGATAGCTTTTTCTTTGTTTTTCAGAGATTTGGTTGGGCACCGTGATGACCCCGATATTTTTATTTTAATTGATGTGCCCGAATCAGTGATTGACCAAAGGATTAAATGGAGAAGAGTTTGCCCTATTTGTCAAACCTCTCGCAACTTAAAACTGTTACCTACTTCAAAAATTGGCTACAGTAAAGAAAATAAAAAGTTTTTTTTGGTGTGCGATAACTCTAATTGCCGCGGAGCTGAAATGCTTCCAAAAGAAGGAGATGAGCTCGGCATAAATCCAATAAAAGAAAGATTGAAAAAAGACGCAAAACTAATGGAGCAAGCCTTTTCCCTTTACGGAATTCCTAAAATTTTATTGCGAAACTCTTTACCCCTAAAAGAATCCAAAAAATACGTTGATGATTACGAGATTACGCCGGAATACTTTTTTAAATGGAACGAAAAAAACAAAAAAGTGGAAGTTACGGAAAAACCTTGGATTATTTTAGATGATAAAGGAGTTAAATCTGTTAGCTTATTGGCTCCGCCGGTAGTCATTTCTCTCATTAAGCAGCTAACCGATATTTTAGAACTTTAGATTAAAACATTGACAAGAATTTTTACGATAAGGTATAATGAAAGTAGAAAAAATATCAGCTGGCGGTGCCCAGCTGGGAATTAGTTAAAAATAGTTTCTAACTGGGCCCTGCTTCTTTAAGTTAGATTTTGGGACAAACGCTTTTTCAGGGAATTGGATATGATTTCCGACCCGTGGGTCGGAACTGGGATTCCCACTTGGATTATTTTCCAGAATTTTCTTGAAGTAAAGCAGGGCCATTGAAAAAACCGGTAATAACCGGTTTTTTTGAGTGGCCGCAATTATTAAACGCTGCCCAGAGTAGGTGTGCGAACTCCGAAGGCGCGGCAGGGGTGGGAAGCGGCTCGTCCTTGTTCAAGCAAGGAAGCAAAGCCCGCGAAAATTGATTCCTTAATTGAAAAAATCTTTTGCGCGCGCCCATTAAAAGAAAAAGAAATTTTTGCAGGTTTTGCCGACTCTCGTTAAGCAATGAACCGTTGGGTGATTCTGCGCCCTGCGGCCGCAGAATTTTACTCAAAGTAGATTCAAAAAGTAGTGTTCAGTAGTAATGCGACCAATTAAAATATAACGAGCGAGCAAACAAACCGCCAGCAAAATTCGCAATATCTATGTTGGTCGGGGAACCGGGATTTGAACCCAGACCGCATCCTCCCAAAGGATGTATGCTGCCATTACACCATTCCCCGTTTAAAAAAGACAGGGCATATTAACTGTTGTACTATTCCTAGAGGAGACCGCCTACTATTCGGCGTAGCTTGACTGAGTTATTTTATACTTACCACCTTTTTATTTATTTTTCAATATGGTATAGTAAAGTAATGAGCCCCAAGAAATTTATCAACCAATTAAATATTTTCGTTCAGTGCAAAAAATATAATCTTTCTCTTTGGCAGTGTCCTTCTTTTTTATTTTTGATAATGGGAATAATAATTCTTGGTTCGGCTTTAATTGCTTATACATTGGGCACTCGTTATATTGAAGATCCGCAAGCTGTTGTTTTAATTGTTTTGGGTTTGACAGCTATTTTGTTTATAATGGCCTTTATTATCACACGAAGCTTTGAAAGATTGGCCGAGGCATCGCGGATGAAATCAGAGTTTATCAGCGTGATTTCTCATCAATTAAGGACTCCTCTTTCTAATTTAAAGTGGGCAATTGAAATATTGATGTCGGGGAGGCTGGGAAGGATTGAAGAACAACAAACAGAATACTTTAGAATTTTAAAAGAAAACATTAGTCGGATGACAGAATTAGTTTCAGATTTATTAACGGTTTCCAGAATTGAAACGGCCACCCTTCTTTTAGAGAAAAAAGAGGTTTTTCTGCCGGATTTAATAAAAAATTTAATTTTGAAATTTAAACCCTTTGCGCAGGCTTCAAATATTGAGATAATATTCCGACCCCAAGAAAATTTAACCGATATTTCTCAAATTAAGTCGGTAATGGAGAATCTTTTAGATAATGCCATTCGTTACATTAAAAATAGCGGTCAGGTTGAGGTATTGCTTGAGAAAAGAGGAAAAAATCTTTATTTTGAAATAAAAGATAATGGGGTGGGTATTCCAAAAGAGGACCAAAAATATATTTTTCAAAAGTTTTTTAGGTCGGGAAATGTTTTAAAATATCAAACTCAAGGATCGGGTCTTGGTCTTTATATTTCAAAGGCAATCATTGAAAAGTTGGGCGGAAAAATTGGATTTCAATCAAAAGAAAACAAGGGGTCGACGTTTTGGTTCACCCTACCAATAAAATAAAATGATTAACATATGATGAGGGCGCGATGATACACTTGTTATATCTTGGGTAAATCGTGTTTTAAATCATATGTTCATCAAACATGAAATGAAAAAGATTTTATTTATTGAAGACGAATCCGCTCTTCAAAAAACTTTTAGCGATCTTCTCGGTCAAGAGGGCTATGAAGTTATTTCTGCCCTAGACGGAGAAATAGGCTTGAGACTGGCTAAAGAGAAAAAACCCGATTTAATTTTGCTTGATCTTATTCTGCCGCGACTTCATGGCTTTGGAGTTTTAAAGGCATTAAAAGAAAATCCGGAGACAAAAGAAATTCCGGTTATTGTTTTGACTAATTTAGAAGAGCTAAGAGATATAGAGAAAGCCGTTGAGTTGGGGGCGGTAACTTATTTAGTTAAAGCTCAATACACATTAGAAGAGGTGGTGGAAAAAGTTAAAAAAGCTATTTCTTACTAAGGTATATTTTTTACCGAGACAAACGAATTAACAGTTAATACAAGTGAGTATTTTATATAAATTCGTTTTCAAGTTTGTTTAGATTCACCATGCGTGTGGAACCCCAACAATTAAAAGCTTTTTTACTGGATGCCGGCCTGGTAAGCCAAAAACAATTTGACGATTGTTTAGCAAAAGCGAAAAAAACCAAGCAAAAAGTGGGCGATGTTTTAATTTCCGAAGGTTTGATTTCCCAAGAAGAATTAATAAAATTAGAGGCCTATATTTTAGGAATTCCCTTTGTGAACCTTGAGAAAGAAATTTTATCTCACGAAATTTTAAAAATTATTCCTGAACCCATTGCCAGGTCTTATAATATCGTTGCTTTTAGAAAAAAGGGGAATAATCTTGAAGTAGCTATGTTAGACCCCGAAGATTTAAGGACGATTGAGTTTATTAAGAAGAAAGAGCCGGGATTAAAAATCTTACCGAGATTAACCACATCCGAATCAATTAAAAATGCCTTACGTCAGTATCAAAAAACATTAGAGGTTGAATTTGGAGATATTATTAAAAAAGAAGTCGAGGGAATTCAACCAATAAAAACAATAAAAGAGGAAGAGATGGTTGAAGAAGAAGAAGAACTTTTAAAGGCAGCCGAAGAATTGCCGATAATTAAAATTGTTGACACCTTAATGAAGCATGCCATTTTACAACGAGCTTCGGATGTTCACATAGAACCGATGGAGAAAGAAGTAGTGGTTAGGTATAGGATTGATGGAATTCTCCACGATGCAATGGTTTTGCCAAAAACAATTTCTTCGGGAATTGTGGCTCGGATTAAAGTTCTTTCAAATCTGAAATTAGATGAACATAGATTGCCTCAAGATGGCAGATTTAAAATTGAAACCGAAGAATATAAATATTCCATAAGAGTTTCCATTTTACCGATTTTTGACGGAGAAAAAATAGTTATGCGTCTCTTGCCGGAAACAACCAAAGCTCTTACTTTAGAGGGTTTGGGATTAACCGGCACGGCTTTAGAAAGAGTTCAAGATAATTTAAGAAAACCTGTGGGAATGATTCTAGTAACCGGTCCTACCGGTTCTGGAAAAACAACCACTTTATATGCTATGATGGAAATTTTAAATACTCCTGGCGTTAACATTTCAACTATTGAAGACCCGGTGGAATATCGTATGCCCAGAATCAACCAGACTCAGGTTAATCCTAAAATTGGATTAACTTTTGCTGCCGGACTTAGAGCTTTGGTAAGACAGGATCCAGATATTCTTATGGTTGGCGAGATTAGAGATGATGAAACGGCCAGTTTAGCCATCAATGCGGCTTTAACCGGTCATTTAGTTTTATCAACCCTCCATACCAATGACGCCGCTGGAGCAATACCACGGTTGATTGATATGAAGGCAGAACCATTTTTAATTTCTTCCACTCTGCAGGTTGTTTTAGCCCAAAGGTTGGTTAGACGTCTTTGTAAGGAAAAAGAAAGATACACTCTAAAAGAACCGGAATTAAAAAATTTAGCAAAGTATTGCGATTTAAAACGAATCTTAAAAATTTTAAAAGAAGAAAAAATTGTAGGACCAAAAGCCACTTTTAAAGATATTGAATTTTATCGGCCCAAAGCAACCCCGCAATACCCGGAAGGTTATTCGGGTCGGATTGGAATTTTTGAAGTCCTGCCAGTTACCGCCACCATTAAGGAATTAATCGTTAAAAAAGCCACCTCAGATGAAATTGCCAGGCAGGCTCAAAAAGAGGGAATGAGAACAATGATTGAAGATGGTTTTATCAAGGCGGCTCAAGGAATAACATCAATTGAGGAGGTTTTGCGCGTTATCATTGAATAGTTTATGTCAAAGTATTTTTACACCGCCAGATCATTAAAAGGAGAATTAAAGTCGGGTATTTTAGAGGCAAAAGATAGTCATGAGTTAGCCAAAGTTCTTCGGCGGGAAGGGTATTTTTTAGTTTCGGCAGCCTTGGAGGAAAAAAATAAAAAAAGAAAACTTGAAATATCATTACCTTTCTTAAGCAGGGTGGGATTGAAAGAGAAAATGTTTTTTACCAAAAATCTACAAACGATGGCCGCTGCTGGTTTACCATTACCGAGGGCTTTAAGAATTTTAGCCCAACAGAGTAAAAACAAAAAATTTCGGGAAACCCTTGAAAACATAAGAGAAGAGATAAATACAGGAAAAAGCTTTTCCGAATCTTTAGCTCGTCATCCCAGCGTTTTCCCTGAGTTTTTTCAAAATATGATAAAAGTTGGAGAGGAATCTGGAACATTGGAGGATGTTTTAAAACTTTTAACCTTGCAAATGGAGAGGGAAAATGAATTAAAATCTAAAATTAAGGGAGCAATGATTTATCCGGCGGTTATAATAGCAACAATGATTGGCATAGGGATTTTAATGTTGGTAATAGTTGTTCCAAAATTAGCTGAAACTTTTAGGGAGCTGAATGTACAACTTCCTCTTACCACAAAATTTGTAATTTTCCTGGGTACTTTTTTAGCCGAGAAATGGTTTTTAGTTGTTTTGATAATTATTGGTTTTTTAACTTTATTAAAATTGGCTTCAAAAACAAAACTCGGAAAGATAATAATAGATAATTCAGTTTTAAATATTCCGGTTATTTCAACGCTTATTAAAAAAACTAATTCTGCCCATACCGTTAGAACCCTTAGTTCTTTAATTAGAGCCGGAGTACCCATTGTTAGAAGTTTAGAAATTGTTTCTGGAACACTGGGAAATGTTTATTTTAAAACAGCCGTAAGTCAGGCAGCCGAAAAAGTAAAAAAGGGGGAAAGATTAGCCGAAGCTCTTAAGCCCCACACAAATCTTTACCCCGATTTGGTCGTACAGATGATTGAAGTGGGTGAAGAGACAGGAGAAACTTCTGGTGTTTTGGAAAAATTAGCCGATTTTTTTGAAAATGAAGTAACCAGCGCTACTAAAAATTTGTCATCTATCATTGAGCCGATTTTAATGCTTTTAATCGGAGCAGTTGTCGGTTTTTTTGCCGTTTCAATGATTCAGCCGATGTATTCTATGCTTCAAGCCATCAAATGAGAAATTATGAATAAAGAATTAGAAAAAAGGAAGATTGTAAAGTTTAAAAATCTTTCTACTCCTCGCTTTTTAATTTCTAATTCCTTCACGCTGATAGAAGTTTTAGTGGGCGTAGCATTGATGTTAATTGTTTTTCTGGGAATTTTTGGAGTTTATCAACTGGGGTTCAAAGTTGTTGGTTTGAACGAAAGAAAAATTACTGCTACTCAAATTGCTCAAGGAGAAATTGAGAAAATCAGGAATATACCCTATTTAAATGTGGGAACCATAGGTGCTTCTTTGCCGAACGCTTCGGGAACTTTACCAGCCGATGAAACAAAAATTTTAAATAGAGTTGAATATAAAATTGAAAGAAAAATTCAGTATATTGTTGATTCAGCAGATGGTAATTTTCCAGAAGATATTTGTGATTTGGATTACAAAAAAGTGGAAATTTTGGTTTCTTGGACAGGTAGCTTTGAAGGAGAGATAAAAATGGTTACTGATATTTCTCCCAAAAACGAAACCGAGGAGACTCAAATATGTTTCCAGGAGCCGGTTGGCGCTTTAAAGGTTCTTGTCTTTGATGCTTTGGGAAATTTTATTCCTTCTCCTTTAATTGAAGTTTATAATCCCTCAAGCGGTTTACTGGAAGCCTCGGCTATTCCCTCAGATGGTATTCATAGTTTTCCTTTGTCGCCTGGAAATTATAAATTGGTTGTTTCAAAGAATGGTTATTCAAAAGAAGAGACATTTACAATTGGCGATGTTTATCAAGGAAAGACAATTTCTACTCCCCAAAACTCAAATCCGATTGTTCTTGAGGGTCAGACAACGCAAATTTCTCTTCAAATTGATAAATTAAGCTCTTTTTTAGTTAAAACTTTAACTCCTTGGGGAACGGAATATTTCTTTGACTCTTTTTTGGATGAGAGCAAAATTTCCGAAAAAACTAATTTAGCGGTGTCTGACGGAAAGGTGGAATTGGCTACTACTAGTGGCGGATATTTATCAGCGGGTTATTTAATTTCCACTGAGATTTTTCCGACAAATTTAATTAACTGGGGCGAGTTTTCTTTCGCTGACCAAGAGTTAGAAAATACCGATTTGAAATATCAAATTTATTATGCTTCGGGAACAGAATGGATTTTAATTCCAGATTCAGATTTGGGGGGAAATTCAATCGGCTTTGATTTGTCCCCGGTAAATTTATCAAATTTAGCCACCACCACTTATTCAAAATTAAAATTAAAAGCCAATTTTTCGACAAATGCGAGTTCTTCCAGTCCCACTCTTTTTGACTGGCAAGTTTTCTGGAAGAACGGTCAGGCAACCCCAATTTCAAATGTCCAATTTAATTTAAGAGGAGAAAAATTAGTTGGAAAGGATATTAATGAAGAGCCAATTTATAAATTTTCAACTACCACCCAAACAAATTCTTCGGGTCAAATCCAAATTCAAGGTTTAGAATGGGATATTTATCATTTTTCCAATTTCCAAAAAGATTCCCAAGGATTAGAGTTATCAACCTCAACTCCCGACCACCCCATTTCTTTAAGTCCTGAGACTAATTTAGAGGTTTTACTTTATTTGGAGGCACAAAATTCCCTTTTGGTTACTGTTCAAGATTTTGATACTTTAGAGCCAATTTTTTCAGCCACCACCACTTTGTCAAAAAATGGTTATCAAAATAATCAGTATACCAATGAAAGAGGTCAAACATTATTTATCCCACTTGATGTCGGAAATTACAACCTTTTAGTTGAGGCCCTAGGTTATTTTTCAACTTCAACAACGGTTTATGTTTTAGGAAAGAGCACAAAAGAAGTTAAATTACAGATTGCAGATTAGTTACAATTTTACCCATTAATCTTCAGAGCAAAATAATGCTTTAAATTTAAAGATAATTTACCAATGAAATCTTTTACTTTAGTTGAAACAGTAGTAACTATTTCAATTTTTATTATCTTAATAGTTGGTCTTTTGGGGGCTATTTTACTTCTTTACCAGACCCACGGTTATCAATGGGAGCAGTCTCTGGCGATAGAAGAAGCCAAGCGAGGAATTGAAGTAATGGCAAAAGAAATCAGAGAAGCAAGAGAAGGAGAAAATGGTGCTTACCCAATTGAATATGCCGGAGACAAAGAATTCATTTTTTATTCTGACATTGACAATGATGGTAAAGCCGAAAAAGTAAGATATTTTTTAGGGATGACAGGTTCTGGCAGCCAAGCTCAAGAATGTGTTAGTTTTGCTGATGGAGGTTCTTGTAGTGTTACTTTCTTTGATTTTTTAACCGGCATCCTTAAGTCGTCTCAGGTAACTGTTTCATTGGAAGGGGATTTTGGTTCTAACCAAGAATATGCTGAAATTTATGCTGACGGAGTTTATCTTGGAAGAATTTGTCAGGACGGTTGTTTAGATTGTGCCGAGATTTGGCAAGGAACTCAAATTTTTGATGTAGCCACTCAAGCTGCTGATGATTCTATTCAATTTATAGTGGATACCTCTTCGCGAGTTGATAACTTTTGTGATTGGGAGCAACCAAACCATTCAATGAAGGCCAAATTTGAATTTTCCTGGACCGAAGAATTAGTTGATCTTGCCCATAAACTTAAAAAAGGAGTAATAAAACCGGTAGGCGACCCTCCAACTTACCCCTTAGAGCAAGAAAAAATTTCAATTTTGAGTTCTTATGTCAGAAATGCGCCGCCGATTTTTGAGTACTTTGATAGTCAGGGAAATAAAATCACAGATTATCCAGCCAGATTAAAAGATACAAAAGTAATAAAAGTATTTCTGGTGGTCAATGTTGACCCAAACAGACCGCCGATTGAATATCAATTGGATTCTTATGTTCAACTCCGCAATCTTAAAGAATAATAAGGCAATAATCACAACCTATGTTTTAGTCTTTGGCGCAATTTTTCTAATTTTATTGGGAGGTCTTTTAGGTTTTGTTTTACTTCAATTAAGATTGGCAGAACAAAGACTTGCTTGGCAACAATCCTTAAACATTGCTGAAGCTGGAATGAATTATTATAAATGGTGTTTGAATAATGGGGTAACGCAAAATTGTACCCTGGAAAAAGAATATAAAGATAATTTAGGAAATACTATTGGAAGATTTCAAATTCAAATTGATACAAATTCAAATTGCGGTTTAACTATTTCCCAAAAAATAATTTCTACTGGCTGGACTTATAAATATCCGGATATCAAAAGAAAAATTTCTATTTTTTACAGTAGAGAATCAGTGGCAAAATATTCTTACATTTTAAATTCAAATGTCTGGGTTGGTTCTGACCATCAAATTAGGGGTCCATACCATTCAAATGGGGGAATAAGATTTGATGGAGCAAATTTATCTTCTGTTTCTTCTAGCCAAGAAAATTGGGTTTGCACCAACTCTTTTGGCTGCGGTCCCGAGGGAGTAGGTTATGGTCTTGGTCTTTGTCCGCCAGAATGCCAGATTATTAGTCAGCAATGTGTCTGTCCCGGGGTGTTTTCCACAACTCAAAATTCAAACCGAGATTTATTTTTCTATCCTATTTCTCCTTTTGATTTTAATGCTATCACCACTGATTTAGCCCAAATAAAAAATGTTGCTCAAAATTCAGGCGGAATTTATTTGCCGCCCTCAAAAAATATTGATTCCCAGGGCAAGGGCTGGCATTTAATTTTCAAAAATACCGGTGAAGTAGAAACCAGAATTATTACCCAACTTTCCCCCACGCAAGCTTACTCTTTACAAGAGGACTGGCACTATGACTACTTTACCATTGCTAATGAGGTTCCTTATCAAACCTTTACTATTCCTTCTTCCTGTTCAGCCATTTTTGTTGAAGATAATTTGTGGCCAGAAGGACAGATGAAAGGAAAAGTTGTTTTGGTTTCGGCAGATTTAATTGATTCGAACAAAGATACCGATGTTATTTTACAGGGAAATTTAGATTATACAACTACCACTGGTTCAGATGGACTAACTTTAATTGGTCAGAAAAATGTTTTAATCGGCCCTAATTCGCCAAATTATATGACCTTGCGAGGAATTTTTGTTGCTCAAAAGGGGAGATTTTCAAGGAACCATTATCCAAATAATATTCAAGAAAGCTTGAAAATTTATGGCTCAATAGTTTCTAATGACCGAGTTGGCACTCAATGGATAAATCAGGGCGGTCATATTATTTCTGGCTATTTAGAAAGAGAAACCTATATTGATCCTTACTTGCTCTATAATCCACCGGTTTTTACTCCTTTTCTTTCATTGGAATTTAAAATTGTGAAATGGGAAGAATTATAATATAATTTAATTATGGATTTTTTAACCTTAAAACCAGAAGCTTTTGGATTAGATATTTCTGATTTGTCTTTAAAGTTAGTTAAACTTAAAAAAAGGCATAGAGGGTTGGCTTTAGCTTCTTTTGGCGAAAGCGAGATTAAACCAGGAATAATAAAAGATGGAGAAATTAAGGATGAAGATAAATTGGCAGAAATTATTAGGGAGGCAATTAAAAAAATTAAAGGAGAGAAATTAAAGACAAAATATGTGATTGCTTCTTTACCCGAAGAAAAAGCTTTTTTGCAAGTGATTCAGATGCCCAAGATACCAAAAGAAGATTTAAAATCAGCGGTGATTTACGAAGCTGAAAACTATATTCCTTTGCCCATTGAAGAGGTTTATTTAGATTCTCAGATTATCAAGCCCGTTGTTAACAGCTTAGACCATTTTGATGTTTTAATTGCCGCATTATCAAAAAAAACAGTTGATCCTTATTTAAATTGTCTTAAGAAAGCCGGTCTTTTGCCTTATGTTTTAGAAATAGAATCTCAGGCTATTAGTCGGGCATTAATAAAAAACGAAATCAGCCTCTCGCCAGTTCTTTTAATAGATTTGGGGGCAACGCGAACTAGTTTTATTATTTTTTCTGGATATTCTTTAAGGTTTACCGCTTCTGTTAAAATTTCTTCTCAAAAATTTACTGAAGTCATTTCTAAAGTTTTAAATGTTGATTTTGAGAAAGCCGAGCACTTAAAAATAAAATATGGCCTTAAAGAAAAAAAATTTTTTGAATATTTAATTCCAATTTTGACCGATTTAAGTGAACAAATCAAAAAATATCTTAATTATTATCAAACCCACACTAACCATGAGCATCTTCCTTCTAACATGAGGGGGGTGGCGAAAATTTTTCTTTCCGGTGGCGGAGCAAATCTTAAGGGATTAGCCGGTTTTCTTTCTCAAGAGCTTAAAATTGATGTTGAGATTGGCAATCCCTGGACTAATATTTTACCCGAACCACCAAAGAAAATACCTCAATTACCTTTTGAGGAGTCTTTAAGATATACCACTGCCCTAGGCTTGGCTTTAAGGGGGATAAAAAAATGATTAATTTATTGCCTCCGCGCTACAAACAAGAATTAAAACAAGAAGAAAATTTTAAGATAATTTTAATTTTGGGAGTGTTTTTTTTATTCTCTTTGGTTTCATTAGTTTTAATTCTATTTTCAATTAAAATTTATATTCAAAGCCAACTAGAATATCTAAAAATTATGGTAGAGTTAGAAGAAAAAATTTTTCAAAAAACAGAAATTCAGTATTTACAAAAAGAAATTACTTTTGCAAACCAAAACCTTTCAGAGTTAAAGACTTTTTATCAACACCAGATTAATTTAACGAATATATTGGAAAAAATTTCCCAAATTCTTCCTCCAGGAATGTATTTAACCACGTTTTTTTGGGAAAAAAGCAGTTTCCAAATTTTCCTGACCGGTTTTTCTCCCAGCCGAGAGATTTTATTTGAATTTAAAAAGAATTTAGAACAAGAAAGGTACTTTACCGAAATTAATTTTCCGCCGGCTAACTGGTTAAAACCAAGCGATATTGATTTTCAGGTGAATTTTAAAGTAACTGGCGAATTATGAGCCCGCGTAAAAAAATCTATATTTCTCTGGTAATTTTTGGAATATTAAACTTTTTATTGGCTGCGTTTGTAATTCCTTCTTTTTTAAAAGGAATTAGAGAAAATTCCCAAGAGTTGTTGTTGGAAAAAAAGAAAATAATTCTCTTGGAAAAACAAAGAAAAAACCTTCAAAAATTGGACGAAATTTATAAAACTTACCAACCAGAGTTTAAAAAAATTGAAAATTTATTTATTGACGCAGAAAATCTAATTGAATTTGTTAATTTTTTAGAAAAAAATGCTTCCGATTGCAACGTTCAATTAAAAATTTCTAACTTAGTTAAAAAAACAGAAAAAGAAAAACCTTGGCAGAGTTTTTCCCTTCAATTGGTGGTTAGCGGTTCCTTTCCTAATTTTTTAAAATTTTTGGAAAAACTGGAAAACGGTCCTTATTTAATTGAGATTATTGATTTAAACACCAAAAGATTGGTTGGGGATGAAATTAAAAAAGAAGAATTTTTGATTGATACCCAAAATACTTTGTCAATAAAAATTTTTGCCAGGTGATATACTATTGAGTTATTTTAGATTTTTTTAGAGATTTTCTAAAAAAGTTATATCAAAGGGGGAGACATCTTGGTTATTAAAAACTTTTTATGTTTAAGTTAAAAAAAATAAAATTAAAAAAAATTAAACAATTTTTTCAAACATTGCCTTATCTTTTAAGAGAGTATTATTTTTTAACTTTTTTAGCATTTATTCTTTTAGCTTTTATTTTTAGCGGTTTAGTTTTTTATAAATACACTGTTTTAGTCCAACGCAAACAAGCAGAAATTCCAGAAGGTGCACTAGCCTTTAATGAAAAAAACCTTCATGAAATATTAAAAATATGGCAGGAAAGAGAAAAAAAGTTTAAAGAAACAGATTTAAAAACCTATCCCAATCCATTTAGATAAAAATATTCAACTTTCTGCTTTTAATACCTTGTACAAAACATTAAAACACATTAAAAACTCCATAGGTTTTGGAGGTATGGATTTTTTTAATTATATTCATTGCGATTATAGTGGCATTAAACATTTCATT
>FWWM01009789.1_pt1 | contig 17431 bp, 19 predicted proteins | sample 2228351 | NCBI WGS metagenome assembly FWWM01 (sample SAMEA103939774, study PRJEB20133) | metagenome | reverse complement strand
GAGATTTTGTAGTTGCCGGTTTGGCGCGTGGCGCAGAGCGTTGAGGTTTTGTCGTGGCCGGGATTGTCCGGGCAGCGGTAGGGTGCCGGAACCACGGCGGCGGATCGGTGTCGCGCCGCTGACGCACACGGCTGCGGCTGAAGTTGCGGGCAAACCAACCGGGACGGTGGCGTGAGGATTCGGCGAATGCGTGCTTGGTTCGTGGTGCTGGCATGGCTTGTCTTTACCAGTACGGTCTCGGCGGCGGGCTTGCCGCGCGAGGTGGTGGCGGCGCTTGCCAAAGCACAGGTGCCGACCGAAGCGCTTTCGGTGCTCATCGAACCGCTGGATGGACGGAGGCCGCGGCTAGCGTACCACGAAACCGTGCCGCGCAATCCGGCATCAGTGGAAAAACTCATCACCAGCTTTGCTGCGATGGAAAGCTTCGGACCCAGCGCCCGTTGGCAAGTGGCGCTTTACGCGCAAGGGCCATGGCAGGGCGATACGCTTTCTGGCCCACTGGTGTTGCGGCACGACGGCGACCCGCATCTGACCGCCGAGCGGCTGTGGAAGCTGTTGCGCACAGCGCGCGCGGCGGGGCTGCGGCAGGTGGCGGGCTTTGTCGTCGAACCGGCGCCGCTGCGGCTGCCGCCGTGGGATCCCGGCGCGTTCGACGGGCGCGGGGAAGCGCCCTATACCCAGGGGCCAGCGGCGGCACTGGTGCATTTCAATGCCATCGTCGTGACCGTGCGCCCGCATCCGGCAAATCCCAAGCAGCTGTTGGCTCTGGCGCATCCCCCTTTGCCGGTACCGATCGACGCTAGTGCCGTGACCTTGAGCGCGGGGCGCTGCGAACGCAAAGCGCGGGAATACCTGCGCGCCTTGTGGCAGGGCGACCGTCTGGTGTTGGCGGGACAATATCCTGCCGCCTGTGGGGTGCAAACCTTGGCGCTGGCCCCTCCTGACCCTGAAGCGTACGCGGCGACGTTGCTGACGGCGATTTGGCAGGAGTTGGGAGGCACGGTGCAAAGCGCCGGCCAAAACGCCGTGGTGCAATCAAGGGAAGTGGCGCCCCGTCGAGCCGGGCGCGCGGAGGGAAATGGGGAAACCGGCGTACTACTGGCCAGCGACGAGTCTGCGACCCTGACCGAGATTCTTTACCAGATGAACAAATGGTCGAACAACGTCATTGCGCGCCAGCTCTTGGCGCTCGTCGGTGCCGCGGTGGCACCACAGGCCGGCGACCACGTCGCCGCGGGTGCAGCGCATGCTTTGGCGCTGCTGCGCGAAATCGGCGCCGACGACGGGCAGACGGTGATCGACAATGGTGCGGGTCTTTCTCGCACTTCGCGGGTGAGCGCGAAGACGCTTGCGGCGATGCTGCGTTATGTCGCGCAACAGGATTACGCGGTGGAGTTTGTCGTCGGGCTACCGCGCCTGGGTGAGGATGGTACGACGCGCCGGCGATTCGGCAACAGTGTGGCGCGCGGTGCCGCGCACCTCAAAACCGGCACGCTACGCGATGTGCGAGCGCTCGCCGGATACGCGCGCGACCGGCACGGGCGGCGGTACGTGTTCGTCGCGATGATCGAGCACCCCAATGCCGGACAGGCCGCGCCGGTGATGGAGGCGCTCTTGGCGTGGTTGCAAGCGCAGTGAGTGGGTGAAAAAACCACCCCCTGCGACAGGCTACAGGGGGTTGGTGGGCGTTGCCGGGAAAATCCCGGCAGGCGATGCTGCGACTCAGGCGGCTTTCTTGGCCCCAGCGGCCGCAGCAGGTTGAGCGGTCTTCGCGGCTTGCGCTGCCGTGCTCATCGCTTTGGTCGCGGCGTTGGTCGCGGCGTTCAGATTCGCTTCGACGATCTCACTGACCTGCTGGAAGGCTTTTTGGATGTTGTCGTAGGCGGCCGAAGTGGCGGCGAGCGCCGATTTGGCAGCGTTGATTGCCACTTCCGAACCCGCCGGCGCGGTCTTGGCAAGGTTGTCGAGCATTTCCACCAGCTGCTTGTTGATTTCGGCGATCTGCGCTTCCGCGACTTTGCTCAGCTCGGCGCGATGCTGCTGCAGCAGTTCCGCGACCTGGCGCTGCTGGTGGACCAGCTGCTCGACGTTGGTCGCGACGAACTTTTGCACTTCTTGCCAAGCGGCCTGCGGGTCTTTTTGCGCCGCCAGCGCTTGGCCTTGTTGCGCAAAGCGCTCCAGGTTGCTGCGCAGCATCTCCAGCGTCAGGTTGGTGAGCTTTTCGCCCAGGGCGAAGTTTTGATTGGCCATCGCCAGCCAGGCCTCGGACAGTTTGCGTTGTTGCGTCGCCAGTTGTTCGATCAGTTGCGTGTTCATGGTTCACTCCCAAAAATTCGATGACCCAAAACCGTTGCAGGCGGATGCTGCACTGCAACATGAGCAACTATAGGTCAGAAAATGTAGAGAGTCAACAATTTTGTGCGCTGCACAATGAAAAAATTTTTATTTCTTTATCAGTTTATTCTATGAAATAGCTGCTTTTGCAAAATCGTCCGTATTGACTGGAAATCCACGCTTGTCCTGAGGCCATCTTCGGCGAAAATTTTTCGACTTCGAAGAGACCCATTCCCTGCCCTGGGGGCCTGCCCCGACGCGTGACGTGAGGCAGGGGGCAGAAGTCCGGATCAACGGTGCCGGAACTGCGGCGGACGCTTGTCCAAAAACGCACGCATGCCTTCTTTCTGGTCATCCAGTGCGAAGGCGGCGTGAAAGACGCGCCGCTCGAACAGTAGCCCTTCGGAGAGACTACCTTCGAACGCCCGGTTGACGCATTCTTTGATCATCATCACCACCGGCAGCGAATACCCGGCGATCGTCTGCGCGGTGGCGATCGCTTCCTCCAGCAATCGCTCGGTGGGAACGATACGCGCTACCAGCCCAGCGCGTTCGGCTTCCTGTGCGTCCATGAAGCGGCCGGTCAGGCACATCTCCATGGCTTTGGCCTTGCCGACGGTGCGCGGCAGCCGCTGGGTGCCTCCGGCGCCGGGCAAAATGCCGAGTTTGACTTCCGGTTGGCCGAATTTGGCGTTTTCCGCGGCGATGATGAAATCGCACATCATCGCCAGCTCGCATCCTCCTCCGAGCGCAAAACCAGCCACTGCGGCGATCACCGGTTTGCGGCAGGTTTTGACCCGCTCCCAGTTGCGGGTGATGTAGTCGGTGCAATAGGCGTGCTGGTAGTCGAACTCGGCCATCGCTTCGATGTCAGCGCCCGCGGCAAAGGCGCGTTCGTTACCGGTGATCACGATCGCCCCGATACCATCGTCGGCCTCAAACGCGTCGAGCGCCGCGACCAGCTGGTCGACCAACGCGTCGTTGAGCGCGTTGAGTCGTTCGGGGCGATTGAGACGGATCAGGCCGACCCGGCCGATCGTCTCGGTCACAATCAAAGATAGCGTCGTCATGGTCTCTCCTTGGTGAGTGAAAAACAAAGCGTCAGCGAGATGAGAAGGCTCATACTTGCTGCATTTTTGCTGAGTGAAAAGCTCAAGGCGCCGAATTTTTGGGTTGAATCACCGCACGCACCCGTCCGCCGGGCGCGCTGGAGGCGGCGCCAGCGCTCGTGACTTCATAGGTTTCGCGCGCGATGTCATAGACGATCACCGCGCCGCGGATCTCGTCGGCGCCGGAGGTGACGCGCGCGCGGCCGGTCAGCGTCAGTCGTTCGGCACGAGCATCATAGATCATGCGTTCGGCTTCTCCAGTGATCCATTCGTCGCTGCGCTCTTTCTTTTGCCGGAAGGTGGCCAGCGTCTTGCCGCCGATCGCCGTACCGGTCTTGAAGCCGGTGTCGTCTTGCGTGACGATGACTTCCTCGGCACGGATCTCCAGCGTTCCTTGTTTTAGCCGCACCTGGCCGAGGAAGCGATGCACCCGCTCGCGGTCATCCACCAAGATGCGGTCGGCGTCGATTTCGATCGGCTGGTGCCGGTCGGCGCGCTCGGCCTGTGCTGAGGTAGAGGAGAGCAGAACAGCGCCGACGGTGAGCCCTCCCCACAGCAGCCACCGCAGCAGCGAACGCGACCCAGCGCGTCGCTCCCGTGCGCCCGGGGTTGCTGTGCCAAGGGCTTGGGGAAAGAGGATTGGGGCCAAGTCCAAGTCGTGCCTAATCATTGCGCCAGTGACCTCCAATGTACGTGAGCGTTGCCGATGAGCTCGATGCGGGTCAAATGTTCCTCGGCAGTCATGCGCTCGCCAGTGGCCAAGCGTGGGCCTTCAGTGAGTTCCACCGCTTCCGGCGCTTCCGCGCGGCCCGCTTCGGGCCACAGCAGCAGGGTGGGCGTGCGCAACACCGCAGGCGGTTTTTGCGGCTGGCTGCGCACGACGATCACCGCACCGCGCAGCGTCAAACGCTCTTCGGGCTTGGGTTCGAAGATCGCTTCATGGGCGCTGCCTGCCAGGGTAACCTCGGGCGCGCGCGTGCCGATGAAGGCCACTTCTTCCAGCCACAGGCGCTTTGTTGCGGATTCATGGCGGGCAGAGGCCGCGGCCAGGCGCTGCGTCAATGCCCCACCGTGGTCATAGATGAACAAGGAAAGCGCCGAACCTACGGCATCGAACATTGGCGGGGCGGTGCCGCCGCGTTCGCTGCCGGGGCGCAGTTGTAGCGCCCCCCAGCCGCTGACCAAGGCCAATATGGCAAAGAACCAACCCAGCGGACGCAAAACCGGCGGGCTCATGGGGCGTCACCGAGATAAGGCTTCATCACCGCCGACCAAGCCCCGCTGGCGCGCAGCAGATGCTCGCACAACTCGCGCACCGCCCCCGAGCCGCCCGGGTACGCACTGATCCAGTGCGCGCGCAGCCGCACCTCGGGATGGGCATCGGCCGGTGCGGCGGCAAAATGACAGCGGCGCATCAGCGGCAGATCGACCACGTCATCCCCCATGTAGCCGGCGTGCACGAAATCGAGCCCGCGTTCGGAAAGTAGCTGCGCCATCGCCGCGACTTTGTCTTCGACACCAAATATCCCCACCACGCCCAGTTCCTGGCAGCGCAGGGTCAGAGCGGCATTGCGGCGGCCCGAGATCACCACCGGTTCGATCCCCCCCGCGCGCAGCAGTTTCAGGCCGTGGCCGTCACGGGTGTGGAAGGTCTTGAGCGTGTCGCCCTCGGGGCCGAAGTACAGGCGCCCGTCGGTGAGCACGCCGTCGACATCAAACCCCATCACCTTGACCGCCGCGGCGCGTTCGTGCAAAGCCAGAACATCGAGGTTCATCGCCTCAGACCACCTTGGCGTTCATCAAGTCGTGCATGTGCAGCGCGCCCACCAACCGTCCGGCGGCATCCACCGCGAGCAATTGGGTGATGCGCCATTGCTCCATCGCGCGCGCCGCTTCTGCGGCGAGCGCTTGCGCGGAGATGGTTTTGGGGGAAGGGCGCATCACGTCGCTCAAGCGCAGCGCGTGAAAGTCGGCGCCGCGCTCGTGCTCGATCAAGCGCCTGAGGTCGCCATCGGTGAAGATGCCGATAGGGGCGTTCCCCTCATCTACGGCGATCACCATGCCCATGCCACCGCGCGTCATTTCGTAGAGGGCTTGGGTAAAGGGGATTTCTGGGGCGACGACGGGGCAGCGTATACGCGGGCGCATCACATCCTCAACCCGCAGCAATAACCGCCGACCCAACGCGCCGCTGGGGTGGGTGCGCGCGAAATCCTCCGGGCCAAAACCGCGCGCCTCCAACAGAGCCATCGCCAGCGCGTCACCAAGCACCAGGGTGGCGGTGGTGCTGGCGGTGGGCGCGATGTTGTGCGGGCAGGCTTCGCTCGCGACATGGACGTTGAGATGGATCTCGGCCGCCTGCGCCAGTGCCGAAGCAGGGTTGCCAGTGACCGCGATCAGGTGCCCCCCTTGGCGCTTGATCGCCGGCACGATGGTCAAGACTTCATCGCTCGTGCCGGAATACGAAATCGCGATCACCACGTCTTGGGGCGTGATCATGCCCAGGTCGCCATGCGCGGCTTCAGCGGCATGCACGAAATAGGCAGGCGTGCCGGTCGAAGCAAGGGTGGCGGCGATCTTGCGCCCAATGTGTCCGGATTTCCCTACGCCGGTGACGATGACCCGACCAGGCGCGGCGAGAATGCAGCGCACGGCGGCCAAAAAAGCGTCGTCTTGCACCAGGCGCTCGCGCAGTCCTTTCAGCGCGGCGATTTCGATGTCCAGTGTGGTCAGGGCGCGGGCGCGGATGCGTTCCGGGTCGAAGGGCACGGTAGGCATGAAGTGAAGTCACGTTATACTGACGCAGAGTATAACCCAGGCTAAGGTGGGTCGCGTGCACGAAGGCGTGACGTTGTTGTTGCTGCTGCTGGTGGGGTCAGTTCTGGCGCTGGCGCTGTTGCGGCGCGCCGGGCTACCGACGATCATGGCTTATCTGCTCGTTGGGGTGGTCGTCGGTCCCAGTGGCTTGAACCTCATCGAAGACCGCGCCAGCGCCCAGGCGGTGGCCGAGTTCGGTGTGGTGTTTTTGATGTTTTCCATCGGCTTGGAGTTTTCGCTTTCTAGCCTGCGGGCGATGCGGCGTCTGGTGTTCGGTCTGGGAGTGCTGCAAGTGCTCGGCACGATGGTGCTCTTGATGCTCATCGGGGTGACGCTCGCCGGGCTGACGTTGCCGGCGGCCTTCGTGCTTTCCGGGGCATTGGCGATGTCCTCGACGGCGATTCTCTCCAAACTCTTGACCGAACGGCATGAGCTCGAGCAACCGCACGGCCGCGAGGTGATCGGCGTGCTGCTTTTCCAGGATCTGGCGGTGGTGCCGCTCATCATTCTGTTACCGGCGCTTGGTGGCGAGGGGCAAGACTGGTATTGGCCTCTGGCGCTGGCGTTCGTGAAGGCAGCCGTGGCCCTGGCGCTGGTGTTGCGCTTTGGGCAATCGTTGATGCGGCGCTGGCTGGGTTGGGTGGCGGCGCAACGATCGGCGGAATTTTTCATGCTCAACGTGCTGCTCATTACCATCGGCATGGCGGCAGTGTCCGAACTGCTCGGTTTGTCGATGGCCTTGGGGGCGTTTCTGGCGGGGATGCTGATTGCCGAAACTCCTTATCGCATCCAGGTGGAAAACGACATCCGCCCGTTTCGTGACGTGCTGTTGGGCTTGTTCTTCATCACCGTGGGGATGTTTCTCGACCTTGGGGTGGCATGGCAGTACGCGCCGGCGATTGCCGCCACCCTGATGGCGGTGTTGTTGGTCAAACTGCTCGTGGTGTGGGCAGCCTCACGCTGGTTGGGTAGTGACTCCGGCGCGGCGTTGCGTTCGGCCCTGTGGCTGGCAACCGCGGGGGAGTTCGGTTTCGTGTTGTTGTCGTTGGGGCGACAGTATGAGTTGGTGCCTTTGCCGTGGCAGCAGATCGTCGCGACGGCTTTGGTGCTGTCGATGCTCGCCGCACCGCTCGTCGTCGCGGCAAGCGACCGGCTGGTACTGCGCTTGGTGGCCAGCGAATGGTCTAGGCGGTCGCTACAGCTGACGCAGATCGCAGCGCGCGCCATGCGGGTGAAGGCGCCGGTGTTGATCCTCGGTTATGGGCGCACGGGCCAGCACTTGGCGCGCTTGCTCGAACATGAGGGGATCGCTTTCATCGCGGTTGATCACGATCCCGAGCGGGTCAAACGCGCCCAGGCCGCTGGCGAGAACGTCGTCTATGGCGATGCGTCGCGCCCCGAGATCCTCAAAGCGGCAGGGTTGACCCGCGCGCGCGCGGTGGTCATTTCCTTTGCCGACCGACACGCAGCGTTGGGTATTCTCGAACTGGTGCGGCAGCTGCGCCCCGATGTGCCGGTGGTGGTGCGGGCGCGCGATGAGGCAGACATCGAGCGCATGTTTGACGCCGGAGCCAGCGAAGTGATCCCCGAGGCGATCGAAGTGGCGGTGATGATGGCAGTGCAAACACTCGTGCTCACCGGGCAGCCGATCGCCAAAGTGATGCGGCGGCTGCGGCAGCTGCGGGCCGAGCGCTATGGCCTGCTGCGCGGCTATTTCTCCGGGGCGAGCGATGCGGAAGATGCCACGGCCGATAGCTTGACACGGCTCGATACCTTCGTCGTATCGCCCGACTCCCCGTGGTTGGGGCAACGGCTCGGCGCGGTGGGGTTGAAAGAACTGGATGTGGAAGTGGTGGCGGTGCGACGGCGGGGTATTCGCGGCGCTGCACCCGACGAGGGGTTCGTGTTGCAGGCTGGTGACGTGCTGATCCTGCGGGGCGAGCCACCGGCGCTGGAAGCGGCGCGCGACCGGTTGTATGGCGGGCAGTAGGGCTAGGGGGACCGGTTAGGGACAGAAAAGACCCGTTTCTGCGGCCATGTTTTAGCATAAGCCACAAAAAAACGGGCCTTTGATCGTTTAGTCCAACAAGGTACGCGGCAGTTTCGGTAACGGCTGCAAGCAGCGCAACGGCACGGTCGCGCCGGTCATCGCGGTGGCGGCAGCGCTGATGAGATCGACGCGCCGCACGAAAAGGCGCACCGTGTCCCCGCGTACGTGGTGCGTGCCGACCAGCACGGTGGCGTCGCGGTTTTCGGGGGTCAGCAGCGCCGCCACATCGCGCGTCAAAAGTGCCAGTCCTTCTTTTTCATCCAGGCGGTAGTTCTGGGCAAGTTCTACCAAGCGCACGGGCTGCGGACATTGGCGTTGCCATGCCAGACGGAATTCTTCGGAAAGAACTTTACCGATCGTGCCCCCCCGGTAGTCCGGAACGGCGACGAAATCGGTGATGACCACGGGCTCGCACTGCCTGGAGTCGCACGCGCACAAGGTGCGCGCCAGATAACCAAAGGCCGCGTCGATCGCGCACGTGCACGCGTCGCGACCGATGCAGTGCCGTTCGTCCGTGCCGTTGGGGTCCAGCGGATAGGGGGTGGCGCAGCCGGTCAGCCACACGACCGCCGCCCAGGTCAGGAGCAACGGCAAAAGTCGTCGCGCCATCGCTTACGGCCGGATGATGCGCATCGGGCGCAGTTGGTCGGAATCGACCAGGAGACGCGCCACCTCGCTGTCAATGGGCAGCCGCAATTCCCCGGCGCTCACCACCACCCCAGTGCTGACGTCAATCACGCGCGCGTGGATGAGTACCTCGTTGCCCGTGATCGAATAGGTCCCCGCGAGCACCGCGCTGGTGGCGTACTGGTACTCGAGGCGTTTGGGGTCGCGCGACAGCACGAATTCGCCCTCAGGTGTCACGGCGACGGCTTTGCTCAAACGCACATCGTAGAGATTCCAACCCCGCACTTGCAGGCGCGCGACCAACCCTTCGGTGACGACGCGCCCGAGCGGGCTTGTGTCGACGAGGTGGTTGAGATTGACGAACGTGGCGGACAGGATGGCCGGGTAGCTGCTTTTGTGCTTGAGGTTGGCGTCGAGCTGCTCGGCTAAAAGATTGAGCCCTTCCGTCAAGCTGCACAGATTGCCGCCACACGATGGCGCACTGGCGCGAAACGCCGGGCGCATCGAGATGACCGGGCCGCACAGCCGGCCGGTACAGCTGGCGCCCGGGTCGCACGAGGGGCCGGAACAGCCCAGCGTGGAGGTCAAATTCGAGCAGGTCGAGTCTGCACATGAATTCAGTTCGCGCGTGCCGACTTCCGCCGCAGCAGGTTTGGGGGCAGCGGCCTGAGGGAAAGGGGATTGTTTTTCTGAAGCGTCTAGCTGGGTTTTGTTGTTGACGATCGTGCAAGCGCTGCTCACCAACGCTAAACCGAACGCCAAAAGTAAGGATGGGCGCCGCATCATGATTCATCTCCTCATGTTGGCGATTTTCTGCCAGGCGGGTTCGGCGGAAAATCTCAAACGTCTCACCTCACATTTGCAGCTCGATGAGCGGCTCGAAGGCTGCGCGAACGTGATCTGCTATATGTTACGGCATTTGGCAAAAAAACTATAGACCTATTTGCAGGGGTTTTTGGTTGCTTTTTTGCCGGTTGCTCGGACACGGAACCGGGCGTGAAATGATAAGATTCACTTCATGAATCCCCAGCCATCTGAAACCACCCTGGTGAGTTTAGCAGGCGTGACCGCGGGTTATGGCGGTGCGCCGATCCTGCATGAGGTGGATTTTTGTGTTCGCCCCGGTCAAGTAGTCGCGATCATGGGCGGCAGCGGTTCGGGGAAGACGACCCTGCTGCGCCTCATCACCGGTCAGCTGCGGGCGCAGAGCGGCCATATCGACGTGCTCGGCATCGATCCGGGCCACGCCAGCGAACGCGAGCGGTACCGGCTGCGGCGGCGCATTGGCATGCTTTTCCAGTTCGGGGCGCTTTTTACCGATTTATCGGTGTTCGACAACGTCGCCTTCCCGTTGCGCGAGCATACGCCGCTGCCCGAAGAGCTGATCCGCGACCTCGTGCTGATGAAACTCGAAGCGGTGGGGCTGCGCGGCGCGGCGCATTTGCTGCCCTCGGAACTCTCGGGCGGTATGGCGCGGCGGGTGGCGTTGGCGCGCGCGATCGCGCTCGATCCCAAGCTGCTTTTGTACGACGAGCCGTTCGCCGGGCTAGATCCCATTTCGCTGGCCACCATCGGACGCTTGATCCGGCGGCTCAACGACGCGTTGGGGGCGGCGTCGGTGATCGTTACCCACGACGTGGCCGAATCGCTGGCGATCGTCGATTATGTCTATTTTGTCTCGCGCGGGCGCATCGTCGCGCAAGGAACGCCGGAAGAGATCCGCGCGTCCGCCGATGCGTTCGTGCGCCAGTTCGTGCACGGCGAAATGGACGGACCGGTGCCGTTTCACTATCCCGCGCCGCCGCTCGACAAGCAGCTTTTGGAGGCCGCGGCATGAATTGGCTGCGCGCGCTGGGGTACGGTACCATCGAGGCCGTGTGGCAGCTGGGGCTGGCGACGCGCTTTTTCTTTGCGGTGCTGCGGCATTCCGCCGCCACCTTCGTGCGTGTGCCGCTCTTGGTGCGCGATCTGTTCTTCGCGGGTGTATTGTCGCTGCCGATCATCCTGGTCTCGGGCGCGTTCGTCGGCATGGTGCTGGGGCTGCAGGGGTACGATACGCTGCAGCGTTTTGGCTCGGAAACGGCGCTGGGCAGTGTGGTGGCGCTGTCGCTGCTGCGCGAGCTGGGGCCGGTGGTCGCGGCATTGCTGTTCGCCAGCCGCGCCGGTAGTGCCATCACCGCCGAAATCGGCCTGATGAAAGCCACTGAGCAGCTCGATGCGATGGATGTGATGGCCGTCAATCCCATCGCCCGCGTCGTGGCGCCCAAGTTCTGGGCCGGGGTGATCGCGATGCCGCTCATGGCCGGGCTCTTTTCCGCGGTGGGTATACTGGGTGGCTGGTTCATCGGCGTGGTGGTGATCGGGGTGGATCACGGCACGTTCTGGTCGCAGATGCAGGCCGCGGTGGATCAATGGGAAGATGTGGCCAACGGCGTGATCAAAAGCGCGGTCTTTGGCGTCATCGTCACCTGGATTGCGGTGTTTCAGGGCTGGGACGCGCGCCCCACTGCCGAAGGGGTGTCGCAAGCGATCACCAAGACGGTGGTGTATGCGGCGCTGGCGGTGCTGGCGGCGGATTTCGTGCTCACCGCGTTCATGTTCATTGCCAAATGATTCGATAGGGTCAGAGCTTATGCAACGCAGTACCATGGATCTGTGGGTGGGAACGCTGGTCGCCGCGGGTTTGGCGGCGCTGTTTTTCCTGGCGTTCGAAGTGTCGGGAGCAGCGACTTCTCGTCTCGGCGGCGAAACCATCACCGTGACGGCATACTTCGACAACATCGGCGGGCTCAAGGTCAAAGCGCCGATCAAGAGCGCCGGGGTGCTGGTGGGGCGGGTCACGGACATCCGGCTCGATCCGACGAATTACCGCGCGTTGGTGACGATGGAACTCAGGAAAGACGTCGCTTTTCCGCGCGACACGTCGGCAAGCATACTGACCGCGGGGCTACTGGGCGAGCAGTACATTGGGCTCGAGGCCGGTGCGGATGAGGAGGTGTTGCGCGACGGCGACCGGATCCTACTCACCCAATCGGCAATGGTGCTGGAGCGGCTGGTGGGACAGTTCTTGACGCAAAAGACGACGGAGTGATCATGAGCACAGGGAAAGGCCCGATCACACAGCGCATGGTGGCCCTGACATTCGCGGTGCTGCTCGTAGCGGGCTGCGCAACGACCGCGGGGGGTAAGCAGGGGCAACCGGCTGCAGCAGCAGCTGACTCTTACCACCCCACGTCGGCGCATCCCGCCGATCCGTGGGAACCGTTCAACCGAACGATGTTCGCGCTCAACGAAGCCCTCGACAAAGCGATCGTGCGACCGGCGGCGGAGGTTTATGACGCGGTGATGCCGGAACTGCTGCGCAAAGGCCTTCGCAACGTGTTTTCCAACGTCGGCAACGTGGCGATCGGGCTCAACAACTTTCTGCAGGGCAAAGTGGGCGAGGCGTTTTCCGACTGGATGCGCTTTGGCTTCAATACGACGTTTGGCATCTTCGGTCTGTTCGACATCGCCTCGGAAGCCGGGTTACCCAAGCACGACGAAGATTTCGGGCAAACGCTGGCCCGCTGGGGCGTCGCAGACGGCCCGTACTTGGTGTTGCCTTTGATGGGGCCGAAAACCCTGCGCGATGCCCTCGCCACGGCGCTGCCTGTGGATCGAGGTTTGAATCCGGCCGAGCAGCTTGACGACGCACGGGACCGCTGGGCGGTGCGCGTGGTGCGTAGCTTGGATGCGCGGGCGCGTGTGCTGTCGGCGGACGCGGCCTTGGACGAAGTCGCGGACAAGTACGCGTTCGTGCGCGAAGCCTATTTGCAACGGCGGGCCTATCAAATCCACGACGGCAACCCGCCGCGGCAGTATGAGACGTTCGAATGAGGATGCTGCCTTTGGTGCTTTCGCTGTTTGAGGCAAAGGACCCTGCGATGTCGATTCTTTCTAGACGCTTGTGGCTGCAAGGTTGTGCGGCGTTCGTAATGGCCATGGTGACGGCTCCCCCGGTGTGGGCCAATCCCAAGCCGGAAGAAGCGGTAGCGTTGATCCAGAAACTCTCCAACGACGTGCTGGCGCATTTGCAGCAACACCCGGTCAAAGACGAAGCAAGCCGCGCTGCGTTTGCGACGTTCGTCGAACGCGAGGTGTTGCCGCACTTTAACCTGGCGCGCATGACGAGCCTTGCGGTGGGCTCGGCGTGGCGTCAGGCCAGCTCGCCGCAGCGCGAACGGTTGATTGCGGAATTTCGCCAGTTCTTGTTGCGTACCTACACCAACGCCGCCAAAGAGTACAACGACGAACGGCTGGAATTCGCGCCGTTGCGCGTCAACCCCGGGGACCCTTTCGTGCGGGTCGGAGCGCGGGTTGTGCGTAGCGGCGCCGAACCGATCCCGGTGGAATACGTGCTCGAAGCGCGCGAGGGACGCTGGCAGGTGTTCGACGTCATCGTTGCGGGGGTGAGTCTGGTGACCAGCTACCGCAGCTCGTTTGCCGCCGAAATCGAACGCGGCGGCATCGACGGGCTGATTCGCTGGCTTGCCGAGCGCAATGCGCGCGGTGAGGTGGGCGAGGTGCCGGGAAAAACGACGGCCAAGCCATGACCACCGAGCCTGTGGCCGCGCCTTCCCCTTTACGTTTGCCGCTTGTGGGCACCATCGATGTGTCCAATGCGCACCAATGGCTGTCGCGCTGGCCGGAGGCGCCGGGGGTGGTGATGGTCGATGCCGCCGGGCTGGAACGCGCCGATTCGGCGGCGGTGGCGTTGCTGCTCGCCTGGCGGCGCCGTGCCAACGCGCGCGGCCAGCGCCTGATCGTTACGAATGCACCGGCGGCGCTACGCACCTTGGCGCAAATCTACGGCGTCGAAGCGCTCTTGGAGTGGCAACCCTAGGACAACGCGCATGGAGTGTTTACACATCGAGGGCGGTGTCCGCCTGGCCGGCGAGGTGATTTGTTCTGGCGCCAAGAATGCCGCTTTGCCCATCCTGTGCGCGGCGTTGCTCACTGACGAGCCGGTGACCCTCCACAATGTCCCGCAGTTGCGTGATGTCGATACTTTGCTGCGGCTGCTGACGCAAATGGGGGTGAGCGTCGAACGCACCGGCAGCACGGTGACGCTGTGCGCCCGGGCGATCACGCATCCGGTAGCGCCGTACGAGCTGGTCAAAACCATGCGCGCGTCCATCCTGGTGCTCGGGCCACTGACGGCGCGGCTTGGAGAGGCGCGCGTGAGCTTGCCGGGTGGTTGCGCGATCGGTGCGCGACCGGTGGATCAGCACATCAAGGGCCTGACGGCGCTGGGCGCCGAGGTGCGGGTGGAGCACGGCGACGTGCACGCCCAGGCGCGCCGCTTGCGCGGGACGCGCATCGTCTTTGACATGATCACGGTCACCGGTACCGAAAACCTGCTCATGGCCGCGGCACTGGCCGAAGGGGTGACGGTGCTCGAAAACGCGGCGCGCGAACCCGAAGTGCAGGACCTGGCACAACTCCTGGTGGCGATGGGCGCGCGCATCGAAGGCATTGGCAGCGATACGCTGGTGGTGCATGGGGTGTCACGCTTGCACGGCGCCGAGTATCGCGTGATGTCCGACCGCATCGAAGCGGGGACCTATCTCTGCGCCGGCGCGATCACCGGCGGTGACGTGCGGGTGCGGCGCGCACCCACGGCGGCGCTCGACGCGGTGTTGCTGAAACTGCAGGAAGCCGGTTGTGAGGTCACGCGCGGCGAGGAATGGGTGCGGGTGGCGGCGCCGGCGCGGTTGCGCGCAGTGGATATTCGCACTTCGCCCTATCCGGGTTTTCCTACCGACATGCAGGCGCAATTCATGGCGCTGGATACGGTCGCTGAAGGGCGGGCGATGATCCGCGAGACGATTTTCGAGAACCGCTTCATGCACGCCGTGGAATTGCAGCGTTTGGGGGCGGACATCCACATCGACGGCGCCACCGCGATCGTCACCGGTGTGCCGCGACTGGAAGGGGCGCGTGTGATGGCCACCGATCTTCGTGCCTCGGCCGGTTTGGTGCTGGCGGGACTGGTGGCCGAAGGAGAAACGGTGGTGGATCGCATCTACCACCTCGATCGCGGTTATGAACGGATGGAAGAAAAGCTCGCGGCGCTGGGGGCGCGGATCCGACGCGGCCGCAGCGACGCGGAATTGCCGTGAGGTTTTTGCCCAGGACACGTTCTGCATCGGGGGGAAGGGGCCGCAGGCGCTAACGCCACGCCTCAGCGCCAGGACTTTTCCCGCAGACGGTCGGTCCGGACTGCCTGCCATAGGAAGAATCTGCCATGCCACGTGACGCCACCATCACCCTGGCCCTGTCCAAAGGGCGAATTTTTACCGAAACGCTGCCGCTGTTGGCCGCGGCGGGGATCGTGCCGACGCTGGATCCGGAGCGTTCGCGGCAGCTGGTGATTCCCACCAACCGCCCGGACGTGCGCCTGTTGATCGTGCGCGCCAGTGACGTGCCCACCTACGTGCAGTATGGCGGCGCGGACCTGGGCATTGCCGGCAAAGACGTATTGCTCGAACACGGCGGCGCAGGGCTGTACCAGCCGCTCGATCTGGCGATCGCACGCTGCCGCTTGAGCGTGGCGGTGCCGCAAGGGTATGATTATCACCGCGCGGTGCGGCTGGGGCAGCGCATCCGGGTGGCGACCAAATACGTGCGTAGCGCTGAAGCGCATTTCGCCGCCAAAGGGGTGCACGTGGATCTCATCAAATTGTACGGTTCGATGGAGCTGGCGCCACTGGTGGGGCTGGCCGAGGCGATTGTCGATCTGGTCTCTACCGGTGCGACCTTGCGTGCCAATGGCCTGGTGGAGGTGGAAACGATCCGCGACATCTCGAGCCGTCTCATCGTCAATCAGGCAGCGCTCAAGATCAAAGGGGCGATGATCGAACCGATACTGCAGGCGTTCGAGCGCGCCGTGGCGGCAGGGGCGGCAAAAGCAAAAGAGGCTACAGCATGAGCCGTCGAGGCAGAATGGGTTGCGGCATGAAAAACGAGATAAACTGCATTTTGAGAATATTCATCGCCGAGGTTTTGCTATGATCGAGATACGACGCCTCAGTACCCAACAACCGGATTTTGCGGCAACGCTAGCTGCGCTACTTGCGTTCGAGGCCGATACCGATGCGGCGATCGCGCAGGCGGTACAGACCATCATTGCCGAGGTGCGTTCGCGCGGTGATGCGGCGGTGTTGGAATATACGCATCGCTTCGACGGGGTCGCCGCTGCTTCGGTTCAGGAGCTCGAATTGCCTCAAGAGACGCTCGCCGCGGCGTGGGCGAGGCTGTCGAGCGCGCAGCGCGACGCCCTCGCCTTTGCTGCCGAGCGCATCCGGCGTTATCACGAACGCCAGCGCGAAACGGGCTGGATGCTCTCCGACAGCAACGGCTCACGCTTTGGAGTCAAAGTCACGCCGCTCGATCGCGTCGGGTTGTACGTCCCGGGCGGTCGTGCCGCGTATCCAAGCTCGGTGTTGATGAATGCGCTACCGGCCAAAGTCGCCGGGGTGGGCGAGCTCATCATGGTTGTGCCCACGCCGCAGGGGCAAAAGAACGAGCTCGTGCTTGCGGCAGCGCATTTGGTGGGGGTGGATCGCGTCTTCACCATTGGCGGGGCGCAGGCGGTGGCGGCGCTCGCGTATGGCACGCAGACGATTCCGGCGGTGGACAAGATCGTCGGCCCGGGTAACGCCTATGTTGCAGAAGCGAAGCGGCGGGTGTTCGGACGTGTGGGCATCGACATGATCGCCGGGCCCTCTGAGGTGTTGATTTTGAGCGACGGCAGCGGCGATCCGGCGGTGGCGGCGCTCGATCTCTTCGCCCAGGCCGAACACGATGAACTCGCGCAGGCGATCCTCATCAGTACCGACGCGGCGTTTCTGGAGGCGGTTGCCGCGTCGATCGCGCGTTTGTTGCCCCAGCAGCCGCGGCGCGAGATCATCGCCAAGTCGCTCGCCAATCGCGGTGCCTTGATCCACGCAAGTTCACGCAGTGAGGCGATCGCGATCGCCAATCACATCGCGCCCGAACACCTGGAACTGGCGGTCGAAGATCCCCAGGCGTGGGAGCCGCACATCCGCCACGCTGGGGCGATCTTCATGGGGCATTGGTCGGTGGAAGCGTTCGGAGACTATTGCGCCGGACCCAACCACGTGCTGCCAACGATGCGCAGTGCCCGGTTCTCGTCGCCGCTGGGGGTGTGGGATTTTGTCAAACGCAGTAGCGTCCTGTACGTCACCGCCGACGGGGCGCGCGAACTGGCTCCGATCGCTGGGTTGCTTGCCGATGGTGAGGGGCTGGCGGCGCATGCCGCCTCGGCGCGGGCCCGTGGGTAAGGACAAGCGGGCTGTTTTTGTCGTCGAAACCCATGTGCCCACGCGTAGCGATGTGTTGCAGCCCTGCTATTCCAAACGTGCGCAAACATGCGCATGTTCTTCTTCCTGCCCCGATTCCAGTAGGGAATCGTTTCTGACAGGCGTGACTT
>FWWM01009788.1_pt1 | contig 17433 bp, 9 predicted proteins | sample 2228351 | NCBI WGS metagenome assembly FWWM01 (sample SAMEA103939774, study PRJEB20133) | metagenome | reverse complement strand
GCTCGGCGGCGGTGATCCGGGCCGCCGCGTCGCCGGCGGGATCGAGGGCGGCGACCAGCGCGTTGCCGAAGGCGGCGGTCCTCTCGGGATCGCCGGAGGCGGCCTCCATCCACACCGGGCTGCCGTAGATGGAAACCACCAGGTCGCGCGCCGCGTCGAGCAGTTGGTCTTGGAGAACCTGATCGTCGTCGTCCAAGAGGCGCGGGCTCGCCAGCGAGGCGTGGCCGGCCCGTTGCAGTGCGCGTCGCGGGATGCTCTGGCAGGCCGCCAAATCGCCCACCGCGGCGCCCAGCTCGATCGAGCATTGCAGCGCCCCGGCATACAGGCCCACCCCGGGGACGCAGCCAGCCACGCCGAAGAGGCCATTGTAGGCGAGCGAACCGGCGCAGCTCTTCGTGGGATCGGAACAATCCGAGTAGGCCGTGGCGGCGGCCATGCCCAGGCTGATGCCGCAGCCGATGGCCGGGGCGAGTTCCGCCAGTTCAACCGCCGCGCCGAAAGCACAGCCAAAGAGGGCCTCCTGAAGCGCCTGTTGCTCGGCGGCGCACGGTCCCGGCCCGCCCGCGCCGCCGCCGCCGCACGCGCTGCCGGGCGAGCTGCCGTGCCAGCCGGGTTGGCGCACGCCCACGCCGGGGTCGGTCTCGACGAACTGGCCGTCCGCCGACACCGTCATGCTGCCCTGGATTTCCCAGCGACCGGTGTCGTGGTTGTAGCTCCAGAGCGCCGACTTCGCGCCGGGCGGCAGCTTCTGGCCGGTCACGGGATCCGGCAGGTTGGGGAGACGCACCGGCACCGGCTGGCTGAAGTTCGCAGGCCCGTCCGTCTGGATCGTGATCACCAGCGGGAGTTCCAAGCCCGGCGGCAGCGGCGACGGGATGCGGTCCGGCTCAACCGGCGCGATGCCCACCCGCCCGCCGCGTGTGCCGCTGTCGTCATACAGGGCATTCGGGGGCACCGTGAGGCTCACGCCGGCCAGCTCCGGATGCTCCGCGAGCACGGCCGGCGGAAACGTCACCGTGGTCGGTTCCGTGGCGCTGACCGCCCGGAGGGTGCCGGCCCGGACCAGCGGCAGGAAAATCTCGCCCGTGCCGCCGGCCAGGTTGTTCGTGACGCCGGGCACGGCTTCGAACGTTTTACCGACGTACGGGTAGTAGTCGCCATCGGGCCACTGGCTGTCCCAGGCGGTCCGCCCGTCCACATGCACAAAGAACCGTCCGGCGGGACTGCGGAGACTGAAGAAGCCGTCTTCGTCCGTCTGGGTACGCAGCAGTTCCTCGGCGCCGTCCACCGTGATGGTCACCCCGGCCAGCGGGCGGTTGGTGACCCCTCCGCCCGCCAGGGGCACCGGCTCGGACGCGAACACGCGGCCGATCACGCGCGTGCCGGGCAACTCCGCGTTGGCGGCCGTGACAAAGCTGAGCACCCGCGTGCCGCCGGGCTGACCGTCGCCGTCGCCGTCCACGCCCCGCCCCGCGGCATCGAGCAGGCCGTCGCTGACCAGGGTGACCTGGATGCGCGCCGCCCCGGGGAGAGGTTCGAGGTAGAAGAGCGTCGCGCCGCGCCGGTCGGCCGACAGCTCCACGCGCGTGAGCAGCCGACGCCCGCCAAAGTCGGCGAAGAAGCGGTCGGGCGTGAGTTGAGCATCCGGCGCCAGCGGGTTCGAGAAGCGCAGAATGGTCTCGCGCGTCACGGACACGCCCGTCTCGCCGGTCGTGGGGGAGGTTTCAGCCACCACCGTCAATCCCGTTCCGCGCAGGCGGAAGAAGCGGGCGGCCTCGGCCGGCGAGAAAGTGACCGTGAGCAGGTCGCCGCTGGCAGTGGGCACTTCTGCGGCCGCGGTCCACGGGGCGGGTGGCGAGAGGCTCGGAGAAGTTTCCAGCACGAAGCCCGGCGGCTGGTTGGTCCAGCGCACTTCAAACTGGCCGCCGGCCAGCTCGGTGATTTGGAGACTGGGTTGCGCCTCCAGTCCAGCCGCTCCCAAAGCCAGTCCGGCAACCGCCCCGGGCCATTTCCACACGTACGAAGTTTTCATGCAGAAGCCGCCAACGCCATGATTAGAGACAATTTACGCGCGCAAAGTAGCGCGAATGTCCCGTGGCGTCAATCCGCGCTGGATTCTGAAGACGATTTACGCTGGTGACGCGCGAGGTGGCGTCGTTTCAGAGCCCCGCCGCGTCCAGCATGGCCTTGCCCTTGGCGCCGGCGTCGTACGGGTCCGGGATTTCCCAGGCATCAATCATGGCCCAGCCGCGGAAGCCGCCTTCGCGCAGCAGGCGCAGCGACTCGGGGAGATTCGCGTGGCCTTCACCGCAGGCGAGGTGCTTCGAGGTGCCGCCGTCCCGCAGCGTGCCGTCGGTGTCGGTGAGGTGCAGGTAGCCGATGTTGGTCACGCCCACCTTCAGCAACAGCTCATGCGGCCGGCTCGTCAAGCCGTTCATCAGGTCAAAGTGGCTGGGGTCGTAGATGACCTTCAGCGCGGGGTGATCGGCCTGGCGGTGGATGCGCAGTAGGTGCCCGGCGGTGTTGAAGACAAACGGCGGCTCGATCTCGAAGGCGGCGATCAGGCCCAGGTCGGCGGCGATCCGGCCCGCCTCGTGGAAAGACCGCGCCAGCACGTCCAACGCCTGGTCCCCGGACTGGCCGCGCAGCCCGCCGTAAGGCCACAGCCCCACGCACGCGCAGCCCAGCCGGCGCGCCAGCCGGGCGCGGTCGTGGAACTGGTCCAGCCAGCGTTGCCAGGTGGCGGCGTCGGGGTCGAACGCGCCGTCCGCGCCCAGTTGGATCGAGAAGATCGGTAGCCCGAAGCTGGCGTACATCCGGCGCAGGGCGGCGATGCGCCCGGCCTCGTCCGCGGCCGGGTAGGGTCCCGTCGGCCAGTTCTGGACGAGTTCGATGCCGTCGAAGCCGTGCTCCGCGGCGAAGTGCAGGACTTCCCAGATTGGGTAGGTCTTCCGGTACCTGGCCGTGCCGGACTCGAAACCGTTCAAACCAATGGCGGTCCGCCAGCGCAAATTGGGAATGCCGGAAGCGGCGCCGGCTCCGGCCCCGGCGGCTGCCAGCGCGGTGAGTGATTGCAGCAATCGGCGTCGGGAGAGCCGGTCTTGGGTGATGGCCGCTGGGTGCGCGGGTGGACTCATGACGTGATGCTGGGCCGGAACGCGGCGATTGAGAACCACGAAAAGGCCCCGCAGGCGGCGCGGCTCCGTGAAGCTCGGTTATTTGGGTCCTTGGTTCTGGGTTCCTTGTTCTGGCCTTCGACCTTCGACTTTTGGCCATCGCCCCTAGTGGGGGCGAGACTCCGCGGAGCCCTGGCTCCCAACGCCGGAATGCAAAAAGCGAATCGCGGGCGGCTCACCCCCCAGCGCACTGGCGACCGGGCGGGGGCGGGGCGCGGTTCAGAAGGCGTAGCGCAGGCTCAGGGTGCCGAGGTGCCGGGTGAATTCGCGCCCGGCCGTGTGGGGAATTTTGCTTTCCACCCAGTCGTACGAGTAGGCCAGGGCGGCACTGAGGCGCTTGTGGAACGTGAGGTCCAGGCCGGCGCTGACGGTGTAAATCCAGTCGTCGCGCTGCACGGGATGAAGCCAGTCGCCGGCATAGATGCGGAAGCCGGTTTTGACCGCGGCGTGGTCGCAAAACCGGTGACGCCACACCGCGTCGTAGGTGATGTCCTCGTAGGCGGAAGGCGTGCCAAAAGCGGGCTGCATGAACTGCTTCACGGTGAGAGTGAGCGTATCCCTGGCAGTGGGCGTAATCACGGCGGAGGAGTCCACGTACAGGAGCACTTGGTGACCGTCGAAGTTCGACGGGGTGGCGTGGTCGAAATCGTGATACGCCGGGCCGAGATGCAGGTTGATTCTGAACCAGCGAGTGAGCCGGCCCTCGAGTCCGCCGGTCGCGCGGTGATAATGGTTCGAGTAGTCCACGGAAGAGCCCGGCAGCGACGGCTCCATTTGGTAGCCGAACCAGTAGCCGAGCACGGCGTGGACCTCGCCGGCGATCCGATACCCCACATCCAGGCCCACGTTCAGGTCGTTCCGGTCCACGTAGTTCTGGTAGTACGGGTACAGGCGCGGGTCGCGCAGGGTGGTGCGGAAGTCGTGCACGTAGGTCGAAAAACGCGGACGGAAAAAGAACCGCCCGCGCGGGTGATAGGCGCCAAACCCGTTGCGATAAATCAGCGCCTCGCGCCGGTCCCGGATGGGAATGCCGCCGATGGCCGGCGCGCCGACCGGTTTGCCGGTCATCGGGTCCACGATGCCAAAGGTCAGACCCGCGGTGCTGCCGTCAATCCAGGTGAAGGTGTTGAATTGCTCCCAGCGGACGTCCTGCACCGTGCCTGAAAAGGTCAGTCCCACCCGGTGCGTCACGTGGCTTTCCGAGGGCGCGTCGTGGTAGGTCGTCACCTCGGGGGAGTAAGACGCGGCCAGCCCGAACTCCGTCATCGGCCGCCACTCCAGCGCCACCCGCGGCATGACCGTGGTGACCCAGGACTCTTGGAACGGCCGCACCGCGTTGGGAATCGCCGGCGAGGGGGCGTCATCCTGGAGGTACACATTGCTGTCGAAGGTCTCCTTCACCGTCAACTTGGCGTTGAAGGTGAGGTTGGTCGGCGCCGCCAGGGCGGCCACCGACAGCAGACCGTTCCATTGCAGAACCCGGGCTGTCGAGGCGCCCCGGACGTGGCGAAGCTGTCGTTTCATCGGGAGTGATTGCGCTCTCGTGCCTCCTTCCGACCGGGAGCGCGGTCGCGGTGTCAGTGCCGGCTTTTCGGGGGCGGTGGCGGTTTAACCAACAACGTGACCAACGCCGCAGCGATCAACAACCCCGCCGAGCAGTAGTAAGCAAAGGCGAAGCTGCCCTTCCAAGCGGCCACCAGCGAGCCGTCATACACCGCGCCGGCCAGCAGCGAGAGGCCAAAACCGCCCCAGCCCCAGGCGGTAAACACCAGGCCGTAGTTCATGCCAAAGTGCTTCAGCCCGTAAAAATCCTTGGTGATCGCCGGGAACAGGGCGAGGTTCGCGCCGTACAGGCCGCCGATCAGCGCCGACAGCACGGCCAGCATCACGGGGGTCCCCAGTACGTGGCCGCTCCGGGCCTGGGAAAGCAGCAGAATGGACACCGCCTGAAGCAGAAAGCAGATGAACAGCGTGGTCTGTCGGCCAATCGTGTCCGACAAAGTTCCGGCGATGATCCGTCCGGCGCCGTTGCCCAGCGCCAGCACCGCCACCAGAAGGAACCCGAGTTGCACGCCGGCCTGGACCTCCGCGATCTTCGCCAGCTTGGAGATGATCATCAGCCCGGCCCCGGCTCCGCAGACGTACATGAATTCCAGCACGTGAAACTGCCAGGTCCTGAGCATCTCCAAAGGAGTGAAGTCCGTGCGGGCCGGGGCGTCACCGGGCCGGGGTGGCGGCGAGCCGGACGGAACGTATCCCGGCGGCGGCGGCTGGAGCAGTTGCGCCAACCCGCTGACCACCAGCAGGAAGCCCACGCCGAGGATCAGCATGGCGGTCGGCACGCCCCAGACCTGAATCAATCCCTTGACCAACGGCGCCACGTACACGCTGGCCAGTCCGAAGCCCGACACCACGATGCCGGCGATCATGCCCGTCCGGGCGGCGGGAAACCATTTGACCGCCGGCGGCGTGGCCGAGGCATACCCGAAGCCAATCCCCGCCCCGGCCAGTAGTCCGAAGCCCAGCACATAGCCCAAGGAAGAAGTGGTGCGGCTGGCCAGGATCAGGCCCAACCCCACCAGCAGCCCGCCCAGGGTGGCCGTGATGCGCGGGCCGATGCGGTCCTGCATCCGGCCGGCGGGCACCATGATGAAGGCAAACACCAGGCAGGCCACCGAGTAGGGCAGCGACTTGGCGGCCTCCGTCCAGCCCCACTCGGCAGGGATCTCCTTGCTGACCACGCTCCAGGAATAGAGCACGCCCAGGGCGAGGTTGATGCCGGTGCCGGCCAGGGTGACGGTCCAGCCGCGAAACCGCTCCGGCGCCGGTGAGGCGCCGGCCGGCGGCGCCGATGTGGTCGGCCGAGTCTCAAGACGAGCCATAGCACGCGATGGTTGATTCACTGCCCGCGGGGCAGGGCCTGCCGGCGCTCAACCTGCAAGGGAGCCCGGGGTCAGGACGCAACCTGCATAAGGAGCACTCCATGTGTCATGCCGTATCTTGCCAAAAACTTTCCATCCATTGCCCCGATCTCCAGCGGACACCGGGGAGCCCTCTCCGGGCGGAGATGGGCGCGGCCATCATCCCATCGCCTTTTCCTCCACCGCGCGGATGAGCGGCGACCACACGAAAATGGTGAATCGGACCGCTTGGCGCGGGGGCATCTCCCGAAACGGTTGGGTCCGGGGGGCAACCGTCGTCAGCCAGGAGCGGAAACATGCCGGATTCCAGCGGGCGGAACCGGGGCTCGCTCAGCAGTTGCCGTCATGCGGGACATTTTGGTAGTTTCCACCGCGTTTCATGAACCGTCTGTCACCGTCAACCGCCGACGCGCAGAGCGAGGATTTTCTGCGCGTCCTGATGCGCCGGCAGCTCCGGCTTTCCGTGATTTGCGCGCTGGCTTTTCTGGGGGTGTTGCTCGGCCTGCCGCTGGCGAACTACCTGTGGCCGGAGCAGATGGCGACGCGCTTGTTCGGCGGCTTCACGCTCACGTGGTTCCTCCTGGGCATCGGCTTCTTTCCGGCGGTCTGGGCCATTTCCTACTTCTTCATCCGCCATTCTCTCGCCCTGGAAATGGAAATGACGGCGGCAGCGGAAGTCCCGGAGACGCCCCCCGGCGCGCGCGTGACCGCGCCTCTCGACGGCAATTGAGGCGCCCGATCCGTGTCTTCAATCCGCCCCCATGCGTCCGGACCTTTGGATTCTTGTCATCAGCGCCCTTACGGTCCTGGTGACCATCTGGATGGGCTTTTGGTCGGCGGGCAAGTCGCGGACGGCCAGCGACTTTTTCGTGGCCGGGCGCGGCGTGAGCGTGGGCTGGAACGCCAGCGCCATCTCCGGCGAATACCTCAGCGCCGCCAGCTTCATGGGCATCGCGGGCATGGTGATGTCCAGCGGTTACGACGCGCTGTGGTATCCGGTGGGTTACGCGTGCGGGTACCTGTTTCTGCTGCTGTTCATCGCCGGGCCGCTGCGACGCTTTGGGGCCTACACCATACCCGACTTCGCCGAGGGCCGGTTCGACTCGCCGCTGTTCCGCAAGATCGCCGTGTGCTTCGTGTTGTTCATCGGGTTTTTCTACACCATGCCGCAAATGAAAGGCGCGGGGGTGACGTTGGCCTACATCTTCCGGGGCCTCCCCTACTGGGCGGGCGTGGTGCTGGTGGGCGCGGTCATCACGCTCAATGTCGCGCTGGGGGGCATGAAGGGCATCACCCTGGTCCAGGCCTTCCAGTACTGGCTCAAAATGTTCGCCATCTCCGCCCCCGTCTTCGTGCTCATGGCGGTGTACGGCCATTATGGCGCCCACCTGTCGGCAAACGCCGTGGCCGCCGATCCTCCAGCCGCGGTCTCAACTGCCGGGCCTCTGGAAGATGACCGCCCTCCGTCTCCCCCGCCCCGGACCGGTTCGGTGGAACGGAAAGCCCTGCCCGCCACGGCCCCCGCCGATGCCGCCTGGCTCTCCCCGTTCGGTCCGCTCACGACCCGGGCCGCGAACGCCGCGGGTCTGCGGGGCGAGGCGGCCCGTCCCTATGCGCTGGTTTACACCTACTCGCTCATCATCGCGCTGGTCTGTGGCACGGCGGGTTTGCCGCACATCCTGGTGCGCTTCTACACGAACCCGGACGGCGTCGCCGCCAAGCGCACCACCCTGTGGGTCATGATTCTCATCGGTGTGTTCTATGTTTTCCCGCCCATCTTCGGCGTGATGGGGCGCAACCTGGCCCCGGAGCTGTACGCCGGGATGGGCGCCAAGGGCACGGACAAGGTGGTCCTCGAGCTGCCGCGCCTGTTGAACGACAACTATGCGCCGCTCGGTTCAATCCTCTCCGGCATCACCTGCGCCGGCGCGTTTGCGGCGTTCATGAGTACGTTTAGCGGGCTGCTGGTGAGCATGACCGGCGCCATGGCCCACGACGTTTACGGCCGGATGCTGCGCCCGCGGGCCACCCCGCAGCAGCGCATGCGCATGTTCAAGTTGTGCGCCGTCGCGATCGGGGCAATGGCCGTGGCCCTGGGCAGCCTGGTGGAGCCGCTGGAGATCAACTTCATGGTCGGCCAGGCCTTTGCCAAATGGATCCAGAGCTACCGTGACTTACCGGTGCTGGTGAACCTTTGGAACAGCTATTTTCCGCTCCTGTTCATTTCCATCTGGTGGCGCGGACTCCCCATGAAGGGCGCGGCCGCCGGCATGTTAACCGGGGGGGTTGTGCGCGGTGGGGGCAATTTCCCTGACCAGCTTCAGCACCCTGGCGCTGGCGCCGGGCAAGAGCGGCGAGCTGTTCGCGCTGTTCAAGCCGCTGAACGATTTCTGGGCCGCGCATCCGCTCCTGCGTATCCTGTGTGAGCAGCCGGCCATCTGGGCCGTGCCGCTGGCCATCGGCCTGATGCTCCTGGTTTCCCGTTTCACCCGGCGGGACGTGCCGGCGGACATCCGCCGAAAGATGCTCGTGTTGCACGCGCCGGAGAGGCTCGGCCTGAAGCAGGATTACATCCAGGAACCCCCGCACTCCTGAATCCCGCGCGTGAAAGCGCCCGGGTACGTCCCACCGCGCCCGGCCGCCCGGGTTGATTCTCTCCTCCCGGACCGCCGGGGCGCGGCCCGGGAGGAGACACAAGGAGCGGCGGCCTACTGGCGCTCTTTCACCAGGATTTCCACCACGTGCGGGTCGGCGAGGGTGGTGGTGTCGCCGATCTGATCGGGCTGCCCCTCGGCGATCTTGCGCAGGATGCGGCGCATGATCTTGCCCGAGCGCGTCTTGGGCAGCGCCGGGGCAAACTGCAGTTTGTCCGGCGCGGCGATGGGGCCGATTTCCTTGCGCACATGCAGGATGAGCTCCTTCTTGAGTTCCTCGCTCGGCTGCACGCCCTCTTTGAGCGTGACGAAGGCATACAGGGCCTGGCCCTTGATCTCATGCGGCATGGGCGCCACGGCCGCCTCGGCCACCTTGGGATGGCTCACCAGCGCGCTTTCCACTTCGGCGGTGCCGATGCGGTGGCCGGAGACGTTGACCACATCGTCAATGCGGCCCATCAACCAGTAGTCCCCGTCCGGGTCCACGCGGCAGCCGTCGCCGGTGAAGTACAGGTTCGGGTACATGGTGAAGTAGGTGTCAATGAACCGGTCGTGGTCGCCCCAGGTGGTGCGCATCATGCCCGGCCACGGTTTCTTGATGCAGAGCTTGCCGCCCTCGTTGGGGGCGCATTCGGTGCCGTCGTCGCGCAGGACCACCGGTTCGACGCCAAAGAACGGCCGGCTGGCGCTGCCGGGCTTGAGCACGTGCGCCCCGGGCAGTGGGGTGATGAGGTGGCCGCCGGTTTCGGTCTGCCACCAGGTGTCCACAATCGGGCACCGCTCCTTGCCAATCACCCGGTAGTACCACATCCACGCCTCGGGGTTGATGGGTTCGCCCACCGAGCCGAGCACCTTGAGGGAGCTGAGGTCGTACTTGTTGGGCCATTCCTCGCCCAGGCGAATGAGCGAGCGGATGGCGGTGGGCGCGGTGTAGAACTGGGTGACCTTGAACTTCTCGACGATCTGCCAGAACCGGCCGGCGTCCGGGTAGGTGGGCACGCCCTCGAACATGACGCTGGTGAAGCCGTTGCACAGGGGGCCGTACACGATGTAGCTGTGGCCGGTCACCCAGCCGATGTCCGCCGTGCACCAGAAGATGTCGCCCTCGTGGATGTCGAAGACGTACTTGGTCGTCAACGCCACGTGGAGCAGGTAACCGGCGGTCGAGTGCACCACGCCCTTGGGTTTGCCGGTGGAGCCGGAGGTGTAGAGCATGAACAGGTAATCCTCGGCGTTCATCGGTTCCGCCGGGCAGTCGGCCGAAGCACCGGCCATCAGGTCGTGCCACCAGACATCCCGCCCGGGCTCGATGTGGCAGGGGGTGTCGTTGCGCCGGACCACCACCACCTTTTCGATGCTGGGAGTCTCCCGACAGGCTTCATCCGCAATGGCCTTCAGCGGGATGGTTTTGCCGGCGCGCAGGCCGCAGTTGGCGGTAATGAGCAGCTTGCAGGCGGAGTCGTTGATCCGACCGGCCAGCGCCTCGGCGCTGAAGCCGCCGAAGACCACCGAGTGGATGGCTCCGATCCGCGCGCAGGCCAGCATCGCAATCGGCAGTTCCAAGATCATGGGCAGGTAGATGCTCACCCGGTCGCCCTTCCGGACGCCGAGGGACTTGAGCACGTTGGCAAACTGGCACACCTGCTTGTGCAGTTCCCGGTAGGTGATCCGGATCACGTCCTGCTCCGGTTCGCCCTGCCAGAGCAGGGCGATTTGATCCCCGCGCGCGGCCAGATGGCGGTCCAGGCAGTTGGCGGACACGTTGAGCACGCCATCTTCGAACCAGGTATGACGAATGATGCGAGCTGCGGTGTTCCATTCGTACTTCCGGGCCACCGTGGGCGGTTTCACCCAGTCCAGCACCTTCGCCTGTTCCAACCAGAAACGGTCGGGATCGTTGACCGACTGCTCATACAGGGCGCGGTACTGCTCGGCGTTGATGTACGCCCGCCGGACCACCTCCGGCGGAGGCGGAAAGGTGCGGCTTTCCTGCAGCAGGGAACTGGTCGAGACGGTTTTGACGGGTTCGCTCATGATGTGTACGGACTCGGGTTTGTGGTTCGTGTTGACTCAATGACAAATCGCCCCCCGCCGGAACTCCGGCTACCTTCCGGCGCCGCGTCCGTCAGGGGGATCTGGTGGAAAGGAAAGACGTTTCGCCGCACCGCGTCAACCGAGGCCCGAAGTTCGGCCTCGACCGCGGCCGCGCGGGCCGGGTCCACCGGTCGTTCCCGGTCCCGGAGTCCACCGGCCCACTCGGTGCTGCCCAGGAACACCCCGCCCAGCCCGAGGCTAGGGTCATGCGCATCCGTCTCGCCGGCACAAATCTGCCAGGCCAGCGTCCAACCGCGCACGGTGTTCTCCACGTGGTAGCCCCCGCCACCGGCCACCAGTAAGGGCACGGACAGCCCCAGCAGCCACTCGAGCACGCGCGCCGGGGCGTGATTGGTCAGGGCCAGGTGCGTGAGCGGATCCCCCGCCAGCGTGTCCATGCCCAGCTCGAGCACCACCACCTCCGGAGCATAGGCCCGCAACAGGGGAAGCACCACCGCCTCGAAGGCTCCCAGGTAGGCCGCATCGTGCGTGCCTGCCGGCAGCGGCAAATTCACGTTGTAACCCCGGCCCGGCCCCTCGCCGATTTCGTCCTCGAACCCGCCCCAGGGAAACAGGGTTTTGCCGCTTTCATGCAGGGACACGGTGAACACGTCGCGACGCCGGTAAAACGCCGCCTGCACGCCATCGCCGTGGTGCGCGTCCACATCCACGTAGGCCACCCGCCGTCCGGCGGCCGCCAGGGCATGGCAGGCCAGCGCCACGTCGTTGAGATAACAAAACCCGGCCGCGCGTTCGGCCATGGCATGATGAAACCCGCCCCACAAGTTGAACACCACATCCGCCTCGCCGGCCAGCAACAGCTCGACCCCGGTCAACGCCGCGCCGCAGGCCCCCACCCCGTAGCGAAACAGGTCCTTGAACACCGGCGTGTCCGGGCCGCCCAACCCCATGTGCAGCCCCGCCACGGTCAATTCCCCGGCCGCCGCCCGCTGCAACTCCTCGAGATAGCGCGGGGTGTGAATCGCCTCCAGTTCTTCGAGCCGGGCCTGCCGGGAAACGACCTCGCGCCGCTCCGGCGTCCCCAGCCAGCCAAAGGACAGGAGCCGCCGCCGGGTCAACCCCGCCCGCTCGGTTTTGAAGGGACAGTCCGCCGGATACCGGATCGCCTCCAATTCGGCGTTGCTTAAAAAAACCAGGGTTCGCTCACTCATGCTGAGCTTTCCGGGTTCGGACCTCGCCCATCAGGGATGGGTCCACCGGGTGCATGAGCTAATGCTGCGCAATTGAAAATCCAGGTTGCTTTACGTATCTTGGCCGAAGCTTTCCCTTTCTTGAACCACCCGCAGCCCTGCAAAGCCGTGGTTCGCCGGCGCCGCGGTTCGCCGCTCGCGCACACCAGCCGCGGCCCGGCTCACCGAGGTGATTCGGACGAGGCCTTGCCGCGCGCGTCGCGGGCCTCTGACCGGCAGGCGCGGGAGAGGTCTCGCATCCGTGGGGGGGAAGGGGAGGTGTCCGGGAAATTAATCGAGCCCCAGCGCGGCAGGAGCGAACACGACGCCTTCCCGGTCACCGTCAAATGTGTAACAGGAGGTGGGGCTGTCGAGCGGCGCCGCGGGGTTGTCCGCTCCGACCATCAGCCGGTAGCGGACCTCTTCCGGCCGAATCCCGGGAAACCTCTGGTGCAGTAACGCGGCCACGCCGGCGACATGCGGAGCTGCCATGCTGGTGCCGGACATCCGAACCGTGCCGCCGCCCAGTTTGGTGGACAGGATGCCCACCGAGCTTAACCGGTAGCCGCGCAGTATGTTCTCCTGTTCCTCGCCCGGAGCGGAAATGGTGATGCCGACTCCCGTCTCGCCAGTGAACGCTCCATCCGTGGTGAAATATGAGGCGGTGTCCGCCCCAATCTTGATGGTGTAGGGCGAAGTCCCGTCTCGGGCCGTGGTGCTGGCTACGGCAATCACCTCCGGATAGGTCGCGGGCACCAGGTGGGAAACCTCTGCTGCGCAATCATTCCCCGCCGAGACCACCACCGTGATGCCGGCGGCGACAACTTCTTGAAAGGACCTGCGTAGCGCGGGGTTGTCCTCCAAGCTGCCCGGACGGCCCAAGCTGAGATTGGCCACTTTGATGGGCGGGGAAACGGTTTCGGCATACTGGGCGATCCACTCCAAACCGCTGATGACATCCGAATCCGTGCCGCGCCCCCGCCGGTCCAGGACCTTGACCGCGTAAAGTTTGGCCGCCGGCGCCGTTCCCAGCACGTCACGATCGTTGTCCAACGCGGCCACGATGCCCGCCACGTGTGTGCCATGACCCTGGTCGTCTTGGGGCGAGCCGCCAGAGGCGCTGAACCCCGCCCCCGGACTTCCCAGGTCCGCGTGATTCAGGTCGATTCCGGTATCCACGACCGCCACGCCCACCCCGATGCCTGTGACTCCCTGCGCGTGGGCGGTTCGGGCACCGATGCGTGTCACCCCTGCCGGCACGAGCTGCCCTGTGCCGCCCCCGCCACCTCCGGGCTTGGCCTGAATGGCCATTACCCGGTCAGGTATGACGGCCTCCACCCGGGGGTCGGAAACCACCCGGGCCAGCAATCCTGGCGGGATGAATCCCGCGTACCCGTTAACGACTCGACTAAACACATGGATTGGGGCGACCCCATGTGCCCGGGCAGCCGCTGCCGCTTGCACCCCCGACTTCAATTGAACGATGTAGCGGTCCGGGACTGTTTCACCGGCTGCCTGACCGAGAGCAGCAGGCGTCAGTCCAGCAAGCATCACCGCAGTCGCCCAAAAAAGACATGGAGTGGTTGTTTTCATGGTGAACGATTGGACATTTGTTTTGTCAGTCTTACCCGTTGTTACGCCTGGATGCCCCCTCGAATTTCGGTTGTCAAGCTTCCTTTGGGAGGGTTGGGCGATGACTGGGCGAATTCACGAACCCGCTCAAATTGCTGGTACGCGCCGACTCCTTCGGTGCAGAAGCCCGCAGTTCTTGGGAATCGGAACCCCTGGCAGCCTTGTTGTTACACCCCTGCTGACCGGCACTGCCAGAGATGCCTGGCCTCCATTCTGAATTCGCCATGCCCCGTCCCATCGCGGGGTGTTGGTGTTCCCTCCCCGTCTCGGGCTGACGGGGCTTGTCGCTTTAAGTTGTTCCCTCAACGGACAAAACTCCCGCGCTGCGCTCGGAGCCGCGCCACCCCCATCTGCAGGAAAATGAGGCAGAGATCCGGCACAAACGTTGCTTGAACGTCACTGGACAATGTTTACCGTGACCGGCATCGCTCGCATGGATCGTTTGTCGCTTGTTCTCGGCCTGGCACTGCTGGCCGGACCGGTGCTCCGGGCTCAGGAATCTCTGGTGCTGGCGGCCACCAACAGCACGTGGAAGTACTTCAAGGGCACTCGCGAACCTTCCCCCGGCAACCTGGCCGCCTGGCGCGCCCGGGACTTCGCCGAAACCGGATGGGAGAGCGGTCCCGCGCCCTTCGCCTACGGAGAGCCCGGTTTTGCATCCGGCACCGAGTTGACAGACATGCAGAACCGCTACTCCACGCTGTACCTGCGCCGCCCCTTCGTCGTGGAAGACCCCGGCCGCGTGGAAGCGCTGGAGCTGGCGGCGGTGTGCGACGACGGGTTTCTGGCGTGGATCAACGGCGCCCTTGTCGCTCAGCACAACGCGCTGAGCGGCGCACCATCGTACACTGCCCTGGCGAGCCTCAACGCGGCTGAGCCGATTACCTATCAGTACTTCCCCGTGGCCGAGCCGGGCTCGCTGCTGGTGGCGGGGACCAACCTTCTGGCGGTGCAGGTGTTCAACGTCACCCTGGGCAGCAGCGATCTGGTCTTCGACGCTCAGCTGGCTGCCACGTTGCGGCAGCCCGGCCCGCCCGTGGTTACCGGCATCGAGCCCGCGCCCGGTCTGGTGTCCGCGCTGACGCGCATCGCGGTCACGTTCAACAAAGCGGTGACCGGGGTGGCGGCGGAGCATTTTCTTGTGAACGACCGGCCGGCAACGAACGTGTCGGGCGGCGACCGCGTGTGGACCTTCGCCTTTCCACAGCCGGGCTACGGGCCGGTGCACGTTTCCTGGAGTCCGCTGCACACCATTCGGGACCTCGGTTCGCCGCCCGAGCGTTTCGATCCCGTGGCGGCGGGTTCCACCTGGGCGTATGAGTTGCTGGATCCGGAAGGACCCTCGGTGATGATGCGGTTGCCTCCGCCCGGGTTGACCGTGCGGTCGTTGCGGCAAATCGAGGTGCTGTTCAACAAACCGGTGCGGGGTGTGGAGGCCGCAGACCTGCGGATCAACGGCGTAGCGGCCAGCCGGGTGACCGGTTTCGCGGCCGGCCCGTATCTGTTTGAGTTTCCCGCCGGCGCCGCGCCTGCTCGCGCTCGGCATCGCCTGCCGGGCCGGCGGTCGTGGAGTGGCATCCGGGCCACGGGATCACCAGCGATTCGGTGGCGCTGCATCCGTTCAGCGGGGCGGGGTGGGAATACCGCGTGGACCCGGCTGCGGCGGCGCCGGACCTGCGCATCACGGAGTTCATGGCCGAGAATTTCACGGCGCATCGCGACGAGGACGCCGATCCCGAGGACTGGATCGAGATTTACAACGCCGATTCCACACCGGTGAACCTGCTGGGCTGGTTGCTCAGCAACAACCGCAGTGAGCCGGGCCGATGGGTGTTTCCCGCCGTGACGCTGACGCCCGGCGGCTATCTGGTTGTGTACGCGTCGGGCAAGGATCGCACCCCGACGGTTCCTGGCGGGCGGCTGCACACGAACTTCAAACTCAATCCCAACGGCGGGTACCTCGGCCTGTTCCGTCCGGAACTGCCGCGCGTGGCGGTGAGCGAGGTCGAGTATCCCGTCCAGGGGCCGGACCATTCCTACGGCCGCGAGCGGGGCGACGGACCCTGGCGGTATTTTGTGCGGGGCACGGCCGGCGCGCGCAACAGCGCCAGCGCCATCACCGGCGCGGTCGAGGAGGTGTACTTCAGCGTGCGGCGCGGATTTTTCACGCGTCCGTTCAATCTCTCGCTGTATTGCCCCACCCCCGGGGCCACAGTGGTGTACACGACCAGCGGCAGTCCGCCCTCGCTGACCAACGGCTTCGTGTACCGGGATCCGATTCCCATCACCGGCACGCGAATGATCCGCGCGGCGGCCTTCAAGACGAATGCCCTGCCCTCGCGCATCCAGACGCACACCTATCTGATGAACCAACCGGCGCTGCGTCTGCGGCTGCCGGCTCTGAGTCTGGTGACGGCGTCGAACCATCTCTACGGTCCTCGGGGCATCATGGAACCGCCCAATCCGCGCAACCGCGGCCCGGCCTGGGAGCGGCCGGTGTCGGTCGAGTGGATTGAGCCCGCGGACAACAGCGGGTTTCAGGTGGATTGCGGCCTGCGCATCCAGGGGGGGGACTACGTGCGCGGGAACTACAACTACCGGTCGGGGCAGTTGCCCTTCAACAAGTATTCCTTCCGCCTGTATTTCCGGGGCGAGTACGGGCCGGGGCGTCTCAACCGCCGGCTGTTTCCGGACACCACCCAGGAATCGTTTGACACGATCGTGCTGCGTGCCGGCATGAATGATCCCACCAACCCGTTTCTTACTGATGAATTTGTGCGCGGCCTGGCGCGGGACGTGGGCCAGCCGGCGCCGGTGGGCACGTTCGTGCATCTCTTCCTCAACGGTGTGTACCAGGGCTATTACAACCCCTGCGAGCGCGTGGACGTGGATTTCCTGCGCGCCTACCACGGCGGCGGCGAGCAGTGGGATGTCATCGCCCAGTTTGGCGAGGTGCGCGAAGGCGACGCCACGGCGTGGAACAACCTGCGAAACTTCATCAGCTCGGTGAACCTCACCAACGCGGCCAATTACCTCGAGCTGGCCCGGCGGCTGGACCTGACCAACTTCGTGGACTACCTCTGCCCGCTCATCTACGTGGACAACGACGACTGGCCGCACAACAACTGGCGCGCGGCCCGCGAGCGCGTGCCGGGCGCGCCGTTCCGCTTTTACGTGTGGGACGCCGAATGGGCCTGCGGCCTCCAGGGGCACAGCCCGTCCTGGAACACCATTGCCAACCAGCTCTCCTCCACCTCGCCGCCCTGGGGCACGGCGGACATCGCCCGCATGTTCAACGCCCTGAAGGTCGTGCCCGAGTTCAAGCTGCTGTTTGCCGACCGCGTGCACAAACATTTCTTCAACGACGGCGCGCTCACCGACGCGCGCATCCGCGCCCGCTACAACACCGTCAAGGCCCGGCTCAACAACAGCATCAGCGGCTTCAACGACCGCATCGGCGCCACCTGGATTCCGCAGCGTCGGCGCTGGGTGCTGGACCACCTGCTCAAGTCCGGTCTGATGGCCTCGACCAACGCGCCGGTCTTCAGTCTGCCCGCCGGGCGGGCGCCCGCGGGCTACGCGCTGGCCATGAGCAACCTGCAGGGCGCCATCTGGTACACCACCAACGGAACCGACCCGCGCATGATGTTCACCGGCGCGGTCGCGCCCGACGCGCAGGCCTATGACCCCGCGCGGCCGCTGATCCTCACCCGCGACCTGGTGGTGAAGGCGCGCTCGCTGCACGGCAGCGAGTGGAGTGCGCTCA
>FWWM01009783.1_pt1 | contig 17443 bp, 13 predicted proteins | sample 2228351 | NCBI WGS metagenome assembly FWWM01 (sample SAMEA103939774, study PRJEB20133) | metagenome | reverse complement strand
ACCGCCAAGCACTGCCATAAGCATCCCTCCTACCAAAATCCACCAACAACACCGACGCATTTGCCATCACCTCGCCGAAAGATTGTGGCGCAACTTATCCTTCAGCAGCAGCATAACGCGTGAAGCCACAAAGTCAAGGCCAATAGCGAAAGGCGGGGCTGGGCACAGAGTCAGGCAACAATGCTTTGATGTGCCCATCGCAAAAAGCAAAGTTGGAGCGACCGTGATGACGGTCGGACGGGTAATTGCCTTCGGGCAAGTGATGCCCGTCGTCAGTGCTGCCATGCTCAGCCGCTTCTTCGGTGAACATGATAGTGCTCGCTGGTTCGGGGATAGCAGCAAGGGGCGACCCAAAGTGGAAACCCACCCCTGCCTGCGCCACAGGGTTAGGGGAAAGGGCACCGTTGTAGGCGTAACTGTTCCCCTGCTGGCAACGGTCGGAGGGACAAGGGTAAACCTGCTTGTTGCGCACATAAGGGTAAATGCTGCCTTTTGCCGGGTCAAAGTTGTTGGGCACGCATTGCCCAAAGACGGAGTAGAAAATCCAACCGCCCCACTGGTTCTCGCCGTTGTAGTAGTCCCAAAAGCACGGGAGCACTTCGTCGTAATCCTGAGCATACATCAAGGTGGCGTTAGCAATTTGCTTGAGGTGGCTGAGGCAAGTGGTCTGGCGGGCTTTCTCTCGGGCTTGAAAAAGCACGGGCAAAAGGATGGCTGCTAACACCGCTATCACGGCGATAACGGTGAGCAACTCAATCAGCGTCCAACCGCTTTTGCAGCGCATTTTCAACACCTCTTTTCCCCGCAAAAATTTTGTCGTGTGGAAGAGCGGGGGCGTCAATGCCAAAATCTTTTCGGAGCAACAACGCTTGACGGAGGTGGCAACCATGCGTGTCGGAGTGGTGACTTTCACGGACGGACGAAAACGCGTGGCGGAGTTTCTCTGGGAAGATTGCTTGCGGTTTCAACGACGCTTGGTGGAGTGGCTGAAAGGCGAAGGGCACGAGGTTGTCGCTGACGATGTCGTGGTGTGGAACTGGGAAACTGCAAAGAGGCAAGGGGCGCGGATGAAGGAAACGCAATGCGATGCGGTCATCTTCAACTTCTGCGTCTGGTCTTACCCCGACTTCACCGTCCAATGCGCCCAGCAGTTTGATGCGCCCATTTTGTTCTTAGGCAACATCAACCCCGGCTACCCTGGTTGGGTGGCGTTTTTTGCGTCCGCTGGCGCCCTTGACGAAATTGGTCGTCCTTTCGGGCGCGCGTTGGGCGACATTGACGACCCAAAGGTGCAGGAAACCATCCGCGAGTTCTTGCGCCGCAATAACCCTGACAAGCGACAGAAAGGTTACGAAGCGGCAAAGCGCTTGTGCGGATTGCGCTACGGCGAATTTGACGGTCCGTCCATGGGCATGTATACGGGGCACATTGACCAGAGCCAGTGGATGTGGCAGTTCGGCATCCATGTCCACCATGTCAGTCAATTGACCCTCGCTTACCGCATGGAGAAAGTCAGTGACGAACGAGTGGAAGCAGGGCTCAAGTGGTTGGAGGAACACGCTGCTGCCATTGAGTGGGACCCACCTTACCTGTCGCCCGGTTTGGATGGCACCTTGGCGCGCCAAATCCGTCTTTACCTTGCCATCAAAGACCTTTGCAAAGAGGAGGGCTTGGACTTCTGCGGCATCACGGGACAGTTGGACTTCACCGAATGGGAAAAGGGCATCACGATGGACTTGGCGGAAGCGCTCCTCAACGACATTGCCGACTGGGAAGAGAACCCCAAGCGGGTGATTATCACGGCAACAGAGTGCGACAGCAACGGTGCGCTGACAATGCAGTTGATGCACCACCTTTCAGGCACACCCGTTCTGTTTGCTGACCTGCGGCACTATCACGCCGACTTGGATGTTTACGACTTGGTGAACTCTGGGCAGCATTCACCGTGGTTGGCGAAATACAGTGACGACTTTCGGGTGAACTGGAAAGAGGTGCACTTGCGCCCTGCGCCCAAACTCTACTTCCCCTGCGGCGGTGCCTCGGTGGCGTTCTTCTCCGACCCCGTTGACAAAGTTACCTTCGGACGCATCACCCGCTACAAAGGGCGCTACCGCATGCACATCTTCACGGGCAGTTTTGTGCGGTTCGGCAAGGAGAAGGACGAGGAACTGGCGCGGATGACCACTTGGGAGTGGCCGCACGCTTTCGCCCGCTTTGACTGCCCAATGGAAGTCATTGCCAAAAACTTCTCCTGCAACCACATCCATGCCATCTTGGGTGACTGGGTTGGCGAATTGGTCGCTGCTTGCGAGTATCTGGACATTGAACCCATCGTTCTCTCGTAAGGGAGAATGCGCTCTCATTCGCGAAAGGAGTTTTTCACAAAAGTGCCGACCTGAACCATCATGCCACTGGCTAAAACCAGTGGTTAGTGACGCCATCCTGAGCGCTTTAGCAGGCGAAAACAACGATTGCTGGAGGGCGCATCTCCTGATGCGCCGATTGATTGCGGTGCGTCAGGAGGCTCACCATCCAATTCGTTCGCCGATTGAAATCGGCGCTCATTGTCAGGGTCACCGACTACGGGCTAAAGCCCGTAGCATGAGTTTTTCGCAAGAGCGCTAACCTGAGCCATCATGCCACTGGCTTTAGCCAGTGGTTGCTGACGCTGTCATGAGCGCCTACTTGAGCAGGCGAAAACAACTCTTCGTCCTGTGCTCCTTGCTCCCGTGTCAGTTCCTATCCCTTTCCTTCCGCAAGGGGCAGCGAAAATGATGGTGATTGAAAGGAGTGCAATGAGGGTGCTTTACAAAGAGGACTGGGAGCAAGCGAAAGAGCGATTCTTAGCGTGGTGGGAAGGCGAAATTGTGGACCGCGTCGCTCTCCAGGTGCGTGCCCCTCGCAAAAACTATCAGCCTCGTTCTCGCCCCGTCCCCGCCACTTTGGAGCAGCGATGGACCGACATTGAGTGGCGACTGTGGGAAGCAGAAGAGTCTTTCCGAGCCACCTTTTTCGGGGGCGAAGCGTTTCCCTGCTTTTGGTGCAACCTTGGTCCTGATATCATGGCGGCGTGTTTGGGAGCAGAATTGGTGTTTGAGCAGACGACAACATGGGTGAAGCCCCTCATCACCGACTGGGAAACAGTTCCGCCCTTGTGCCTTGATCCCAACAACCGATGGTGGCGTCTTTTGCAGGAGATGACGAAAGTCGCTGTGGAGGTTGGAGCGGGAAAGTTTTTCGTTGGCTTAACAGACATCCACGCTGGTGGCGACCTTTTGGCAGCGTTGCGGGGGAGGGAGAACTTTTGCCTTGACCTCGTTGAGTGCCCCGACAAAGTTCGTGAAGCGATGGCTGCCATCACCCCACTGTTCTTTGAGTTCTACGAGACCCTTCACGCCATCATCCGCACCCGTTACGAAGGCACCAGCACTTGGCTCAATGTGTGGTCGCCTGGGCGCTGGTATCCCGTGAGCATGGACGCTTTAGCGCTGATTTCGCCGCAGATGTTTCAAGCCTTCTTCTTGGACGACATCAAGGCACAAGTAGACTGGTTGGACTACTCTTTGTTCCACTTAGACGGTCCCGACTGCATCCGCCATCTTGACATTTTGCTGGACTTGCCCAAGTTGCACGGCATCCAGTGGGTGCCCGGGGCGCGCTACTCGTCCATGCTCCCATGGGTGCCGCTGCTCAAGCGCATCCAGAAAGCCGGCAAGTTAGTACACATCACCGTTCCCGTCAGCGATGTGGAGCCGCTGCTGCGAGAACTGTCACCGAAAGGGCTGATGATTGAAACTTGGTGCGCCACCGAAGACGAAGCCCGCACCCTTCTCCGTAAAGCCTTTGTGTGGACGAAAGAGAAAGTGCAAGCGCTGAAGCCATCGCCCTCATCATCGGGAGAAGCGAATAACGCCCCTTAGGAGACAAGCACTTTTTGTCCTGTTCGGTGGGCGAGGACGAGGGCGTGTTCTATCTCCATTGCGCGCAAGCCGTCTTCGCCAGAAGCAACGGGGGAGACTTCCCCTTTCACGGCTGCCACGAAGGCAGCAATCGCAGGGGCAAAAGTGGCGTTGAAAGGCACAGGCGCAGGGAAAGGTGGGGTGCCCTCCAATTCCGAACCAGCATCCAGTTCCCCGTTGATGTTGGCATGCCTCATGCGGCGGAGGGTCAAGCGCCCCTTTGTCGTCAGGAGGTGCAACTCCAACATAAAATCCCGCAAGTCAAAGCGGATGCTACTGGAGAGAACGCCTAAGAAGCCTTTAGCAAAGTGAACAATGCTGCCCATGCCACGAGGCGGATGGTAAAGCAGGTCTTCGCTAATGTTCGCTTTCTGAAGATATGGCGAGTCCATTCGGTCACCAAAAAGCGCCGCTTGCACAGCAGTGATTTCGCCAAACAGGAAGCGTAGCAAGTCCACACTGTGGTGATGGCAGTAAGCGTGCGTCATCAGCACCACAAGCAGCGGTTCACCCAGAGAACCGCTATCCAGCAAGCCTTTGAGCCACTGGATTGCAGGGATAAATCGGTAGTTGAACTGAGTGGCTAACCGTCGCCCGCAAGAGCGAGCCGTTTGCACCATCGTGCGGGCTTCGTCAAGGGAACTGGCAAGCATCTTCTCGCACAGCACATGAGCACCTCGTTTCAAAGCAGCGATAGTTGGTCCTGCGTGATGGTCTTCTGGCGTGCAAACAGAAACGATGTCGGGTTGCAGGGCGGCGAGCATTTCGTTGTAATTGGTGAACGCCTTCGCCCCCAAACTGGCTGCCAGCGTTTGGGCTTTTTCAAGCACCACATCGCAGCAGCCGACGACCTGAACATCGGGCAATTGAGCGAAAGCGTTAGCGTGGATGCGCCCTTGCCCACCACAGCCAACAATCGCTACCTTCACCAAACTCACCTCCGAAGTGGCTAACGGAATGGTGCAAGCAACCCCTTGAATCCTTTTCAGTCTGTGACTATCGCATTAATAGCGTGCTCAAACTCTTTGCAAGAAGGTGCGCCGAATATAAGGTTGCACTCTTCAGCCAAACTATTCCTTCTTTGCCAGAGAGAGCGCCCTTTGGGCTATCTGCCATCGGCGAATATCAAAGAAGTTGGAGGATTTCCCCTCCAACCACTCTGGGATGGAAAGGCTTAGGGGTTGAATGTCGGAAAGGTAAGAGGCGCGAAGGCTTGGGGGAAGGAGGTGTAGATAGCGGGCGTCGTCTATCCCCTCCCTGACGGCTTCCAATGCGAGGGTGGGAAGGGGTCCATCAGGAGCGGGAAGGGCGTAGTGGTAGCCAGAGAATTCACCGTTTAAGGCAGCCTCATAAGGGTCCTTGCTTCCTCCCGGCCATTGAAAAGCCCATTGCGAGTATCCCTCTGCTCCGCAGCGTTCGGTGAAGAAGCCGTAGACAAATCTGTCTAACCTCCCATACCATCCACAAGAGCCGAAGTTGTAAAGCCAGAGATGATCGCCAGACTTTCGGCAATCTTCAATCATCTCAGGGGTTATGAAGTTGTAAACCCGCACATCTATTATCTGGTCAAAGCGGGGTTGCCCCATAAGGTGCACACCACCGTGCATGGAGTTGTCCGTCACCGAGGTCAAAACTCCTGCCTCCTTCGCCAATTTGTAGAACCTGAGAGCATCCTGACGCCTCTCAGGGGCGTTACCTATTTCATCAACACATGCGAAGGCAAGGGTTATGCCTTGTTTTCTTGCCCATTCGTTGATTCTTCGGCACATCTCCTTGTAGAACTCAGCGAAGGCATCGGAATAACGGTCCATTCCCATCTCCCGACTCACCCAAGAGGAATGGAGCGAGTCCGCCGCATATTGAATGGGCACTTTTGGGGAGATGAAGCCCGTTTCCTTGCCTATCCTCACCAAATCAACGAGGGAATAAAAGCAGTGCCCCCAATGCTCAGTCCCGAAATCCAACTCTATTCCTCTATCCGTTTTCGTCATCTTGGGCATGGGATAGAAGGAGACCATATTGCAACCATACTCGCGAAGGAGGGTGAATTGACGACGAATTTGCTCCAAAGTGCTTTCCCTGTTCTTGGAGTAATACCCTTCCCAACGATTGTCCAGATGCCACCAAAAGCCATAGCCCTTGGGCGGAGGAGGAAGTTTCAGTGGCAGCACCCTTAGCAGCACATCTACATCGCAGGGCTCTCCCCGAGCAGGGATTACCCCTATCTTTCCCCTGTAGAAACCTGCCGGCGCAGTGGGAGGGACATGAAAAATTAGAAGAAAAGTTCGCGTTTGTCCTTGAGGAATGTCCACTTGGGAGCGCCTCTCCGTAAAGAGAGGCAGCCCTCGCACATTGCGAATCAACCTGATCTCCACATTCCTTGCGGGAATTCTTCCTCTTTCACTTACGAGGTCACTTGCGGCGAGACGAACACCATTTTGAGGTAAGAGAGCCCAAATGGACAGGGTAGCCGGTTCATACTCTCCCGTAGATGCGAAAATTCGTAAGGGGCGAATTTCCCCTGGACGAGGTCTCCCCAGCGGAGAAACTTCTTCTAAGTAATGGCGGGAAAAAACCACATATCCTTTGCTCCGCCAGGGAGAGAGATTTATGTCGGGACTTAGAGGTTCTGGTTCGGGCGGGACGGATTCCGGCAATTCTCGTGGAGCAGTGCTCCCCATGACTTGGAATGCAAGTGGTATGGTTTGCGAAGGTGTTGCTTTCTCTACCCTCTGGAAGACCTTAAGGGCGTCTTCCCAAGGGCTTTTCACAAATCGGATAGGTGCTTCCGCAGACAGTAGCGTCTGCCCTTGAGCATTCTTTACTTCTGCGGAAAGGATATGGGAACCTTCAGGCAAGATTGTCTTTGGCATTTTAAGCCCTACAACCCCTGTCGTAACCGTCTTGTTCCATTCCGCCAATAACCTTCCTTGCTGCGTCAGTAACTTGAAAACTAACTTCGCTCCTGAAGGAACTTCCTGATTGATCCGCACCATTACTGGCAACCATTCTTCATCTCGCCACATGGCATTGCAGAAGGGCTTCATCTCTAAGGGAGGGGGAGCGAAAACTTCCAGTCTGATGTCGTCTAAGTATTGCAGGGTGCGCACGATGTCAGGACTGATTGAGCAGTGAAGGTCCATACCGATAATGTCTTTGTTTGGCACCACGCCTGATGCTTGGAAGCGCTCCCATTTCCCCGGTGTCCCTAAAACTTTCAGTTCCAACACATCCCCAAGAAAGGTCACCCTCCCTTCCTCATTCCTTCCAAAGGTCCGCAGTCTCATCCCGATTGGGCGAGCGACGCTTCCCTTTTCCACATAAACCCAACCGGAGAGAACCAGTCTTTTCCCTCGCAGTTGGGTTGCTTCCTTCGCTACAGCGCCGTTGAAAACCAGCGTCACCTCTTCGCCCAAAATAGGCTGGGTGTCTATGCACAGGGATGCGGTTCCACTTTTAGCCCTCTCATTGGAGTGATAAACACACCTATAAACATCCCCCTGACGCTGGGGATAAAAGGCAATTGCCCAACCTGAAGGGGTTCTCTCTTCATCCTCCTCAAAATCGCCATTGAGAAGAAACGATTTACCGTCCCCTCTCATCAACCCGAAAGAGAGCGTTCCCAGTAAGAAGAGCAGGACAAAAACCTTCATATCGTAAATTTTTGCAGACTGACGCCACCATGCTGATAGCATAGTAAGTTCACCTTCCCCGTTCTTCTTCTGTTGCCAAAACTTATTGCAATCTTTTTAAGTTGACGCTATCGTGATGATAGCACATGAGTGCCTCTGTCATGCGATGAGCGAAAAGGGTATTGCATATTAGATTCCCTCACTGTTGCACGACGCGGACGGTGCGGCGTTGGAGGCGTTCTGCAAGGCGGGGGAAATAGGGTGCAAGGAGCCAAAGAAGGAACGCGAGGATAAGGAGCAAAACGCCAATCCGCCACCACAAAATGCCGACAGCAACAAGTTGCACCTCCGTTCGTTTCAACGGGTCTATCTCCAACTGAGCGGTGTTTCCGTCCACTTCCGAAACGGTGGATTGGTCGGGGCGGATGCGACCGGGCATAGCAATGCGCACCGTCACTTTTCGGTTTTCAGCAACCACTTGCTCGTCTTTCGTCTGGAACAGTTCCGACGGGTTGTAGCGGATAAGCAACTCATAAGTGGCGCGGAACCAATGGTTGCGGCGACGGAACTGCATCGTCACGCCGGGCATCGGTTTGCTTTCGGGGCGAGCAGAAAAGGAGCGCCAGATGCGGACGGTGTTCATCTCGCCTTTCCGCTCCACCACGATGCGCCAATGGCGCCCCAAGTAGTTTTCCGCAGCGGCTTTGAGGACATCGGCAGCCCGCTGGGAGACGGTGGCGGTGAAGGTTTGAGTCACTTTCCCCCGACTCCCCACTTGCAGTTCCACCTCCACGCAACCTACCAGCAGCAAAGGCAAACAAAGAATTCCCAACCATACCCGACGCATCATCGCCGACCACTCCGTTTTGCGGGTATTTTTGTGCTTGATGGTGTGATGCGTCCGAGTTGTTTTAGAAAGTCAACTTGCGCCCGGGCTCTTCACCAATGATGCGGACATTGGCTGCCCTCAGCCCCTTTGGGGTGCGCTCAATGTCAAACTGGACGATCTGCCCTTCTTTGAGGGAGCGGTAGCCTCGCCCTTGGATGGCGGAGTAGTGGACGAAGACATCTTCGCCCCCTTCCTGCTCAATGAAGCCGTAACCTTTTTGGTCACTGAACCATTTGACCCGACCGACTGGCACGACTTGCGTCCTCCCATCCTTTCAGTTGACCAGCACCAATCAGTGCCAGTCATTCTCCCATCGCTCACTGTTGCTCAAAGCAACCAGCGAACGACCGACACTTGCAGTTTAGCAAAAACCGAAATGGCTGTCAATGGTGGTGTGGGGACGCGCTTGCACCGCGTTCGTCAACGCTGGGAAGCGAAAGTCAAAATTCGTTTCCGCTTGCGCTGAGGAATTGGGATGCCCACTGAGGGGATCACGAGGGAGCAACAGTTTGGTGCCGGGGGCGGGACTTGAACCCGCACGGGCTCGTCACCCACCAGATTTTAAGTCTGGCGCGTCTGCCTGTTCCGCCACCCCGGCGTTCGTTGTTAATTATGCGACGCTCCAGCCAACTTGTTGAGAGTTCGTGGCTGATGCCTCTTCTGAGAGGGCGCGGAGCAAAGGGCATAAGGGAAGCATCTTTTCCAATTCGCCGATTTTCACGGCGCTCTTTTCGTTTTGGCGAACTCGGCGGCTTTGCGCCCCAACTCGCGGGCTTGCTGGACAGCCATTGGGTCTTTCAAGGCAGTCCCACGACTGCCACCCGGTCCGAGCACATAGCCGAGAAAGAACTGCTCCAAGAATTCAAAAGACCATTGCAAGCAACCGAGCAAGTGTTGGGCGCGCTCTGGCTCGCGCTCCTCTTGCACTGCAATGACGGCAGCGCCCTTCCCACGCATTCGTTCGGCAAATCGCACCTCAGGATGCCAAGAAAGGTAGCAAAAGAAGCGGTCCAACAGCACCTTCACCAACCCGCTCACCGTATACCAGTAAACAGGAGATGCCCAAATGTGGACATCGGCGTCCAGCAACTTTTGGATGACCAATGGCAGGTCGTCTTCGTTGACGCATTTGCCTTGTTGTCGGCAAACTTTGCAATCGGCAATGTGGTTGATGCGGTAGTCAGCGAGGACGATTTTCTCCACTTCGGCGCCTGCCTCGGCTGCGGCTTTCAGAGCGACCTCCAGCAAATCGTTAGTGTTCCCATCCCGACGGGAACTGCCCATGATGCCCAGCACTTTCATACTCCGCACTCCCTTCACCTTCGGGACTTTTGTTTTGCCATCGCTCGCGCACTCGTTCCAGCAATTGTTTTGCTGCCTCCAGATTCGGAGCCGAAAGGTTGAACAGAAAGCGCGTCGTGGGATGAGCCATTGACATCAGTCGGTCAACTTCCGCTTCATCGGCGCCCGCAACCATGAGCACCGTGCGTCCCGAGAAAGTCTCTATGGTCAAGCGGCGGTCAGAAGCGCTAAAGACTCGGTTAAGCCCGCGCAAGTTCGGGATTTTCAAGAAGTTGCTGTATTGGTGATCGGCGTAGGCGCAGCAGTGCATGAACAACCCGCCGAAGGTTTCGCTTAAGTCCACAAGGAAAGGCAAGCACAGCCGCTCAAACATGGGTGCGGAAATGCACCCCGCTTCGTCTTCAGACAGCCAACAGCCCAACTCTGGTGGCGCCCAGGCAATGGGGTAGTGGCAAAAGTTCACTTCCCCCAATCGTCGTCGGCACTCCTGCAGGAAGTTCTTCAGCAAGCGATGGCACTTTTCCACCAATCGCCATACCGCATCGGGATGCTCCACCAAGGCTTCGTAAAAGTGCTCCTTGTTCCAGATCAAAGCCGCAATGTCAAAGGGGCTTTGAACATCGGGCACGCTGATAGGCACCTCAGGACCAACCTGCTCCCGAACAAGCAGTGCTAACTCAAAGAAACGGTCCAAAGGCGGTGCGTCCACATCTGGCTCCGGCAAGCGGTCCGCTTCTTGTGGGGAGAAAACGATGGGGCGGGCAGCGGCTAAGGAACCCTCAAATTCCTGCAAGGGACACCCGAAAGCAGCAGCAAAAATGCCCGTCGTCGTTGTCAGGGGCACATAGGGGACGCTGTCGTCGTCCAACGCTTCATGCCACTCGCGCATGATTTCGTAATTGCGCACCGCCCACGCCACCCAACGCTTGACTGGCTCGCGGGAAACAACATAGTCCCCCGCTTGAACAGCCGAGACAAGTGGGGGAGTGCAGATGAAGGCATGACGCGACGCCTCCCCACGAAACAGCGCCGTCAAAAACTGCCGATTTCGCTCCTCCCGTGCCGTCATCTCAGAACCCCCTCATTCCAAAGGTTCGGTGAGAGCAAATCCGTTGCACAATTGTGCAGCGGGAAGCGGAAAAACGCTGTCAGGCATTGCACGACCAAAGGAGCGTGAAAGCAGAATGGTGGGGACGAAAGTGACGCCGCAGGAGAAAAACGCTCGCTTGCGAACGCTCCTTGCACAACCAGGCATCATCCGCAGTTTCGGTGCGCACGATGTCTTCACTGCCTTGTTGGTGGAGCGGGCAGGCTTTGAAACGGTTTTCATCGGTGGCTTCGGCACTTCTGCCAGTTTGCTGGGGCTTCCTGACTTGAACTTTTTGACTTTGAGCGAAATGGCGGATGCGGTGCGGCGAATGGCACGGCGGTTGCGCGTCCCTTTAATCGCCGACGGCGACACAGGTCACGGTGATGTCCACAATGTGGTGCGCACCGTCGTGGAATTTGAAGCAGCCGGCGCTTCGGGCATCATCTTGGAAGACCAAGTGGTTCCCAAACGGTGCGGTCACTTTGAAGGCAAACAGGTCATCCCCGCCGAAGAGATGGTGCTCAAACTCAAAGCAGCGCAAAGAGCCCGTTCCGACCCCAACTTCGTCATCATCGCTCGCACCGATGCGCGAGAAGTTTACGGTTTGGAAGAAGCCATCCGTCGCGCCAACTTGTATGGCGACGCTGGCGCCGATGTGGTGTTCGTAGAAGCGCCCATGTCCATCGCCGAATTGGAAACTATCGCTCAACGCATCCCTTACCCCAAGTTCGTCAACATGCTGACAGGTGGGAAAACACCCATCCTGACCGCAAAGGAGTTAGAGCAAATGGGCTACAAGATTGTCGTCTACCCCATTGACACTTTGCTCGTAACCGCCAAAGCCGTTATGGACTTGACGAAAGCCCTGATGGAAACGGGAACCACCCTTGCCATGCGCGACCGCATGGTGGGCTTTGAGGAACTGAAGGACATTTTGGGCGTGGACGAATGGCTGCGACTAAGAGAGCAACTTTCGGAGGTGTCGTGAGATGGGCTACTGGCGCGCGGATGTGGCTGTCATCGGTGGCAGTTTGGGAGGCTGCGCAGCAGCGTTGGCAGCGACGGCATTGGGATGCAAAGTGGTGCTCACGGAGGAGACGGATTGGTTGGGTGGGCAACTGACCGCTCAAGCCGTTCCCCCCGACGAGCACCCCTGGATTGAACAGTTCGGCTGCACCCGCCGCTATCGGCACCTGCGGAACCTCATTCGCCAAATCTACCGCGAACATTATCCCTTGCTTCCCGCAGCGCGCCTTGACCCGCACTTAAACCCTGGCAAGGGGACGGTATCGCGCCTTTGCTGTGAGCCAAAGGTGGCTTTGACCGCCTTGCAGTTGATGCTCGCTTATCCCCAAGCCAAAGGTGCCTTGCAAATCCTGCTGCGGTGCAAACCCATTGCCGCTGATGTGGATGGCGATGTTGTCAAGGCGGTGACTGCGCGCAATTTGGAAACGGGCGACGAGGAGGTGATCGTTGCGGACTACTTTTTGGACGCGACAGAGTTGGGCGATTTGCTCCCCTTGACGGGAACGGAGTATGTCACAGGCGCCGAGAGCCAAACGGAAACGGGTGAACCCCACGCGAAAAGCGAGCCACAGCCGGCGAACATGCAAGCCATCACTTGGGTCTTCGCCATGAGTTACGACCCTGAAGGCAACCATGTCATTGACAAGCCCGAGCAATACGAGTTTTGGCGGGACTATGTGCCGCAACTGACGCCTGCGTGGACAGGGAAGTTGTTGGATTGGACGCACCCCAATCCCATCACTTTGGAACCGCGCCAACGCGTCCTGTTGCCAGAAGAAGGGCGAGACAACCTGTGGGTTTATCGGCGCATCGTTTGTCAAGACCACTACCCGTCGGGCGCCATGCCTTTTGAGGTGACCATTGTCAACTGGCCGCAAAACGATTACTGGTTGCGCCCCATCCTCCCCGAGTTGGTCGGCGAAGAGGAAGTGAAGCGAGCGCTTTGGGAAGCGCGCCAACTCTCGCTGAGTTGGCTTTACTGGATGCAGACGGAAGCGCCCCGCCCCGACGGCGGCGTGGGTTACCCTGGCTTGTTCCTTCGCCCTGACATCACGGGCACAACGGACGGATTGGCGAAATACCCCTACATCCGCGAGAGCCGCCGCATCAAAGCAGTGTTCACTGTCACGGAGTTGCACGTCGGCGTGGACGCACGCAAAGCGATGGGCAAGGAAGGAGCCGAGTGGTTTGACGACAGCGTGGGTATTGGCTGCTACCGCATTGACCTGCACCCGTCCACTGGCGGCGACAACTACATTGACATCAGCGCCTATCCCTTCCAAATCCCGTTGGGAGCGCTGCTACCCGTTCGGATGCGCAACCTGTTGCCCGCGTGCAAAAACATCGGCACGACCCACATCACCAACGGCTGCTATCGGTTGCACCCCGTTGAGTGGAACATCGGCGAAGCAGCAGGAGCGTTAGCCGCTTTCTGCTGCCAACGGAAAGTAACGCCTCACCAAGTGCGGGAGCAAGAACCGCTTTTGCGCGAGTTCCAAAACTTGCTTCGCTCCGAAGGCGTGGAGTTGGCTTGGGCGCACACCCGCCCCGTGTGAGGGCAAGGAGCATGGAGCACAGAGCCAAGAGCAGGAAGCAAGGAGGCGAAAGGAGCGGCATGGAGCATCGTGAAGAAGTTTGCCCCAAGTGCCGCCGCATCCTGGTGCCCTTAGCCACCTACGAGCCAACCCCCTTGGACACGATGGCAGGCGTTGGCGACATTGACGCGCACGACATTTTGGTCTATCGGTGGTGGGAGATAAAACTTGCGTGGCAAGTGCTGACAAACTTGTGGGGCTACTTTGTCTGGCACTGGAAGTGTTGGCGGGTGCGTCGGCTCAAAAAGCACTGGCTGCCTTCTTTCCCAGAGACGCTGATCTGCGCGAACTGTCTGACCGTCCTCCCAAGGCGCTGAGCAATTCGGTGTGAAAGCCGAACAAAAACGAATTCGGCGCACTAACGGGAGTGCTTATGCTCGTTGGAGCGGGCTAAAGGTGGCGAAGGCGCTTGCCCCAATGTGGTGGGTTTGACCGCTCTTACCCGCTGCTGCCTGAAAGTTGACTTTGTAACTCGGTTATGCTAAAATTAGGCGAGCAAGAAATCCCTGTGGGTAGCATCGTCCCTTGTGGGCAACGGTCGTTCAAGAAAGGACGCAGGGCGCAGAACAAAACTTGGATGGTGCGTCTCCCGCCACACCGTGAGAAACGAAAAAATCAGCGCATCAGCCGATGCGTCCTTCAGACGAAGGTTCTTGAGAACTTGCGCCTAACCACGCGAGAACTTGAAGGAGGCGATGCGCCATGACGCAGCAAAGGCACAGCGAAGGGCAGGCAGCAGCCGCCCAGAAGCCGTTGGAGATACCGTCGTGGGATTTGGTGCTCAAGCGCAACAGCATTGAGCGGATGAAGCAGGAGAAGTTTCCGCTGGACATCATCCACGAACTGCCGCAACTCATCGCAGCGGGCTACGAAGCCATTCCTGAAGAAGACATCGTTCGGCTCCAGTGGTGGGGCTTGTATCACGACAAGCCAAAGGTCGGCACTTTCATGATGCGCATCAAAATCGCGGGAGGCTACTTGACGCCGCAAAAGTTGCGGGCGATCGGCGAAATCGCCAACCGCTACGGCAAAGGTTACGGCGAAATTAGCACCCGCCAGAACATTCAACTGCACTGGATTCGGCTGGACGATTTGCCCGCCATCTTTGAGCACTTGCACGCTAACGGGCTGACGACGGCAGGTGGTTGCGGCGACACGGTCCGCAACATCACGGGTTGCCCTGTTGCCGACATTGACCGCCACGCCCTGTTTGATGTCCAACCGCTCATTCAAGAAGCCGCCCACTTCTTTTACGGCAACCGCGACTACTCTAACTTGCCCCGCAAGCACAAAATCACCATCGCTGCTTGCCCCTTCCAATGCAACGCGCCAGAAATCCACTGCATTGCGCTGGTAGGTGTTGTCAAGGACGGGCGCAAAGGGTTTGCCGTCCGCATCGGTGGTGGGCTCTCGTCCACGCCCCGCATTTCCCGTGACATGGGCGTTTTCGTGCCCTACGAGGAAGCATTGGAAGTGCTGCGAGCGATTATTGACTGCTGGAAGGAAAACCCGCGCTATCGGCTCAGCCGCGTCAAGGCGCGGCTTAAGTTCATGGTGGACGACTACGGCGCAGAGGAGTATCGCCGCATGGTGGAAGAACGGTTGGGGCGCAAGTTGGAAAACTTTCAAGCGCCTGAAGCGATTGGCGAAACCGACCATTTGGGGGTTCACCCGCAGCGCCAAAGCGGTTACTTTTACATCGGCTTCCCCGTTCCCGTCGGTTGGCTTTCGGGCGACCAGATGTTGCGTCTTGCCAACATCGTGGAAGAAGTGGGAGGCGACATCCGTTTGACGCGGCAGCAAAACTTCATCATCGGCAATGTCCCCGAAAGCAAAGTCGCGTGGGTTGTCCACTGTGTGGAGCAAATTGGCTTTCCGCTGCGCATCAACCGCATCTGGGGGCGCTCCATCGCGTGCACGGGCGAACCCTTCTGCAACTACTCGGTCACCGAGACGAAGACGAAACTCAAGGAAATCGTGGAGCGGTTGGAAGCGAAGTTTGGCGAAGCAGTTGCCGACCTGAAAATCCACCTTGACGGTTGCCCGCACGCCTGCGGGCAGCATTGGGTCGGTGACATCGGGCTGCAAGGGACGACAGCGCGGGAGACGGACGAGCAGGGCGGCAAAGTTCAGGCTTACGACATCATCCTGCGGGGCGGTTTGGGGCAAAAGAGCGCTATCGGGCGGCAACTATTACGGCGCGTCCCCAGCCACTTGGTGCCGCTGTATGTGGAGCGGTTGGTGGAAGCGTGGTTGCACTTCCGCACTTTGCGCAACGGTAACGGTGCTGCTTACACCTTCCGCGACTTTTGCGACGAACGCACCGATGACGAACTGGTCGCCATCGCTGAAGGGCGACTGTCCGCCCGCGACCTATTGGTGCGCATCGCCCCCGAACTGGCACTCACATGTTGACGCACAGGAACGCCGCACCTTTATTCCATCCCCTCAAGGTTGGTCTGACCGATGGGACGGGGGACGAGGGGCGTGGGACGAAAAATCGCCCTTTACGCTTTACCCTTTACACCCTGCCCCTGCTTCCCGTCGTTACAGTCAAGTTGATGCTTAACACCGTTTCTTGCCCTGCGCTCCGCTGCCGTTCCCATCCCCTCAAATCAAGTCGGAACTTTTTAGCCGCAGAAGGGGGCAATTGTGTTTCTATCCCCTCCAGTCAGGTCGCGCAGTCGGAGGCAAGGAAATTCTTTCACGCTTCACGCCCCACGCCCTCACGCTTCCATCGCCAGTCCCTAATCCCCAGTCCCAATCCCCACTCTCCATCCCCTCAAGTCGGGTCGGGACTCCTGCTTGCACGCACACTTGCGTGACGCTCTTCGCGTTTCCATCCCCTCAAGTCGGGTCGGAACACAGGTGTCTCCGACACTCCGCCGACCGCCCGCTACGGTTTCCATCCCCTCAAGTCGGGTCGGAACCTCTGGCGCTCACTAACAAAGTCCAATCGCTACGAGTTTCCATCCCCTCAAGTCGGGTCGGAACCGGGCGAGAGCCTTGCGTTTTCAAGTGCGCACGCCTCGGTTTCCATCCCCTCAAGTCGGGTCGGGACTCGCCTTCGTGAAAGGCAAAGTCAATGTCCATCAGGTTTCCATCCCCTCAAGTCGGGTCGGGACCGGTATGGGTCGCTCCCGCAAGAGGCGTTGTAGAGCGTTTCCATCCCCTCAAGTCGGGTCGGGACCCTGCTCTACATTCATGCTGGTCGCCCCCTGTCGCGGTTTCCATCCCCTCAAGTCGGGTCGGGACTAACCCAACGCGTGAAGTAAGTAGCCAGCAACCGAGTTTCCATCCCCTCAAGTCGGGTCGGGACGTCTAAAAATGAACGATTCCCTCCCCCCAACTCAAAGTTTCCATCCCCTCAAGTCGGGTCGGGACGTTATTACATGCGTGGTTGGGCGTATCCCTCATGCTGTTTCCATCCCCTCAAGTCGGGTCGGGACATAAGCCAAACGCGCCGTAGCCAAACTGCCGCCAATGTTTCCATCCCCTCAAGTCGGGTCGGGACTGATATGTCAGCGTTAGAGGCGCTTCTGTAGCCGCAGTTTCCATCCCCTCAAGTCGGGTCGGGACTTGCCGACCCAACCACCCCTCTTCCACCACGCAAAAGTTTCCATCCCCTCAAGTCGGGTCGGGACTGTCTCAACCAAGCACCCTTTAATCCCGTTGTGAGAGGTTTCCATCCCCTCAAGTCGGGTCGCGACCCAATTCACCCATGCTGAAGTAAGTCCGCGACGAGTCGTTTCCATCCCCTCAAGTCGGGTCGGGACCAAAGCCTACTGGCAGAACCGATTGTTGTAGTCTGAGTTTCCATCCCCTCAAGTCGGGTCGGGACCTGGTGGTTCTAAAAGGGGAGGTGGATCCTTTTTCCAGTTTCCATCCCCTCAAGTCGGGTCGGGACTTTTTCTTTTTCGCTTGCGTTTCCGCCTGAAATGTTTGTTTCC